>Ga0335073_10001274_pt1 | contig 33710 bp, 25 predicted proteins | sample Lox_Sample_22_FD_207093 | JGI IMG/M metagenome (GOLD analysis project Ga0335073, IMG submission 207093) | Soil microbial communities from Loxahatchee National Wildlife Refuge, Florida, United States - Lox_Sample_2.2 | ecosystem: Environmental > Terrestrial > Soil > Wetlands | place: USA... | reverse complement strand
CATCCAGAACGCCGGCATCGCCCATCTGTCGAAGGAACTGGCGGATGATCGCAAATCCTGCACCGCCGCGAGAGCGAAGCTGCTCGACCACTACGAGAGCGTGCTGCGCATCCTCGACGACCTCAGCAAGCTCCTGTATCCCAAAGGATCCAATGTCCCGACCGACAATCCTGAAGGCAAGATGCTCCTGCGCATCCTGTTCTCCTCCTGCGCGGACACGTTCGAGACATTCATGTCGGACCTCCTGTACGAGATCTACCTCGCCAGACCCGAGGCACTCAAATCGGACGCACCAGTGAAGGTCAAGGATGTCCTGGACTGCACGGATATGCAAGAGTTCATCAGCCGGTATGCGAAGGACAAGCTCAAAAGGCTGCAGCGCGGGAGCGTCAAAGAATTCATCGCGGACAACAAAACGATCAAATCGCTGAAGGTGTTCGATGCGACGCGCATAGACGAAATCGAGAAGATCCTGCAGATCCGACACCTCTACACGCACCAGAACGGCATTATCGACGAGAAGTTCCGCAAGTCGTTCCCCCTCACGAAGGTCAACGACGAATATCGCATGACGCTCGATGAGTTCTTGGACCGATTCGACTACCTTGCACAAGCCATCGAAGCCGTCGATAAGGCAGCCCGCATGGACTTCAAACTCGCAGCCTTCTCATGAAACGACGCCCCTGATCACTCAGGCTTGGTCGGGGACTTCTTCGGTGCGAGCTGGCTCATCCCTGTTCTGAGGTCGTTCAGGTCTGCAAACCGCCATCACTCCTCCAGAAACTTAGTTTGTACTACCATGGCCGGGCCTGTTCTAGTATCTGGGCGAAGGACGTCAACCAAGGTCCTCCGGGACACCAGCGGCGGCCGAATGGTCTCGGAACGGGCGAAGAAACCAGAAATTCTGCGAGGCCCTATGGAGATCCGAATGCGACTGCGACCGCTTCCGGCCCTGACGGTAATCTGGTTAAATAAGGCACCTGCTTGCCAGGCAGGTGCGCTGCCCCGGCCAGAATACTCGATCGAGAACGAAGAGTCGGCTTCGGTCTGCCGATCCTGACCGAATCACGCGCCCCTCGGAAGTTGAACGGCCAGGGTCAAGCTGACGCGCCACCACACTCGGACCCCGCCCGAACAAGTCTGGCGCAGTTGTTATCTGCACGGACACGGGTTCATGCCGGCCAGCAAAATGATTGAGCTTGGGAAGGATAACGTCACCTGCGACCTGGCCAGCGTCACCGAGCCTTCTTCCAGCGGCTGGCGCAGCTGTTCCAGAACATTTCTCGGGAATTCCGGCAATTCGTCGAGAAACAAACGCCATTGTGAGCCAGGCTTACTTCACCCGGTTTCGGCATTCCCGACCCTCCGCCAATCAATCCGGCGTCGGAGACCGAATGATGCGGCGCGCGAAACGGCCGCGCCTGCAACAAGCCCGTCCCATTTGGCAACAGCCCGGCGACGCTGTGGATCCGCGTGGTCTCCAGCGCTTCGGGAAAGGTCAGCGGCGGCAGAATGCCGGCGAACCGTTTCGCCATCATCGTCTTGCCCGAGCCCGGCGGCCCGATCAAAAGGGCATTGTGGCTTCCCGACGCGGCGACCTCCAGCGCGCGCTTGGCGCTGAGCTGGCCGCGAACATCCTTGAAGTCGAGGACGTCGCCATCCGCCGGACCACCCGTCGCGTGACGCGGCTGTGGCTGGAAGGCGCCGGGTTCCTTCAAGAACGCGACCGCGTCTCTCAAGTGATGAATGCCGAACACGTCGACGCCATCGGCCACCGCGGCTTCGGCGGCATTATCGGCCGGAACCAACAGGTTCTTGATGCCGCGGCTGCGCGCGCACGCCGCAATCGATAATGCGCCTCGCACCGGCCGGATGCTGCCATCGAGCGACAACTCGCCCACAAACAGATGCTGCTCGGCACTGCCGACCATCCCCATCGCGCCCAGGATTCCCAAAGCCATCGGCAGATCGAACCCGGCGCCTTCTTTGCGGACATTCGCCGGCGCCAAATTGATGGTGACGCTTTTCGCCGGATACCCGAATCCGGAATTGATCAGCGCCGACTTGATCCGCTCCCGACTCTCTTTGACCGCAATGTCGGGCAGTCCGACGGTGATGATATCCCGCGAAACGCCCGGGTACATATCGACCTCCACGTCGATCAGGTGGGCGTCGATACCGAACAGGGCAGCCGAGCGTGTCCGAAAAAGAGCCATCGAAGTATAGTGCGCCGCGCATAGACTTTTTCGCGCATGAATATACGGTCATGGAATCATCTACTTAGCTGTTCTGATTGGGCCAGGCGTGCGGAGCAGGCCTCGAAGTGGGGAACCATTGAAGATCGAATCGGCGTAAGCTGAAACGTACGCGTCCGCAAATCTCTCTCCCTCGTGGCGCTCTGTGTCTCTTTCAGCGATTGCCATAGCCGCAACGGCCGTATTCTGCGTCGTCGCCATCAGCGTGATGCGCCGTTTGCGCGGCCGATGTCCGTATAGCGACCCGCTTTGTCGTTCCGGCAAGCCCTGCATTCGGTGTTACAGAGATATTTACAACGGGACACCGCTCTAAAAAAACGGTCATTGTCTGCTCGCGAGCATTCCCTCCGCAACGCCACCAATGCGCGGATATCACACCCCGCAACACTTGCACTTGAATGCCGGCGCGGTATGAAACATCATGAAAGGAGAAGCAGCAAATATGGAATCTATCGTACTCAGGCCGCGTGCCGGCCTCGCGCGCCATTCCCGCATCTGTGGTGTACTGCTCCTGCTGGTTCAAGCCGCGTGCTCGAGAACGCCTCCGGTTCCGGAAAAGCGTTACCCGATGCAAGGGGAGATTGTGGCGCTGGAACCGCACTCGAAGTCCGCGATTATCCGCGCCGGAAAAATCGGCGACTGGATGGGGCCAATGACCATGGATTACCCGATCGAGCCCTCTTCGGAATACGAGCACCTCCAAGTCGGCGAGCATATCCAGGGAACCGTGGTCGTGCAAGGGGACAAATTCTATATCACGGGAATTCAGGCCGCGCCTTCGCCCGCGGCAAAATGACCGGGAAAGCCGGCATTTCTTACAGCCTGGCAACAGTATTGCACCACTGAAAATATGCGTAAGTCTTCTGAGAAACGACACCTATGCTCGGAGCTGGTTTCGATCCTTTACGGGTGCGGCCAGCTCATTTCCGGAAACCTGGAAGAGATCGGTGAATGCAGTGCCCTGGTGCTTGTTGACTCTCCGATCCGCAACCGTTCGCAAATTAGTATCGCCTGCGAAAAGCATCACTTGCGTGGTGTTGTCAAATCCTGCACTTTTACTGATGTTCTTGGTTATCTGGTGGAAGTGACGCTGAATGTCGATTCGTGCTGGTCACCGCGGTGGTTTACGCCAAAGCACCTGCTGCATCTAACCGGCCGCGCCGCCTAAGGCGATTTGCTTAGAGTTACTTAGAAAAATTGTCAGGCAAATTTTACGTGGTAGGCGAAACCTGACCAGGGTGCTGAAAAAGGGGACAGGCCGCTCGGCATTCATATCGCTGACGCAACCTTGAGCAACCCCCGGTCAGTATGGGTGCGTGGCGCACGCACTTCTGCGTGCCGCGTCGGCACTCTTGCCGACGCTGGTTCCGCTCGATCAGCCATTGCGTCGAGAAGAGTCTCGACGCGGCACGCAGGAGTGCGTGCGCCACCAACGGACCGAAGCAACTGGTTGGATCAAGTATATTAGCGCCGAGTAGTCTGTCCCCGCATACGCCCATTTGGCCGGCCGCTTCGTTTTTTAAACTCACAACCGCTCCGAACAGGTCAAAACCGTCGCGGCGCGCTTTGGCGCGAAATCTCCAATCTTTTCAAGTAAAAAGACGTACTCGCGACGTTCGCCGGTTGTTTTCCCGCGCTATACCTGGTTCGGCGGGGAACCATGAAATTTCAGGTAATTTTAGCTTGCGCAGCCAGTCTTGTCTGGGCTCAAGCGAGCGATACGGAAGCTCGAGCGGTCCTCGGTTTGGAACAAACGGGCGCCAGCGCGGCCAATCCCGAGCAGAAACTGTTCTTCGATTTTCTCATCGACCGCTCGCTCAGCGCGCCGTGGCTTTCCCTGTGGGGCGACGTGCAGATCGGCAGCTTCCCGCAGCAGATTACTACGCCGATTGCAGAGTTCAACCTCGCGACGTCGATTGCCAATCTGCCGGTGAATCAGGTCGCCGAATCGGGCGCGTTCTCGAGCGGCATCGATGTTCATCCGTTCCCAAGCTGGAACGCGGGCGGCGGAAGCAGGCGCTTCGGATTTGTTCTGGGCGCGGGCGCGACGGCTCCGCTGCCGCCGGCGAGCCGCTTGAATATTTTCGCGGTGCCCGATGGCGCCTCGCCGCAGTATGCCAGCTTCATCGCGCAATATCCGCAGGCTGCCGGCGCGAGCTACATCGGATTTCTGCCGCCGGACCGCCAGCAGTTCTATCGCAACTGGGGCGCGGGATTCCGGCTGACCACGTCCTACAGCGGCAGACCGGCCGCGATGTACACCTTCACCCTCGGCCAGGACGAACAGATCACCGCCGGAAATTTGCACGGCGCGGTCGCTAAATTCGACGTGTTCTATCCGATGCCCGTCCGGATTCGGGGCTACAATTACCTGTATTTATTCGCGACCGCCGATCTGCGGATGGCTCGCGCCGCAAACACGACTCCGTTCATTCTCGCGCCCGCTCCATCGACCGTCAGCGGTTCAGACCCGTCGGTCGCGATCGTCCCGATCGCCAGCGCGCGCGACTTGTACCGCATCGGCGTGGGCGTAGACGCGGTCGGACTGATCTGCGCGATCTTTCAGGGAAATTGTCAATAGGGACGACCCAGAATTCGTGCCTGCTCTTTACTTCTTCTCCTGCGCCCGTGCTCCCGCCAGAATATCCACCAGCGCGCGATTATCTTCGTGGCAGGCGTATTCGAAAATTCGATCGGTGGTCGCCGCCAGCGGCAGTTCGCCGGTCCACGGTTTGGTGAACGTCGACGGATCCTCAATCGTAAACCGGTAAACGATTTTATCCGGCGCCTCGCGCGTCAGCCGCTCGATCACCTTCAGATTTTCGCTCGATCCGTGAAATTTGGTTTTGCCGTTGAAATTGGTGGTCTCAATCACCAGCGTTTCGCCTTCCCAGTGTCCGCGTGGATCGCCGGTCCATTGCCGGATCGAGGGCGCGAGATGCGGGCGTCCGTCCAAAGGAATGATGCGCGATTCGTGAATCATTTCGCTCTGGATCATCACGTAACCCGGCGTTTGATAGATCTGATAAAGATTGTTGTACGGGCCCGGCAGCATCGGCGGACCGGCCGTCGACCAATAAAGACAGCGCTCCTGAAGCGAACGGTCCGAAGCCTGATCGGCGGGGTGCATGCGGGCGTAGGCGCGGTCGCGCTCGATACGGGCGCGCGCTTCGGGCGTGAGCGCGGGAATTCTCCCATCCGGGGGGTCGACCACAATCGAGGTGTGAATCACGCCGCCGATGCGCACCAGCCCGCCGCCGCGATCAAAAAAGAGTTCATTATAGCCGCGGCCGACGTCGGTGGCGTCACCACCGTCGCGCCGGTCGCGATTCAACTGGCCCAGCAGCCGATCTTGGTACGCCGCCGCTTCTTCGCGAGTCAACGTGGGTTTATCGCGAAACTCGGCGGGACGCTCCAGCGAAGTCAGTGTCGAATTGGTCCAGGTTCCCTGTAAATCCGGCTGGCCGTCGGGCGTGCGCGGGGGCGTCCATGGTTTTGCCGGGTTTTGTGCGCGAAGCCAAAAACTGCCGATAAGGAGCAGCAGGAGAATCGATCGATTCACTGGAGATCTCCATTTCCGGGGCGGTAGCCCTGGGAGTAGTCTCTCAAAAAATGCGCATGCGCGAAAGGATGAACCGCTCTTGGCCGCGGACTTGCTGAAAGCTTCGGAAGCGCTCGCGGAGGGCGAAAATTCGCCGTTCGACCGGAGTGGAAACCTGGCGCAGGCCGTCGCGCAGCTCGACGAAGGCGTCCTGGTCACCGATCTCGACGGGAAAATTCTCTATCTCAACCCCGCGTTCACGCGGCTCACCGGCTACAGCGCCGAAGAAACGCTCGGCCGGACGCCGCGCATTCTGCACTCCGGCAAACAAGGTCCGGAGTTTTACCATAACCTGTGGTCCACCATCCTTGCCGGAAAAGTGTGGCACGGGGACCTCATCAACCGCCGCAAAGACGGGACCTTCTATTCCGAAGAGATGACCATTACGCCGCTGCGCAACGCGCGCGGCCAGACCACCAACTTTATCGCCGTCAAACAGGACGTCACGGAACGGCGAGCCGCCGAAGAGGCGCGTCAGTTTCTGGGCTCGATTATCGAAAGCTCGCAGGACGCGATTTTCTCCTCTACGCTCGACGACAAGATCAAGAGCTGGAATCCCGCGGCCGAGCGGTTGTACGGCTACACCGCCGAGGAAGCGATCGGGCAGCCGATGAAGATGCTGATCCCGCCCGAGCATTGGGTGCACGTGGACCGGAACCACGTCGAGCTGCGGAGCGGAAGAAAGATCCCGCCTTTCGAAGGGCTTGGACGCACTAAGGATGGCCGGCGCTTTGCCGCCGGCGTCTCTCTTTCGCCCGTTTTTGACGCCTCCGGCGTGCCCGTGGCGAACGCGGCGATCGTGCGGGATATTACGCAATGGAAAGAAGCGCAGCGCGCCGCGCCATTTCTCGCTTCGCTGGTCGAATGCTCCGACGATGCGATTCTCGGAACCACGCCGGAGGGACTCATCCTCAGCTGGAACAAGGGCGCCCGGGAAATCTACGGATACACGGCCGAGGAGGCCGTCGGCAAAAATCTCGAAATCATCCTTCCGGAAGACCGGCATGAGGAGGTCCGGCGACTGGCCGCGACTCTTTCGGCCGGAGAAAGCATTCTCAATCTGGAAACGGTGCGGCGCCGCAAAGACGGTACGCTGCTGGACGTTTCCATCTCGCTCTCTCCGATTCGCGATGCCGCCGGCCGGGTGGTCGCGGTCGCCTCCATCACGCAAAACATCAGCGAGCGCAAGAAGGCGGAGCGGCTCTTGCACGCCTCCGAACGCAGCTACCGCCAGCTTTTCGAAAACAACCTGGCGGGCGTGACGCGAACCACGCTCGACGGCCGGCTCCTCGAATGGAATGAAGCCGCGCGGCGAATGCTTGGCTATCAAGGCAGGGACTGGCCGCACGCGAGTGCAGTGTACACCTCCGCAGCGGAGCGCGCCACGGTGATGGCGGCGCTGAAAGCGGAAAAAGTCCTGAAGAATCTTGAAATGTGGATGCACCGCAAAGACGGCTCGCTGGTCTGCGCGCTCGCCAACATGGCGCTGATCGAGGACACGCGTCAGCCGGTGATTCTAACCACGCTGGTGGATATTACAGACCGCAAGCGCGCCGAGGAGGAACGCGATCGCGCCGCCGTCGAAGCGCACGCGGCCAGCCACGCCAAGAGCGAATTTCTCGCCAATATGAGCCACGAAATCCGCACGCCCATGAACGGTGTGCTGGCCATGACCGAGCTGGTGCTTGAAACCGAGCTGAGCGAGGAGCAGCGCGATTACCTGAATATCGTCAAAAGCTCGGCCGATTCGCTGCTGGTGATCATCAATGACATTCTCGATTTTTCCAAAGTCGAAGCCGGCAAGCTGGAGCTGGAACGGATCGCCTTCGACGTGCGCAGCGTGCTCGATGGCGCGGCCAAATCGCTGGAAGTCGCGGCGCGGGAAAAAGGACTGGACTTGCGCTGGCGGGTCGCCCAAGAAATTCCCGCGGAGTTAAGCGGCGATCCACACCGCGTACGCCAGATCCTGGTCAACCTCATGAACAACGCCATCAAGTTCACCGAGCAGGGCGGCGTCACCGTCGAAGTGAACAAGGAATCGGAAACGGCCGATTCGCTGCTGCTGCATTTCCTGGTGCGCGACACCGGAATGGGGATTCCGGCGGAAAAACAGAAAATGATTTTCGACGCGTTCGTGCAAGGCGACAGCTCCGCCACCCGTCGTTTCGGGGGCACCGGCCTGGGGCTGGCGATCGCCTCGCGCCTGGTGCGCGTGATGGACGGCGATATCCGAGTCGAAAGCGAACCGAACCGCGGCAGCGATTTTCATTTCCGGATTCGTCTGGGGCGGTGCTGATTGACTGACTATTGAGCACCAATCTCTAACAGGGTGTAGAACCAGTGGCATAAGCCGCCAGGGTTGTGCTGCTCGCGGCGCGATCTCGGGCCGTCGAAACACAAGCCTGGCGGCTTATGCCACCTGGGTGAAATGGCGCAACCCAGCATAACCCGCGCCGCAAGCCATTCATTTTATTAAGAAACGCACTCGGCAGCCGATTTGCTCGTCAGTTCCCCGGGAAGCAGCGTAGAATCAAATTTAATGATGGAAACGAGCATTTTCTGGCTTCGCGTCGCAACCTGTCTCTACGGACTGGGATTGCTGCACTCGATGCTGGCGATTGTGCGGCGCAATGTGAAGCTGTACCCGGTGGCGCTGGGCTCCTTTCGCGTGGCCGTGGTGCTGCACGGGGTCGCGCTGGTGGAGGCGTCGATGGCGTACGGGCGATTGCCGCTCGATACGTCGTTTGCGACGCTGAACGTCGGCGCGTTCCTGATCGCGCTGGTATTTCTCATTGTCGAATGGCGCTACCACTTCGCCAGCCCCGCGGTCGCGCTGTTTCCGCTGGTTTTTCTGATGACGCTGGTGGCCTCGCTGGAACAGCCGGTGGCGGCCTGGCCGAACATCGGCGTGCGCGACGCGTGGCTGGTGGTGCACATTGTTCTGGTGCTGGCGGGGTTCGCCGCGCTGCTGCTGACCGCGGTCGCGTCGATCTTTTATTTAATGCAGGAGCGGCGCCTCAAACAGAAACGGACCGGCACGCTGCTCGAAAAACTTCCGCCGCTGGCGACGCTCGATAATTTAATTTCAGTCTCCATGGGACTGGGATTCGTGCTGCTCACGCTGGGCGTGATTTTCGCCATCGTGTGGGCTTGGGTCGAATTTCAGACGCGCTGGCTGTCTTACGCGAGCGTGCAATTTTCCCTGTTCACCTGGTTCTTGTGCCTGGTGATGATCTTTCTGCGCACCACCGCCGGTTGGCGCGGCCGTAAGGCAGCGGTGATGGCGCTCGCGGTGCTCGGATGCGCGGCGCTGACGTGGGTGGCGCAGGTGGGGCTTCGGCCGGCACTCGAACGATGAAGCTTCTGCTCACAGGCCTCAATCATCGCACGGCCCCAGTGGAGGTGCGCGAACGCCTGGCGTTCGAAGAGCGGGTGCTGCCGGAAGCGCTGGACAATTTAAAAAAGCGGCCGGGCGTGCTCGAGGGCATGATTCTTTCGACCTGCAATCGCGTCGAAATCACCATCACCACCGATGAACACGTCGATGCCGAAAATGCGGTCGAGCATTTTCTGGCCGAATCGCGAGCGGTGGAGCGAAACTGGGTTTCGCCCTACCTTTATAAGCACGACGGCCCGGACGCCGTGCGGCACCTGTTTCGCGTGGCTTCAAGCCTCGATTCGATGATCGTGGGCGAGCCGCAGATTTTAGGCCAGCTCAAAACCGCCTACGCGCGAGCGAAAGAATGCGGCGCGATCAGCGGATTTCTGGAGCTGGTGCTGACGCGCGCCTTCAATGTCGCCAAGCGGGTGCGCTCGGAAACGGATATCGGACAGAGCGCGGTATCGGTGAGCTACGCCGCGGTGGAATTGGCGAAGGAAATTTTCGGTTCCTTGAGCGGCAAGCGCGTGCTGGTGGCCGGCGCCGGAAAAATGGCGATTTCCGCCGCGCGGCATCTGCGCCGGTCGGGCGTTTCGGAAATTCTGGTGACCAATCGCACCCGCGAGCGCGCCGTCGCCATGGCCCAGGAATTTCAGGGCACCGTGCTCGATTACGAAATGTTCTCAAAGACGCTGCCGGACGTGGATATTGTGCTCGCGTCGAGCGGCGCGCCGCACTACATCGTCACGCGGGAGCAGATGCGCGGCGTCATGTCGCGGCGCCGCAATCGCCCCATGTTCCTGATCGACATCGCCGTGCCGCGGAACATCGAGCCGGCGGTGAATGAGCTGGAGAGCGTTTTTTTATACGACATCGACGATCTGGATAAAGTCGTCCAGACGAACATCAAGGGCCGCATCGACGTGGCCACCGAAGCGGAGGAGATCATTCGCGAAGAAGTCGAGCGGATGATGATGCGTCTGAAGACGCGCGAAGTGACGCCGACGATCATTAGTTTGCAGGAACAGCTGGCGGCGCTGGCGTCGGCCGAAATCGACCGGCAGCGCGGGCGGCTGGGCGCGTTGACGCCGCAGCAGGAAGAAGCGGTGCAGGCGATCGCGCGCGGGATCGTGAATAAAATCGCGCACGGTCCGATCACGGAACTGCGCAAACAGGCGTCCGATCCGGGCGGCGCGCATCTGGTCGGCGTGATCCGGAGATTGTTTAGATTAGGAGAAGGACAAGGGTAGTGGGAAGTGGGTAGCCCGCGATGACGGACGGTCGCGGTGTTGGCCCACGGCCCACTGCCGACTGCCAAATGATTACCATCGGCTCTCGCGGTTCCCAACTCGCTTTGTGGCAGGCGCGGCACATCGCGGCGCGGCTTGCGGAGATGGGCGTCGAAACGCGCCTGGAAATCATCAAAACCACCGGCGACAAAATTGTCGACGTTCCGCTCGCCAAGGTCGGCGGCAAGGGATTGTTCACCAAGGAAATTGAAGAAGCGCTGCTCGATGGCTCGATCGACATCGCGGTACACAGCTTGAAAGACGTTCCCTCGGAGCTGCCTGGCGGCCTGATTCTTTCGGCCATTCCGGAACGGGAAGATCCGCGCGACGCGCTGATCGGGAAAGCGCTGGCGGACGGACTTCGCGTGGGAACCAGCTCCCTGCGCCGCGCCGCGCAGCTTCGCGCTCTGGGGCGGAAGCTGATCATCGAAAATTTGCGCGGAAACGTGGACACGCGACTGCGCAAATTGGACGAAGGACAGTACGATTCGATCGTGCTCGCATCGGCGGGATTGCGGCGGTTGGGTTGGGCGGACCGGATCACCACGCTGCTTCCGGTGGAGACGATTTGCCCCGCGGCCGGCCAGGGCGCGCTGGCGATTGAGACGCGCAACGATGGCGGCGACGCGCAGCGGATCATCGAAACGCTGGATCACCCGGCGTCGCGAATCGCCGTGACGGCGGAACGCGCGCTATTGAGAACGCTCGGCGGCGGTTGCCAGGTGCCGGTCGGCGGGCACGCGACGGTCGAGGGATCGGCGATTCATCTCCGTGCGATTGTCGCGTCGCCCGACGGGGAGCGCATCGTTCGCGGCGAAAAATCGGGCGACGACCCCGAATCGACCGGCGTGGAGCTGGCGCGTGAGTTGCTGCGCGGCGGCGCGGAAAAAATTCTGGGCGAAGTGTACGCGGCATGAGCACAAAACCTGGGCCCGTCCTGACGAGTTCGTGCGAAAACCCGAGGGCCCGCAGCCTGACGGCTGGCGGCTCGAATCGGTCGTTTTCAAAATCAGCCAGAGGAGAGCCGCGACGCGTAAGCGTGCGGGCCTTTTCGCGAGTGATCAGACGGACTCTGACAAACGCGGCTCGCAACGGCTGCGGAAACGAGCCGGTGAGCCGCGCCCGTAAGGGCGCTTTCGGCAATATCAACCGATGAAAGTCTACCTGGTCGGCGCGGGCCCCGGCGATCCCGGGCTGATTACCGTCAAAGGCCGCAAGATTCTGGAGCGCGCTGACGCGATCCTGTACGATCATCTGGCGAGCGATCGCCTGCTCGATCTGGCGCCCGCCCACGCCGAAAAAGTTTATGTCGGCAAGAAGCGCTCCGCGCACGAATTTTCGCAGGAAGAGATTTCCGCGATGCTGATCGAGCGTGCGCGCGCCGGGAAAACGGTGGTGCGGCTCAAAGGCGGCGATCCGTTCATTTTCGGCCGCGGCGGAGAAGAAATGGAAGCGCTGGCCGCGGCGGGCATTCCCTTCGAAATTGTTCCCGGCGTGACCACGCCGCTCGGAATCGCAGCGTATACCGGCGTTCCGCTGACGCATCGCGAACACACTTCGGCCGTGACTTTCGTCACCGGGCACAGCGTCGAGGCGATCGACTGGTCGCGCGTCGGCGCTTCGGAAACGATCGTCTTGTTCATGGGGCTGGTCAATTTTCGGGCGATCGCGGGGGAATTGATCGCGCAGGGGCGCTCGCCATCGACGCCGGCGATGGCGGTGCGCTGGGCCACGCGACCCGACCAGCAGACCATCGCGGGCACGCTTGAAGATTTGCCCGAGAAAATCGCCGAGTCCGGAATGAAACCGCCGTCAACCATCATTATCGGCGAGGTTGTCGCGTTACGCGAACAGTTCAACTGGTACGAACATCTGCCGCTGTTCGGCAAAAAAATCGTTGTGACGCGCGACCGCCGCCAAGCCGCGGATCTGGCCGAGCCGATTGAAGCGCTCGGCGGCCAGGCGCTGCTGCTGCCGGTGATCGAAATTCGCGAGCCGGGCGATCCCGAACCGCTGAACTGCGCCATCGCCAATCTGGCAGCCTACGATTGGCTGATTTTTACCAGCGTGAACGGCGTTCGTTATTTTCTCGAAGCATTGGACCGCTCGGCCGCCGATTTGCGCGCGCTGAAGGCGAAAATTTGTGCCATCGGCCCGGCCACGCGCGCGGCGGTTGAGGCGCTGCACCTCAAGGTCGACAAAATGCCCGAGGAGTATGTCGCCGAGAGCCTGGTGAAGGCCTTCGAAGCAGAGGACTTGAACTGGCGCCGCATTCTTCTGCCGCGTGCCGCGGTGGCGCGCGATCTGGTGCCGGTCGAATTGCGGCGCCGCGGAGCGACCGTCGACGTGGTGGAAGCGTATCGCACCGGAATCCCCGAAAACACGGCGGAGCGTGCGCGCGAAATTCTGGCGCGGCTTCCGGATTGGATCACTTTCACGAGTTCGTCCACCGTGACGAATTTCCTGGCCGCGGCCGGCAAGGAGGCGCTGTCCGGCGTGAAGATCGCCTCCATCGGTCCGATCACCTCGCACACCGCGCGGGAACACGGGATCGAGGTGGACGTCGAGGCTCAGCCGCACACCATCGAAGGATTGGTCGCTGCCTTGGCGGGATAATGCTCCGTTTGTAAAAAGAACCGGCGGATAAAAAGTCCGCCGCCGGCTACAAGCCTGCCCCACAGCGGGAGCAACTGTGCATACTTGTGGTCTTCCCGTTCCACATCGATTGACGCTGTCACCTGCGAAATCCGGCGGTTACTGGTTGGAGCGCGACATGCATTGCGGACACGGATGACACCGGCGCCAGAGCAACTGAGTCTGTCCAGCCTTCTCGATCCGCGGGTTCTGGCGGATCCGTATCCGTTATATCGCCGCCTGCGCGAGCATGAGCCGGTGCACTGGGACCCGTTCCTGCACGCCTGGGTGGTCACCAGCTACGCCGAAGTGGTGCAGGTGCTGCTGAAGTTTCAGGCCGACCGCACGCCGACGCCGCAGCAATTGAGCGCGATGGGCTGCGACGCGCTCGGGCCGGTGGCGAGCGTGATGGTGCGGCAGATGCTGTTTCTCGATCCGCCGTCGCACACCCGCATTCGTGCGCTGGCGGCATCGGCTTTCACGCCGCGGCGCGTGGCGGTGCTGCGCGAACACATTCAGGAGATCGCCGACCGGCTCATCGATGGCCTGATCGAACGCGAATGCATCGACCTGGTGCGCGATTTTGCCGAACCGCTGCCGGCCATCGTTACCGCGGAACTGCTCGGCGTAGCGGTGGAGGATCATCCGCAGTTGAAACGATGGTCGGCCGATTTCGCGGAAATGCTCGGCAATTTTCAGCACAATCCGGACCGCACGCCGCGGGTGCTGAAGGCCGTCGAAGGGATGGGCGAATATTTTCGCGCGCGAATCCGCGAGCAGCGCAAGCACCCTCGTGAAGGATTGATTCATTCGTTTCTCAACGCCGAAGTGGACGGCACGCGTTTCAGCGAAGAAGAGGTGATCGCCAACGTGATCGTGACCATGGTCGGCGGGCAGGAAACCACCACCAACCTGATCGGAAACGGAATGCTGACGCTGCTGCGAAAGCCGGCCCAGATGCAAAGACTTCGCGAGCATCCCGAAATCATCCAAAGCGCGGTGGAGGAACTGTTACGTTACGAAAGCCCCAGCCAGCATACCGCGCGAATCTGCCCGCGCGATCTCGAATTGGGAGGCAAGAAGATTCGCAAGAAGCAGGCGGTGGTCGCGGTGATGGCCGCGGGAAATCGCGATCCGGCGCGTTTTCCCGATCCCGATACGCTCGATCTGGAGCGCCAGGACAATCGTCACCTGGCGTTCGGATGGGCGGCGCATTTCTGTTTCGGCGCTCCGCTGGCGCGAATGGAGGGCCAGATCGCGTTTTCCTCGTTGCTCAAAAGATTCTCCGATTTCGAGTTGGAGCCGGCGCCGCTCGAATGGCGCCCGAACCTGGGTCTGCGCGGTTTGCAGTCGTTGCCGGTGCGGGCGCGGGCGGCGAATCGATTGGAGTCCGCCTGAGTGCGGATGCGAACGACAGGAAACGGCGCTTTTCCGACGGGCGGCTCACGCCATCAGCCGGTCCTGCTTCTTTCGCCGTGACCCGAAATAATAGCGACCGGCGATCCGCAGAATTTCGGCGATCCTAAAATTGATCAGGTGCCGCGCCCAGAATAATTCGCGCTTGTCGCACACCGTCGATTCGCTGAACTGCTCGATTTCTCCTTCGAGATCGGCGATCTCGCTGCCTTCGGCGATCCGCCGGCGCAGATCGCGCGCCGCGCGGATTCGCTCGGCCACCGCGTGCGCCCGGCGCGGCCGGATGCGGCCATATTTCAGTTTCAGCTGGTTCAGCCGCTCGCCCGCGTCATAGGTTGCGTCCACCAGTTCGGCGCGCGTCATCCACTCGGTTTCGTAGCTCAGAATTTTTTCCCAGCTCGGCTCGACCAGCAATTTGCGATGATCTTCCAGCGTCCGCGCGAACACGCGATAACCGAATTTTTTGGGCTCCTCAAAAACACGGCTGCCGGGATCGAGAAACGGCCCCATGGGCGAGATGAAACAGGACAAGCGGCGGTCGCTCATCTGGAACAGGCGCTCGCAATAGGCGATGGTGTCGAGCACCGACTGATAGGTCTGGCGCGGCAGCCCGATCATGAAGAAAACGTCGATGCGCGTCGTTCGCAGATGCAGCGCCTCACGCAGCGCTGCCTCCATCATTTCGTTGTCATAGCCGGGCTCGCCGTCCTGCGCGCGGCGAACGTCGTGATCGTGGCTTTCCGGACTTAATTCCAGGCTCCAGTGGGGCGTCGAGGCGTCGATGCGCCGCAGAAAATCGATGGGCGGCACGTCGAAAAACTCAAACACCACCTGATTTTCCAGGTTCGCCCTGCGCAATTCCTCGAGCACCGCGTCGGCGTAATCGCGTCCGGCCTGGAGCAGATCGCCGACCAGAAAAATCGGCCCGCGCGAAAAACGCGAAAGGGCGATCATGTTTTTCGCCAGATTTTCGGGCGAGCGGAAGACCGGCGCGATGCGGTGCGTCAGATGCCCGCAGGTGGTATGCGAGCTGCCGCAGGTGGCGCATTCATGCGCGCAGCCTTTGACCGTGAATACGGCAGTGATGGGATTGCGGGTCCAGCCGACGTACGGCACCACGCTCGCCAGATCGCGATGGCGCAGCACCATTTCCACCATCAGATCCGCGCGCAGATCGGCAAAATCGAGCCCGGGCGGCAGGAAGGTCAGCGGATTCACGCGCGGCAATCCGTTTTGCCGGTAGGTCAGATTGGGAATTTTTTCAAGCGAGCCGCCGTCGCGCAGCGCGGTCAGGAGCTGGTGCAGCGGAACCTCCGTACTGTCGCCGCGCAGCACGTAATCGACCTGATTGTAGTGCATCAACTCCTCATGAAAATAGGTCGATGAAAGCCCGCCGAAAATTACCGGAACCCGCGGGTGAATTTCCTTGACAATGCGCGCCACTTCGAGCGCGCCGTGCGCGTGCGGCAGCCAATGCAGATCGATGCCCACGGCGCGCGGCCGCTGTGAGCGCAAAAATTCGGGAACGGAAAATTTGCGGTCCTTCATCATCCGCACGGCCAGATTAACGATGCGCACGCGGATTCCCTGGGCCTTGAGATAACTCGAAATGGTGAGAAATCCCGCCGGATACATTTCGAAAACGGTCGACGATGGGATTAGATCGCTGACCGGGCCGTAGAAAATCGATTTTTTTCGAAAATCGTAGACGCTGGGGGCGTGCAACAAAAGAAGATCGAGCGGCCGGTGGTCGGACATGAGGCTGAAGAGCCGATTCTAGCGCGTCCGCTAAGCTCCGGGTGGTTGATCGGCGATTCTGAGCGGCGGGGCGACCGCCAGATCTTCCTCGATCAGAGGCCAATGGAAGGCGGTCGCCCGCAAGGGTTATCCCGCGATCGGACCATCGCCCGCCGCGAGCGTCGCGATCATTTTCTCCTTCATCCGCTCCGCCGCGGCGACCGCCGAATCGAGCGCGATGCGGTAAATCACCAGCCCCACCAGCGCGTCAAACGCCAGCACTAAGTAAAATCCCCACTGCGACCATTCGCCGGAAAAGGCCCAGCGCGCCAGATAGGCCAGCGCGACCGGTACGAACGCCACCGGATAAATCACCACCAGCATGGCCTGCACGCGTCCGGCGGCGTTGGCCCGGAACTGGGTCGCCGGGTTGACGCCGCGCGCCTGGTGGATGGACAAAAGATTGCCCGCGCACAGCAGAAAAATGGTCACCACCGCGGCCACCGCGAAGGCTTCCAGCATGTGCCGCGAATCCACTGGCATGCCTGCCAGCTTGCAAACCAGCGTGACCGCGGAAATTTCCAGCAGGATAAAAAAAATCGCGCTGAGATTTTTTCCGATCAACACGCGGGAAAACGGCACCGGCGCCAGAAAATAGATTTGCGCCGCGCTGCGGTCGAAACCGAAGGCATTCCAGAAGCACGATTCGCTTAACAGCAGCAGCGAATAGACGCTGACCGCGGTCAAATAGTCGGCGCCGAAAAATGTTCCGCGGCCGAAGGAAACCGTCAGGATGACGACACCGAAGGTGAATCCCATCAGGAACACCAGACGGAAGCGCGGCGAGCGCACCAGGAAGCGAATCTCTTTTTCAACCAGCGCGGCCAGCGGATCGGCCAGCAGCAGGGAAGGCAAACGGAAAAAACCTTCGGTGAGGGCCGCGCCGGAGGACCCCTGTCCGCCGCCGGCGCCGGCCGCCTCTTTATCGAAAGCCAAGGTGCGATAAAACTGCCAGCGTCCGAACAGCGCCGCGGCGATCATCCAGGCGGTGAGAATGGCCGCGCTGGGAAAAAATTCGTTCTGGGCCAGCGCCGCCGTCGCCGACCACGGCCAGCCGATCCACAAATTCTTGGCAAAAACGGCGAGAAAGCGCGCTCCCGCGGGACCGCGCACCAGCAGGATTTGCGGCAGCGCGGCGCACATCACCAGCAGGAAGACCATCACTTCGCGAATCCGCCGCCGCGCCAAGGCGCGCACCAGCAGATCGCGCAGCCCCACCGCCAGAAACAGATTGAACAAAATGTACGGCACGAAAGCGAGCGCGCTCCACCACGGCAGCTCCGGGTTCAGCTCGCTGCCTATCGCCACCCCGCAGATCACCACCATCATCTCAATGGCGGCGGTGACGCGCAGCATCACTTCAATGCCGAACAGTTCGCCGACGGGAATCGGATAGGCTTGCAGCTTGCGCAGATCGAGCGATGCGCCGGTCGCCGCCATCAGCAGCGGAACCACCTGCCAGTACAGAAAGACTAAGAACAGCGCGCCCGGCAAGGCGGATCTTACAAAGCCGAGATTCTGCGCGCTGGCTGCCAGCCGCCCGGCCGCGACCGCCGCCATGATCCAGAATCCGTACCACGCGGCGCCCACGATCGCCGTCCAGGCCACGCCGCCGCGCGGGTAAAAATTGAGCCGGGTGCGCAGGTACGCCCACAAAATCGCGCGCGCGTGTTTCATGCGCCGCTCATAACCAGTCGAGCGTTTCCGCCGTGCGGTCCACACCCACCGCGCGCACGAAGGCGTCTTCCAGCGTCTCCGAGGCGCCGCGCAGCTCCTCCATCGATCCTTCGAGCACCAGCTTGCCCTGATGGATAATCGCCACGCGATCGCACAGCCGCTCCACCACTTCGAGGACGTGCGAAGTCAAAAAAATGGTGGAGCCGTGGCGCACCTGTTCGAGCAGGATGTCTTTCATCAGGCGCGCGCCCACCGCGTCCACGCCTTCAAACGGCTCGTCCATTAAATAAAGTTGCGGCCGGTGAATCAGCGCGGCGGCCATGGCCACGCGCTTGCGCATCCCTTTGGAATATTCAGTGATCAGTTTGCGGCGGCTGTCGCTGAGCTCGAACAATTCCAACAGTTCGCCGGCGCGCTGCCGCGCCACATCCCGATCCAAGCCGTAAATGCGTCCCACGAATTCGATAAATTCGCCGCCGGTCAGATGATCGAACAGCAGCGATTCGTCGGGCACCAGTCCGATCTGCTGCTTGATTTCGAGCGCCCGCTCCGGCATCGGCAGGCCGAGCAGCTCAATACTGCCGGAAGTGGCCGGCGCCAGGCCCATCAGCATTTTGATGGTAGTGGTTTTGCCCGCGCCGTTGGGTCCCAGGAATCCGAAAAAGCAGCCGCGCGGCACCGTCAGGCTGAGCCCGTCGACGGCCGCTTGATTGCCATAAACCTTCCGCAAATCCCGAACCTGAATCGCAGCAGCAAGCATTCGCTCTCCCCATGTTAAACGAAGGCCGGCGTTTTTTGAAAAAATCGCTTCCGATTGTGGAAAGGCCGGGGGTATTTTCATTTAAATCGGGGCGATCGAACCGCGATCAACATGTGTGCCTAATACGTGCAGCGCACCGGCTCGTATGGTTCGGCTTCCTCGATCGCCGCGCATGCCTGCTGAGCCGCCGCCAGCCAACCTTGCCGCAAGGTGCCGAGCAGCTGCTCCACTTCAGCGAGCGGCGCATCCTGTTGGCGGGCATTCGCTTCCAGCAGCCGGCCCTGCATGTACGCGTAAAGCTGGCGCAGGGACCGGCCGATCTCGCCGCCGCGCTCCTCATCGAGCGACCCGCGCAGCTCGTTCACAATCTCCCAGGCTTTGACGATTTTTCGCGACCGCTCGCGAATTTGGCCTGCCGCCAGGTGCGCGCGCGCCGCGCCCACCGCCTCGATCGCCGCGCGATACAGCATGGTCACCAGCTTTAGCGGGTCCGCCGTCAAGACTTCGCTTTCCAGGTATTTGTCGTAGTGCGTGTACGCCATGCGAGATGAGCCATCATCCTCCTTTCATCTCTTCGGCCAGACGCACCATATATTCCGCGGGAATTTGCAATCTCACTTCGCCGCTCGAACGGTCGATCACGCGGACGATCATTTTATTCAGTTTTGGATCCATGACGAACGTCAATTCGGTGTTTTCGCCGAAGAGTTCCGTAGGACTGATCGCTTTAACCGCCTGGATGAGGGCACGCTGCTGCGCCGTGGCGGGTTGTGCAGTGTGAGAAGCGGCCGTTTCAGCCGGAGCGCTGACCTGATTGCCGACAGACGAGACGTTCACTCGTCACCTCCCGGGAGAAACGCGACGAATCTCCACGGCATTCTTATCGGCAGGAAAACAGGGTTCAACATTCAGAATTCAACACGCGAAGCCCCGCTGTTACCAGCGGGCTCCCGGAAGGGCGAATGGCGGGGTTAATCCCGATTTTTCGGACAGATTTTGTCAGAGCGAGGCAATACGGATTTCTAGCACCCTGCTAGGCGAGGTTCAGAACCTTCGCCACCACCTGCTTATCTTTCTCGATCTTCTTTTGCAGCAGCATGATGGCGTAGATCAACTGCTCCGGCCGCGGCGGGCACCCGGGAACGTAGACGTCCACCGGAATCACCTGGTTCACCGGAACCAGCGCGTAATTGGAAAACACGCCGGTCGAGGTCGCGCAGGCGCCCATCGAGATCACCCATTTCGGCTCCGGCATCTGCTCATACAACCGGCGGATCACCGGCGCCATTTTGTTCGAAACGCGCCCGGCGATGATCATCAGATCCGATTGCCGCGGCGACCCGCGCATCACCTCCGCGCCGAAGCGCGAAATATCGTAACGCGATGCGATCATTGACATCATTTCGATGGCACAGCAGGCCAATCCGAAACTCATCGGCCAGATGGAATTTTTCCGCGCCCAGTTGATCGCTTTGTCAATCGTGGTGGTGACGATCGATTCGCCGAAATCGTCCGGCGCAGGTTCGGCGTCTACGCGCGCAAACAATTCCGGCGGCTGGCTGAGCTGAAATTTGGGATCCACAACTTCATTCTACACTGGTGAATTGGACGCCCGTACACTCGTCGCCTACGGAATTGAACCCGAATATACCGACATTTGGGGACGCGAGCACGCCACCTCGGAGCCCGTGGCGCGAGCGATTTTGCGGTCGCTCGGGGTGGGCGAACCGGACGCGAATCGCGCGCGCCTGGAAGAATGGTCGCGCCCGCTTGATCCGGCGCTGGTGGTCCGCGACAATGACGATTCGATTACGTTGCGCCTTCCCGCCGGCCGCTCCGGCGAATCGATCAAGCTGGAAATTCGCTGGGAAACCGGCGAAATGGAGCATCACCCGTATTTTCTGCCGGAACTCACCACCACCGGCTCGGTGACGCTGGTCGATTCGGAAAACATCACGCGGTCCTTTATCGCGAAACGGATCCCGCTGCCGGCGTTGCGGCTTGGCTATCACGATTTGCGGATTTATGCCGTCCGGCAGCCGCAGCTCGAAATCCTCGGCGAAGCGAAATTCATCGTCTGCCCGCGCCGCGCCATGGCCTTCGATCAGCGCATCGCCGGAGTCGCGTTGAGCCTTTACGGCCTGCGCAGCGCGCGCAACTGGGGCTGCGGCGATTTCACCGATCTGCGCGCTGCAATCGACGCCTTCGCTCCCGCGGGAGCCGCGTTTATCGCGCTGAATCCGCTGCACGCGATTGCCAATCGCCAGCCGTATAACACCAGCCCCTATTTGCCGCAGTGCTCGCTGTATCGAAACTTTATTTATCTTGATCCGGAAAAGGTCGGGAACTTGGAGATGCCGGACTCCTTGCGTACTGAAATCGAAAAACTGCGCGGCAGCGAGTTCGTTGAATATGAAGCGGTCGCGCGGTTGAAACTCGCGGCGCTTCAGGCGCTCTTTCCGGCCTTCCTCGACGAAGGCGGCTCGCCCGAATTCGACCGCTACGTCGCGCGGGAAGGTTCCCATCTCCACGATTTCGCCGTGTACTGCGCGCTCGACCAGAAAATCCATCGCGACAATCCGAATCTGTGGCTGTGGACCGATTGGCCGGAGCCGTATCGCGACCCGCGCTCGCCTGAAGTGGCCCGGTTCGCGCAAGAACATTCACGGGAGGTTTTGTTTTATGAATTTTTACAGTGGCACATCGACCGCCAGCTGGCCGACGTGCAGGCCTATGCCCGCGATAAGGGAATGAGCATCGGTCTCTATCACGATCTGGCTCTGGCTACGGACCGTTTCGGCTCCGATCTGTGGGCCAATCGGCCGTTCTACGCCGCGGGCTGCCGCGTCGGCGCGCCGCCCGACGATTTCTCGCCAAAGGGCCAGGATTGGGCCTTCCCGCCGCCCAGTCGCGAAGCGCATCGCCGCGACGGCTATCGATTATTTGCGCAGTCGATCCGCAATAACGCGCGGCACGGCGGCGCGCTGCGCATCGATCACGTGATGCGCTTTTTCCGTCTCTATTGGATTCCCGATCAAATGGAAGCCGCCGACGGCGCGTACGTTCGGGATTACGCTGAAGATCTGCTCGGCGTTCTGGCGCTCGAAAGCGCGCGCGGCAAGTTCATCGTCATCGGCGAGGATCTGGGAACGGTCACCGGCGAAGTACGGCACGCGCTGGCCCAGGCCGGCCTGCTGAGTTATCGCGTGCTGTGGTTTGAAAGAAATCCCGACGGCTCGTTTCGCAAACCGGAGGAATATCCGGCGCAGGCCGCCGCGTCCAGCACCACGCACGATCTGCCGACGCTCGCCGGATTTTTCGCTTCGCGCGACATCCACGCGCGCCGCGCGGCCGGGTTGATCGAAGAAGCGGAATACCAGCGCCAGCTCGCCGCGCGCCGCGAAGAAATCGAGCGACTGGAGCAGGCGCTGAAAGATGCCGGTTTCGCCGGCGATCCCATCGGTTTCCTGCTATCGACGCCCAGTGCCGTGGCCGTCGTCAACCAGGAAGATTTAACCGGCGAAACCGAGCAGCAGAACCTTCCCGGCAGCACCTGGCAGCATCCCAACTGGCGGCGAAAGATGAAAGTTTCCGTGGAAGATCTGGCGCCGCTGGCGGAGCGATTCCGCGCGGCCGTCGCGCGCTCGGGCCGCGCACGGCCGTAACCTGGCGTGGCGTCCCAGAAATTTGTTCCCTATTACGAGGTTCAGGATAGGCGGGCGGGATTTGATCCCGCGCGGAGCTTTAGCTCTGCTGTTCGGCGGCGGGACTAAAGTCCGCCCTCCGCGGCTGGCGCGAATTGCGCAATGAACTGGAGATTTTTTTCAAAACCTCTCAGAGCCAGACTTTATCGACCGGCACGCCTTTCTTGCAAAGATTGCAGGAGGCGGCGTCTTTATAATAGGTCGCGTCGAGCTTAGCCAGATAGTAAAACGGCAGCGGATCGAAACTCGGCGTAGTCGGGTTGGGCTGGTAGATCACCACCGCCAGGCCGACCACTTCGCCGCCGGAATCCTCCACCAGCTTCTTCAATTCCGCCAACTTTTTGCCGGTGCGCAGGATGTCGTCCACCAGTAGAACTTTTTCGCCCTTTTTCAATTCCAGGTACTGGCGGAAATGCTGTGGCTCGTTGGCGTTTTCGCGCTCCCCCCAATAAACCTGGTGGGCGCGCAGCGCTTCGCAGACGCCATAGGCAACCGGCAGACCGCCGGTCGCCGGAGCCACGATCGACAGTTCCGGAATGATGGCGCGAATCTCCGAGTTGGCGCGCAATTGCCGGCTGAGGCCGACGCTCAGAATCTTGGCCGCATCGTAATATCGCATGGTCAGCGCCACTTGCAGATATTCGTTGGCGTGCAGTCCGTTGGTGTATTCGAAATGCCCTTCGCGCAATCCGCCGGTGCGCCGCAACAGGTCGACCACTTCATCGTGGGTGGGTACGAGATGCATAGAAACCCCAGTGTAACTGTTTCCGGCGCTAATTCGCGCCGCGTCCGGTGATCACCTGAGGGATGGTTCGCAAGATAATTTTCCAATCGAGCGCCAGCGACCAGCTGTCGATGTACTGCATATCCAGCTTCATCCAGGTCTCAAAATCCACCGCGTCGCGCCCGTTCACGGCCCACAGGCAGGTCAACCCGGGACGCATGCGCAGCCGCCGGCGCTGCCACTGCTTATATTGCTCGACCTCTTCGGGAACCGCGGGCCGCGGACCCACCAGCGACATGTCGCCCTTCATCACGTTCCACAACTGCGGCCATTCGTCGATCGAAAATTTCCGCAGCCACCGGCCGACCGGCGTCAGCCGCGGATCATTGGGGATCTTCAGGGCCAGCTCGCGTTGGCTTAAATGACGAAACTGCTCCCGCATTTCATGCGCATTTTCGCGCATCGAGCGGAATTTATAAAAAACGAATCGCCGGCCGTTCAATCCGCAGCGCACTTGCCGGAAAATCGCAGGCCCGGGCGACGTCAGCCGGATCATCAGCGCGATGGCCAGCATCACCGGAAATAAAATCACCAGTGCCGCGCCCGCCAGAATCATATCGCTGACGCGCTTGACCAGCAGCCGGATCTCATCGTGCGGCGTGGCGGAAAAGGTGAGCAGCGGCACCGTGCCCAAACGGTCCATATAAACTTCGCTGTTGACGTGCGGGAAAAAATCGACGGCGACGCGCGTGCGCACGCCTTCCTCGTCGCACAATAAGAACACCTCTTCGAGCTCCGCCAGGCGGCGGCTGTCGACGGCGAAAATAATTTCGTCGATCACCTGGCGGCGCAGCAATTCCGGGAGCTGCGCAATCGGCCACACCGGATATTTCCCGTCCAGCGCGATTTCCGCCGGCGCGCTGCCGTTTCCATCGGTCAGAAACCCGCTGAGCCGGACGCCATAGGCGATGGCGTCTTCGAGTTCGCGCCCCAGCCGCATCGCGGCTTCGCCCAACCCCGCGACCAGCACATAATGAGGCGAGCCGAACTCGCGCCGCACCACGCGCAGCACCCGTCCCGCGTTCAGGCGGAACAGGCACAGCAGCACCCAGGCGTAGGCCGCGAACAGCGCGACGAACGATCGGCTCAAATCCATGCGCCGCAGGTATTCAAACAGAACCAGCGCGGCCGCGCCCAGCAGACATTGCCGGAACGCGTCGCGCAAAATCACCCGCGGATGCGCCGAATCGATGCGGTCGTACAGGTCCCACCAATAGCCCAGCGCGACCCAGGTCAGCATGGCCCAGCCGAGCAGCAGCCCGCGCACCGGCTCGATGATATAAAAAACATGGACCAGCCCCAGGCGCACGCGAGTGGCGTAAGCCAGCTCGAAGGCTACTACGACGAGAACAATATCGGCGAGCCCGAATAGAATCCGGGTTTTACGGTGATGACCGCGAAACACCAGAAATAGAATACCGGAGTTGCAGGTCGAAATTCAGGGGAGTGGCGTAAGCCGCCAGCTTTGCGTTGCGGACGGCCGGAGTCGGGCCGCGAAGACGCAAGCCTGGCGCGCTACGCTACTGAATGGCGACCGTAATTCCGGTCTGCGTGCTGTACGATCCCACGTTGACGACCAGCGGTACGCTGCCGCCAGTGGGAGCAAGGGCCGGCACGTAGACATTAATCTGCATCACGCCGGCCACGACGCCCGGCGCTTCACCGACGTATTGGTAGCTGGTTGCCGGCACGCTGCCGAACAGGACCGTCACCGGTGAGAGCGCGGGCTGAATGTTCAGAGACGTCGTCACCAGTCCATCGACTCCGGGCGGGACGGTTTGCCCCTCACCGGTGAGATAAAGCGTGATAATCGATCCGGGCGCCGCCGGATTTTGCGGGGAGTTGAGGGACCCGCTCGGCTGGTTGAATACGGCTGCCGCTCCGCTGCCCGACGAATTCGCCGAAAAAATTCCCGGCAGCGCGGGAGCCACTTTGACCGTCAGCGGAGGCGAGGCAACGCCGTTCACCGTGGCCACCACCTGCGCCGTGCTGCTGGCGGCGACCTCGTACGGAACGATCACCGAACTGTACTGTGAGCTCACATAAACGATCGGCGCGGGGGTACCGTTAAACGTGAACTGCGTTTTGGCCACCGTGGTTGCCAGGCTGCTGCATGCGCTGGTGGTGCATTGGGCGCCGGCCAGAGTGGCCGGACCAATCCCCGATCCGGCGATCAGCACCGCTTCGCCGGGCGCGATTGCGCCGCCGGCGTAGCTCGCGGCGTTGGAAATTCCCGCAAGTGAAACGGCCGCGGCCGCGCTGCCGCCGAACTTCGCGATGAAGGCGTCGCCGGCGGGCACGCCCGCCATGTAGGAATCCGCGCCCGCGTATGCGGTCTGATACGCGCCTTGCGTCGCTGGAAAATTGCTCGAGTTGGTTCCGCCGACGATGATGATTCCGCCCTGCCCGTCGATGGCGACGCCGCCCGCCCAATCTCCGCCAGACCCTCCCAGGTAGGTCGAAAACGTAAGCGTGTGCGAGGTTCCGCTCACTTCGGCCACGAACGCATCGCCGGTCTTGAAGACGCCGGAATTATCTCCCGCATAGCCCGATTGCGCCTGCGCGCCCGCGGTGGGGAAATTTTGCGAAATGGTGTGGCCGGCGAGATAAATGTTGTTGCTTGAATCGAGCGCCACTCCCAGCACGCGGTCGTCCTCGGTGCCGCCGATGTAGCTGGAAAACAGCAGGGTGCTTCCGGTCGGATCGAGTTCCGCGATGAAGCCGTCGCCGCCCGAGGCGTAGGCGCTGCCCCCGGCGCCGTGATTGGTCGACTGGAACGCGTTCTGCGTCGGGAAATTTCCGGACAGCGTCGCTCCGCCGACGTACGCGTCGCCGCTCGAATCGACGGCGATACCCACGCCGACGTCGTCTTTCGCGCCGCCGAGGTAGGTGGCGTAGACGCGCTGGCCGCTGGAATTGAGTTTCATCACGAACGCGTCGCCGGTGGTGAAAATGGAATTTGTTTGCCCGCCGCTTCCGCCGAAGGTGGTCTGAAATGCGCCGGAAGTGGTCGAAAACAGCGAGCTGGTGGTGAAACCGGTGAGATACACGTTGCCATTGCTGTCGAGCGCCAGCGAAGTCGCCGCGGTGTTGCCGGGACCGCCGTAGTAGCTGCTGTAGAGCACGCTGGATCCGCCCGGAGCGAGCTTGACCATGAACGCGGCATACGACGCTGTTCCGAACAGAGCACCGGGAGCCGACGTCTGGATCGCGTTCACCGTCTTCAAATCGGTTGAGTCCGTCACGCCGGCGACCCACGTGTTGCCGGACGCATCGACGCCGACGCTGCTGCAACCGTCCGCCTGGCTGCCGCCGAGCAGCGCCGAATAAACCAGTCCGTTTCCGCCGGCGTTCAGCTCAGTCACGAAGCAATTCATCGGATCGGTGATGTTCTTGGTGGTGTAATTATTCGCGGCCGGCGTCACCGGGTAGTCCGCGCTGGCGGTCATTCCGGCGAGATACACATCGCCGCTGGCATCGATCGCGATCCCGTAGCCGCTGTCGCCGTTCGATCCGCCGATGTGCGTTTCATACACCATGGTTTTGCCGTCGCTTGCGAGCTTGGCGACCAGCACATTCCCCTGAAGCCCTGACGCCGCGGTGACGAATGTGCCGGGCGTGGAGGGAAAACCCTGATCGTCGGTGCCTCCGACGAGATACGCGTTGCCGGAATTGTCGGCCACCACGCGTCCCGCGGCCTCCGTATCCGGGCTGCCGAAATAAGTCGCATAGGTGAGCTGCGGGTCGATCACCAGCGCTTTTTTCAGATCGTAGACGCCGACTTCGAAACCGATGGCTCCATCGGCGGTCGTCTTAAAATACCCTTCCACACCAACTCTCATGCCGTGCGCGCCGTACTGATACAGCAAGGGCTTTTTCCACACCAGGCTGCGCTGATCGGCATGAATGGTCAGCGAACCGTCGGCTCCGATTTCCGCGCCGTCGGCGCCGCTGAAGAGAATGCGGATCGATTCCGGATCGCCGCCGGGTTGAACCACGAAATCGTTTTCCAGCTCGCCCCCGGCGCCGTGATAGACCACGTCGACATGCGGATACACGCCGGGAAAACGCACGCGCGCGAACGTCGGGATGTCGGTGTGCCAATTTTTCGGGTCGCTGCCGATCAGGTAGTTGACGCGTCCGCTGAGCGGCGCTTCGGCGCTCGAGCCGAGACCGCTGCGCGCCCCTTCGAGCGTCGCGTGAATTTCCCGCGGTCCCAGTTTCTTCGGTCCTTTGAGCTCGAACACCATCTCGGTTTCGGCCAGCAGAATCGACTGGCCGCGCCCGTGGGCGACGAATTCATAGCCTGCGTCGACCTGCCCGACGTTCGGCTCGAAGCGGATGTTGTTCGCTTGCGGCGTGGCGGCCACCAAATCGTCGCCGCAGAAATAGTCGTCGATATCCGCGAGGATTTGGCAAGGTTCGATTTCCGGACCCGACCCGCCGCCGGTCGAAAAGCCGAGCGCCTGGCGCGATGCTGGGCGGAAGGTGCTGATCAGTAACAATGCCCCGACCGCCGTCCACAACGCGATTGCAAAGACATTTTTTCTGATGATTTCGCGGAATCCTGCGAGCATGTGACCTCCGACTGAAAAAGCTATTCTACCTGACTACGCAGGCGAAGAAGATCCAAAGTCGTCACCATCCCGGTGACGATCAGAATGGCGCCGGCGATCTGATCGACGCTCCATCCGCCATAGCGCGGCGGATCGACGTGCAGCGAGTCTTGGAGGAAACGAAACGTTCCGTAGCTCAACAGAAAGGCGACGTAAAAAAAACCGCGCGGCCGCGGCTTGCGGTCGAGCAGCAGAAAAACGGCCCCCAACACCAGCAGGAACAGCATTTCGAGCAGACCCAGGTCGTACGCGTGCCGCCGGGATAGCGCACGCCGAGCCAACTGGTGGTGCGAATGCCCGGGTGATCGTGTGCCAGGTAACATCCCAGGCGCCCGATCCACCAACTCAAGGGCACCGCGAACGCCGCCGCGTCGGCGTACAGGTACCAGTCCCGAAAAGGAATCTTCTGGCGCCATAGGAAGAGTTGCGCGGCGAAAAATCCGCCGATGAATGCGCCAAACGATGCCTGTCCGTTCAAGATGTCCACAAGCAGCAACGGCCGGAAAGAAATGATTCGAAAACCGGTCGGAGAATAGACGAACTTGGCAAGATGGCCGCCGAGCAGCGCCGCAGCCACCACGCACAGCCCGAGCTTGGAGAACTGCTCCCGGCCGATTCCGCTTCGCTGCGCCCGCCAGGTGGCGATCGGATATCCGACCGCTATCGCGACCGGCACCAGGGCCGCGATTTGCAAGAATTGCCAGTGACTCGTGTCGATATACGGGAACATCCGATCAAAAACTCCTAAAAAATTCGCGGCGCTTTTCCATAATTCGACCGGTATTGCCGGTGGCAGGTCACACACGCCTGAGTCAGCCGCTCGCTTTGGTCCAGAACGCCACGCATGTCTTTGGCGGCCGCGGCCTGGTATGCCAGGCGCGCGGCATCGATCAGTTCCTTCGAATCTTTCATCCAGTTTCCCTGATCGCGCGCGCGTCCCGGCAGCATCAGCAAATTGCCGGACTCAGCCAGCATCAGCGCCTGGCCGCGGATCGCGTTCCACTCAACGTCCGTTTTCGGCGGCGACCGTTCGATGTAAAACAGCGCATCGGAGGTGGGATAAATAATGTCGATCATCAACCGGCTCACGCTGCCCACTAACTCGTAAGACGGGGCCTGCGCCGGCATCGCCGCGGCGGTCAGCACGAAAATCGCCGGGAGCACGCGCATCAGTGCTGGATCACGAACTTCTGCACGCGCCGTCCGTAAGACGCTTCGCCGACGTACAGATTGCCCTGACGATCGATACTCATTCCATGCGGCCGGATCATTTGCCCAGCCTGGTGCCCGCCGCGGCCGAAGGAGCCGACGATCTCCAGATCGCTGCGCCGCAGGATCCAAACCTTGTGGTTGGTCCCGTCGGCGACGTACAGCCAGGTCTGCTGCGGATCGGGCGACAACACTGGCACAAAGGCCGAGCCGGAGGCGAGCGTCGCCGGCGCGATCACTTTTTCGGCGAGGAACTTCCCTTGCTCGGTGAACACCTGGATGCGGTTGCCGCGCCGGTCGGCCACATAGATTTTTCCATCTCTCGATCCGGTGATGCCGTGTACCGTGGAAAATTGTTTGGGCAGCGCGCCGGAGGCCATGGTCTTGTAATCGAACTTCTCAGTGTCGTCGGGCCGTTCGCCGTAAGCGCCCCAGTAGCGAAGAAACTTCCCGGTAGCGCCGTCGAAGACGATCACCCGGCGATTGCGATAGCCGTCGGCGATAAAAACTTCATTGGTCTTGGGATCCACCCAGATGCCGGCCGGCCCACCGAGCAGCGTGGTATCGTTGCTGCCGCCGTTCTTGTTGTACTGGCCGATGGTCATCAGCAGTTTCCCGTCGCGCGTGAATTTCTGCACGCGATGGTGCATGTAGGTGCCGATCCAGACGAAATCGTTTTGATCGACGAAAATGCCGTGCGGATTGCGCGGCCAGTCATACGGGCCGTCGAGCGATCCCTGTCCCCATCCCTGGACAAGCCGGCCCGTCTCATCGAATTCGAGCACCGGCGGCGCGGCCACACAGCAGGTGCCCATGGGCGGTTTTTGCATGGCGAAGGTCTCTTCCTGGGTGAGCATTTCCGGCAGGTTGGTGACCCAGACATGCTGTCGCGAGTCCACAAACACACCCGTCACGACGCTCATGATCCAGTTGTGGGGCATGTCGAGCGGCCAGGACGCGTCGACTTTGAAGGCCGGAACATTCTGTGCGGCGCACGGCGCCACCACACACAACGCAGCGCACAGCAACACAGCGAAAACACGATTCATTCTCAACATGGTCGACTCCATTGCGGTCTTGAGTACAGGCAATTATTATACGTGACCTTTCTCGATCCGCACGCTGCACGGTACAATTACTTGAACCGACGCCGCTTGGCGCTGTACGCCCGCGGTGACCGGTTCGGTCCCAATCCGATGCCGGTCGAGAATTTTCATTGATCGCCCCCAGCTTCGTGCGCCGCCGCGCGCCGGCCGCTGTTTATGCCGTATTCGGAAACCCGGTAAACTTGATGGGAATCGCGATGGAGCACGTCCGGTAAATGCCTCAGCCGCTGGTGAGCGTCGTCACCCCGTGTCTGAACGCCGCTGGTTTCATCGAGAAAACCATCCGCAGCGTCGTCGATCAGGATTACCCGGCATTGGAATACATCGTGATGGACGGAGGCTCGACTGACGGAACGCTGGAAATCCTGGACCGGTACCGCGGCCGGCTCCGGTATTTTTCTGCGCCGGATGCGGGTGTGGCCGATGCCGTGAATCGCGGTTTTCTAAAGACTCAGGGCGCGATTTTCGCGTGGCTGGGCGCGGACGACCTGTACTATCCCGGCGCCATCCGCGCGGCCGCGGCACATTTGGAATCGCAGCGCGATGCAGCCGCGATTTACGGCGAAGCGGACTGGATCGACACCCACGACAATACGCTGGAGCGCTATCCGACAATCGCGCCGTATCGCAAGGAGATGCTGGAGCGCGAGTGCTGCATCTGCCAGCCGGCCTGCTTCCTGCGGCGGGAGGCGTTCGAGTCGGTGGGAATGCTGAACACCCGGCTCCGCTTTACCTCCGACTACGACTTGTGGATCCGCCTGGCGCAGTCACATCGTCTGGCGGCGGTGGACGATCTGCTGGCGATGTCGCGAATGCATCCGGCCAATCTGACGTTGAGTCAGCGTCGCGCGGCTTTGCGCGAAACCATCCGGCTGCTTCAGCAACACTACGAATATGTTCCGCTGAACTGGATCTATTGCTACCTGAGCTTCCTGCGGGACGGCCGGGATCAGTTTTTTGAGCCGCTGCAACCTTCTGTCGCCGTGTTCCTGTGCAGTTTCTGGGCGGGCAGCTACTATAATTTCAAACATCCCGTGGACTTTTGGCGGGAGTGGTTCGTGAATATCCCGGTCGGCTTTCGCAAGATCCGGGCGGAGGGGCTTACGACAAATTACGTCAGGATTTTCGGCGCGAACGATTCAAAATAAGCCTGTTTCACTGCGTGCCGCCCGGATTTGCGCTTCGTTTCGGCCGGCGGACGGCTGTCACCTTTCCCTTTTTCAGCACCCTGCTAGATTCACTTCCGCGCGATCTGGGGCATTTGCCGCGGCTGCCACGCCGGAGCGCCGTCTTCCCATTGATTATCGGTAAGCTGCTGGACCCCGCTGCCATCGCTTCGCATCACGAAAATTTCGCCATACGGCTGCGGCGCGTCGGTATAGACGACTTCATCCTTGAATCCCATCCGCGAACTGGTAAAGGCGATATAGTCGCCGTCCGGCGACCAGGCCATGTGCGCGTCGTTGCCGTGCGTGAACGTCAGGCGTTTCAGGCCGCTGCCGTCGGGCCTGATGGTGTAGACTTCGTATGCGCTATCCACCAGGCGGGCGAACATGATCAGGTCGCCACGCGGCGACCATAGCGGGAAATTGTCGTATTCCTTCGTCAACGTGGTGCTGGCCCTGTTCTCCAGATTCATGATGCGCAGCCCGTAGACGCCCTTATCGAAGGTGCGATACACGAAACGCTTTCCATCCGGACTAAACGAGGGGAACGCGTTATTGCCAAGCCCAGCGGTCAGTTCCTGGAAGCCGGTTCCATCGGCGTTGACGATGGCGATCTGCGCGCCATCCTCAATGCGGTCGGCAGGCTTGAGAAACTGCGAATGAAAGCCGTCGAAGAACGCGGCGAATCCGCCGACACCGAACAGGATTTGGTGACCGTCGGGCGACCATGCGCCGGGCAGCACATTGCGAGTCTTGTCCGCAAAAACAACCCGGGAGGTTCCCGTGGCAACGCTGGTCACCCGGAGCGCGGCGCCATGCGGTTCCGGTGACGGCGACCCAAAAGTCAGGTATTCGCGGCCCGAGGGACTGAACGCGGGGAGCGGTCCGCTCTGGACCAACTGGTAATTCGGATTGCGGCTGAAGACCACATGCCAGGCCGGCCGCGGCGGGTTCGAGCGCCTCGAAAAAACGACGTGCGCGCCATCGGGCGACCAGGAGGCCTCGCGGATCGCGCCGCGCGGGCCGCGTTTGCCGCTTGAATAATAGATGCCGGCGTCGGCGCTGTCCTTTCTTATATATCCGATTCCGGCCGCAAGCGGAGACGGATTGAACTTGACTCCCGGTCCGGCCGCGACATCGGCGGAGGCGCCGGTGGCGATATCGAGGGACACAAGCCGCGTGTCGTTTCCGGGGTCGGGACTCGCCTGGCGATTCGCGAGCGTCTGCTCCGCGGTCATGCAATAGACGATGACGTGGCTGCTGTCGCTGGTCCACTTGGGGCTGCCACAGAAATTTCCGCCTTTGCTGATTTTTTTCAAGCCCGAGCCATTCGGGTGAACGATGTAAACGTCGGCCAACTGAAGCCGCTCCCACCGGCCGCGCGCGAACGGCATCGGGTTGCCGAGCACCGACGAAAATGCGATCCATGTCCCATCCGGGGACCACGACGGCCGAAAATCGCCGCCTTTACCCGTCGTCAGCCGATGCGCGGGATGCCCCGGATCCAGTATCCAGAGATTCGCCGTTCCGCCGTCTCGCGTGCTGACGAACACGATGCGCTTGCTATCCGGAGAGAACGCCGCCTGATCGTCATAGGCCGGGTCCGTGGTCAGCCGGAGGAGTCCGCTGCCGTCGGGATTCACGCGATAAAGATCACCTGATCCGTTGCGGTCGGAGGTGAAAACGATGGCTGCCCCGTCGGGAGACCACACCGGGTCATAGTCGAGTTCGGAGGACGGGAGCAGCGGATGCTCGCCGGTTCCGTCGAAGGCGGCGACGAAAAGGCTCAACTGGCCTGGCGCCGGAAAAACGTGCGTATAGGCGATCGTTTGTGGCGCAGGTGTTTGAGCCCACAGCGCGGCAACCGCGGTGAACGCGACGATAAGGAAACGCATGTGCCAGATTGTAATGCCGGCGCGCGTCCGGCACAAGCCTTGCGCGAGCCGCCCCGCCCCCACCACGAGGTATCGTTGGCATGTTATGCCATCGATGCGCAGATCAATCCTGGTCTTGTCAGGTTCCGTTGCATACGCGGCCTTGGCGATTCTCGGCTGGGATGGGCCGGCGGCCTTCATTGCACATCCACCATTGATGGCGCTGATGGCTGCCTATTTAGCGATCGTGATTGTGTCGTTGTTCGCCGGCGGCAACGTGAGCCCGGGCATCCGTGAGGATCGCTCCAATCGTTGGGTGCTGGTTGCCTTCGGCGTGATCGGGCTGCTCGCTGGCTATCTGCCCGCGCTGACGGACCGCAAAAATTTCTGGATCATCGACGGCGATGCAGTGAGGTGGATTGGTGTCTTCCTGTTCGCGGCCG
>Ga0335073_10001273_pt1 | contig 33710 bp, 24 predicted proteins | sample Lox_Sample_22_FD_207093 | JGI IMG/M metagenome (GOLD analysis project Ga0335073, IMG submission 207093) | Soil microbial communities from Loxahatchee National Wildlife Refuge, Florida, United States - Lox_Sample_2.2 | ecosystem: Environmental > Terrestrial > Soil > Wetlands | place: USA... | reverse complement strand
CCGTCCCCGGTCTTGTGATCGTGCCCTTGCCGGCCCTGTCAGCGTGGCACCAGTGGCAGCCGTGCCCGGTGATGTTCACGGGCGCGGCCCGAGACCGCCATCAGCAGCGGGGGCCAGCCCACAGCCGGCCCCGGACCAGTCCGAATTAGCCACCAGCGTCCCGTAGGTCCGCGAGCGCCATATGTCCGCGGGTCCGGTTCTGGATCGGCGCGACCGACGGCAGGAGCCTGCGACTGGGTAGGTTGTCCGTGACGCTCTAGGCCGGGTGGTCAGGGAGACTAACATCGGGCGGCCGCCAGAGAAGTGGAGGTCGCGCGATGGCGGATGACAGCACGCGAACCGTGTTGGTAGCCCTTGGGGCGGGCCTTGGCGTGGCGCTCGCCAAGGTCGCGGCGGCGGCCTTCACAGGTTCGGCCGCCCTGGCCGCCGAGGCCGCGCATTCGCTCGCCGACAGCGGCAACGACCTGTTCCTGTTCGTTGCTCAGCGCCGTGGCAACCGCCCGGCCGACGATCAGCATCCCCTGGGATACGGCCGGGAAGCCTACTTCTGGGCGCTGATCGCGGCCATCGGAGTGTTCGTCACCGCCGCGGTGTACTCCTTGCGTGAGGGCATCGATGAGCTGATCCACCCCAGCGCCACCTCATCGTTCGCCGTGGCCTACGTCGTGCTCGCGATCTCCACCGTTCTTGACCTGATGTCGATCCGCCAGTCGGCGGGCCAGCTGGTCCGCCGGGCGCGCCGCTACCAGCGGAAGCTCCTTGAAGAGTCCAGGGTCACATCCGACCCCTCGCTGCGCGCCGTGTTCGTCGAGGACGCGGTGTCGGTCTCGGGAGACGTGATCGCCTTTGTCGCCTTGGCCCTGAATCAGATCACCGGGTCGTCCATCCCGCAAGGAGTGGCCGCCGTGCTCATCGCGCTGGTGCTGATCCGCTTCAGTCTCCGGCTCATCCAGCGCAGCCACGACTTCCTCGTCGGCGCCTGGACAGGGGCCGCGGGGGGGCCGCAGGGCCGCGACGTGGCCGGCCTCACCCAGCCGCTCCGGCCAGCCGAGGAGGAGAGAGTACGAGCATTTCTCCTCGGGCACCCTGGTGTGACCGGCATCCGCGAACTCCTTGTCACCTTCGTCGGTCCGGGCCGAATCTGGCTCGTCGCCCGCATTGACATCGGCGATGGCCTGCGCGGTGACCAGGTCAAGTCACTGGTTAGCGACATCGAGTCCGGCATGAAGCGCGAGTCGGAACACATCTACAGGGCCGACATCGTGCCCATCGGCCGAGCGCCGGCCTCCCGGCACGTGACGGCCGAGTGAGCGCCCAGGGTTGAGTTCGCCTACGCGGCCGGTTATCTGGCCGGCTGGAGTTGCATGTTCTCGCGGTGCTGCGGGCCGCGAGGCCCGTAGTCGAGCTCGGCGCCCGCGTTGCTGCTGTGGATGACCGCGGCGGGCGCGTCGTGGGGATCCATGATCGATTCGACGAAGACCAGGGTGTCGTTCGGCGCGCTGAGGGCATCGCGCAGGTCGGCGACCGTCCTGACGACGAACGACCGGGCCGTCGTGTCCGGACGGAACACCTTCGGCAGCTCAGCGTAGGCCCAGGTGGCGACGTCATTGTAGTCCGCCGTCTTGCCCATGTAACCGCGCTCGATCGTGTACCCGCCGTTGTTGATCAGGAAGATCACCGGCTTGCAGTCGTGCCGCAGCATGGTCGACAGCTCCTGCGCCGTCTCCTGGAACGAGCCGTCGCCGATGAACAGCAGGTGGCGGCGCTCTGGTGCCGCGGTCAGCGTGCCTAGCAATGCCCCGACGCTGTAGCCGATCGAACCCCAGATGACCGACGCGACGACCGTGCACTTCGGCGGCAGCCGGAAGCCGAAGATGGCGTACGACGTCCCGTTATCTGTCAGCAGGACGTCCCCGGGCCGGAGGTACCCCTGCAGGGCTTCCCAGTACGCGGCCTGCGTCAGCTTGGCGGAGCCGTCGGCGCCAGTGGCCATCGTCGCCGCCGCGGCCTGGCGGGCGGGGCGGCTGGTGACTCGCGACACCGCGTCGATGACCGCGCGCAGGACTTCCTTCAGCGTGACGGCCTGGTAGTTGTACTCACCGATGTCCACTGAGTGCCCGCGGGCTCGGATCGTGCGGGCGGGCAGCGACGCGGTGAAGTCGCCCGACGTCCCGTCGATCGGCCGGTAGCCGATGGAGAACAGGCAGTCGCTGGCCTCGACGGCCTCCCGGGTCGGCGTCTCGCTGGCCTTGCCGTTGTAGATGCCGGCGTAGTACGGGAACGTCTCGTCGATCACCGCCTTGGCCGGGCCGGTCACTGCCACCGGCAGCTGCAGTTTCTCGGCTAGCTCCATGACCTCGCCTGCGACGCCGTACCTGTCGACGTCCTGATCCACAAGGATCGCCGGGGCCGTCGCGGCGGACAGCTGGCTCGCGATGGCGGCCGCGCACGACTGCAGCCGTTCGGGGTCGCTGGCCGGCTCCGCGAGAACCAGCGGGTCCGCCGGAACCTCGATGTCGAGGTAGGCGATGTCGGACGGCAGCTCCATGTACACAGGGAGCTTCTCCCGCCAGGCGGTGAGGATCAGCCTGTCGATCTCGGTGACCGCGTTGTACGGGGTCAGCCTGGCCTGGGCGGCCGTCACCTGCGCGAACGCGCCGAGGAAACGGTCCCAGGTGCCGTCGCCCGTGGTGTGGTGCATGCCCAGGCCGCGCTCGATGGACCGCAGCGGGATCGATCCGGCGATCAGGATCACCGGGACATGCTCGGCGAATGACCCGGCGATGCCGTTGATCGCGCTCAGGGCGCCCACGGCGTTCGTCACGGTCAGCGCGCCCATGCCGTTCAGCCGCGCGTACCCGTCCGCCGCGTACGACGCGTTCAGCTCACTGCACGTGCCGACCCATCGCATCCGGCCGGCGTCTTCCAGTTGCTGCAACAGCTCGAGGTTGAAGTCGCCTGGCACGCCGAAGAGGTGGCTGATGCCGGCCTCCTCGAGGCGGCGAAGCAGGAAGTCGCCGATTTTCATGCGCTGACTTGAGCTGGTGGACATCGCGTTTCCCCCGAATCGTTGATGTCGTGACACGACGAGCTGGCGGAGCGACAGCAAGCCCGCGCGGACCACCTCGGGAAAAGCGGATCTGTTCGGAAAAGGCGGGACTCCCCCAGCCGCCGAGGTGGCCCTTTCCGCCGGGCCTGGCGAAACCAGATGAGGTTCGGATGCCCACTTACGCTCCCGCTAACCGGCGGCGTAAGGAAGATCTCACACGCGGTCCGGCGCTACTCCAAGCCGATGGGGGCCTCGGCGAGGTATGTGCCGTGGCCTTCGCTGACCAGGGAGCCCTCGAATGTGAGCACCTCGCTGACCAGTCCGCCAGCCTGGTTGCGGTAGTTGATGACAAGGGTGGCGACGCCGGCGTAGAGGGCGAGGATCTCGAAGCGCAGGTCCGGGATGAGGCGGATGCCCTCGGACCAGTACTCGCGCAGAGCCTGCTTGCCGCGGATCACGCCGTCGCCGCCGACGATGCGGACCGCTGCCGGCGACGTGAAGACAACATCGTCGGCGAAATGCTCCAGGATGGCGTCAACGTCGTGCGCGTTCCAGGCCTTGACCCACCGCTGGGCGAACGCCTGTGCTTCCTCCTGATCCATAGGGCAATGCTCGCACGGCGGCGCGGCGGCTAGGACGGGGCGCAGGCCCGCATCGCGCGGGCGAAGGCCTCGGCGCGGTCGCGGTAGTCGCGGAAGTGGCCGAAGCTCGGGGCGGCCGGAGACAGGAGCACGATGCCGTCCGGGCGGGCCCAGTCGAAGCCCGCGGCGACGGCGGCGTCCAGGTCCGGGCAGTCGGTTACTCCGGCGAACCCGGCGGCGGCCCGGCTGGCTGGTCCGGGGAACCCGGTGGCGGCTGGCCCGGCAGCGGCTGGTCCGGCTGGTCCGGCAGCGGCTGGTCCGGCTGGTCCGGCTGGGCCGCCGGCTGCCGCGGCGGCGGAGTCGAAGGCGGCGCCGATCCGCGGGCCGCTGTCCGGCAGGGTCAGCACCAGCGTGGGGGCCTCGCGGGCGAGCACGCCGTCCGCCAGCGGCGCGTAGTCGATGCCGCGGTCCTGGCCGCCGACGATCAGCGCGATCCGGCGGCCGGGGAAGGCGTCGAGCGCGGCGAGCGCGGCCAGCACGTTCGTCGACAGGCTGTCGTCGACGAAGCTGACCCCGCCGCGCACGCCGATCGTGGCGAGCCGGCTTGGCAGGCCTTCGTAGCCGGCCGCGGCGGCGCGCAGCGCCGCGTCGTCGTCCGCGCCCGCGATGCCGAGCGCGCGCAGGCAGCGCCGCGCGATCAGCGCGTTCCTGCGGTTGTGCCTGCCGGGCAGGCCCAGCGGGTCCAGCCACGTGGCGCCTGGCTCGTCTGACTCGCTGACCCACGCGACCTCGGGGCCGAGCAGGCCGGCTCGCGCGCGGAGCAGGTCGCTGTCGCCGTTGGCGACGGTGAGCCCGGCGCCCGGCTGCGAGCACGCGGACAGCTTGTCGCGGTAGTACTGCTCCACGCCGCCGTGCCACGGCAGGTGATCGGGGTGCAGCGCGGTGACCGCCACTACCGGCGGTGAGCAGGGCAAGTCCGTCGCCTGGTAGCTGGAGACCTCGATGACCCAGTAGTCGTAGTCCGCCGGGCAGTCGGGGTCGTACGGCGCGGCGCCGATGTTGCCGCCGACCATCGCCTTGCGGCCGAGCCCGGTCAGCAGGTGGCCGAGCACCGAAGACGTGGTGCTCTTGCCCTTGGTCCCCGTGACGCAGACGACCCGGTCCCTGTCGGCCTCCTGCAGCCAGAGCCCGAGGCCGCCGGCGAGGACGACTCCGGCGGCGCGCAGTTGCGCGGCCTCTGGCCGGTACCTGCTGATGCCCGGGGTCTTCACCACCACGTCGCACCGGCCGAGCGCGTCCAGTCCCCCGGCTGCGGTCGCCAGCACCCGGTCGTCTCCTGGCGCCGGGCTGTCGTCGACGAGCACCGGCTCGACGCCAAGCGAGCGCAGCTTGCGCAGGTTCGCGGTCCCTTCGCGGCCGAACCCCCACACGCCGGCCCGCGCGCCGCGCAGGTCGGACCAGGCCAGCTTGGGCCGCTCTGGCGTCATGTCAGCGCGAACGCGTAGGCGGGCGGGACGAAGTTCTCGCCGACCGGCCGCCGCATGGCGGCGATCTCGGCCTCGGCTGGCGCGTCGGGCCTGGCCGCCACCTCGGCGGCCAGTTCGCGCAGCAGCGCGCAGCCGGCGCGGTCGGCGCGCTTTGCGGCGAGCAGCACCGCGGCGCGGCACTCGCTGACCTCCCCGACGCACTCGAAGGGCTTGGTGCCCGAGCCGAGCAGGGTGGCGAACTTCGGCGCGAGCGCGGGGTTGCCGAGCGGCTCGGTCCCGCCGCCGTCGGCGGCGAACACCGCGGTCAGCGCGTCCGCGGACATGAACGGCGCCAGGATCAGGTCGACGAAGCAGCACTTGTCGCACTGCCCGCACCAGTGCCCGAGCCGGCGGGCCGGGTCGAGCTGGAACGCGCGGTTGCAGCTGCGGAACGTGGCGTGATACCGCGCGCTCGCCGCGAACTCTTCGGCGATCCACAGCTCGGTGCGGTCCCGCAGCGCGGAGAAGTACGCCGGCAGCCCTGCGGGCTCGTCGGCTAGCACGCCGCGGAACCCCGCCTCGAACGAGGCGCTCTTGGAGTACTGGTGGTTCACCGGCTGGCCGTCGCGCACCAGCGTCGGCACCGACGCCGACCACTCGTTCGACATCACCACGGCGTCCCGGCCGCCGAGGGCCGCCGCCAGGACCGCGATCGCGGAAATGATGCCGGTCACCGGCACGTGCCCGTTCAGGAAGCCGAACTGCGCCGAGCGCATCAGCTGCGGGTCGATCTCGCGCCCCGCGCGCAGGACCGGCAGCCCGGAGACCGCGGCGGGCCGCTCGATCGCCGCGAACCCGTCGCCTGGGCGGTTGACCACGAACAGCGCCACGTCCGCGCGCCGCCGGATCCGCTCCACGGTCACGATCGAGTCGATGCCGCCCCCGAAAGGCACCAGGGCCCGTGGCTGGTCAGCAGGGCTGCCCGCGCCGCCGGGCCGGGCCGCCGGCGCGGGGCTCGCGGCCGGCGCCTGCGCCGCGGCACGGATGCGGAGGTCGCGCAGGTCCAGGCCGTTGCGGTACGCGAACTCGCCAAGGCCCTGCAGGTAGAACTCGCGCAGGAAGTCCTGTTCCCGCGGGGTCAGCGGGGTGTCCGGCAGCTCGATCACGGGGGGCGCGGCCGTCTTGTAGTACGAGACACCCGCGAGCAGGAACACGAGCCGGGCGGCGGCCTGTGCCGCGGGGGTGTTCCAGAGCGGTCCTGGGCTCAGCGAGACGCGCTCGGTGAATATGCGGCCGTCGAGCGAGTACCGGCAGGTGAGCAGCCCGCGATCCGCGTCGGTCGCGAACGACTCGTACTGGAACACCGCGCCGCGCCGCGGTGCGGGCGCGTGGGCCTGCTGTGCTGGCGAAGTCATCGCCAGGCAGTCTAGCCGGGCGCGCCGGCCCAGGATGACACGAGCACGGTTGCCCGGACTTGTCCGGACTTGTCCGAGTATTGGAAATACGTCACGCAATTGCTTGCGAGAAACCAAACTTGCTGCCAAGGTGAGTGATCGCGTTAGAACGTGGGCGGCCACGGTAGCAGGCCGGGTAGTCGAGGCAGGCGGTAGCAGGCGGGTTGCCGTCGCGGACGGCGGGGGCCGTCGCGGACGGCGGGTAGCCACGACTGCGAGACCCTGCCCGGATGCCGGTGTGAGGGGGATCATGAGCGGGGACGAGCGCTACTCGCATATCAGCCAGACGTCGCTGCTGCTGCGCGAACTCCTGCTCTCGCGGCCCGGGTACCGCCGGCTGTGGCAAGAGCAGGCGGAACGGCGCCGCTCAGCCGCCGTCAGCAAGGCGGGGGTCGCCCGGGTCATCGCGCTGCACCTGCGGGACACCGGCGAGCGCGCCGACGGTGAGACCCTGGTTCACCGCGACCTCAAGGACCGGGTTCGCAGGGCGCTTGGCGGGGAAAGCCTCACGCCGCAGACGCTCGCCTGGTTCGTCGCGGCGTTCGGGATGGACCAGCGCGACGAGCGCGTCCTATGGGCGAGCTTCGCGGGCGGCCATGACCAGAGCGCGGGGATCTCGCACACGATCACCGCCAGCCGCGAACTCGCGGTTCCCCAGCGGCACCGGACGATAGCGCTGTTCGAGCGCTACGCGGTGGGCCCGGACCGCGGCGTCGCCACGCGCAGGACGCTGCAGACGATCATGGCGATCGAAGACGGCGTGGACGCTTATGCGGTCTGCCATGAGCCGCCGGTCGAGCGCGTGGACGTGATTCACGGCGGCACCATGGACGCCGGCGCCATATGGCTGGAGCGCGAGCTTTCGAACGGCGAGACGGCATCGCTTGAGTACCAGTCCTGCTATCCAGGCGGCGGATACCGCGCGACCGAGGTGCGGCGGCCCGCGCACGGCCGGTCGGAGAACGTGGACATCGCCGTGCAGTTTCACGAGTCCGCGCTGCCGCGGCACGTTTCGTGGGCCGTCTGGCCGGATTACCGTGGCGGGGACCCCGTGGCCGAGGAGCCGGTTTCGCTTGACGGGCGCCGCTGCGCGCACCGGTTCGTGCGGTATATCGAGGAGACGGTCGTCGGATTCCGCTGGGAGTGGTGACGGTCAGCCGACCGGACCGCCGGCCTGCGCGGCGTAAGCCTCCGCCGCGCGCATGACCCGCAGGATGTTGCCGCCCGCCAGAGCGCGGCAGTCGGCCTCGGACCAGCCGCGGCGCAGCAGTTCGGCGAACAGGGCCGGATAGTAGGACACGTCCTCCAGGCCGACCGGAAGGTCCGTGGTGCCGTCGAAGTCGCCGCCGATGCCGACGTGCTCGATGCCCGCGACCTGGCGCACATGCTCGACGTGGTCGGCGACCTGGGCCATCGTCGCCGCCGGCACCGGGTGCGCCCGCTCCCATTCGTCCTTCATCGAGAACAGGGCGCCCAGGTCGCGCGCATCGATGCCGCGCCGCGCGGCCTCTTTCCTGAGCCCGTCCAGCCAGTCGGCGCACTCCTGCGAGACGAAGAAGGCGACGAACGTGACCATGCAGACGCCGCCGCCCGCGGCCAGCCGCCTGAGCACGTCGTCGGGCACGTTGCGCGGGTTGTCGCACAGCGCCTTGGCCGAGGAGTGCGAGAAGATCACCGGTGCGGTCGCGGTGTCAAGGACCGCGTGCATCGTCGCCTCGGACACGTGCGACAGGTCGACGAGCATCCCGAGCCGCTGCATCTCGCGTACCACGGAGCGGCCGAAGTCGGTGAGCCCGCGCGCGTCGGGCACGTCGGTCCCTGAGTCGGCCCAGCCGACGTTGCTGTTGTGCGTGAGCGTCATGTACCGCACGCCGAGCGCGTACAGCGAGCGGAGCACGCCGAGCGACCCGGCGATCGAGTGCCCGCCTTCGGCGCCGAGCAGCGAGGCGATCCGCCCGGCCGCGAAGGCCCTGTCCACGTCGGCGGCGGTCAGCGCGAGCTCGAAGCGGGAAGGGTAGCGCCGGACGAGCCGGTGCACGAGGTCGATCTGCTCGAGCACCGCGGTCACGGCGGCGTCGCCAGCCAGCCGGGCCGGCACGAACACCGACCAGAACTGGCCGCCCACTCCGCCCTGGACCAGCCGCGGGATGTCGGTGTGGGTCCCGGTGACCCGTGTCGTCAGGTCCACGTTGCCGAAGTCGGCGCCGAACATCTCCCGCAGCTCCCACGCGAGGTCGTTGTGCCCGTCGATCAGCGGGAAGCGGCTGAGCATGGCGCGCGCGAGCGCGAAGGTCAGGGCGGAACCGTCGGCCGAAGTCACGCGGTCAGCGTAGCGGCTCAGCGGCGGCGGCGGTCCGTCACGCGGCTTCTGGCACGGGTTCCTGCAGCCCGCCCTCGGGCCCGCCGGCCATCGTCGGGGCGGCGTCGGCGTCGCTGACCCGGGTGGCGGACACCACGCCGAGAGCCATCAGGCACGCCGCGGCGGCAAAGGCGAGCCGGTAGCCGGCCAGGTCCGACGGTCCCGGCTGGGTGGCGCCGAGCACCGTGCCGAGCAGGGCGACGCCCGCCGCTCCCCCGGCCTGGCGCAGCGTGTTCAGCAGCGTCGAGGCCTGCCCGGTCAGCGCGGCCGACACGGTCGCCATGCTCGCCGCCTGCGACGGCACCATCGCGAAACCGAACAGGCAGCCGGTGCAGAACATCAGCACGGGGATCGCCCACGCGGCGTCGCCCGGTCCGGTGAACGCCATGGCGCCGACCGTCGCCGTGGTGCCGCACATGCCCGCGATCATGAGCCGCCGCGGCCCGGTCCGCTTGTACAGGCGCGTCGTCACCTGCACGCCCATCATCCCGCCGATCGCCTCGGGGAATGTCGACAGGCCCGAGTGCACGGCGGTGAAGCCGAGGCCGTTCTGCAGGAAAAGCGGGACAAGGAAGAGCGTGCCGACGAATCCGGCCCCGGCGAACGACAGCTGCAGGTTGGTGGTCCTGAACAGCCGGTCGGCGTAGATCCGCAGGCGCAGCATGGGCTCGGCCACGCGCAGTTCCACGACGATGAATATGGCGAGCAGGAAGATGCCGAGCATTCCCGTGACGAGGACCGGCGGCGAACCCCAGCCGGAGGACGCGCCCGTCGACAGCGCGTACATGAACAGCGGGAAGCCGAGCGCCGCCAGCAGGAAGCCGGGCAGGTCGAACCGGCCTGGGAGGTGTTCGGATCCGCCGGGCAGGAACAGCGCCCCGAACGCGAGCGCCGCGGCGCCGACCGGCAGGTTGATGTAGAAGATCCACCGCCAGGACAGGCCATCCACGAGCAGCCCGCCGATCACAGGGCCCAGCGCGGGCGCCATCAGGGTCGGCACGATCAGTATCCGGTTCGCGCGGATCCGCTCGGCCGGCGGGAACGCGCGGAACAGCATCGCCATCCCGACCGGGATCAGCAGCCCGCCGCCGAACCCCTGCACGGCGCGGAACGCGACGAGTTCGGGCAGCGAGGTCGCCACGCCGCACAGCGCGGACGCGGCGGTGAACACCGCGATCGCGGCGAGCATCACGCTTCGTCCGCCGAACCGGTCCCCGATCCACCCGGACGCGGGCATCGCCACCGCCAGCGTCACCAGGTAGGCGGTCACCACGCCGCTGACCGACGCCACCGGAACCGCGAAGTCGCGGCTCAGCGTGGGCAGTGCGACGTTCACCACGGTGGCGTCCATGATGTTCATGAACGAGGCCGCGACGAACACAGCGCCGACGACGATCTTCGGGGGCAGGGCGACCTTCACGGACTACTACAAGATCGCGCCCGCCCGGCGTGTTCCCAGCCCAGGCGGTCCAGGTCAGTGAGCCTGGCGGCGGGGCATCGCGTCAATCCAGAACGCGTACGGCATGCCCAGCGCCTTCCGCACCATCGCCTCGACCTGCTCTTCGGTGCACGCGTCGCCGCGCATCCGGTCGGTCTGCCAGGCGATGTAGCGGTCACGCCATGCGATTGCCTCGTCGAACTCGGAGCGGTCGAACTGGTGGCCGATCCCCGCCTGCTCGACTTCCACGGCTGTCCTCGGGGCACAGTGGCCTTCATCTGACATAGTGCCGCCCCCTCGATGGTGACCCTTAGGGCTAACAATATTCGCTACACAGCGTGATGAAAAGACGTAAATTCATGCTGCGAAGAGATAAGGCGAAGCGCTGGAAATCTGGCTGCCGGGATGGCGTTAGAAGGGTTGACCTGCAATGACATGTATCGCGACGATGATGGCGATGACGTGCCGTTGCGATGATGTGATGCGATTACGAACCACTCGACATATACGGTGCGTAGTCATATCGCGGGATGGCAGGCGCAGCCGACCGAACAGGCGGCGGGGTTGGGGAGTCGCGACGGCCCGTTCGGGATAAAAGGGTTGGATCTTTTTCTCTTGCCTTACTTGCGGCGGCCGCCGGCGCTCGACCTGTTGAGCCGCCACCAGGCCGCGATCAGGCAGACCACGCCGATCAGGATGAGGAAGCCCATGTCGGTCCCCCACTGGGCGGCGCTGTGGTTCCACAGCGCGTCGGGGTGGCTGCCCGGCGGGTTGATGACGTTCAGGTTGACGGTGGAGCCGAGCGCGCCCAGGCCCCAGCGGGCCGGGGCGATGTCGGCGAACCAGGCGCCCACGCCCACCAGCGCGAACACGCCGCCGGAGAGCACGACCTGGAGCATGGTGATCACCACCAGGGCCGGCATCGTCTGCTCGGCCTTCGTGACCAGGGCCGAGACGGCCAGGCCCACCAGCATCGAGACCAGGCAGAGCACGGCGGTCACGACCAGGACCTCGACGAGCGGGGACGGGATCAGAGCGCCCTTCGCTGGCATCTGCTTGCCGGCCAGGCCGATGATCACGATGATCAGCGTCTGGAGCACGCTGACCAGGCCGAGGACCAGCACCTTGGAGAACAGGTACGCGCCTGGGGACAGGCCCGCCATCCGTTCTCGCTCGAAGATCTCGCGTTCCTTGATGATCTCGCGGACAGAGTTCGCCGTGCCGGACAGGCAGGCGGCCATCACCAGGATCAGCAGGGTCTGCTGCGCGCCCTTGTTGAAGTGCCCCAGGCTGCCGCCAAGGCCATCTCCGGACACCACGCGGACGAGCACGCCGAGGATCAGCGGCAGCAGGGCCGTGAACATCAGGTAGCCGCGGTCGACCGACATCACGCGGGCGTAGCGGCGGGACAGGGTGGACAGCTGGCGCAGGCGACCGCGCTGCTGCGGCGGTGTCGCTTCCTCTCGCTGGTCAGGCGTTGGCGGCAGCGTGGGGCGCGGCGGGCGCGCGGCCATCGGCGTCTCGACGTACCGCGCGTAGTCCCTTGACCGCTTGTATTCGGCCATCCAGTCGCGCTTGGGGTCGTCGGAGAACTCCTTGAAGACGTCTGCCCAGTCGTCTTTGCCGAAGTACTTCAGGCCTTCCTGCGGCGGGCCGAAGTAGGCCATCTTCCCGCCGGGGGCGAGCACGATGAGCCGGTCGGCGAGGTCGAGGAGCTTGGGCTCGACGTCGTGGGTGATGACGACGACCGACTGGCCTTTCTCCGCCTTCTTGTCGGCCATCCTGCGCATCCGCTCCATGAGCTCGCGCTTCAGGTGCGGGTCGAGCGGGGAGGTCGGCTCGTCGAGGAAAAGCAGGCTGGGCCTGGTCAGCAGCTCGAGGCCGATGTTGACGCGCTTGTTCTGGCCGCCGGACAGGCGCTCGACGCGGGTGTCGCCGTGCTGAGTCATCTCGAGCTCGCCGAGCACTTCTTCGACGCGCTGGTGGCGTTCGGTGGCGCCCGTGTCGGTCGGGAACCGGAGCTCGGCGGCGTAGCCGAGCGCCGACCTGGCGGTGAGCTGGTCGTGCGTGACGCTCTGCTGGGGCACCAGCCCGATGCGGTGCCGCAGTTCGTCGTAGCTCTTGTACAGGTCGCGGTTGTCGTACAGGACGGTGCCCTCGACCGCGGGGCGCTTGCCGGTCAGCGCGTTCAGCAGCGTGGACTTGCCGGCGCCCGCGGGACCGATGACGGCGAGGAAGGACCGCTCGGGCAGCGGGAAGGTGATGCCTTCAAGCAAGACCTTCGGCTTGCCGTTGTCGTTGACCGTGACCAGCAGGTCGCGCGCCTCGAAGGCGACATTGCCCTCGTCGACGAACTCCCTGAGCTCACCGTCGGCCAGCCGGAACGTGGCGTGGCCGATGCTGATGATGTCGTTTTCCGAGAGTTCGGCGCTGTCGACGCGGGAGCCGTTGACGTAGGTGCCGTTGTGGCTGCCAAGGTCGACGATCTGGTAGGTGCCGGTGGGGGACTTGCGCAGCTCGGCGTGCTTGCGCGAGACGCCGAGGTCGGAGACGACGACGTCGTTGTCCGGCGTGCGGCCGATGCGCATGACCTGGGCGGGCAGGGCCAGCCGGGCGGTTGGGCGGCGGTCCACGCTCGGCAAGTGCGCCAGGACGGCGTCGTCTGGTTCTGGCTGGGGGCGCCGCTGTTGTTCGGGGGGAAGCTGCGGCTCGAAGCGGAGGACCGGGCCGTCGTCGGGGTTGCCGAGCCGCACGACGCAGTTGGACCGGATGTCGACGCGGTCTTTGCGTTCGGCGCCCATGTACGTGCCGTTGGTGCTGCCCTGGTCCTCAAGCACCCAGCCGTGCCCGTCCGCGCGCAGGATGGCGTGGTGCCAGGACACCCGCGGGTCGTCAAGCACGATGTCCACGGCTGGGTCCCGGCCGATGCGGTATTCGTTCCCGCTGTCGAGCCGGTGATCGGAGCGTCTTGTCCGTACCAGCAGCGGTGGCGCGGCATGCGGTCTCTGTGCCACCTGATTACCCACCGCCGGATTCCCTCCCGCTCGTTGCGCCCCGTCGATCGCTTGCGTTAGCTACTTATTCTTGGAAGTGCGAGACCGCTCGCGCGGGCTCGCGTGTGCACTGTCGCCGACCGCAGTCGGGGCGGCTGACAGCAGCGTCCGTTTGCGGTCACTTTGCGCCGGTTACGTCCGCATCGCGATCACCCGCGGGGTACTCGGTTGCCGCTTGCCCTTGAGTCTAGGGCTCAAGCGTGAAATCCGGAATCTGGTGAACTATAACTGCGAGGGAGACGTTTTCCTTGGAACGTCGATATCAATCGATACTTGAATGCGCCGGCAGTTGACAAGACCTGGGGGCTGACAATGAGCACGGATCCAACCCAGCCAGTGACGCCGCAGGCGTCTGCCGGTTCCGGCTCGGCTGAACAGGCAGAACGCGGCGGAGCCGACGAGCAGGGCGGTTCCGCGCCTGACACGGGGCGGCCTGAGGCCGCGACGGGTTCGCCGTCTGGTTCGTCATCCGGGCCTTCATCTGGGGCGGCGGCAGAGTCGGCGACGCGGCCGATGCGGCCCGACTTCATGCCGCCGCCACCGCCTCCGCCTGCGCCGTCTGGTTCGCCTGGGGCTTCTAGGGCTTCTGGTGCGCCTTCTTCGTCACAGGCCGGCTGGTCTGGGCAGCCGGCGCGACCGTCGTTCACCCCGTTTGAGCCAGCGTCTGAGCCGCAGCAGGCTGGGCCGTCGCAGCCTTCTCAGCCGGCTTCTCAGCCGGGGTGGGGCGCTGGCGCGGAGCCGGACCTGCCTTCGGAGCCCAGATGGCGCGCCGAGCCGCAGCGGCCGGCTGAGCCGGACTGGACCATGCAGGCGGGGCAAGCTGGCCTGGCCGGGTCGCCTGGTGTGGGCGGGTCGCCTGGTGTGGGCGGGTCGCCTGGTGTGGGCGGGTCGCCTGGGCAGGCGGGACAGGTGGGACAGCCTGGGCAGATGGGGCAGCCTGGGCAGGCAGGGTTTTCGCCGACCCAGCAGTTCCAGCCGACGCAGACCTTCCAGGGGGGCCGGCCTGGCCAGCCCGGCCAGCTGAGTGACTCGGGTCCGCACACTCCCCCGAGTGGGCAGCCTCCCTTGGGTCCCCAGGGTCCCGCAGGCGGCTGGCCACAGCAGCCCCCACAGCAGTACATGCCTCAGCCTGGTTGGCCCGCGCCCGGACCCGGGCAACTGGACAACAGCCGCGGATCGCGGCGGCGCGCTAGGCGGCAGGGCTATCCGGTCAGCGGACCGCCGCGGCGCCGACGGCGCGGGCGGCGTTGGATCATGACGCTGTTCACCCTCATCGTCGTGCTCATCCTGCTGACGATCGGCGACTTCGTCGCCAAGGCGGTCGCGGAGAACGACATCGCCAGCCAGATCCAGTCAAACGGCTTGCCTGTCAAGCCGTCGGTGACGATCGAGGGCTTCCCTTTCCTCACCCAGGTGATCGCGCGGGACCTCAAGCAGATCGACATTTCGGCCAGCGAGATCCCAGTCAACGCGGGGCCGACGACCATCAACATCACCAGCATCAAGGCCTCGATTACCGGCCTGCACCTGAATTCATCCTTCAACGGCGGGACGGCCAATCACGCAACCGGCACGGTGTTCGTGTCGTTCGCTGACCTGGCCCCCGGCTTCGGCGACCTGCCTGGCGGCTTTACCCTGACCCAGGCCGGGCCGAACCTGGTGAAGCTCACCGCGGGCATCGGACCGCTCAGCGACACCGAAGAGGCGAGGATCACCTATTCGGCGACGAAGGTCAGCATTCAGTTCGTGAACAGCGGAGGCTTGCTGAGCGGGATATTCAGCTCGCTGGCCCCCTTCTCGTTCAGCCTCCCGGCCGGCGTGCCCACCGGGCTGAGAATCACCAACGCCTCGGTGACGTCGCAAGGGCTGACCGCGACGGTCGCCGGCAACAACGTGCTGCTGACCCAGCCCAAGAAGTCATAGCCCTTGAATCCTGGGTGAATGCAGACCGCGAAGTGGCGCTGCCTATTGGCGCTGTGCAACATTGCGTCAATTGGTTTGGCGCTGTGTTAAACGGGCGCCAAACCGGGAGTTCTTTGCGACCGCGTGTCTGGTCACACGCGGGCACAGGTTTGATGGCTGCGGGCGCTCGCGTGTGGTATTCGAACGGCTGACGTACGCGACCAGAACCATGACTGGCGTGCTGTTTCTCCCAACGCCAGTTCTATTCAACGCGGGTAGCTAAAGAGCGCATCGGCTGGCACGCCGCGGATGTCAACTAGCCAGATGGTGTCCGGGTGAATGGTGTGGCGGGGGTACGAAAGGCTGGCCCGCCCAGGGTGATCGTCGGCCTACATTCATCTCACTATTTGAGACACTTTGCCGACATAGGGCACTTTTCGGTGGTACAAAACAGGACAAATTGGGTTACGGAATGTCCGTTTGGGGCCCTATGAACCCCAAGTCTTCGCGATCACGACGTCTGGGCGCATTCGGGGGTCGCGTTAGTCGCCTGGCTCCGGGTAGTCGTGTCACGCCGGTATAACGATGGTGGACCGGAGCAGCGAAAGGGGCCTACGTGAGCGAGTATCCGAGGCAGCCGCAACGCCAAGGTGGGTGGCCCACGCAGCCGCCTCGGTACAGCAGCCCTGACGGGCAGCCTGGTGACGGGCAGCCGGAGTACGGGCGGAGGGCCTTCGGGCAGGACGGGTACCGGCGGGACGGGTACCGGCGGGACGGGTACCGGCGGGACGGGTACCGGCAGAGCGGGTACGGGGCGCGCGGGCCGCGGCGACGGCGGCGACGGCGGGGCTGGATCGCGCTGGTCATCACGCTCGTCGTGCTCGCGGTGCTTTTCGTCGTCGGCGACCAGTTCGCCAGGACCTACGCGCAGAATGCGATCGCGGCGAAGCTGGAGTCGTCTTCTGGGCTGTCGGCCAAGCCGTCGGTGACCATCCTGGGTTTCCCGTTCCTCACCCAGGTCGCCGCGCACGACATCCGGACGATCGACATCAGCGCGAGCAACGTCCAGACCGACAAGCTCGACTTCTCGAGCATCAAGGCGACCGCGACGGGCGTCCATCCCGACTCGTCCTTCAACAGCGCGACGATCGACAACATCTCCGGGACCGCGCTGATCACGTTCGCCTCGCTGGTGAACGCGGCAGGCGCGCAAGGTGTCACGGTCACCGCGGACCCGGCCGCCGGGCCGAACTCGGCGACCGTCAGCGTCGGGCCCCTGTCCGCCACCGCGCAGATCCTGCAGACCGGGCCGAACAAGCTCACCATCACGATGCAGAACCTGAACGGGATCGCCGGCGCGCTGATCGGCTCGCTTCCCGGCTACACGATCACCGTGCCGCCGCTGCCCGCCGGACTGCAGGTCCGGGGTGTGTCGGTGACCAGCCAGGGCATCGTCGTCGACGTCTCGGCGCACGACACGACGCTCTCGCAGTAGCGGCCGACGCCGTCAGGGAATGAGCACGGCGGCGCCGTCGAAGCGGCCCGCCTTGAGGTCCGCGAGCGCGCGGTCGGCGGAGTCGAGCCCGTAGGGATGCGTGGTGACCGACAGCCGGTGCGACGCGGCGAATGAAAGGAACTCGCGCGCGTCCTGCCTGGTGTTAGACGTGACACTGCGGAGCTGGCGTTCCTGGAACAGGTACCGCTCGTAGGACATGGCGGGGATGTCAGTCAGGTAGATCCCCGCGATCGCCAGCGTGCCGCCGCGGTCCAGGGCGGCCATGGCGGGCAGCACCAGGTCGCCGACCGGCGCGAACAGGATCGCCGCGTCCAGCGGCTCCGGCGGCATCTCGGCCGGGCCGCCCACGAACGAGGCGCCGAGCGAGCGCGCGAGTTCCTGCGATCGCGTCCCGCGTGTCATCACGTACAGCGTCGCTCCCTGGGCCAGCGCCACCTGCCCGGCCAGGTGCGCGCTGCCGCCGAAGCCGTAGAGGCCGAGCCGCCCGCCCTCGGGCAGGCAGGCGCGCTTGAGCGCGCGGTAGCCGATGATCCCCGCGCACAGCAGCGGCGCCAGCTCGGCGTCTGAGTAGCCGTCGGGAAGCCGGTGCGCGTAGGCGGCCGGCACGGTCATGTATTCCGCGTAGCCGCCGTCGGCGTCCCAGCCCGTGTACGTCGAGGACGGGCAGAGGTTCTCCGCGCCGCGCCGGCAGTACCGGCACTTGCCGTCGGTCGAGCGCAGCCAGGCCGCTCCTGCCCGGTCACCGACCGCGAACCCAGACACGTCCCCGGCGCCGACGGCGGCGACTTCGCCGACCACTTCGTGCCCGGGCGTCACGCCGGCCCGGTGGACGGGCAGGTCGCCCTCCGTGACGTGCAGGTCGGTCCGGCACACCCCGCAGGCGAGCACCCGCAGCAGCAGGTCGCCCGCTCCTGGCGCGGGCACCGCCGTATCCCGCAAAACCAGTGGGTGCTCGGTACCGACGAGGCCGGGCTCGTCCACGTGCCACGCTCGCATCGAGGCCTCCTTCGCGTCGCCTGCGCTTCCTAACGTAGCCGGGCGAGTGCGCGACGTGGCGGGGGATGCGCCGCGAGTGGGGACGGGCGGACGCGCGTAGTGGGGACGATGTGGCGAGATGTGCCGCAAGGCAGGATGAGGGACGTGTGGTGGGGGCGGTGTGGCCGGGGTGTGCTGCGGGAACAGCGACAGGTGCGGGAAGAGGGTAGCCGCCGGACGGGAGCCCGGGACTTCCGGACCGGAATTCAGAGCATACGCAGAAACGAGGAGAAACGACCATGACCACCATGAGGGCAGCCGTCGTCCCGGAACTCGGCGCCAAGCTCGAAGTCCGCGAGCTCCCAGTGCCGGAACCCGGGCCAGGCCAGGTGCTCGTCAAGATCGAGGCGTCGGGCCTGTGTCACACCGACATCCATGCCGCGTACGGCGACTGGCCTGTCAAGCCGAAGCCACCGTTCATCCCGGGCCACGAGGGCGTCGGCGTGATCACCGCCACCGGCCCCGGCGCGCTCTTGCACAAACAGGGCGACCGCGTCGCGATCCCCTGGCTCGCGACCGCGTGCGGGCACTGCAGGTACTGCGTCGACGGCTGGGAGACGCTGTGCGAGGCACAGCAGAACAGCGGCTATTCGGTCGACGGCTCCTACGCGGAGTACGCCGTCGCCGATGACGAGTACGTGGTCAAAGTGCCGGACGAGGTCTCGTCCCTCGACGCGGCACCGCTGACGTGCGCGGGGGTCACCACGTTCAAGGCCATCAAGGTAGCGCGGCTGCAGCCGGGCGAGACCGCGGCGATCATCGGCATCGGCGGGCTCGGCCATCTCGCCCTGCAGTACGCCCGAGTGCTCGGCGCCCGCGTGATCGCGGTCGACGTCGAGGACAGCAAGCTGGACCTGGCCAGGGCACTCGGCGCCGACTACGCCATCAACGCGAAGGCCACCGACCCCGTAAAGGCGGTCACCGAACTCGGCGGCGCCGACGTAGCGGTCGTCACGGCGGCGTCCCCGAAGACGTTCGAGCAGGCCTACGCGTCGCTGCGGCGCGGCGGCCGGATGTCGTGCGTGGGGCTGCCCGCCGACGACAAGATCACGATCTCTGTCTTCGACACCATCTTGTCCGGGAAGTCGATCATCGGCTCGATCGTCGGGACCAGGAACGACCTCACGGACGTCTTCGCGCTGCACGCGGCGGGCCGGACAAAGGTCATCGCCGAGCGGAGGGAACTCGAGGACGTCAACGCCTGCTTCGACGAAGTGCTCGCCGGGCACGTGCCCGCCCGTCTGGTGTTCACGTTCTGACCGCGGGGCGGCGCCCGGCATGACGGCCGCTAGACTGCGGCCTCATGCCGGGTGCCGCTCATGACAAGTGCGTGTTCTGCGCGATCATCCGCGGCGAGGCCGACGCGGTGAAGATCCTGGAGACCGAGCGGCTGCTCGCGTTCCTGGACCACAGGCCGCTGTTCCGCGGCCACACGCTGCTCGCGCCCAAGGCGCACATACGGCTGCTGTCCGACCTGCCCGCCCAGGATGCCGGCGAGTTCCTGATCACGGCCCAGCGCCTCGAGCGGGCGGTCGAGGACGGGCTCGGCGCCGCGGGGTCGATGATCCTCGTCAACAACGTGGTCAGCCAGTCCGTGCCGCACCTGCACCTGCACGTCATCCCGCGCAACCCCAAGGACGGGCTGCGGTTCTGGCTCGGCCCGCGGCAGCCGTACGACGCCGCGCATCCAGCCGAAGAATACGCCGCCAAAATCCGTGCGGCGCTCCCCGCGGGGTAGAGACATACGGCCACACCCGAATCCGGGGAGCCGCCATGACGGAACCAAGCCGATTCGCACGGAGCCTGTTCGCACCACTGCCGGCTCGTTACGACCAGCTCGCTGAAATCCTTTCCTTTCATCAGAACGAGCGGTGGCGACTCGCCGCGGTCGCCGCCATCGCGCGGGGGATGGCGAACGGCGGGGCGGAGGGGGCTCGCGGAGCGCACGGTGCTGCCGGTGCCGACGCGGTACGGGATGCCAGGCTGGCGAGCGGGCCGGCGCAGACTCAGGGCAGAGCGGCGGACACGGTGCCGACCCCGGGCGGGGCGCAGGTCCCGGGCGTGACGGGCGCGAGCGCGGTGCGGACCCCGGGCTCGACGCAGGTTCCGTGCGGGAAGGGGGCGGGTGCCGACCGGATCCCGGGCTCGGCACAGGTCCCGGGAAGGACGGGGGCGAGTGCGGCGGGGGCGGTGCGGCCGCTGATTCTGGATGTCGCGTCGGGGACGGCGGGGGTGGCGATCGAGCTTGCGCGGCGGACCGGGGGGACCGTCGTCGGTGTCGACCTGACCGAGCAGATGCTGCGGCGCGGGGCCGCGAACGTGGCGGCGGCTGGCGCCGGCGGGCGGGTCCTGCTCGTCGGCGGGCAGGCGGAGCGGCTGCCGTTCGCGGACGGAACCTTCGACGCGCTCGCGTTCAGCTACTTGCTGCGGTACGTCGCCGATCCGCAGGCCACGCTCACCGAGCTCGGGCGGGTGGTCAGGCCTGGCGGGGTGATGGCCAGCCTGGAGTTCTGCGTGCCGGCCGGGCCGGTCTGGCGTCCGTCGTGGCTGGCCTACACCCGGCTGGTGCTGCCCGTCGCCGGGCTGGTGACCGGCGGTCCCGCCTGGTGGCGGGTCGGCCGTTTCCTCGGGCCGTCCATCTCCCGGCACTACGCGGCGTACCCCGTCGAGTGGACCGTGCGGGCGTGGGAGAAGGCTGGGTTCTGCGACGTGGGGGTGCGGACCATGAGCCTGGGCGGGGGGCTGATCATGTGGGGAAACCGGAGCGGTGATGGCTAGCCAGAACGGCCGGGACAGCCGGCCTGACCGGCCAAGCGGCGCCATCCTGGGCGGGAGTGGGGCGCGGACGCGGGACCGGGACGCGGGCGCGCGGACACAGGACGGGCACGCGAGCGCGCGGACACCGGACGAGGACACGGGCGGGCGGACACAGGACGGGCACACCGGCGCGGGCGGCGCTCGGGATGGGGGGCGGCCCGCGTTCTACGCGGCGCGGCCGGGGCGATGGCGGGACTGGTGGACGCTGCTGCACCCGCCGTACACCGCCTGGCACCTGTCCTACGTGGTCATCGGCGCCTGTCTCGCGCCGCACGTGTACGCGAGCAGGCTGCTCGCGTCGGTGGCCGCGTTTTTCCTCGCGGTCGGCGTCGCGGCCCACGCGCTCGACGAACTGCACGGCCGGCCGCTGCGCACGTCGATCCCTGGGCCGGCGCTTGCGGCCGCCGCGGCGGCCGGGCTCACCGGGGCCGTGGCGCTTGGCGCCGCGGGCGTCGCCGTGATCGGCTGGCCGGGCGGGTGGGTCCTGCTGCCGTTCATGGTCGCGGGGCCGGTGCTTGTCGTGGCGTACAACGCGGAACTGTTCGGGGGGCTCGTGCACACCGATCTCGGCTTCGCCGTCGCGTGGGGCGCGTTCCCCGCGCTCACCGGGTACGTGGCGCAGGCGGGCAACCTGTCTCTGGCGGCCGTGCTCGCGGCCGCCGCAGCGCTGGCGCTGTCGGCGGCGCAGCGCCGCCAGTCCACTCCGGCACGGGCCATACGGCGGCGCGTGCTGCGGGCCGAGGGCACGATCACGTTCGCCGACGGGCACGCGATCCCGGTGAGCACGCGACTGCTGCTCGACCCGCTCGAGCGGGCGCTGCGCGCGGAGTCCTGGGCTGTCGTGCTGCTCGCGGCGGCGCTGGCGACCGCCCGGCTCAGCGGGACGATCCACTGACCGGCTATTTCTCGGATGGCGAGACCACGATCGACGCCGCGCTAGTCGCCGCTTGCCTCAGGTGACGCAGGAGGAGCACGTAAACTATGACATACTGGACAGGCGACAATATAACGGAAAGAATCGGAACTCCTCTTTGAACCAGCGCCAGTTGGCTCATAATTGGCAGGAGCGCACCGTGCACGAAACATCAGGAGTCGCCAGTGACAACCGGCAGAAGGGCCAGCCGAAAGGCACCGCCGGTAACCGTAACCGTGAGCTCGTCGGTGCGAACCCTGATTCTCGGAATCGACCGTTCCGGCCGCATCGTCCAGCATGACCGCACCGCTCCTAAAATTCTGGCACGCCACTCTGACGACCTGCTCGGAGTTCACCTAAACGACATCACTTCCCACGGATACGGCCGGGGTAATGGAGCAGGGCCGGGGCGTTCGGGAGAAAAGGAAAGAGACGCGGCGGTCGGGACGCTGCTTGACGCGGTGAAGAGCGACCGCGAGGGGAACGCGGTCCTGACAGTCGCGCTCGCCAACGGGGGAACGGCCGAGGCCGTCGTGACCGCGAGGCCGCTGCAGGCCGGCGACGGGAACGTCGCCGCGTTCGTCATCTTGCAGATCCCCGTGCCGAGCGCCGAGCGGTTCGTGGACCCCGCGCTCATGCGGGACATGCTGATGCGCGACACGTTCAACGGCATCGACGACACGCTCGACTTCAGCGACCTGGCCGAGAAGCTCATGAACCGGCTCGTGCCCGCGTTCTGCACCGCCGGCGACCTGCTCGTGCTCGAGAGCCTGGTCGGGGACAACGAGTTCCCCGCGCACGGGCCGGACCTCACCCACCCGCTGCGCCGGCTCGCCGTCGCGCACGACCAGAAGGACCCGGCCTGGCAGGCCGCCTTCCCGACCGGCGAGATCCTGCGGTACCCGCCTGGCTCGCCGTACGTGCGCTGCATCGAGTCGGGCAAGCCCGTCCTCGAGCACGCGTTCACCGCGGACGCGGCGCGCAAGCTCGCCAGGGCGTGGCGGCGCAAGCCGGTCGCCAACCTGATGTCCGACGTATCGATGCTGGTCCTGCCGCTTGTCGCGAAGGGGACGACGCTCGGGTTCTTCTGCTGCGTGCGGCAGGAGGGGACCCGGCGGTTCGACGCTTACGACATGGAGATGGGCATGGAGTTCGCCTCCCGTGCCGCGATCTTCTTCGACAACGCGCGACGGTACAACCGCGAGCACGCCACGGCCCTGACCCTGCAGCGGTCCATGCTGCCGACCGGGCTGTCCGCGCCGTCCTCGGTCGAGGTCAGGCACCGGTACCTGCCGGGCAGCAAGCTCGTCGAGGTGGGCGGCGACTGGTACGAGTCGATCAGGCTGCCCGGCGCCCGGGTGGCGCTCGTGGTCGGCGACGTCGCCGGGCACGGCGTGCGGGCCGCCGTCACGATGGGGCGGCTGCGCACCGCGATCCAGACGCTGGCCATGCTCGAGCTGCCGCCGGCCGAGTCGCTGCAGCAGCTCGACGAGCTGATGCACACCCTCGGCGAACGCGAGCCGCACTTCGCCACCTGCGCTTACGCGGTCTATGACGCGGTGACCGGCGAGTGCGAGCTCGCCGTCGCCGGGCACTTGCCGCCGTTGCTCGTCCGCCCGGACGGGACCAGTGAACTGCTCACCGTCACGCCGTCGCCGCCGCTTGGCGTCGGCGACGGGCTTGTCGACACGCTGCGGTTCACGGTGGAGGACGGCAGCCTGTTCGTCTTGTACACCGACGGGCTCGTCGAGAGCAGGGACAGGGACATCAGTGACGGGCTCGACCGGCTGCAGAAGGCGTTCGGCCCTGGGTCGCCCCAGGCACCGCTCGAGGACCTGTGCAAGGCCTCCCTGGACGGCGTCTACTCCGACGCGCAGCGCGACGACATCGCGGTGCTGATCGCCAAGCTGCGGCGGATCCCCGAAGACCAGCGGGTCTGCTGGTCGCTCGAGCCCGAGTTCACCTCCGTGCGGCAGGCGCGCGTGCTGATCCGCGACCCGATCAAGCGGTGGGGCCTTGAAGACCTCACCCCGGTCACCGAGCTGCTCGTCTCCGAGCTCGTCACCAACGCGATCAAGTACGCGAACGGCGACATCCTGCTCCGGCTCGTGCTCGAGCCCGACAGGCTCGTCTGCGAGGTGCACGACTCCTCCCCCGCGCTGCCGCGGGTGCTGCAGGTCGACAGGGACGCGGAGAACGGCCGCGGGCTGCACGTCGTGTCGCAGCTTGCCGCCCGCTGGGGAGCGCGGCGGACGCATTCGGGCAAGGTCGTCTGGTGCGAGCAGACCCTGCCGGAGGCCGTCATGGAGGCCATGGCGGCCGCGCTGGCCGTCGAGCTCAGCCCCGAGGAAGCCGCGCTGGCGCTGCCGAGCTTAACGGCGTTCGCGCCCTTCTAGCGTCCCCGCCCGCCCTCCTTCTGATCCCCGCCCGCGCTCCTTCTGATCCCCGCCCGCCCGCCCTACTCGACCGTGACGCTCTTGGCCAGGTTGCGTGGCTTGTCGATGTCACGGCCCAGCTTCGCGGCGGCGTGGTAGGCGAGGATCTGCAGCGGGACATTGAACAGGATCGGCTCGAGCTCCGGTTCCGCCCGCGGTATGCGGATGACCGCGTCGGCCAGCCCCTCGGGAATGTCCGTGCTCGTCAGCGCGATGACGGGGCCGCCGCGCGCCTTGATCTGCTCGATCGTGGAGATGTTCTTCGCCACCAGGTCGTCGCTCGGGATGATCACCACGCTCGGCATTTCGGCCTGGATGAGCGCTAGCGGCCCGTGCTTGAGCTCGCCCGCCTGATAGGCCTCGGCGTGCACGTAGGAGATCTCCTTCAGCTTCTGCGCGCCCTCGCGGGCGACCGGCCAGCCGCGGACCCGGCCGATAAAGAACATGTGCTCGGCCTCGGCGAACCGGTGCGCGATCGTGGCGATGTCCTCCTCGCCCGCGAGGATGCGGTTGACCTGTTCGGGGAGGTTGCGCAGGCCGCTGACGACGCGGTGGCCGCTTGCCGCCGACAGGTCGCGGACCCGGCCGAGGAGCAGGCCGAGCAGCGCGAAGTTCACCGCCATGTTCGTCAGCGCCTTGGTGGAGGCGACCGCGACCTCTGGCCCGGCGTGCAGGAAGATGCCGCGGCCGCACTCGCGGCCGATGGCTGAGCCGACCACGTTCACCGCCCCGATGACCTGGCCGCCCTTGCGCTTGAGCTCCTGCACCGCCATCAGCGTGTCGATCGTCTCGCCGGACTGGCTGACCGCGACGTAGAGCGTGTCCGGGTCGACCACCGGGGATCGGTAGCGGAACTCGCTGGCCGGCTCGGCGTCGGCGGGGATCCGGGCGAGCTCCTCGATGACCATGGCGCCCATCTGGCCCGCGTAGTACGCGGAGCCGCAGCCGAGGAACTTGACCTGGCGGATGCTTCGCAGGTCGCGGGCGTCCAGGTTGATGCCGCCGAGCCGGGCGGTGGCGAAGCGGTCGTCGAGCCTGCCGAGCAGCGCGCGGCGCAGCGCGTCTGGCTGCTCGTGGATCTCCTTGCGCATGTAGTCCTGGAACGGCCCGAGCTCGTAGTCGTCCGCGTCGGCCTCGACGGTCATCGGGGTCTTCGTGCGGCTGTCATGCTGGCTGCCGCTGAGCGTGGTCGTCCGGTAGTCGGTCGCCCGGATCGTCGCGACCTCGCCGTCCTCCAGGTAGATCACCTGGCGGGTGTAGCGCACGAGGGCCGCCACGTCGGAGGCGACGAACATCTCGTTCTCGCCGAGCCCGAGCACGATCGGGCTGCCGTTGCGGGCGACGACGAGCTGGTCAGGCTGCTTGGTGTCGAGGACGACAAGGCCGTAAGCGCCCTCGACGCGGCGTAGCGCGCGGACGACGGCGTCTTCGAGGCTTTCCGGGCCGCCGTTGTCGGGGCCGCCGTCGTCCGGGGCGGCGCTTTCCGCGGCGGCGAGCTCGGCGGCGATCATGTGGGCCAGCGCCTCTGTGTCGGTGTCGGAGGCCAGCGTGACCCCGCCGGTCTGGAGCTGGCCGCGAAGCTGCTCCGCGTTCTCGATGATGCCGTTATGCACCACGGCGATCCGGCCGGCGGTGTCGGTGTGCGGGTGGGCGTTCACCTCGTTCGGCTCACCGTGGGTGGCCCAGCGTGTGTGGCCGATGCCCAGCGTCGCCTTGGTGTTGCTCTTGAGCTTGTCGCGCAGGTCCTGCACCCGGCCCGCGGTCTTGGTCACCTGGAGCCGGCCCCGGTGCACCACCGCCAGCCCCGCCGAGTCGTAGCCGCGGTACTCGAGCCGGTGCAGGCCCTCCACGAGGACAGGCACCGCGTCTCGCTTCCCCACGTAGCCAACGATCCCGCACACGCGCGTTCTCCCTCTCAGTCGGCGGCCTGGCGGCCCGGTCAGCCGGGCCTGTCAGCCGGGCCTGTCAGCCGGGCCTGTCAGCCGTAGACGATGCGCCGCAACTGGCGCCCGGACAGCACCGGTGCCCCGAACCTTCTGGCGCCGAGCTCGGCCGCGATCTGCGGCCAGATCTCGTCGTTCTTCCGCTGCTTGCGCTTAAGCTCCTCGTGCCGCCTGCGCACGAAGTCCTCGACGGTCTCGGCGTAGTACGCCGTGACATCCGCCAGCACCCGCGTCGCGGTCGCCTCCGGCAGCCCGGTGGATGCCGCGATGTGGCGGACCAGATCCTGCGAGTACGGCTCGTTCATGGCGAGCACCAGTGTGGCAGCCAGTGTCGGCTAACCGCAACTTTCCTGCCCGGAATCGGGCAGGAAAGTATGAGCTTTGCCGTTCGGCGGAATGAGCTTACCTGGCCATGCCGGGGCGCGCGGGTGGTTCACGGCGCTTAGGGGGCGCGGTGCGTGCCCTATCGAGCACCGAGAGTGACATCGTTAGATATAACGAAGCGGCCGTGGGATCCGCCTCGGCCAGCCTCGCGTCCGCGGTGAATTCCAGGCCCATCTCCCGCTGCGGGTCGGCCACGGCCACCCTGTTCCGGCCGTTCTGCTTGGCGTGGTAGAGCGCCGAGTCGGCGGCCGCGAGCAGGTCGGTCAGCTCGCGCGTCGCACCGCTGTCCATCGCGGTGACCCCGATAGAGATGGTCAGGCGGACGCAGGGCGCGCCCGGGGTCTCGTCCACCGGCACAGACAGGCCGGCGACATAGGCGCGCAACCGCTCGGCCACGCGGCACGCGTCGCTCTGGTTGGTCTGCGCGAGCAGGAGCACGAACTCCTCCCCGCCGAACCGGCCCGCGCGGTCGTAGTCGCGCAGCTGGCTGGTGAGGGCGTCGGCGACGGCTTTCAGCACTTTGTCGCCGACCAGGTGCCCGTAGGTGTCGTTGACGGACTTGAAATGATCGATGTCGACAAGCGCGAGCGCGAGCGGACTTCGGGTCCTTATCGAGCGGGAAAGCTCGCCCTCGGCTTCCCTTTCCCAGGTGGATACGTTCAGCAGGCCTGTCTTGGCGTCGACGCGAGACTGGGCGACGAGCGCGGAATGCATGATAAAGCGCCGCACGAGCAAGACGGTCGGGAGAGCGAGGCAGACCAGCGCGGGACTCAGCGAGACCGCCACCGTGATGAGCACGCCCAGGTCAAGCTCGGCGAAGTCTTCCTGCAGCGCGACGCGATTCCATTCGTAGTCCCTGATCCGCACCTTCGGGTCGGACAGTTTCACCGCGCCGACGATCAGGAAATGATGCGCCCGGCCGCCGATGATCTCGCAGACGGCGACGGCGACGCACCAGGTCAGCGCGTGCAGGCCGGAGCCGACGCTTGACCCGGCGAACGAGGACGGGAACCGCCAGAATACGGCCGACGCCACGGCATAGGGCAGGCTGATCGAGGCGGCCGTAAAAACCCGGCGATAGACAATTCCGCGGTGCACGACCAGCTGCATGACCAAGAGCAAGGGAAACGGCATCAGCGCGGCATAGACAGGCGGCAGCAGAATCGCCGTCGGAAGCACCCACACGGTGCTGAAATCCCGGGTCGCCCCGCCCCGCGCGTAGGCCATCCGCGGCGTGGATCCGACCGAGATCATTCCGCAGGACATCAAGAGGAGGAACTTCAGCAGGTCGCTCAAACGCCAGTCGGTCAGGGCGGCGGTGAAGCCGATAACCGCGAGGGCTACAGCGGGCGGAGCGGCCACGTACCACCGCAGCAAAGGGGGGAGCCGCCACCAAGGCCAGTCCCTTACCGCAATGCCCAGCTTGAGGCGGTAGGTGATGGACGAGGCTCGCATCTTCCACCGTTCTGTACGTGACACCTGTTTCTGAGTTCTAGTAGCAGCTCACCGTAAATGACTAGCTGCGTATAGCTACCATAACCCATCTACGCCGGTCGAGGTAGCTATTGGCGAGCGAATCGACCACATCTCCGGACAACTAGGGGCTAAATAGTGCGTAACAGCGAAAGCGCGGAGACGCATTCACACCGGAGAGAGTGTAGGGGGCGCTGAGCTGAATGCGTCTGCAGCGACAGGCGAGGAGGAAAAAACTGTGCGCGGCATCGTGTGGATCTGACGTCACAAATGTTTCAGCCCCAAGCAGCAGGGATCACAGTGAGAGGAAGAGCGGTCATGCGCGACACATGGACCTGAGCCGAACACCAGGTAACCACTTCCCTATCCTCTTCCCCTTCTCCCCTATCCTCTTCCCCTGACCCGAGAACGATCCATATAGACAGGTGCCTGCCGCTGGCTGGCAAGCGGGGCCTGGCCACGGACGTTACGGACGTCGTGAACGGTTTGAACTCCGTGGACGCTGTGAACGCCGTGGACGCTGTGAACGCCGTGGACATCAGTGGCAAGCAGGGCCCGGCCGCGGAAATGCCTGGCGGAATGCCGCCCGACCGCTGGTGACATGCTCCTCCAGCGGAGCGCCAGGCCGCACGCGGCAAGAGCACCAAGGCCGCCGCTCGCAGCGATTACCGTCGAGGGAGGTACCACCTCGGCGGCCGCTCCGGCCACGGTGAAAGCCAGCCCCTGGCCGACGATCAACCCCGCGTTCGCCAGCCCGAAAGCCTGCGCCCTGCTTTCATTCGGCAGCCGGGAGACGAACGCCGTGTTCGCGGCGATCTGGTAAATCGCGAACGTGCCAGCCATCGCGAAAATCGCCATTGAGACCGCCAGGCCTGGCGCCGCGATAGTCACGATGAGCACCACACAGGCGCAGATGGCCATCGGTCCCATCCAGCGCAGCCGCGTCAGCGGGCCGATTTTCCTGGTGAAAATGGGCATGGTCACCGCCGCGCCGACTTGGCCTGACGCGATCAGCAGGCCAGCTGCCACCGCTCCGCCGCCAAGCCTGGCGGCATATGGCGCGGCCAGTCCCTCCGGGACCTCGTACAAGGCGGCCAGCCAGCCCAGCAGGACGAGAGTGCGGAGCGCCTTGTCACCGAACACCACGCGGAATCCGGCACCCAGTTGAGTCAGCGGGCTGTGGCCCGAGTCTGGCTTGGCCTTCGCCGCTGTCCCCGGTCTCGTTGCCGCCGCTGCCGCCCTTGCCGCTTTTGCCACCTTTGCGGCGGCCTGCCGGGCGGCTGTGCCGAACTGGATGACGATCGCTGATGCTACGAACGTCACCGCGTCCACGCCGAGCGCGAACCGCGCGCCCGCGAGTGCCACCACCACGCCCCCGGCGGCTGCTCCGGCGATGATCGCCACGCGGAACGTGGTCTGCATCGCCGCGGCCGCCAGCGCGTACCGTTCCCCCTGCACGACGTCGGCGAGCATCGCCGACCGCGCGGCGTCGAACGGCGGCTGGATGGCCGTGGTCACGTAAAGCAGCACGATGAGGGCGTCTAGCGGCATTCGCGGCGCGAGCATCGCGGCCACGAGGACTGCCCTGATCACGTCGCAGGCGACCATGACCTCGCGTCGTGGCAGCCGGTCCGCGAGGCCGGAAAGGAACAGCGCGCCTATGACATAAGGCACGTATCCTGCCGCGTAGGCGACCGCGGCGAGCAGGGGCGAGCGGGTCCTGTCATAGATAAGGAGCGTCAGCGCGACGAGCGCCAGGCGATCGCCGCCGACCGACAGGATCTGCGAGGCCCAGAGCGCGCGGAATTCCGCGACCGCGAACACATCGCGAAAGGTTGCCCGGCGTCCCGGGGAACTGCTCACGGCGTCGACCCTTCCGTCCGGCGGACGCGTGACAGCCGAGCGCACAGATCAGCAGCTGTCGCTCGACATGGTGACAGAAATCGCAACTTCTCGTGGCTAAACCGTCACATCTGGTACACGGTGTGCAGAAAACCTCTATTTGCGACTATCGAGACACGAGCCCGCACGGTGTCCGCGCACGGTGCCCGGGTTGGGGCGGCGGCGGGTGAGACGCGGTCTGTCTTGGCCGTCGCGGCGCTGCACTCGAGAGTGATTTACCCGTGGTATCGGAGACGTTTGCCCCTAGCTCACTTCTAGATCAGTAAAACCACAACAATTCATAGAACGCGCTGGCGTAGCCTGACACGTGCCGCGATCAATTTCTCTGTGCCTGTAAGCCAACTGCTGCTGACAGGGATCAGGAATTTCGCGTCCGAACGGACCGTGGCGACTGCCTCATACGGCGAGAATCTCTATAAGGCCGCGGAAACTCAACGGGGAGGAAATCTCATGCCAGAACACGTGCCGCTCGCGGGTAGCGAGCGAGCGGAACTGCCAGGCGCCCAGCCCGCTGGAGAGCTGGATGTCAATGCGGAAATCACGGTCACGGTCATCGTACGGCGGCGCGCCGAGGTGCCGGAGGAACTGATCACAGGGCCGGAGACGCTGACATCGGATGAGCTCCGCCAACAGTACGGCGCCGACCCATCCGATGTGGCCCTCGCCACCGAGGTGCTCGGCCAGTATGGGCTGACCGTGACCGAGGCGCATCCGCACTCCCGCCGGCTGAAGGTCCGCGGGACGATCGCGGCCCTGTCCGAGGCGTTCGGGACGACGCTGACCCAGGTCGCCAGCCCGCACCTCGACGGCAGCGGGCAGGTCGTGCACCGGTACCGCTCCGGCGCCCTCTCCGTGCCCGCCGAGCTCAGCGGGATCGTCACCGCCGTGCTCGGCCTCGACAACCGGCCGGTGGCCCGGCCCCAGTTCCGCCGGCTGTCAGCGGCCGCGACTCCGCACACGATGGTGCCTGACACGATGGTGCCTGACACGATGGTGCCTGACACGATGGTGCCTGACGCTGCGGCGGGCCCTGCTCCGGCGCCGCTCACCGCGGTGCAGGTCGCCGGGTTCTACCAGTTCCCGGCCGGCACCGACGGTACCGGGCAGACGATCGCGATCATCGAGCTTGGCGGCGGCTACAACCAGAGCGACCTCACCACGTACTTCGGCGGGCTCGGGCTGGCCGTGCCATCGGTCACCGCCGTCGGCGTGGACGGCGGGTCGAACTCCCCCGGTCAGTCTGCCGACGGCGAGGTGGAGCTGGACATCGAGGTCGCGGGCGCGGTCGCGCCGGGCGCTGCCCAGTTCGTGTACTTCGCGCCCAACACCGACCAGGGCTTCATCGACGCGATCGCCGAGGCGGCGCACGCGACGCCGACGCCGATCGTGGTCTCGATCAGCTGGGGCGGGCCCGAGAACTCCTGGGCGGCGCAGAGCCGGACGGCGATGGACGACGCGATCGCGGACGCGGCGGTGCTCGGCGTCACGGTCACGGTCGCGGCGGGCGACAACGGCAGCAGCGACGACCCGAACAACCCCAACGGCCCGGCGCAGTGCGACTTCCCCGCGTCCAGCCCGCACGCGCTCGCCTGCGGCGGGACCCAGTTGGTCGGCGACGTCAGCACGTACACGATCACGTCCGAGGTGGTCTGGAACGAGATCGCGAACAACGAGGGCGCCGGCGGAGGCGGCATCAGCGCGGAGTTCGGCGTGCCGTCCTGGCAGGCGAACGCGGGCGTGCCGGTGCCGTCCGGCGCGGCGCCCGGCCGTGGCGTGCCCGACGTCGCGGGCAACGCGGACCCGGTGACGGGCTACCAGGTCGTCGTGGACGGCCAGTCGCAGCCGATTGGCGGCACCAGCGCGGTGGCGCCGCTGTGGGCCGGGCTCATCGCGCGGCTCGCCCAGGCGACAGGCAAGAAGTTCGGCCTGCTCCAGCCGCTGATCTACGCGGGGGTGACGCCAGGTACCGCGGCGCCGGGCTTCAACGACATCACCGAAGGAAACAACGGCGCCTTCGCGGCCGGCCCAGGCTGGGACGCGTGCACCGGCCTCGGCAGTCCCAACGGCCAGGCGCTCCTGACCCTCTTGAGCTCCTGAGCTCCTGAAGCGACTCGGGGCGACTTCAGGAAACGAATGGCCCAGGCAGCTTGCTGCCTGGGCCATTCGGCTGGGTCGGGCTGGCGTGCTCAGAGCACGTCGTGGCCTGGGTGCGGGTCCTGCGGGACGACCGAGCTCGCGGGCTGGGCGGGGATCGTGCCGAGACGGCCTGCCTGGAAGTCCTCGAAGGCCTGCACGAGTTCGGCGCGGCTGTTCATCACGAACGGGCCGTACGCGGCGACCGGCTCGCGGATCGGCTCGCCGCCGAGCAGCAGGATGTCGAGCGACGGGCTGGGACCGTCCATCTTCTTGTCCGCGGCGAACGTGATCGCCTCGCCGGCGCCGAACACGGCGAGCTGCCCCGTCCGGATCGGCCGGTGCTCCGCGCCGACCGAGCCCGCGCCGGCCAGCACGTAGCCGAGCGCGTTGAAGTCCGCGCGCCAGGGGATCCGGACCTGGGCGCCCGGTGAGACCGTGGCGTGCACCAGCGTGATCGGGGTGTGCGTGACGCCCGGGCCGGCGTGCCCGTCGAGTTCGCCCGCGATGACCCGCAGCAGCGCGCCGCCGTCGGCCGAAGTCAGCAGCGCGACCTGGCCGGCCCTGATGTCCTGGTAGCGCGGCTGGGTCATCTTCAGCCTGGCGGGCAGGTTGACCCAGAGCTGGAAGCCATGGAAGAGGCCGCCGCTCGCGACAAGCTCCTCGGGCGGTTCCTCGATGTGCAAGATGCCGCCGCCGGCGGTCATCCACTGGGTGTCGCCGTTCGTGATCAGGCCGCCGCCGCCGTTGGAGTCCTAGTGCCTGAAGACGCCGTCGATGATGTAGGTGACGGTCTCGAAGCCGCGGTGCGGGTGCCACGGGGTGCCCTTGGGCTCGCCCGGCGCGTACTCGACCTCGCCCATCTGGTCCATGTGCACGAACGGGTCAAGGTGCTTCAGTTCGACTCCCGCGAAGGCCCGGCGCACTGGGAAGCCCTCCCCTTCAAGGCCCGACGGGGCCGTGGTTACCTTGACCACCGGACGTTCGGCCAGCGGGGCTGGCCCGGTGACCCGGGGCAGGACCAGGAGATTCTCGACCGTTATCGCTGGCATGTTGACGCTCCTCGATGCTAGGCCCGAATTGTCATACCCGCTTACCGGGCAGGCAAGAGCCGCAACAATATATGAATGTTCAACATTCCTGCGGCGCGGACCGGCCCTGCGCGTCCAACTGGGACCGGGGGACCGGGGAGCGCGGGACGCGCGGGACGCGCGGGGTGTGTGCGACCTGCGTGGAACCCGCGCGGCGGGACAGCGGGACCCGTCCGCCGACTTGGCGTACTTTTGGCATGGACATTCCGGACATATTGGGGCAGAAAAACGTCACAAAGTACGCCAAGTGGACGGCAGGGGCTGACGTGGCGTGTGAGGTTCGCGGCAGAGATCACCGCGGGCGCGGCGGCGCCAGGTCGCGGGGCCGGGGTTCGCGGCAGAGATCACCGCGGGCGCGGCGGCGCCAGGTCGCAGAGGGCGGGCGCAGCGGCCGGGGGGTTATAGCGGTAGGCCTGCCTCTAGCAGGGCTAGGGCTTCGTCCATGCGGCGGAACGTCTGCTCGCCGACGTCGCCGGTGCCAATCGCGTCCGGCGTCAGGACCGAAATCATCACGCCGAACACGGCGCCGACATACGTGCGGACCGCCAGGTCTCCCGCCGAGCGGCCGGTTCGCTTCGCGAGCGCCTCGGACATGACGTCGATCGTCCTGCCGAGCTCGTCAAGCTGGCGGGCCCGGATCTCGGGCACGGCGACGCTCAGCGCCGCCGCCTCGTGGAACTCCTGCCATTCTTCGGCGGTGAGCGACGCGATCGCGTCGCGCAGGGCAGCGCGCATGGCGGCGACCGGGGTCAGGGAAGCCGGCTGC
>Ga0335073_10001272_pt1 | contig 33716 bp, 39 predicted proteins | sample Lox_Sample_22_FD_207093 | JGI IMG/M metagenome (GOLD analysis project Ga0335073, IMG submission 207093) | Soil microbial communities from Loxahatchee National Wildlife Refuge, Florida, United States - Lox_Sample_2.2 | ecosystem: Environmental > Terrestrial > Soil > Wetlands | place: USA... | reverse complement strand
CACCACCTGGGCCGAGGCGAACACGGGCAGACATGTGGCAGTTATGAGAGCGACGCAAAGCTTTTTCATAAAATTCATGGGCACTACTTCCTGGGCTCGCGAGCAAGAGAGCGGGGGTGATTCGCTATTCTACCCTTTTTGGGCGAAAAACGGCTTCCACTGCCTGGTTTTGACGCCTCGAGCAGCTTCGAAGGTTGTCAGATGGACCTCAGGCTGTCCGCATTAAGGCCAGGGCTGTGCGGTCATCGCAAAAGGCCGTCACCTGGCTGAATTTATCGGCAGTGTCTAGGATCGATTCGCAGAGCGGCTGCGCGCGATCGAGCGAGGTGTGACCGAAGGCTTCCTTCACGCGCTCCAGCCCGAACTCGCCGTCGGGATCATGGCTTTCGCTGCCACACTCCAACACTCCGCGCGAAACGAGCAGCAGACCTGCTCCTTTTGCCATACCGACCGTCGGCGCTTCCAGAGTCGCGTGCGAAAATAATCCGAGCGGGAGCCCCGTTGAAGGGAGTTCGACAATTCCTCGGCTGTCGCGCAATAGCCCCGGAGTGTGGCCGGCATTGGTATAGCAGAGGGTGCCGAATTTTTCGTGATAGCAGCCGATGAATGCCGGGCAGGGATGCACTCCGTGAGAAACTTCGATCAAGTTGCGATTGATTCGCAGACTGAGTTCGGTCATAGCATCGGATTCATTGATGTCGACTTTGGAGAACAGCTCGGCTCCCAGGGTGCGAAATGTCTGCTGCGCAGCGGCAAGGATACTGCCGTTATCCTCGCGGCGCCCCGCCAGATCCATCAGTCCGAACAGAACCCGCTCCGGGCTGACGCGCAGCGAATCGTAGAAATCCCCGGCAGTGCGTTGCCCAGCTACCGCGGCCGCAATCTCGGCTCCTTGAACCAGCGGGAAAACGGCAGGAAGCGGCTCGATGGCTGGAGTTTCCTGCGAACGATAACGAAATAAAGAGCGCATGCGATCGGCTCATCGCGACCCTAGCATAGGAACAGAGCAAGGGCAAATTAAGATTTGAGAGTTGGGTTCTATTCGCCGTAGCGTTCGGCGAGATACTTTGCCAGTTCCGTTTCCAGTGAGCCGTAGTCGGAGTGGATGGTCGCCCGCAGAGCTGCTTCGGTTGAATTGCCTTCGCTGAGCCGTTGCAGAATGCGCTGAATGTCGCTCATGCCATAAGTCTCATTGATGTACGAAACGGCCGCGAGAGACTCGGCATAAGCGACGTAAGCCTGGACGCCGGAAAAATTCGTAAACCTGGCCTCCAGAGCATTCAAGGGAATCTCCTGCTGCGATTTGAAGAGGAAAGCAAGCTGGCGTCCGTCTCCGCCCAGGCTTTTGGGTTCGAGCATTTGAGCGATGCCCTCATGCAGCCAGGTCGGGCAACGTCCGGCAGAAAGCTGGTTGATGAACGAGTGCGCCAACTCATGCTTGAGAACTCGTGCCAACTCCGGGGTCATAGAACTAAGACCACTTACCGGAATGCGCAGCTTTCCGTCATTGATTGCTCCCGACCAGCTGGGCGCATGCGTCACATCGAAGAAAGCCTGCTCGGTGTAAAGAGTCACCGAAATATTATCGTGCGGAGGGTTGCCGAGATCACGCGAGAGGTCGTCGTAGTCCGATTCGAGCGTTTCCAAAATCTGCATGCGAAATGTTTCTGATGTCTGCTTGCCCTCGTAGTGCAGCACGAAGTGGCTGCTTTCTCCCTGTGAGAAATCAGACTCGACGGTCTGCTCGCGCTGCGCCTTGGCCAGTAGCTGCTCGACCGCGGAATCGGGACGAAGCGCCAAGGAATGCTTCCAGGATTCCACCGCGTCCTTGGTTCGATCGCAGGCAAACTGGGCATACCCGAGCATGGTGTAGGCATCGGCTGATTGCGGGGCGGAATTCACGGCGCGTTGGGCGTAGGAAAGAGCTTGACCTGCATTCCCGGTGCGCACCAATAAAGCCGAGTAATAAACCAGAATGGTCGAGTTCTCCGGCTGAAAGCGCAAGGCGTTTTCAAAGTATTCCCGGGCGCGGGCGACATTTCCATGTTCGAATTCGAATTTTCCAGCGATAAAGTTGGCGGTCGCGCTGAGTTCGGGATTCCCCTTGCCTTCAAGACTGCCAATTACGTCAGTATCGACTCTGCCATCTTTGACGATTTGGGCAAAAATCGCGCCCTCGTTCGCAAGGCTGTCGGCGGGAGTAAAGGTAGGGAGGTCGCCAACTTTAGTTGCGGCAGTGCCAGAGTGATTCGGAACTCCTCCGGCATCGATGTGATCGACCATCGATTTCGGGATCGCGTAGGTATCGTCGCCGACGTCGTACTCATACCGATTGCCGTTTTCGCGGACGTGATCAGCCAATATCGTGCGGCCATTCTTCAGATGAATGGTATCGGCCCAGGACGGGACACAGGCCAAGACGAGCCAAGCCAATGCGCCGAAAAACGTGACAGGACGCCGCATTCAGGCGCATTCTAGCAACTACGAGAAGGCGAACCACGTGACCAAAGTACTATCAGCGAAACCCCGTTTATGCGCCATGGCTCCACTGTGTATGGTTGCGCTGTATCTCGCGATCTGCGTTGTGGCTGTGAGTCGCGCCGCCGCGGAAGAACCGTACGCCAGACCGGCTGAGAATCTCTACCTGCAGCTTGGAAAAGTCGGCCTCGACCCGAGTCGAGTTTATGAAGTCAGGGATGCTTCTTTAGATCGATCCGCGATTCACATCAGTCTTGATGACGGCACGATTGCCTTCACCAAAGATGTGATGGGCCGGATCACGGGAGCCTTCTTCGAAGGCGATGGCGAGGTTTTGCTGGAACCTCCAAATAATCTGGAGCGACAGTCGATGAGCCTATTTACCGGCATGGCGATTTTGGAAGAACACTTCGCCACTGCATATTTGCGTTTCAACGATGAAGTTTTTTCCGATTTGCGTCCCGATCTGCGCCAGACCGAGAACAAACAGGAGTTCGTCGATCGCTGGCAGTCTGTCGCGCAAAACCTTGCTTCCCTTGATGCAATGCGGCTTCTGGTGAGCTTTAGCGCCATGCTACCGGCGAAAGGCGCAGGGCAAAATGCTCAGGAGATGAAATCCGATGTAGGTTCTGACGATCGTTTTTTCCATGCTCGCCTGCAGGGCACGAAGCTCGGCGTTTTCGACGTGGCTTTCGATTCGTCAGCTAGCGAACAGATCGAGGCTGGGCAAGCCCGCACCGCCAATGATGGTGTCACTTACTACGATGTGTGGACTTCGTTCTCGCCGGTACGGGCGAGCGCGTCTCGTGTTGCAAGTAAACTCCCGCCGGTCGTGCCACGCAAAGAGTGGCTACGGATCCGCAGTTACAGGATTGACACCGACGTCCAGCCCCCCAAGCGCATTCACGCCCGTGCCTACATGGAACTGGAAACAAAAGAGAGCGGATTTCGGGTGATGCTGTTTGAGCTCTCGCGATTCCTGCAGGTCGAAAGCGTAAAGCTGCAGCGGGAGCCCGTGGAGTTTATCCACAATCCTGCCGTCGAAGGAACGCAACTTGCCCGTCGAGGGAACGATCTGCTGGCCGTTATCTTGCCTGAGCCCGCTGCGGCCGGACAAAGACTGGAACTTGAATTCGTCTATGGCGGGGATGTGCTGGAGCAGGCCGGCAGCGGGTTGCTGTATGTGGGCGAGCGCGGCACCTGGTATCCGAATCGAGGGATGGAAATGGCGAGCTTCGATTTGACCTTCGAGTATCCGCCGGGCTGGACGCTGGTGGCTACGGGAAAGAGCTCGCCGTTGGAGTCGGGCAATGCGCCTCCAAGCTCGACGGGATTGCAGACTGCACGCTGGGTGTCAGATCGGCCTATGCCTGTCGCCGGGTTCAATCTCGGCAAGTACAAACAAGCCACAACGCGGGCAGGAACAGTGCCGGTAGAAACTTACGCTACCTATGGTGTCGAGGGCACTTTCCCCACACCACCGATTCAGGAGGTTGAACCCGCTCTCGTACCCGCGCTGCCTCAGCCTCCTCGAATCATCGTGCCACAGCGTCCTTCCCCGGCACGCAATGAGGTCAGCGTGGGCGAATCGGCCGCTGAAGCGATTCGCTACTACAGCGAGCGATTCGGCCCTTATCCATACAGCAAACTCGCATTGACACAAATGCCGGGTCCAGAAAGCCAAGGCTGGCCGAGCTTGGTGTTCTTGTCCTCCTACGCATTTCTCACGGCGCTCGAGCGGCAGCAATTGCGTCTTCAGCCCTACGAAATCTCGCTCCAGCAATCGATTCCCGCGCATGAGACCGCGCATCAGTGGTGGGGGGACTTGATCACGTGGAGCAGCTATCGCGATCAATGGTTTTCGGAAGGCCTGGCCAATTACTGTGCTCTGATGATGCTCGAAGAGAAGAGTCCCGCGGCATTTCATGCGGTAATGGCGAAATACCGTGACGACCTGGCCCAGAAGAGTAAGGACGGAATCGCGCCGATGAATGCGGGACCGGTAACTCTCGGCGCTCGCTTGCAATCATCGCGTTCTCCCCAGGGCTATGAAGCGATTACCTACGGACGATCAACCTGGCTGTTTCACATGCTGCGAACCATGCTGGACGATGCCGAAGCCGAGCAGCACATGGGCAGAATTTCGACTGGCGTCGACGAGCCATTTGTCCGCGCACTCAGGAGATTTCGCGAGCGCTATGAAGGCCGCTCCGTCACCACGGAAGAATTGTTGGGGGTCTTTGCTGAAGATCTGCCCCCTGCTTTGCGATATGAAGGCAAATCGTCGCTGGATTGGTTCTTGAGCGGCTGGATCAACGGCACTTCGCTGCCGAAGCTGCAGCTGAAAGCGGTGCGCTTCAGCACAAAGGGAGCTTCGGTTGTCGTCACAGGAACCATTCTGCAGAAGGATGCCCCAAGCGATTTAGTCACCTCGATTCCTTTGTACGGAGTACAGGCGGGCAAAGCGCCGGTTCTGCTGGGCCGCGTTTTCGCAGATGGACAAGAGTCTACGTTTCGGATTTCGGCGCCCGCGCGTACCCGGAAGATTCTGCTTGATCCACAGCAAACGATTCTGACCGCGCCAAAGTAGTGAAGAATTGTCGATTACGATCTATCTAAAGAGCTGCGCAGTGCGCGTGTCCGCGCGCAGCTGCCTCGACAACCGCACCCGCTATTTCCGGGAGTGGCAGGATGCGGTCGAGTACCCCCAATTCGGCGCAAGTGCGCGGCATACTGTAGACCAGCGATGTTGCTTGGTCTTGACCAACCGTCATGCCCCCTCTCGCGTGGATCGCCGTCATCCCCTCAGCGCCATCTCGCCCCATTCCACTGAGGATCACTCCCATCGCCCGATTGCCATAGACCTCTGCGACCGACTGCATCATGATATCGATGGAAGGAACATGCACATGGTTTGACGGTTCGGAGTCCAGCCAGATACACGTCTTACTGTGCGAAAGACGCTGCACCGTCATATGCATTCCGGCGGGAGCGAGGTAAGCAACCGCCGCCTCAATGGGGGCGAGGTGCACTGCTTCGCAAACACGAATCGCGCAAGCATCGCCGAGCCGCTGCGCGAATGGGCCGATGAATCCCGGCGGTATGTGCTGAACGATCAAAACCGGGATCGTCAGATTGGCAGGCAACGTCGAGAGAATCTCCTGCAAAGCTCTCGGACCTCCGGTCGAGGCGCCAATGGCCACAATATCCGCGGGCGCCACAAACCTGCGGGTTTCGGCGCAGGAACTGACCGGAGGTTTCCGCGACGGAGTTTCCGGGGCCGGATTCATCGACTCGGCGGCCATCCGCAGCTTCGAAACCAGATCTTCCCGGATGTGTGCGATTTCCAGAGTTGTCGATGCCAGTTTCTTGGGAACGTACTCGAAGGCGCCCAGACTGAGCGCGGTGATGGCAGCTTGACAGTCGTGCTCTCCAGTTCCACTCACGACGATTACCGGCCGCGGGAACTGGTGCATGATGCGGCGCAATGTTTCCAGTCCATCCAGCCCGGGCATCTCTAAATCGAGAGTGACCAGATCGGGATTCAACTCGGGAATTCTGGTTAGAGCTTCCGATCCGCTGCAAGCCGCAGCGATAACCTCGAATTTCTCCTCCGAGTTGATCATTCGGGAAAGCGCACTGCGCATAAAGGCGCTGTCATCCACAACCAGTACCCGAACCGGGGGCCGACTTGTCCACGCGATACTCATAATTCAGGATGGTCGCGGTGATGGCCTCTCGAACCAGGCAGTCAAACACCCTACAGGCCAAGCAACGAAATGGATCGCGATACCATTTTCATCGGCGTGACGGAGGCGATCTTTAACCTCTCGCAGCTCAGACGCGAAGCGCATAATTTCAGCGAATCCCGGGAGAAGGTTTCGAGGAGGTGTCAGCACGAGGAGCGAGTTTGACCGGATGCTCGCTGAGGATGACTAAATCGACGCGGCGGTTTTGGGCGCGGCCTTGCGAAGTCGCATTGCTGGCGATGGGGTGGTATTCAGCATATCCCGCGGCCGACAGACGCTCCGGCGCGAAACTATAGCGTTGAATCAACAACCGTACCAGTTCGGTAGCGCGCGCCGTGGATAATTCCCAGTTCGAAGTAATCTGCGGAGTGTGGATCGGAACATTGTCCGTATGGCCCTCAATTCGCAGCCGGCAGGTTCGAATGGCCAGCAGAGACGCGATGCGGTCCAGTGCGGGCAAAGCCGTCGGCTTGATGGTAACTGAACCGCTGTCGAAGAATCCGAATTCGCGAAGACTGATCACCAGTCCTTCGGTTTCTCGGTGCAGAGCAACCGAGTGCGCCGCGATTTCCTTCTGCAGAGCCTGTTGCAGTTCACTTTGCAGGATCGTCAGATCCGTATCGTTTGGATCCGAGTCGGTGTCGTCGTCCGCGGAGAAAGCGGTACGATGCAACTCGATTTGCTGCCTGACTTGTTCGATGAGTGGAGGAGGGGTCACAGGCAAATTTTCATTGGCGGGCAGCGGGATGGAGACCCCAGTGGCGGGAAAAACTCCGAGCTGCTGAAAGGCAACCTGGATCGCGATCGCCAGACGCCCGATTTTGCGCTGATCCACCTGGGCCGACGCGTACAAAACTACGAAGAACGCGAACAGAAGCGTGATGAAATCCGCATAGGAAACCAGCCAACGCTCGTGATTGGCACGAGCGCGAGATCGGCGCCGGTTCACGGTGCCTTCTCCGGGGGCGCGGCATCCTCTTCAGAATCGCGAGACGCCGCCAGAAATCCGAGCAGCTTGGTTTCAAGCATGCGCGGATTGATGCCCTCCAGAATCGAAGCCACGCCCTCCAGTGTCATCTCGCGCGCCATCTGTTCGTCGCGAATGCGGAGCTTCAGTTTTCCAGCGATGGGCAAATACAGAAGATTCGCCGATCCCACACCGTAGATCGTCGCCACAAATGCCACGGCGATACCCTTGCCAACTTCGTCAATTTTATCGAGATGCTGCATGACCTGAATCAATCCGAGAACCGCGCCGATGATTCCGATGGTGGGCGCAAATCCTCCGGCCGATTCGAATACTTGTGGTACCTGTTCTTCATATTCGGCCTGGTTATTCAGTTCCAACTCCATGATCTTGCGCAATTCCTGGGGTTCGGTGCCATCGACGGCGAGCATGAGAGATTTCTTGAGAAATGGATCCACAATTTGCTCGAGATCGGCGTCAAGGGAAACAATTCCTTCGCGCCGCGCTTTCTGGGCATACTGGACCAGGCGCTGAATCATCAACTGCGGCTTCTGTTTAGGATTGGCGAAGACCAAACCGAGGCTTCGCACTGCATTTCCCACTACTTTCAAAGGAAACTGCAGCAACACGGCTCCCAGAGTGCCGCCGAAGACGATCATGGCCGCGGTGGGCTGCAGAACCTGCCGCAGGTTGCCGCCTTCCAGCAGCAAGCCGGCGAGAATTCCGCCAAGGGCGAGCGCGATCCCTCCCAGACTGGACTTATCCACGCGTAACCTCGCCGGCTCGTGACTGTCCCGCTTCAGGGGATTTGCTGATGGAAACGTGATTCGCGGATGGATCCCACGACAGGGAAAGTCCCTGCAGCACGGAGCGCCGGAAATCGATCACGCGATTCAGAACTTCCGACGCTTTCTCAAGCACTACGATCTTTTCCCCGGTGAGCAGGGTTACCAGCGTGTCGGGAGACTGCTCGACAAACTTGATCAGGTCTGAATTGACGATAAGCGGTTTGTTGTTAAGGCGCGTGAGCTGAATCATAGTTCCCGCCTTAGACGCGCAAGGCACGGCGAGCGAAGATTTTGATCGCTAGCGAAGATATCGGCGGTGGGTCGCGATAACTTGTCCCGGCACCGAATGGGCGAGGGTTACGGGAGGGTAACTGCCGGAATGGTCCGAAGTGCAAAACGGGCTAAAGGCTGCACCTGGCCTGCCGATGGACAGGATAGAAAATTCGGGGTTCCGCGAAAGGCAAGTGATCCAAGCTTCGCGAGAACATTCCTGAGAAACCACTCAGGAACCGAAGAAAAATCTAATCAGAAGGAGCGAATCACAATGCCCATTGGAATCCTGAACAACATTGCATCCCTGTCGGCTGAGAACCAGTTGACGGTGACGAACAATAATTTGCAAAACGTACTGTCGCAGCTATCTTCCGGCGACCGTATCAACAGCGGCGCAGACGACCCTGCCGGCCTCGCCATTGCCAACGGCTTGCAAGCCAACGTTACGGCTCTGACCCAATCGGAGCAGAACGTCAGCGATGGTACGGGCGAACTGCAGGTGGCAGACGGTGCGCTCTCGCAGGTCACCACGCTGCTCAATCGCGCCGTCACATTGGCGACCGAATCATCGACCGGCACCGTGTCCGACTCGCAACGCGTGGCGCTGCAGGCTGAATTCTCGCAGATCACGCAGGAAATCGATCAGATCGGCGAGAATACCACGTTCAACGGCGCGCCGATTTTCTCCGGCGGATCGACCAACGTCAACCAGGTGACCACGGATGTCGCAAACCCGGCCGGATTGTCCAGCGTCATTACCGGTACGCTGGCGGTCAAGACTTGGGACGCCGCCACAGGGGCCTACGTGACGCAGACGTTTAATGGGGGCGGGGCCGATACCACAGTCGGACAGCTCATCAATGACATCAACACAAACGGCTCCGGTCTTGTCGCCACCTTGAATGCCAGCGGCAACATCGTCGTGACCGACACCTACAACCGCGGCAGCTCCACCGACCCGCTGGCGGATGCTGGTTCGACGCTCGAAGTCAACGGCGACACCGCCGCCGACACGCTGGCCAACACGACGAACTCCAATACCACGAACATTTATCTGAGCGACTCGACGGTGGCGGGCAGTGAAAGCATCGGCGTCACCCTGGGCACGTTCAACAGCGACGACATGAACGGCATCAGCCTAGCGAACGACAACCTCAGCACAGCCACAGCGGCACAGTCGGCCCTGACTGACATCAACAATGCCATTTCGCAAGTGGCGGCCCTCCGCGGTCAGATCGGTGCTGTCACCGAGCGGCTGCAGAGCGCGACCAACGTAATCAGCAGCCAGACGCAGAACCTGACTTCCGCGGAAGACAACATCATGGAAGCTGATATTCCGACCGCCGTGGCCAATCTGACGAACTACTCGATCCTGGAGCAGACCGGCATTTCCGCACTCGCCCAGGCGAATCAGCAGCAGCAGCTTGTTCTGAAACTGTTGCAGTAAGTCGCAGTCCACAAGGAGGCGGGGAACCGCCTCCTTTGCTTTATCCCGGAGCCGCTCTTATGAGCATCAATCCGGTCCAAAATATCGAGCCTGCCGCCGAGACATCTCCCGCGTCCTACGATTCCCGTGGCGCGCAATCGCCAACTCCTGCCCCGGCGCGAAACGTGCACTCCGATTCGGGAAATGCCCCAGATCCGGAATCAGACGAATCGCGAAGCATCCCGTCGCTTTCCGAAATGCCGGAAGATGAAGTAGAAGTGCAGCGGGATAACCAGAACAATGGAGAGATCGTGGTTCGCTACGTGGATCACTCCGGAAATCTGATCCTACAGGTGCCAAGTGAGCAGGTTCTTAACATGACAAAGTCGATCGATGAGGATCTAGAACGGGAGCAGCAGGCTCGCGCCAAAGTAGAAACGGCGGTAGCACGCAATCCGAGAGGTGAATCCGATGGGTATTAGCTTGAATCCGTCAACGTTGCTGAGCGGACAGGGAATCGACGTCAGTTCCCTGGTACAGGAAGTGCTCAGCGAAAGCAGCGGCCAACTTACCGAATGGGAAAACGAGCAATCGACCCTCCAGTCGCAAGCCAGCGACCTGACCAGCATCAATACCGATTTGAGTAGTCTGGCAAGCGCCATGCAGGCACTGGACGACCCATTGGGCGCCCTGACCCAACTGACGGCAACTTCGTCCGATGACACCGTTCTTACGGCGGCAACCTCTTCGGGAGCAGCGGCGGGGACATACGATATTGCGGTGAATAATCTCGCCACGGCAGGTTTGGTTTATACCAATGACTTTTCGGGGGGAGCGAATACTTCGATCCTTCCGAGCGGCACGAGCTCCGGCGAGATTGATCTGCAGATTGGCGGCAGTTCCGGCACAACCGAGCAGATCATGATCACGGCCGGAAGCAATGACACATTGACCAGCCTGGCCAGCTATATCAACAGCCAAAACTGGGGTGTAACTGCGAGCGTGATAACCGATGCAAACGGTTCCCGCCTGGCCTTGACCAGCCAAGCGACCGGCACCGCGGGCGCTTTGGCCATTACCAGCAACAATACTTCGTTAACATTCAACACACCCTCGGGTGGTGCCGATGCATCGTTGACCATCGACGGCATCCCTTATTCGAGCGCCAGTAACACGATTACCGGAGCCATCGCGGGTCTGACGCTGAATCTTGCCAATGCCTCGCCAGACGAAACGGTGCAGGTTACGGTCGGCGCGAATACTTCAGGAATGGAGCAGGCGATTGAAAACTTTGTTTCCGCCTACAACCAGGTGGTCAATGACATCAATCAGGAATTCACGGTGAATTCCTCCACGAACTCCGAAGGCCCACTGGGTTCGGACTCGGCTCTGCGTTCGCTGCAGTCCAGTCTGCTCGACGACGTGACCTACGCCCTTTCCAACACACCGAGCAGCACGACCGGGACGTTGAATGCCGCGGACATGGCGAGCGCGGACAGCTCGATCCTGGCGAGCGGCCAGACCAGCGGGGATATCAAGCTGCAGATTGGAGGAAGCGGCGGTACCACTGTCGATCTCCCCATCACTGCCGGCAGCAACGACACCCTGAATACGCTGGCCAGCTATATCAATACCCAAAGCACACAGAATAGCTGGGGGGTGACGGCAAGTGTTGTCCAGGATTCCAGCGGATACCACCTTTCAATCTCGACCGAGGCTACTACTGGACCGGACGCGGCTCTGGCCATCACCAGCGACAACACACTTCTCGATAGCAATAGCGGGATAGTCAATCTGGCTTCGCTCGGGATCAACATGAACGACGACGGTACCCTTACCATCGGGTCCAATGCGGAAGGCCAGACGCTCGCGCAAGTCTTGTCCTCCAACCCTTCGGCGGTGCTGAACTTCTTGCAAAACACTTCGTTGACGGGCTTTGCCGACAATTTCAATACCGATCTCACAAATCTGACGGATCCTACGACCGGGGTTCTGAACGCGGATCTGGCACAAAACCAGGCCCAACAGCAGGATCTCACGACCAGCATTAATAATTTTCAGACTCAACTCAACGCCGAACAGCAAGCACTCACGGCGGAATTCGACCAAGTGAACGCTTCTCTGGAGTCTTATCCGTTGCTGCTGCAGGAAACGACCGAAACCCTGGCGTCGCTCGATGCCAGCAGTAGCAGTTCCTCCTCTTCTTCCATTCCGACGCTCAGTTCCGGCCTCTAAGACCATGGACGTGCGATTGGGCTATCGGGCGATGGCGGCGCAGGGCGCAACTCCGTTGCGCCTAGTGATCCTGCTCTATGACCAGGCCATCGCCGACCTTCACTCCGCTTTGTCAGCTCTGGCGCGTGGCGATATCGAAGGACGCACTCGCATGATTAATCACGCATTTTTGGTAATTGGATATTTGCAGGGCACGCTCAACAAAGATCATGGCGGCAAGGTCGCGGAAGATCTCGAACGCTTCTATGGAAAGCTGCGGGCCGGTCTGGTGCAAGCACAATTCCGGCAATCGGAGGCACGTCTCCGGCGCCAACTTGCAGACTTGATGAAAGTGCGCGAAGCTTGGGAGCACGTCGACCAGCTTCAGGCGGACGCTGCGCGGCGAGCGGCACATTTCAGTGAGAATGAACCCGATGGCCAGCCGGCCACGATCGAGTGGAGAGGCTGATCCCGATGCCTGTGCCTGCCACGATCAACCATTTCCTGCGGCACACCAACTTGCGCCTCGGGTTCTGGCTCGACAAGGTCAGTGCGAAGGCGGAGAGCTCGCACACCGCGGTCGTGGGCCCGCAGCAGATTGCCGGCTTATTATCAGAATTGATGCGCGCCGGGGCGTGGCTGCGCAGCCTGCCGAACCGGAATGCTCCGGAACTGCGCGACGAACTGGACGCGTATCGCCGCAATGTCGAACGTCTGCGTGATCTCTTGCCTGTCATTCACGCGGGGTTATTGCGCGAGCGTGCACGACTTGAGCAGGAGCGAGCCAGAATCGCGTCTGCGAAAGAATGGGTGCGCCGCTCGCGCGAAACTTTGTAGACGGATTAATTGCACTCACCTGCCTAGATAGCTGAACAGATTGTTCTGCTGCGTCTGGCTGATGACTTCCAGCGTAGCCTGATCGGCCGTTTCTGAGCTTTCCAGATTCGTGATTGCTTGGGGAAGGTTGGTCCCCCCCAGATTTGTCTGCTGCTGCGCCAACTGAGTGGTTTCACTATTCAGATATGTCTGCTGGGTGTTCAGCTGGTCGATGGCATTGCCGTAGAACACGCGTTGCGTATTGATGTAGTTATAGGCGCTGCTGACCTCACCAACCGCGCCAGAAATGTTCGTCCCACTCTGCAGACTAGTGATCAGATCCTGGATCGCCTGAAACACGTCATTGCCGGAGTTGGAGAACAACTCCGATCCGGGCAGATTCGTCTGTACGTTCAGATTATCGCCGACGGCGATCTGATTCGTCTCTGAATTACCGACATAATCGACGCCGGACGGACTATTCGCATCGAGAACATAGGGAGCAGTCTGGGTCGCGGTACCGGCAAACACGTAGTTGCCCTGATACGACAGGTTCGCCAGGCCGACCAACTGCGACTGAATGCCTTCCAGCTCGTTCGCAATGGCTTGCCGGTCGGAGACATTGTTGGTTCCATTGGCTCCTTCGGTGCCCAAACTGATGGCGCGCTGCAGCACGGTAACCACGGAACTCAGCGTGGAATCGGCGTTCTGCATCTCTCCCTGAATGCTTCCGATGCTGCGCAGGTACTGATCGGTCTCGGCTGTCTGGTTCGCATTTTGCACCAGCATCGCCGCATTGGCGGGATTGTCGGAGGGAACATTCACGCTTTGTCCAGACGCGACCTGCTGCTCGTCGGTATTAATCTGTTGCTGCGTCTGTTCTAATGCCGAGAGCAGATCGGGAAGCGGATTGGGGTTCACCCGCATAGTTGGCTCCAAAACCAAAATCAGCGAACTGGCATCGTCACGTGGTGAGCGTGGTCATGTTGATGACGTCGTACATCATGTCATTGATCGCCGTGATTACCTGCGCCGAGGCCGCATACGCCTGCTGATACTGAATCATGTTGGCGGCTTCCTCATTCAACGAAACTCCCGACACGGCGGAGCGCTGGTCGTCCAACTGCTGTAGCATCAGGTTCGACGCGCTTTGCTCGGCCGTGGCGTTCGAAACCGCATTGCCCACATTGAACACGATTCCGGAGTAATAGTCGGAGGGACTCTGGCCGTCGACGATCGCCTGGTTGCTTAATGCGTACATGGCGTTCGCGTTGGAGTTGTCGCCGGAAGTGCCGTCGGAGCTCGCCGCAATCAGAGAAGGATCGGTGATCGCCACCGACATACTTGCCGCTGCTCCAGCACCGCCGCCTGGCGGAGGAGCGAATAGATCTGTGCCTTGAGCGCCGTTTAGATCGTAGCCGGCAGTCTGCACGCCGTTGACGGCATTGGCGAGTCCCGCGGCCAAGGTGTCCAACTGGTTCTGCAGGCTGGGAATCTGCTGGTCGCGGGCCTGAAGTATGCCACCCAATTGGCCGGAAACGATGGTTGAGGTGATGTCGGTCGATCCGGAGTAAACATCCTGCTCTCCGGACGAGTTCGTCTGCGTGGAAAGCTGAAAACTCTGCTGCCCGGCGACGAGAGCGGTACCTGCGGCCGTAGTCAGCGTCAGCGTGTTCCCGGTCGGAATGACGGAAACGTCGACCAAAGAGGAAAGTTGATCGATCAACTCCGTGCGCTGATCAATGAGGGTTCCGCCAGTTCCTCCCGCATTCTCGGCCTGGTTGATTTGGCCATTGAGCTGGGCGATCTGCCCGGTCAGCTGATTGATCTGCCCCACGGTCTGTTCAACGCTGTCATCAAGATTCGTCCGCTGCTCAGTCAGATTGTTTGCCGCCGCGTTGAACGCACTGGCCAGATTGTCGGCCGCCGTGAGCACGCCCTGGCGCAAAGAGAGATCGGCGGGGCTGGTAGCGAGTTGGTTGATGCTGGAGAAGAAATTGGAAATTGCCGTACCGATGTCGCCGGTCGTGCTCGAGAAAGTCGTCTGAGTCTGCTGCAGCGCCGAAACCAGCGAGTTCAATTGCCCTTGCGTCTGGGTTTCCTGCTGGATTTGAGATTCCAGAATCGGATCGCGAATGCTTTCGATACTCTCGAGTGTGACGCCGGTTCCGAAGGTTAGCGAGCCGATCGTCACCGGATCACTGGTTTCAAGCACCGGAACTTCACGAGAATATCCCGGGGTATTCGCGTTGGCGACGTTGTTGGTAGTGGCTTCGAGCGCTCCTTGCTCAGCCTGGAGCCCGCTCAGCGCCGTTGCGAGACTGGCGTTCAGACTCGACATCGGCAAACTCCAGCGGAGAACTCCGAGACGGGCACCGACGCCGGCGGATGGTAGCTTGCCTCGCGCCCGGCCAGCGCATTCGCCATAGCGGTAAGGGAGCGCTGCACGCGGGCGAGCAGCGCGGCTTGCACCCGCCCCAAATGCAAAACCTGCCATTGCGCTGTGCGCAACTGTCGTGCGCCGCTTGTCGATTTACCGGCCGGTCCGCAGCTGGGGATCAGCAGCATCCTTTTCAGTTCGGCCTGGTAGAGCGCCAGCTGCACGGTTGCGGCTGCGACGTGCTCGAGATTGTGGCTGAGCAGCGCGCTCTGCAAGCCGCGCAGGCCATCCTCGATGTCGCTCAGCAGGGCAAGCTTAGATTGCCCGGGATCACTGTCGAAAAGAGCGGCATGTAAATCAGCGTGGCAGCCTGCACCGGGCAGGTTTGCTTGGTTGGTCGTCGGTTGCATAGTCATAAATCAGGCCAGATCGTCCAGCTGGTGCGCCGGATTCTCGTCCGGCGCCGGCAGCGAGTCCTCGGAGGCATCTTCCCGAGGAGCCGGCCGGCGCCGTCCCTTGCTCTCCGCGTCGGCTGCGGGCGGCCGCTGCTGGGGCGGGCGAACGGCCGATGCTGGCGCAAGAACTCCGCCGAGCGCATCGGTCGAAAACTCCCCGCCTGCCATGCTCGGACTCCTCAGCCCGCATCAACTCAAGCCGCCGAACCTGCGACGACGTGGGCGAGCAACGCGCCGGCCACGTTCTCCGGGCTGACATGGTATCGCCCTGCCTCGATCGCCTGCCGCAGAGCCTGCACCTTTTCCTGACGAACCTCAGGCAGTTGCGCGGCTTGTGCGGCCAGCGCTTGAACCTGAGTGTGCGCCCCCGAAAGCTGGGCCTGGTCTTCTCCGAGGGACCCGCTTTGGCCGGCAGCCTGAGCGCTCGCTGCCATCGCTCTCTGCGTGCTGGTTTGGGTGGTTTCTGCCGACTGCAGACCCTGATTGAACTCGATTCTCATGATGCTTTCCTCGTCTTGAATTGCCCCTGCAATTCAAGTATCGGCAGGGCATTAACAAACTTTAATGCCGCTCGCAACCATTTCGTCCCCCGGCGGCGTCAGGTCTTCTTTCCTAGCTATCTGGTTCTATCGGCCTGAGTTGGAAGAACTTTACGGTATTCGGGCAAGTCTGGTCCTGTCATCCGTAATGAAAAGCCTACTTACTTTCGTGTGCCGCCAGATAACTCGAAATCAGCTGGGCGATACCAAATCCGCCGCGGTCTGCCAAGGCGCCAGCCAGCGCCTGTGTGCCCAGATAACTGTAATCGTCGGAGCCAGGCGTAGAGTCGCTCCCCGGCAGTGCGGTGAATGTCTTTTGCATCTCCTCGAGCAGATTTCCAATCAGCTGCGCCTCAAACTCGCGTGCCGCCCTCTCGCCGCGTGCGGTTATGGGAGAAGACGCCGCCAGCTCAGGCGGAAGTACTGGCGAGCGCAACGATTCGACCGGATCCATGATCAGATAATCTCCAATTCGGCTTCCAGCGCGCCTGCCGCCTTAATGGCCTGCAGAATCGAGATTACGTCGCGCGCCGTCGCGCCAATGGCCTGCAGCCGGGTTACCAGTTCCTCGACGCTCGCACCTTCGCTAAGCTGTACATTGCGGGCGGGTGCGTCGCTGGCTTTGAGCTTGGTTTCCGGAACAACCTCGGTTTCCCCCTTGCCCAGCGGATTGGGTTGGGAAACCGTGTAGGTGGTCGCGACCTCGATCGAGAAGTTGCCGTGCAGGATGGAAACCGCTCCCAGATGCACGTCCTTGCCCAGCACAACCGTGCCGGTCCGCTCATTCACCACGACCTTAGCGCGGCGGCGCACTTCGATTCCAAGGTTTTCGATACGCGCCAGCAAAGCCGGAACCGGCGGTGACCCGTCGGGTCCAAGATGAATCTCCACTCGACGGCTATCGATGACGGTGGCAGCCATTGCGTTGAATTCGTGATTGATGGCGGAGGCTACCTGCTCGGCCGTGGTGAAATCGGCGTCGTTGAGCAAAAGATCGAGGTGGGAGAGCGTGGTCAGATCGAGCGAGCTGTCGCGCTCGACGATGCCGCCGGCGGGCACGCGTCCCACTGTCGGATGGTTCACCTGCTTCGCGTTGGATCCGCTTCCGGCAGCGTAGCCTCCCACCACCAGCGGCCCCTGCGCCGCGGCGTAGACTTGACCGTCGGCGGCATAAAGAGGAGTCAGCAGCAGAAGTCCGCCTTCCAGGCTGCGCGCATCACCCACGCTGGAGACGGTGACGTCCAGATGCATGCCCGGCGGGGAGAACGGAGGCAGAGTGGCCGTCGCAAACACGGCGGCGACATTTTTTACCTGCACGGTCGACTGCAGCACGGAGGCGGGAATTTCCACCCCCATGCGCGCCAGCACGCTGGCCAGCGTCTGGACGGTGAAGTACGTCTGCTGTTTATCGCCCGTGCCTCGCAGGCCAACGACCAGGCCGTACCCGACCAGCGAGTTGTCGCGGACGCCCTCGACCGTGGCTACATCGCGAATCAGAACTCGATGCGTTTGATCCTGGGCAACGGAGCACTGCGCCGCCACGAGAAGCAAGAGCAGCCCGTGAGCCAACGCGATAAGGGTCTGGTTTCGCATGGAAATCGCTAGAAGCCCACCAGCCGGAGAATCCACTTCACAATCGGGTTCGGCGGACGCGTCCCTTCGCTGATCACTCCCTTGCCCTTCACTTCGACTTCAAGGTCACCGACACTGTTCGACGCCACTGTGTTTGTGGCGTCCAAGTCGCCGGGGCGCACCAACCCGCGCAGGATCACGGTTTCATGCTGATTGTTCATGGTGATCTGCCGCTCCGCTTCCACCACCAGGGTGCCGCTCGGAAGCACGGCGGCCACCCGGCCAGTGAGCGTCGTGCTGAGCGATGTCTGGGAAGTCGCCTGCGCCTTTCCATTCAGGGCTTGCGCCGAATCGGGCGAGAAAAGATTGCTGACCCCGGTGGTCTTGAGCTGTCCGGGCAAGGCCGCGATCCCGGAGCTGGCGGAGAACGTGCGGTTGCTCGTGATGTTTCCGGTGCTGCTCGCGGAGAGATTCTGCACGATGCTGATGGTGACCAGATCTCCCACGCGCGAGGCTTTATAGTCGGCCACCATGTCCGCCAGGCGTCCGGTATCGGTCCACAGGCTGCCGGTTGTGGGGCGAGCCGCCTCCGGCGTCTTTGCCGAAATCCGCTGAACGTAATCTGCTAACGCATTCCGCGGCGCTGCGTCTTTCGGTTTATTCTGCGCACCCAGCGGGAGCGAGCATGCCGCGATCAGCATGCAGCACGAAATGCATTCTTTCCCATGCATGTTTCAGCCTTTCTCGCGCCAGCTCTCAGGAGCCTGCCCGCAGTTGTCCGCGGTCCACAACAATGGCAGGCATCATTCGCCCACTGGGCTCGATGCGAGCCCGGACCTGCTCGCCGAACGCGCCCGCATCCAGAGCAACCGCCGGCACCGTGATGCGGATCCCGGAAGCGTCCCATTCCAGACGCACTCGCTCGCCGCGGCGTACCAGGTTTGCCTTCGGCGACGGATTCCCGGACCGAGCCGTGTGGAGCGACAACCGAGTCGCGCAGGTCTGGCTGTTTTTCACGGTCCGATCGTCGGAGGACAAGACTGCCAGATGTGCCGCCCCATCCGAGCAAAAGTTGCCCGACTTTGCACGGCGGATCGTGACGCGCTCGGGGATGTTTGCGCTGAGGACTTCGAAATCCTCTTCCCTGTTTTCGAGCCTCTCAACGAGAGCGAGCACCTCGTCTCCGCGCAGCACGCGGGGGCTCCCCGGCAGAGGAGCCGCGCCCAGGCGGATCCGCGCAGCGGAACGAACGGCCGCAGAGCATGTTCCCGTCGCGAGGATATCGGCGAGCGTGACCTCGCCCGCCGGCACTTCCACCTGCGCGCGAACCTCGATGCGTCCGCAATCCGATGGTCCGGCGGCGGCTTTTATCGGGCACTGGCCCGTGGCGACAAGAAGCGTTAAAAACAGCGATACAGTGATCGGCTTCATTTCAATTCACTCCCGACCTTAGTGCCCGAGGTTGTTAATGTCCTGCAGCATCTGGTCGGCGGCATTCACCACGCGCGAATTGGCTTCGTACGAACGCTGCGCCACGATCATGTTGACGAACTCATCGACCACGCTGACATTCGATTGCTCGAGCATTCCCTGCTGAATCGTTCCCAAACCTTCGCTGCCCCCCGGCGTTCCGATTACGGGATCACCCGAGGCCGTCGTTGCCAGAAACAGGTTGCTGCCGGTGCTGTTCAGGCCTCCGGGATTGTTGAAGAACGCCAGCTGCAGAGTGCCCACCTGCTGTGCGGCGGTCTGTCCTGGCAAGGTCACGCTGACGGTGCCGTCCGAGCCCACCGTGATCGAAGTCGCGCCCGGAGGAATGGCGATCGAAGGCTGCACCGGATCGCCATCCTGGGTGACGAGATTGCCTTGCGCATCCGTGTGAAAGCTTCCTGAGCGGGTATACGCAGTTTCACCGTTGGGCAGCAGTACCTGAAAAAAACCCTGGCCCTGAATCGCCAGATCCAGCGGATTGCCGGTCTGCGTGAAGTCGCCCTCGAGTTGCGTCACCTCCGATGCCGCCGAGCGCGTCCCCAAACCCATCTGAAGACCCGCCACCACGGTGGTCTGTTGCGTGGCCGCGGCTCCGGGCATGATGAGGTTCTGATACATCAAGTCCTCGAACTGCATGCGCCGACTGCGGAACCCGACTGTGCTCGAGTTGGACAAGTTGTTGGCAATGTTGTCGAGGTTGAGCTCCTGGGCCGACATGCCGCTGGCCGCGGTATACAGTGCGCGAATCATGGCTTGGTCTCCTCCGCCTTAAACTTTGGGCAACTCCGTCACCGCCGTTTGGTTGAACTGGCTATCGAAAATGCTGAGCGCCCGCTGCATCATCTCCGCATTGCGCTGAATGGTGATCAGCTCGACCGCGCCTTCAACCGGACTGACATTGGAGTTTTCCAGCATGCCCTGCCGTATCGAAGACGACGCAGGAACCAGCGCCGAGCCGCTGGGCGCCGTATACAGCGCATTGCCCACAGGTTCGAGATTCGTGTTCGGGGGAAACTCCGCCAGCCGGAGCTGTTCAACCACCGTGCCGTCCACGGAAACGGTTCCATCCTGGCTGACCGAGACGTTTCCATTTGGCAAGATGATCGGGCCTTGTTGTCCCATCACCGCGTCCCCTTGTGCCGTCACGATCTGTCCTGTGGGAGTGGCGTGAAGACTGCCGTTTCGGGTATAAACCAGTCCCTGCGGAGATTGCACAACGAAGAATCCGGAACCGGCTACGGCCAGGTCCAGAGGATTTCCCGTGGACACAAGACTGCCGGGGCTGAGATCGAGGCGGCTGCCACCCAGAACACCATAATCGTTCACGGCTGCGTTCAGTGGATTCGCCGACACGATCGCTCCGCCGGCCAGAAGGGAATGAAATGTCGACTGCTCGCCGCGATAGCCAACCGTACTCAGATTCGCCAGATTATGTGCCACTAATTCGAGCGCGTCGGTTTGTGCCGCTAGACCCGCGCATGCTGCGTAGTAACCGCTGTCCATAGGTTTGCGTTCCGGGAGGGAACCATGCACGCAGCGTTCCAGCGAGGATGAGAGAAGGGAAATGCTGAAAGCTGTTTCTAAGTCGTGAAAAAGTCGGCGCGGTACGAGGAAATCGATTTGTGCCCGAACCGGTGCACCAGCGCTTTGGCGGCAACGGTTGCCTATTTAGACGAGATCGAGGCGGCAGGATTTTCCTGGTGCCAATGAGTTTGTTCTAATTGTGGACCTCGAGGATCACGCAGAGCGGCTCACCTTCAAACAGCAGCATGACGCGAATCTGTTCGTTGATCAGTGAGCGAAGGCTGTAGTCGCCGCCGGAAATCACCGTGGGCACCGAAAGCATGCAGCCGTCGCCCAGACCCGTAATCTTGTTTTTGAAGTTTCCCGCCACCATGTTGCTGATCTCGCCCATCGCATCCCACACCTGCGGACCACAGGTAACGGCATCGGTGGCCAGCATGCGTGCGGCAATCCGGTTTGCGGATTTCGTACTGCAGCAGACGCTCAGAACTCCACAGAGTTGCCCGGCCAGGCCAACCATGGAGGTGACATCGAGTCCATCGCTGGACAGCGGTTCCGATGGGATCTCGAGCGCTGAGCCCAGCATCAGCTCAAACACTTCCTCGACCGCCAGCTGCAATGCCGAAGGCCAGCACTCGCGCCCTGTCCCGGCAATGGTAGCGGACCTGTCGAAGTTCATGGTTTCTCCGTCAACACTGCCAGCACGTGCTCTTTTACCTGGTCGGGGGTGAAGGGCTTGCGAATATATCCGCGCGCTCCGGCCGCCAGGGCTTCGACGACATGGGCTTCGCTTCCTTCCGTCGTAATCATGACCACAGGGACGCCTTTGCCGTTCTTTAGGGCGGAGAACTGCTTGATGAACTCCAGGCCATCCATGACCGGCATGTTGATGTCGCACAGGATGAGGTCCACTTTCGCGGTCTGCAACGCGGCGAGGGCTTCCACCCCATTTCCGGCTTCCAGAACCTGCGCCGGGTTGATGGAAGCCTGCCGCAAAGAACGCTCGACAATTTTCCGCATGACGGCAGAATCATCGACGATGAGAACTTTGATGTTGTCCATAATGCGAGCCCGGCGCGGCGTCCCGTACTCAAGCGCGTCTTCGCCCATACTGTGTATCGGCGGGCCGGCCGCGGACTTTAGACCGCAGCAAACACGGGCAGGGATTGCTCCGGATTGTGGGACAAGTGGTGAACTTCGCGAACGATCAAGTCCAGCGGATTCCGTGAAAGACGTATGAAACGCACCCAGATGTGGTGCCCGCAGGTGCCGAGCCGAATCTCCGCTGCCGAGGCACGCAAGGCATAACCGACCACGATGCGGGCAAATTCGGCAATATCGGTCAAGCGCTCAAACAATATTTCGTCTTGTCCCCTGGGCTCGGCTAGCCCCTCGAAGTAGCGCTGCAGAACACTAGGTCTCAGCAAGCACGGCTCCGTCCGGCAATTGAGCATCTGCCCGATGGCATAGAGTACTGAGTAGTCGAGTCCTTCCGCAAAAGCGAGGTGGAGAGTCTGGGCCGGTTCGACGAAGTCCACCGGAATCATCTTGATCCAGCGCATCAGGGTCAACGGAATTGCGGGAACGCGCCGGCCGCGCGGCCTGATGGCTTCCGTGCGCAGCACCGGACAAGACCACTGCCGCGCCAGCGCCGCCGTGATTTGTTCTTCACTCGCGTATCCCAATCTTTGCAGCCATTCGCCGATGCGTCCGTGACCGGCCTCCTGCTGGGCCGCGAGCGCAGCCCGGAGTTGTCCGCCGGTGAGTTGTTGCCGCGAAACCAGAAGCAGCCCGAGGGGAACACGATGACGGACCGCCACGTGCACCGGCACGCGGCAAACCTCCGCGAGAACCTGGCGAAGCGCAATCTCCAAACACGGATCCACGCAATATCGCAAGCCTTGCAGAAGGATTTTGCGTTTGGCTGCCCGCATGAGTGGCCAATAATGTCCATTGTGGGGACAGTTGCTTGCCTGACAGGGCGGAGCCAGGCGGCTCCAGAGACCGTGGCGCACAGGTCTGAAGGGGTGCCTGCTCTGATTCAGGGCCGTCATCTGAATTCCGTCTCACGGGTTGGCGGCGCAACTTCGGTCACGCTCATCGCGTAATTTCCATCGATCACGACCACTTCTCCCCGGGCCAGCAGGCGTCCATCCAGCAACAGGTCGACCGGTTCCTGCACTTGCCGGTCGAGTTCGACGACCGCACCCGGGCCGAGATCGAGTACATCCCGCAACGGCAGACGCCGGCTGCCGAAGCGCAGCGCCACTGCCAGCTCGACATCCATCAGAAGCCCAAGGTTGACATCTCGATCTGGTGCAGAATTCTCAGTCGGGGCTTCACGGGCTGGCGGTTCTTCTTTTCTTACGGCTCGCAGAGCGGCCACCAGCGCCGCGCTAAGATGGACTTCGACCCATGCCAACGGGGCGGAATCCTCGCCGGCGCGAAGCCAGGCTGTGGCTGATGCGGACCACGTGGGCACTGCCTGCGCGGCTTCGATCCGCAGCTGGACTTCGCCCCAGCGCGGTTCCAGTGACGTCGAAACCAGGCCAGCCACTTGCCGTATCAGCTCCAAGGCCGCATCGCGATGCTCGGGGGTCATTTCCGCGGGCGCGGTATCGCCCGTGAGGGTTTGCGCGCAATGAAGCACTGTGGTGGGCGGCAGACGCAGGCTCATTTCGCCGCGTAATCCGCTCGAAAGCGTGGCGAGCAGCGACAGGTCGTTTTCACTTACCGCCGCAAGCTCCGCCGGAAGCTCCGCCAGCACCGCGCAAGATACGGGCACAGCTGTGAGTTGTCCGAGGGTCTGGCTGAAGCATTGCGCCCAGAGTTCCAGAAAGCTTGCCAGGTCGGCCGGCGAGGGTGTGGAAGCTGCCTCTGTCATGATTTATTCTCCGTGACCCTGTCGGATATGGCTTCCTGGCGGCGTTCGAGTACGCGGGCGGCACGCCGCTCGCCACAGCGCGCCGGAATGGCGCGAAACATGTCCAAGTCGGCGACGGCCAGGGAAACGGGCTCGGCTGCGCTGCGCGGCAAGTCGAGAATTTGCCCGGGAATCAGGGTCGTGAGTTGGCTGACCGGCACTGGCATGCTTTTCGCCGCGAGTTCCGCGGTAAGCGGGCAGTCGAGCAGCAGATGCATCAGGCGCTCGCGGGCGTGCTGGGCTGCATGGGCGGCCGGACGGCTCCAATCTGCGGCTAGTTTGCGCAACAACGCATGAGATACCGTCACGGGCACGGCGATATTCAGGGTCCCGCGCAATTCCGACATAGTGATTTCAAAGCTCAGGCAGAGCGTCTTGTCGTTGGGAGCTATCAGCCGCCGGGCGGCTCCGGCGTCCAGGCGGCGCTCGAAGTTGACCTCCGCCGCGAGAATTTTCCAGGCTTCGCCCAACTCACGGCAGAGAATGCGCGCCACCCCGTCCAGAATCTGTTCTTCAATTTCAGTGAGTTCGCGGACGGCGACGGTGCCCGAACCCTCGCCTCCCAGCAGCAGCTCGACGATGGCAAAAGCGATCTTCAGATCCAGTTGCAGCGCCGCGTTCGCGCCCATCGGATGCAGGCGGCAACAGGCCAGATAGGTCGTATCCGGAACGCTATGCAGGAATTCGCGATAGGTGAGATGCTCGGCGGAAACCAACGCGACGGAAAACGCTACCCGCAGATATGCCCCCAGCGCATTGGTCAGGTTGCGGGCAAGACCTTCATGCAATGCAGTAATCGCCTCCAGCTGTTCGCGGCCGATCTGGCTGGCGCTGCCCGGATCCCAGCGCTCCAGCTGAGGCGGCTGCGAGGGTTGAGCTGCGACTGGCGTGCCCGACCGGGCCGCGCGCACCATCGCGTCGATTTCCTGCTGGCTGAGAACGTTTTCCATCTGGCCTTCCCGATTTCCGCGGCATTTGCTCCTAGCCGGATGATCCGATCGCGGCCGCGCGTGGCGGCTGGCCCGGCCTATCCATCATTTCCTCGAGACGCGAGCGCAAGCGCACCACTGCCAGAGAATGAATCTGCGAAACGCGCGATTCCCCGATGCCGAGGACGGCCCCGACTTCCTTCATCGTAAGTTCCTCAAAGTAATAGAGCGACAACACCTGTTGTTCCTTCTCAGGCAGTTCGGCAATCACCCGCGCCAGCAATTGCTTCATCTCGGAACGAAGACAGCGGAAAAACGGAGTGTCCTCGGGTGCGTTCGGCAGGTACTCGCATAAATCTTCCTCTTTGCCGTCCCACGGAGACTCCACCCGCAAGCTGCCGATTTCGAGGCTGTCCAGCTCGGACAGCAGCTGCTGAAATTCCCGCAGCGAAACGCCGAGTTCGTCCGCCATTTCCGGTTCGCTCGGAGCGCGGCTCAACTCCAGGCTGAGTTTGCGATGCGCCTCTTCCAGCTTGCGTGCTTTGCGCCGCAACTCGCGCGGCCCCCAGTCCATTTCGCGAAGACTGTCGAGGATCGCGCCGCGGATGCGAAATTTCGCGTAAGAGCCGAACTGCACATGCTTGGAGCTGTCGAACTTATTGAGCGCATCGATCAGACCCAGCACACCCGCATGCACCAGGTCTTCGAGCGGCACATGGCGGGGAAGCCGTTCATGAATCCGACGAGCCAGATAGCGGACCTGGGGCAGCTGGTCGAGCAGAATGCGGTCGCGCTCTTCCTTGTCCTGCCAGGCGGCGTAGGCTTGGGCGGAGGAATCGCTCATGGCATTCTCACCTCGATTCGCGCGCGAGCAGACTTGGTCCGGATTAGAAGATTGCAATCCGTTTTCATCGCAGCACTCCGAGGGATTGCACTTCGATGACCGGAGGCACTTCCGGCGGCGAAAGCACGACCAGCTTGGGTAAGAAGGGTTCGAGCAGCCGTTTCAGGTGATAGCGAGCGGGAGTCGAACACAGCACGACAGGAGCAGCCACGGCGACCTGTTCTCCCGCCAGTCGGCGGAGCCCTTCGAGGATGCGGCGCGCAAACGGAGGTTGCAGAGCCGTCGTGCCCGCAGGCACTTGCGCATTGAATGCACGCCCGAGTTCCTCTTCGAGCGAATGATCCAGAATAACCACGCGCAAGCCTCCGTTTTCCGAAAGCAGCGGACGCACCAGCGCCCGCCCCAGCGCCTGACGCGCGGCCTCCACGAGCGCTACGGGATTCTTGCTGGCGGGCGCGGCCTCGAGCAGGGTTTCGAGAATTGTCGGGAGATCCCGGATCGAGACCTGTTCCCGCAACAGTTGCTGCAGAACTTTCTGCACCTCACCCAGACTGAGAATCTTCGGAACCAGTTCTTCCACCAGCTTGGGATGGCTCTCCGCCAGTCTGTCCAACAGTCGTTTGGTTTCCTGGCGGCTGAGCAGCTCATAGGCGTGCTGCTTCACGACTTCGGCCAGATGCGTGGCTAAGACGGAAGTTTGATCGACGACGGCATAGGCTGACGCCAGCGCCTGATTTTGCAGCCCGGCTGGAATCCATAGGGCAGCCACGCCAAATGCCGGTTCCTTGGTGGGAACGCCCGCCAGCGGACGGGGCGCAGCCTCGGAACTGATGGCCATCACAGAATCCTGATGCATCTCCCAGCGCGCGACTTCGATGCCCCGCAGCGCGATCACGTATTCGCGCGGCTTCAAACGAACGTTGTCCGTGATATGCACCGGCGGCACAATGAATCCCAATTGCTGCGCCAGATTCTGACGCAGAGCTTTCACCCGCGCGAGCAGCTGCCCGCCTTGGCTCTGATCGACCAGTGGCACGAGGCTGTAGCCGACTTCCAGGCTCAATTCGTCCAGTTTGAGCAGATCCTCAACTGAATCCTTGGCCGCTTTTTTCTCCCCCGCCGCGGCCGGAGTAGGCGAAGATTCGGCCGCGGTCTTGGGCGCTCGCCAGGCAAGAAACGCGGTGCCAGCGGCGAGAAGAATGAAAGAAAACTTAGGCAATCCCGGGATCGCCGCCAGTGACAGCATGACTCCCGTAGCAATCAGCAGAGGACGGCGGCGGGACAGAACCTGGCGCCCGACGTCGACCGAGAGCGTCTGGTCGGAGGAGGCGCGGGTGACGACGATGCCTCCCGCCATCGAAACCAGTAAGGAAGGAATCATCGTCACCAGCCCGTCTCCGACGGTGAGCACGGTATAGGTCTTGAGCGCTTCGCGGAATGGAATATCGAGCTGGAAGACGCCGATCAGGAATCCGGCAATGATGTTGATGGCGGTGATCAGGATGGTGGCAATCGCGTCGCGCTGATTGAAGCGCGCCGCCCCGTCCATCGCGCCATAAAATTCGGCATCGTGTGCGATCTGTTCGCGCCGTGCCCGCGCCTGCGCTTCGTTGATTAAGCCGGCGTTCAGGTCGGCGTCAATCGCCATCTGTTTGCCCGGCATGGCATCCAGGGTGAAACGCGCCGTGACTTCGGCGGTGCGCACGGCACCATGCGCCACCACGATGTACTGGATCGCGATCAACGCGATAAAAATCACGAAGCCTACGACATAATTGCCGCCGACAACAAACGATCCGAACGCCTCAATCACCCGGCCGGCGGCAGAGACTCCTTCATTGCCGTGCAGCAGAATGCGCCGGCTCGAGGCCAGGTTGAGCGAAAGACGAAACAGGGTGAGCAACAGAAGCAGGCTGGGGAAAACCGAGAATTGCGAAGGCCGCAGAATCTGGATGGCGGAGAGCAGCACCAGCACCGCTGCCGTCATGCTCAGCGCCAGCAGGATGTCGAGGAGCAGACTCGGCAAAGGCACCAGCATCACAAAAATCAGCCCAACGGCCGCCACCGGCATGATCCACTCCGAAGAAGCTGTCTTCGGCTTGGTGACCGCCGGATTCGTGACCGGCGGTTTGAGGTTCGCCGCCATCGCTTAGACCCTCCCGGTTGCCGCGGTGTCGGAGGCGCGCGCCTGCGCCCGCCAGATCGCGGCCAGAATTTCCGCCACCACGGCGTAAAGCTTCGGAGGAATCGCCTGTCCGATTTCGACGGCCCGATAGAGCGCGTGCGCCAGCGGCGGGTTTTCCACGAGAGGGATCCCGTGCCAAAGCGCGATCTCCCGGATCTGCGCCGCCAACAGATTGCGTCCCTTGGCCACCAGCACGGGCGCTTCCATCTGCAGATTGAATTCGAGCGCGATGGCGAACTCGGTGGGATTCGTGATCACGACCGCGGCGCGCTCCACGTCTTTCAACATGCGGCGCCGCCGCGCTTGGCGCTGCAGGCGCCGGATGCGCACCTTGACCGTAGGATTGCCCTCGGTTTCCTTGAACTCCTCGCGCAAATCCTGGCGGCTCATCTTCAATTCGTTCTCATGGCGCCAGCGTTCCAGCAGATAATCCGCCGCCGACCAGACCACGAGCACGAGCGCGCCTTTCCAAGCCAGCTCGAACATGCGGCCGGCGGCGAATCCCACAATGCCGTGGCCGCTGGCGCGCAGCAGCCCGCACAGATTGGACCAGTCGCGGGCAACAACCAGAACCGTGAGATAGACGACGACCGCGGTCGGCAACAATGACTTCAGCATGCGGCTCAGCGCGGAAAGCGAAAACAGTTGCCCAAGTCGGGAGGCGGGACTCAGTCGGCTCAGGTTGGGGGTGAGCGCACCGGGAGCGAAAACCATCCCCCCCTGCGCGACTCCAGCGATTGTGGCCGCCAGCCAAGTCAAGCCGCCCACCAGGGCGATCCCGCGAAAAATTCCCAGCTGGCTGCGCCAGACTGGAAGGGCTTGCGTCGGGTACGAAGCCGCCGTTTCCAGCATGTGGCGCATCAGCCCATGCCACTCGGCCGCGAATGCTGGCAGTTGCCAGGCCAGTAAAACCACCGCGGCCGCCGTTCCCAGGCCAGAAACCAAATCGCGGCTGCGTGCTACCTGTCCCTGCTCGCGCGCTTTCTGCCGCCGCCGCGGCGTGGCTCGTTCGGTTTTGCTCTGATCCGCCATGCGTTCTCAATGCGACAAGTGCAACAGCTGCTCGCCCAAGCCAACCGCCCGGGCAAAACGGTGGCCAAAACTTTCCGGCCAGTACGCAATCGTGGCGGTCATGACGGCGAGCCCGAGCAGATTTTTGATCGAGATTCCCATGAACAGCACCGGCATTTGCGGCGAAGCCTTGCCCAGAAATCCCAACGCCACGTCGGCCATAAGTGTGGCCACCAGCGCCGGCGCGGCGATTTGCACGCCGGCAAGAAAAATTCCTCCCGCCGCGCGCATCAGGCCGAAGGGCGACGCCACGCCGGCCGGCGCTGCTCCCGGCGGCAGGTAGGCAAAGCTGCGCACAACCGCGCGCAACAGCCAGTGGTGCACATCGAGCGAGAGAAAAATCAGCATGGCCCCGAGCTGATGCAAGGTTCCGAGCACCGGAGTCTCCGCCTGCGTATTGGGATCAAACAGGGAAGCCAGCGAATATCCCATCTGCATGCCCAAAACCTGGCCGGCCATGAGCGGGGCTTCGAGCATGAAATTTGCCGTCAATCCCAGCACCAGTCCGATGACCAATTCGCTCAGTCCCACGCCCACCCACTGCCATGGGCTGACGGAAATCTGCAGAGGGCCGTGCAGCGCGTAAACCAGGAGTGTGATCAGCAAGGTCAACGCCGCTTTCACCTGGCCGGGGATGGCGTCGCTCGCGAGAAAAGGACAAAACACCATCAGTCCGGAAATCCGCGCTCCGATGAAGACCGCTGCAGCCAGCACCTGCTCCAGATGAAAAGTCATGCTTTTTTCCATTCCGCACAATTCGTTCCGAAGTTTCAGCGCAGGAACGGGCGGAAATCGGAAAGCACTTGCACGGTGAACGAACACAGGCGCCGCGTCATCCAAGGCATCAGCAACAGCGTGGCCGTAGCCACGGCAAACAGCCGCGGGACGGTCGACAGGGTGGTTTCCTGTAATGAGGTCAGCACCTGCACGATGTTGATGACGAGGCCGATTACGGTCGCAATGATCAGCAGCGGCGCACCCATCCACAGCGCGGTCTCAATGGTTTGCCGCATGATTTCCACCACCCGGTCCGATCCCATCGCGATCCCCCTTGACGCGAAAGAACTCAGGCAAAGCTTTTGAGCAGCGAGCCGACCAGCAGATTCCATCCGTCGACCATGACGAAAAGCATGATTTTCAGCGGCGTCGAAATCACCACCGGCGGCAACTGCAGCATTCCGATCGAAGTCGTCACCGCAGCCACGACCAGATCGATCACCAAAAACGGAAGATACAACGCGACCCCAATCTGGAATCCGCTACGCAGTTCCGAAAGGATGTAGGCTGGCACCACCACCCGCATGGGTACGTCTTCCGGGCCTGCCGGGCGCGGCACCTGCGCCATTTCCAAAAACAGCGCCAAATCTTTCTCGCGCGCGAATTTAAGCATGAAGTGGCGTAGCGGAGGCGTGCCGGCATCGAGCGCCGCCCATGCATCCATCTGCCCCTGTTCGAGAGGAACAATCGCCGACTGATAAATCGAAGCACCCACGGGCTGCATCAGGAAATAGGTCAGCACCAGCGCCAGTCCGATCAGCGTCTGATTGCTGGGAGCGGTCTGCGTGCCCAGCGCCTGGCGCAAAAAATGAAACACCACGAGCAGGCGCGTGAAGGGCGTGATGGAAACCACCAGCGCCGGCAGCAGCGTCAGAAGCGTCAGCAGGATGACGATGTTCCAGGGCAACGAACCGCCCGATCCCATGGGTCCGCTCCAGTTAAGTCCTGAGCGCAGCGCAGCATGATGCGGCCTCACAACTGAAGCCCAGGTTGTCGCTGTATTCAAAGCGAGCACAATGACAACCGAGAGCGACCTTTGCGCCGCAAACTTCAACATCGCTCCTTCCGCGGATCGCTCACGGCGTGATGGCTTTGATCGTTCTCCAGCCTGGCCAGCAGAACCAGGGAAGCAGATGTGCCGCCTATTAAGAAACGCCTCTGATCAAACTCCACCACGGCCACGAAGCGGCGGTCGCCCAATCCCAGGCTTTCGCACAAGCGCAACCGGCGTGGCGGCCGACGGCTTATGCCGCAAACTCGTTGCCAGCACGCATATAGAAATTTTGTGAGAAACTGCGCTCCAACAGCAGATGGTTTGGCATCCTGAAAGCTGGTTGCTTGCGAGATCTGCGTGTCCGTTGCCAATTCCAGGATCATGCCAGCTCCGTCAGCCGCAATGACAGCCGTTTCCCTGTGCTCTCAAACTCGCCCCATGCCACCAGTACGCCGTTAACGCGCAGCGGAACGTCACGGGTGAGCCGCCAATTCGTCGCAATCACCGAGCCAGGGCGAAGTCTTAGAAACTCAGCAACATGAAAGCCGGGAAGGGGTAGATCCACCGTCAACTCGCATACCATGCCGAGCAACGGTCGCCATCGTGGTTCTTCACGATCGGTCGCTTGGTTCTGGACCGGACTCGGCGTTTTTGCAATGCTCGGAAGTGGAGCTCCTGCGGCTGCCATTCTGTTTCTCTCCTGCATGCTGGAGAGAAACGATGAAAGCAATCACAGGGCCCTGACAAAGCACAAAAGGGAGGGGCGGTAATAAGGTGGCCTTCCGCGATCTGCTTGCAATCAAAAAAGTTGCGAACAAGCGGCGCAGGCCGCTGGTTTTCTAGAAACTAGCGAGTCCAGAAAAAGTAAGAGAGTTCTCATTAGAATCGGATTACAAAGTCGGCGTATTCGCACTTCTGCTTGCGAGATACGCCGCCGATTCAGGTTCCCCTCTCCGATTACTGCTTCAATGCAATTGTGTCCTGCATGATCTGATCGAACGTCGTCACCGCCTTGGCGTCGGCCTCGAATCCGCGCTGGGCTACAATCAGATTGGCGAACTCAGTAGCAATATCCACGTTCGACGCCTCCAGAGAACTGCCAGAAATCGTTCCCAATCCGCCGGTTCCCGCCACGCCCACCACGGCTGCGCCCGAGGCGATCGTCGGGCTGTAGTCAGTCGAGCCGTCGAGCTGTAAACCCTCTTCATTGGCAAAGTTCGCCAGCGCGATCTGACCGAGCGCTTGTGTTTTGCCGTTGCTGAACGAGCCCGTAATGGTGCCATCGGAGCCGATCGTGTAGCTTTCCAGGGTTCCGCTGCTGGCTCCATTGGCATTGATGCCGGAAGTGCTGTTCGGGGCCGCGACTTGCGTCAGCAGACCGCTGCCGTTTGCATTGTAGAGCTGCCAGGTAAAATTCAGCCCTGTCGCGCCGTCGGCAAGGTTGTCGCCATTCGGTAAGGCGATTCCCGCGACGTTTGCAGCCGGTGTGACCAGATTCCCGTTGCTGTCGAAAGTAAGATTTCCGGTTGCGATTTGCACCGGGTTGGGTCCGGCCTGCCCCACATCCGCCGCGGGAATCGTAATGGAATACGTCCAAGATCCTTGTCCGGCGTTGTTCAATCCGTTGTAGGTGAAATTGTAGGTCAAAGTGTGGCTGGCTCCCAACGAATCGTAAACCGTCACGGGAGTGGAATAAGTACTTGCTACGGTGGCGTTGGCGTTGAGGTTCGTGGTCAGTGCCACGTTCGTGGTTGCGGTCGGAGGGCTGATCGTGCCCGCTCCCATTTGCAGAGGCCCAATGCCGGCACCCGTGTTGACGACTCCATTCACCGCGGGGTAACCCAAAACCTGTTGTCCACTCTGGGTGACCAAATAGTTATCGTTGTTGACTTCAAAATCCCCGGCTCGTGTGTAATTCAGCGTGCCATCGCTGTTCTGCACCACGAAGAATCCCGCGCCTTGAATGGCTGCGTCGGAGGCCACGCCCGTCCCGCTTATATTGCCCTGCGTGAACAATGCGGGCATAGCGCTGACATCCGTCCCCGCCCCTTCTTGGATTGGATCTCCGGACCCGGTGGTTCCCAGGTTCTGATAGAACAGATCGCTGAACAGAACCGTCGTGTCTTTGTATCCGGTCGTGTTCTGGTTGGAAAGATTGTTGGCAATGGCTGACAGCGCCGTTGATTCGGCGGTCATCCCGGAAAGCGGAATAGAAAAATTCGGCATTAGAAGACTCCTTCGATTTTCGGTTTGGACATGGCGCTGGGCACATTGAAATTGACGGACGGATTCTGCGGCGGAACCGTAGCCGGATTCGGGCTGACATTCTGAGTTGCCACGGGCGCAAAAGCCTGTGCCGCGGTTATGGCCGAAGCCACAATCGGGGAATGTGGAGTTGATGATCCCGCCGTGGGAAAGGTCGGGTTGGTGATGGAAGGCGAACTGTTGCTCGTCCCTCCCGTGCCAGACCCGGATGAACCGCTGGTCGATGTTCCTGTCACCTGTTGCAGCAAGGTGTAAATTGAGCTGACTTCGCCCAGTTCGCTGAACTGCGCCAACTGGGTGACGAATTCGGTCGGGTCGACCGGGTTGGTCGGATCCTGGTTTTGCAATTGCGCAACCAGCAATTGCAGGAACATGGTGTTCAGATCCTGCGGGCTCGAACCATTGGTCTGACTGGTGGTCCCCGTGCCCGAACCGCTTCCTGGAACAATTGGATTGGTAGCCATAAGAACTCCTTATGCAAGAATGCTCAATTTTCCGTTGGTGCTTAGACCCCTGTAAGCCTCTCCGGCCTCGCTGGATTCAGACGGATCGATCGGCACGGGCGTCGTCGTCGTGCCAGTTCGCGACGCAAACGATCGCCACTGCGAACCTCCTCCTCCTGAGGACATTTGGTTGGCCGACGCGAATCCCTGATGAAAGTTCACCTGGTTCAGCCGCAGGCTCTGTTGCTGCAGATTGCTGGCGATGCCCGGCAGTTCATTGGCGAGCAGCGAACGCAAATCGCCCTTTTCGCTGCCGATCAGCACTCCGACGTCGTTGGCGCGAACCGTCGTGCGCACCTCGACGCTACCGAAGGCGGAAGTATTGAGTTCAACGCGCATCTCCGATTGCGCCGCTTTGTTGACCATCTGTGCCATCTGCACCGTGCCCGTGTGCACAGCCGGCGAATCGCTGGGTGCAGGAATACTGGCTTGCCCAGCCGACGGAGTGAGACTTTTTTCGGGGCTCGATGGCACCGAGGTCTGAAAACTCTGCGAGCTTCCATCCGGTCCCGGGGCTACAAGAGTCGTCGCTGCAGTCGTGATTGAGGCTGGC
>Ga0335073_10001271_pt1 | contig 33720 bp, 34 predicted proteins | sample Lox_Sample_22_FD_207093 | JGI IMG/M metagenome (GOLD analysis project Ga0335073, IMG submission 207093) | Soil microbial communities from Loxahatchee National Wildlife Refuge, Florida, United States - Lox_Sample_2.2 | ecosystem: Environmental > Terrestrial > Soil > Wetlands | place: USA... | reverse complement strand
TCACTGGCGGTCGCCGGCGGGGCCGCAGTCGCCCGCGCTCTCACGGAGTTCCTCGCCAGCCGGGCTGGAGCCGGCTATGACCACATCGTGGCCAGCCAGGACTACCACATTGACCCTGGCGCGCATTTCTCCGACAAGCCCGACTTCGCGGCAAGCTGGCCGCCGCACTGCGTGGCCGGGACGGCCGGCGCGCAGTTCCACCCCGACTTCGATGCCAGCCGGGTCGAGGAGATCTTCCGCAAGGGCCAGCAGTCGGCCGCCTACAGCGCCTTCGAGGGGCTGAGCGAGAACGGCGAAACGCTGCTCGCCTGGCTGAGCAGCCGCGGCGTGACGAACCTGGACGTCGCCGGTATCGCGACCGATTACTGCGTCCGAGCGAGCGCCGCGGACGCCGCAGCGGCCGGATTCGTCACCACCATCCCGCTCCGCCTCACTGCGGGAGTAGATCCGACAACTACAGCCGAGGCGCTGGCCTCGCTGCGGACGGCAGGCGTCGAGCTCACCGGGACGCCAATCGGGCCGGAGGGCAAGCCAGTCAGCTAGCCTCGCTGCGCCAGCCAGTTAGCGCACTGGGCTAGTCGTCGCCCTCGGGCAGCCCTTCGTAGATCCGCTGGCAGTCCGGGCACACCGGGAACTTCTTGGGATCCCGGCTCGGCACCCAGACCTTCCCGCACAGCGCGACGACGGGCGTTCCGGTCACCGCGCTGTCGACGATCTTGTCCTTCTCGACGTAGTGCGCGAACCGCTCGTGGTCCCCGTCCCCGAACGACAGGTCAGGCCGGACGTCTTGGTCTTGGCGGACGTCAGTACCAGGAATGGTTTCTGTGCTCACGGTGCCTCAGTCTACGCGCCGCTAATTCCATTCCGGATCGTCCGGGAATGTCGCGACCAGGGCAAGATCTCCGCCCTGGCGCCGAAGCACTTGCTGCCACAGCCGCTCCGGGTCGGCCGCGAACGCGTCGGCGGGGTCTCCCGGCAGCACATACCAGGCACCCTCGTCGATCTCCTCGCGCAACTGACCCGCGCCCCACCCGGCATATCCGGCGAAGACCCGCATTGAGGTGATGCCGTCGGCCAGCAGTTCGGGCGGCGCACCGAGGTCGACCAGCCCGATCCTGGACATCATCGGGGTGCCGTCGAGCGATCGCCAGCCGACTGGCTCGTCGCTGCCGTGGGCGAGCGCCAGTGCCAGTGCGCTATTCGGCGAGATCGGCCCGCCGCGGAAGACCACGGGCGGGCCGGATGCTAGCGGAGTCCATGGCTCGAGTACCTGATCGAGCGGAACTTCCGTCGGCCGGTTGAGTATGACGCCCAGCGTGCCCTCGTCCAGGTCGTCCTCCACGATCAGGACGACTGTCCGGCGGAAGTTAGGATCGCCCAGCTGCGGGGTAGCCGCCAGCAGGCGGCCGCTGAGGGATTGCTCCTCCATAGCCCCCATCATGCGACACCAACCTGAACGCCGGCACAGCGGCGCCTGATAATCCGTGGCGAGCGGCCAGATGGACAATAACCGGCCGCCTCCGACGTACTCTGCAAGGGTGTCCTCTGGATTGAGTAGCACGGCCGCGCCGGTGACGCCCGGCATCACCGAGCCGCGGTCGCAGGCCGCACAGAGCCAGCCCGCCATTGACGCGGCACGGCTCCGAGTCGCAGTGCTGCGGCTATCCCGGCGGCTGCGTAAGCACGACCTGGCCGGCCTCACGCCGAGCCAGCTGTCAACGCTGTCCTCCGTCGGCAAAAGCGGGCCGATCCGACTCGGCGATCTGGCCGCGGCCGAGCGTATTGCGCCATCGACGCTTACCCGGCTGGTCAACGTGCTGGAAGACCGCGGCTACCTGCTCCGGAGGCCGGCCCCGGACGATGCCCGCGCCTTCCTCGTCACTATGACCGACAGCGGCAACGAGGTACTTGAGCGCATCAGGGAGGAGGCGACGAGCCTGCTCACCGACATCCTGAGGACGCTGCCTCCCGACCAGCTCACCGCCCTTGAGGCCGCCCTGCCCGCGCTTGAGCAGCTGGCCGGCTCGGGATAAGACAGACAGCGGGATTCCGGCGGCAGCCGGCGCGCAGTCGCCTAGAACAGCAGGCTAGACAGCGTCGACCGGGCCTTGTTCACGCGCGGGTCCTTGGGCGGGAAGATCTCGAACAGGCTGAGCAGATGCTTGCGCGCCTTGTCCTTCTCCTCCCCGGACGTGCGCCTGATCGTGGCGAGCAGCCGGTCGAAGCTGTCTTCGACCCGGCCCATCGCGAGGTCGATGTCGGCAACTTTGGCCTGAGCCTCGGCGTCGTCCGGCCGGCTGGCGGCCTCCCGCTTGGCGGCGGCCTGGTCGTAGCCATCGACGCGACGGAGCAGGTTGACCTGGCCAAGGCCCATGGCCGCGATCGGGTCGCCAGGGTCGGCATCGAGCACCTTCTCGAACGCGGCAGCAGCGGCATCCATGTCGCCCCGCTCCATGGCGGCCTGCGCCTCGGCGAAGATGTCGGTGGCACCCGGCGCGCCGGGGTACTCCACCGCTTCGCCGACCGCGTCCGCCGGGAGGGTCCCGTCGGCGGACAGCGCGCCGCCAGCACCGGGTCGCAGCCCGAGTTGCTCGGCGATCTGCATCACCTGTCCGAGCCATTGCCTGACCTGAGCCTCCGGCATGGCGCCGAGGAATCCGTCGACAACCTGCCCGGCGACAATCGCCACTACCATCGGAATGCTCTGCACCTGCAGCGCTGCACTTAGCTGCGGGTTGGCATCCACGTCCACCTTGGCGAGTACGAAGGCGCCGTCGGCTTCGGTCGCGAGCTTCTCCAGGACCGGGCTGAGCTGCTTGCACGGCCCGCACCACTCGGCCCACAGGTCGAGGACGATAGGCACGGTCCGCGACCGGGCAACGACCTCGGCGTTAAAGGTCTCGTCGGTAACGTCAATGATCAGGCCGGACTGACTGCCCGGCTGGCCTGGCTCGCCTGAGGCCTGCTCCGCAGCGCGCTGCCTGCGCTGCGCAGCAGCCTGGCGTGCGCCCAGGTCGATAGCCCCGTGAAGGGAAAAGTCCCGCGGCTGCTTCATGTCTCCATCCTGCCGCACCCACGGGGGGCTCCGCCCCCCGTGCTCCCCCCCAAACCAGCGAGGCTGACCGTTAGACCCAAGCTCAGACAACGGCGGCTTCGCCGCTGTGCACCGGCAGAACTGCCGCCGTCCCCGGCTTATTCCGAGCCAACGGCGGCTTCGCCGCCGTCAGAACGCGGGGGCCTCGAAGTACCCGCCCCACTCGTCCTTCAGCGTGCCGCAGATCTCGCCGAGCGTCGCCTCGGCACTGGCGGCTGCGATCATCGGCGGGATCATGTTCTGCCCTGACCTCGCGGCTGCGAGCATGTCGGCGAGAGCTGAGGTGACGGCAGCCTCGTTCCTGTCCGTCTTCCGCGCTCGCAGAGCCCGCACCTGCTCGACTTCCACCTCGTGGCTGACTCGCATGATCTCGATTGGCTGCTCGACCGTCTCAGTGTGGCAGTTCACGCCCACCACCAGCTTGTCGCCCTTCTCCAGCTGCTGCTGGTAGGCGAAGGCCGACTCGGCAATCTCGGCAGAGAACCAGCCGTCTTCGATTCCGCGCAGGATGCCGCTGGTCATCGTCCCGTCCTGGCTCATCGCCTTGATCCTGGCGAAGATCTCCTCGGCCTCGGCCTCGAGCTTGTCGGTCAGGGCCTCCAGGTACCACGAACCGCCGAGCGGATCGGCGACATTGACGACGCCGGTCTCGGCCATGAGCACCTGCTGAGTCCGCAGCGCTATCTCGGCCGCCTTTTCGCTGGGCAGTGCTAGCACCTCGTCGAGTGCGTTGGTGTGCAGCGAGTTCGTCCCGCCGAGCACCGCGGCCAGCGCCTCGATCGCCGTCCGCACCACGTTCATCTCCGGCTGCTGGGCGGTCAGCGACACGCCCGCGGTCTGAGTGTGGAAGCGCAGCCACTGCGCCCGCTCGGTTGTCGCCCCGTAGACATCTCGCAGCCAGCGCGCCCAGATGCGGCGGGCAGCGCGGAACTTCGCGATCTCCTCGAAGAAGTCGATGTGCGCATCAAAGAAGAACGACAGCCCCGGCGCGAATACGTCCACGTCCAGGCCGCGAGACAGCCCGAGCTCGACGTAGCCGAACCCGTCCGCGAGCGTGAACGCGAGTTCCTGAGCAGCCGTCGAGCCCGCCTCCCGGATGTGGTAGCCCGACACCGACAGGGGCTTGTAGTCCGGGATGTGCTCGGCGCAGTACTCCATCAGGTCGCCGATCAGCCGCAGGTGCGGCTGCGGCGGGAAGAGCCATTCCTTCTGGGCGATGTATTCCTTGAAAATGTCGGTCTGCAGTGTCCCGTTCAGCTTGCCGATGTCGGCCCCCTGGCGCTGAGCCGCAGCCAGGTACATGCAGAACACCGGGACCGCAGGCCCGCTAATCGTCATGGAGGTCGTGGTATCCGCGAGCGGGATACCACCGAACAGCGTGTCCATATCCGCCGTCGAGTCGATCGCCACGCCGCAGTGGCCGACCTCGCCCGCCGATCGCGGGTCGTCAGAGTCGCGGCCCATCAGCGTCGGCATGTCGAACGCGACCGACAGCCCGCCACCGCCGGCCTGCAGCAGCATCTTGTACCGCTCGTTGGTCTGCACCGCGTTCCCGAAGCCGGAGAACTGCCGGATGGTCCAGGTCCGGCCGCGGTACCCGGCCGCGTACAGCCCGCGCGTGAACGGGAACTCCCCCGGCCAGCCGATCCGCTCGAAGCCCGGCACGACCGCGCCATCCGGCGGACCGTAGACGGGGTCTACCTCGACTCCGGACAGCGTGGTGAAGTCGGCGTCCCGCTTGCGCGTGGCGTCGTAGCGCTGCTGCCAGCGTTCCTGTGCGCCTCGTCCGTCGGCCATCAGTACCTCACGCGGCAAAATAGTTGGACGTCCTACTATCTGCCGAGTCTACCCTGCGGCCAGCCAGCAAAAAACCCGGTCGCGGGCCCAACCATCTCGGCCGTGCGTCGTCTTAGGTAGTGCCCGGCATGCGTTTTATATGCCTGGAACGAGGTTGTTCTCCCCAACGGTAGAAATGTGGTAGAGCTATGCAAGACGGAGTAACCGGTGCAGGTTGTGCTGTACTCCGTCCGCGCGCCGCATCCCTGGAGGATTCACCGTCTTTCCAGTTCACGTGGCCGTTGGTGCCCGCGCGCCAGGCCCGGCAAGGGAGCCCGTCTAAGCAGAGGAGCACGGTGGCGAGGCTCCGCACGTCGGACCAGCAGGCAGTCGAGGAACTGTTCAACGCCTGCTATCCGCGCCTGGCGGGCTGGGTCCGCCGGCTGGTCGACGATGACGAGACCGCGCACGAGATCGCGTCCGAGGCCTTTACCCGGCTGCTCTCCCGCTGGTCGGGGCTCGACAACCCGCAGAGCTACCTGTACATGATCGCTACCAATCTGGTCCGCGATCACTGGCGTAAGTCTGGCCGGGAGCGCAACGCGATCCGGGTGATGACCGCCGCCGGCCCGGCTGAGCCCGCCTATCACCCGGCCCAGGACGTTGACGTCCGGGCCCTGATCCAGGCTTTGCCCGAGCGGCTGCGCAGCCCGTTCCTGCTGCACTACTACGGCGGCTTCGGGCTCAAGGAGGTAGCGGTCATGCTCGGTCGCCCGGAGGGCACGATCAAGGCGGACCTGTTCAACGCCAGGGCCCGGCTGAAAGCCGCACTCGGAGACGCCCGTGACTAGCCCCCGTGACCCCATCGACGACTGGCTGGCCACCGACGTGGCGCCGCTGAGCCCGCCGCCAGGCTCCCTGGCTCACATCAGGCAGCGGGCCAGGCGGCGCAAGACCAGGCAGGCGACCTTCGCTGCGGCAGGCTGCGCGGTCATCCTCGCGGCCGGCATCGCGACGCCCCAGCTCATCTCGGCCCTGCGTGAGCCGGGGCACCACAGCCCCCCGATCGCGATCGGCAGCACGGCGCCGTCGGTACGGCACACCCAGGGTCGCAACACCCCGACGCCTGAGGCAAGCAAGCACACCCAGATCCGGCAGCACACTCACCTGTCCACGACCACATCCGGCACGCTGCCGCCGCCTAACTTCCAGGTGACGTCGGTGACATTCGCCGGCAACGGCTCAGGCGGTGTCGTCGGCGCCGTCATCGGCCAGGCCGGCACGCCGGGCCATTGTGCGACCAAGTTCTGCACATCACTAGCTGGCACATCGACGTACGGGAGCAGCTGGTACGGCGTCAGCGCTCCGCTGGAGCCTGGCCCATCAGGCAGCCTAGGAGTCAGCCAGCTCCGCTTCGCGAACATGTCTGACGGCTGGGCGTACGGTCCGGCGCTCTCTGAGACCAGCAATGGCGGCTGGCCCTGGCACCGCGAAGATACGTACGGTCAGCGGGTGATCGACCTGGAGGCAGCACCCACTCGGGCGTTCGCGGTGTTCGGTACCTGCTCTGGGACTGGGCTGAACTACGCCACCGGCTGCACGAGCTATTCCCTGTGGACGTCGCTGCCAGGCACCAGGACCTGGACACAGGTCAGCGTTCCCGCCGCGGACCAGCAGATGCTGTCGACGTCATCGGCAGCACCGCTGCTGGTGATCTCCGGCGACAGCACCGGCTACCTGCTCACTCCGTCCGGGGAGGTGCTGAGCGGCCCGGCAACAGCAGCCGGCGGCCGCTGGACAGCGGTCGGTGCAGCAAGCTGCAAGCCCGCGTCGGCTGCCACTAGCGGGCAGGCCGCCCAGCTGGCCGCCGGTCCCAAGCTGGTGCTGGCCTGCGATACGGCGAGCAGCGGTGGTCGCTTCGCTGCCGTCATCTACACCTCAGCGAACGGCGCGACCTGGCAGCAGGCGGGCAGCGTGGTCATGAAGGGCACGCCTACATCGCTGGCGTCGGCGGTCAGCGGCCAGGTGGTGCTAGCTACGACCGCGGGGATCGAGTACTCGGCCGATGGCGGCAAGAGCTGGCGGTCGGCCAGCTTTACTGGCGCGCACCCAGCCGGGGGCTTCAGTTACGTTGGCATGACGGACAAGGACCAGGGCGTCGCTGTCCCTGAGGACTTGACTCTGGGCGAGGTCTACGTCACGAGCGACGGCGGCAAGATCTGGCAGCCATCGCCGATCACGGGCTGACCAGCGAAAGATCAGCTGCTGGCCGGCTAGCTGTCCTTGAAGTCGCCTGCCGTCACCCGGAGGCTGCGCAGCAGGCTGAACATGTCCTGGAGCTGCTCCGGGCTGTATCCGCCCATGCCGAATTCAGACCGCATGAGGTCATCGGTCGCGCGCTGCATGACCGCACGGCCCGCTTCGGTGATCTCCGCCAGCGTGCCCCGGCCGTCGCGCGGATTCGGCTTACGGGCAACCAGGTGCTGGAGCTCGAGCCGGTCGATGATGTTCGTCACGCTGGTGGGGTGCACCATCAGCCGCTGGCCGATCACCCGCATCGGCAGTGCGCCGTCCCGGCTGAAGCTGAGCAGGACGAGCGCCTCGTAGCGGGCGAAGGTCAGCCCGTGGGGCCGCAGCAGGGCGTCAAGCTCGGCTAGCAGGATCTGCTGTACGCGCATGATCGTCGTGACCGCGGCCATCGCCTTCGAGTTGCCGAACCGGCTTTCCCAGGTCTCGGCAGCACGGGCGATCGGATCGAACGGGAGATCCAGCGGCTTAGGCACAGCCACAAGGTATCGCGAACGCTCCCCTGCGCCCGGCTTGCCCGGCAATCGGTCACGCGTTGTGTAACAGCAACCGGGTCAGCCGGCGCGTACATGGACATGGTCATTTACAGACAGTTACATTGCCAGCTGGGGGCCAACTGATAGCAAAATCCGGGGGAAACTGTGCCGTCCGGCCAGGCAGAGATGCGCACGGATCCCGTGCTAGCGGCCGGGATCGGTCTGCGGCGTGGCTGGGGCTGGGCTGTCCGCGCGGCGAGCTTCCGGATCAGTGCGCCCGCGCCGGGACGAGCCAGCACCCTCGGCATCATGATCGACCACCCGGCCCAGGCCAGCGCGATCGTCGACCTGATGGCCGGACTGGCCCGGCCCGCTTATGGCGAGCTCCGTGTTCTCGGGCATGACATGGCAACCATCCGCGGCCGGGCCGTGGTGCGCCGCCGGGTTGGCGTCGCCCGCCGCGCTGCCAGGCCATTGCCGGTGATGCGCGTCCGGGGGCTCGTCGAGCACGCGGCGCGGCTGTACGGTCCGGGCCGGCACGACCGGCATGCCCTCGCAGCCGCCATCCTGGACCGGCTGTCGCTGCTGCCATGGGCCGAGGTGACGCTCCGAGCTGCGCCCGACGCGATCGCCAGGCGGGCCAGGCTGGCCGCCGCTGCCGTGCACCAGCCTGAGCTACTGCTGCTCGACGGGCTGCTGGACGGGCTGCCGTTCCGGGATATGACTGCCTTAGCGCAGGCCATCAGAGACCTGAGCAGGGATAGCGCAATCCTGGTCGTCGGCTGCGACGGGACGGCACTTGACCTGGCCTGCGACGAGGTGCTGGTGCTCGCCGACGGGGTCCTGGTCAGCGCATAGGCTGCGAGCGTGGACTGGAGCCTGTTTGGATGCGGCCGGTACGGCCATGTCACCTTTGCTCCTGATGAGCCTGATCTCCGCGCCGAGCTGCAGGCGCGGCTCGCAGCCGGGGATGCCTGGCGCTGCCTGCGCTGCGGGGCGTTCGTGCCCGGCGAGCCACAGCTGTCGGGGCCCGCGGCCACCGCGCCGGAGGTGGAGCAGGGCAGCCAGATCCGCAGCAAGCTGATCCTGCGGCTGTTCGCTATCGAGCGGTTCCTCCGGGCGCTGGTGATCCTGGCGATCGCCTACGGGCTCTTCAAATACCGTGCCGCGCGCATCTCGGTGGAGGCGGCCTTCGACCGCGATCTGCCGATCGTCCGCGATCTCTTCAGGCAGCTGGGCTTCAACATCGAGCATTCCAAGCTATTCGGGCTGCTCCAGCATGCTCTGACGCTCAGCAGCAGCACGCTCACGCTGCTCGCCTTCGGGGCACTGGGCTATGCGGTCATCGAGCTGATTGAGGGCACCGGGCTCTGGCTGGCCAGGCGGTGGGGTGAGTACTTCGCGATGATCGCAACCTCGCTCGGCCTGCCACTGGAGATCTACGACCTGACCAGGAAGGTCACCGCCACGGCCCTGGTCCTGTTCGCGATCAACCTGGCGCTCGTGCTCTACCTGGTGATCACCAAGCGGCTCTTCGGCGTCCGTGGCGGCAAGCGCGCTTATGACGCCCGGCTGCGCAGCGAATCGGTCCTGGAAGCGGCCGAGCGGGCGGTAGCGGCGCGGCGTCGGCCAGCCCCTGAGCCCCAGCCGACCCCAGATCCCCTGTCGGCTCCAGAGCCCCAGCCAGCCGACGACGCTCAGCCTGGCCCCGCTAGCCGGAGATGAGCTCGGCAGCGGCGGCGTACGGGTCCAGCTCACCAGCAGCGACGCGCGCGGCTAGGTCCGCGAGCCGGGACTCACCGGGCAGACCGCCCATCCGCTGCCGTAGCTCAGCGAGGGCGATGGCCGAGATCTCCTCGCGGGCACGGGCCCGCCGGCGCTCGCCTAGCTGTCCGGTATCGGCGAGCCAGCCGCCGTGCTTGCTGATAGCCGCGACGAGGTCACTGATCCCGTCGCCGCTCGGGGCGGTCGTCGGGATGATCGGCGGCTTCCAGTCGCTGGAGCCATAGCTCGCCATGGCCAGCATGGTGCGCAGGTCCCTGATCACTTCCTGGGTACCGGGCCGATCGCTCTTATTCACGATGAAGATGTCGGCGATCTCAAGGATGCCGGCCTTGGCGGCCTGAATGGAGTCGCCCAGTCCCGGCGCGACGACGACAAGCGAGGTGTCGGCGAGCGATGCGATCTCGACCTCGGCCTGACCGACTCCGACCGTCTCGATCAGGATCATGTCGAAGCCGGCTGCGTCGAGGATGCGCACAGCCTGCGGGGTAGCCCAGGACAGCCCGCCGAGATGCCCACGGCTGGCCATGGACCGGATGAACACCTGATCATCAGTCGCGTGGTCCTGCATCCGGATGCGGTCGCCGAGCAGTGCCCCGCCGCTGAACGGGGACGACGGATCTACGGCCAGCACGCCGACTCGCAGGCCCTCGGCCCGGTAACAGCGGACCAGGGCCGCGGTTACCGTCGATTTACCTACCCCCGGCGAGCCCGTCAGCCCGACGACGTGGGCGTGACCTGTCATCGGCGCGACGAGTTTCATGACCGAGGAAAGAGCGGCCGACTCGTCCTCGACCAGCGAGACCAGCCGGGCCAGCGCCCGCGGCTCGCCCGTCCTGGCCGCGCTGATCAGGGCCGCCGGGTCGCTGCTCACTCGCCGGCGAGCTTGCTGCCACCCATCCGGCCGTCGCTCAGCCACGGTCTGCTCGGGCACGCCGGGCTTCGCCACGGAGAGGCTCAGGCCTGTCCCGCGCCGCGAACCCTGAACAGCAGGGCGTCACCCTGGCCGCCACCCCCGCACAGGGCAGCCGCGCCCAGCCCGCCGCCACGCCGGCGCAGCTCAGTGATGAGGTGCAGGGCGATCCGGGCGCCAGAGGCGCCGAGCGGATGGCCGATAGCGATGGCGCCGCCGTTGACGTTGACGAGATCCGGGCTGACACCCAGGTCACGCGTCGACTGGATCGCGACAGCGGCGAAAGCCTCGTTGATCTCGATGAGGTCCAGGTCCGCCACGGTCAGGCCCGCCTTCGCCAGCGCACGCTCGATGGCGCTGGACGGCTGAGAGTGCAGCGAGTTGTCGGGGCCAGCGACGACGCCGTGCGCGCCGATCTCGGCCAGCACAGTCGCGCCGGCCGCTTCGGCCGCCTCGGCCGACATCACCACGACGGCGCACGCGCCGTCGCTGATCTGGGACGCAGAGCCGGCCGTGATCGTGCCGTCAGCAGCGAACGCTGGCTTGAGGCCTGCCAGGGACTCAGCCGTGGTGTCCGCCCTGACGCCCTCGTCGGTGTCGACAACGACTGGCTCGCCGCGGCGCTGCGGGATGACCACGGGCGCGATCTCCTCTGCCAGCACGCCGTCCTTGATCGCCTTGGCCGCAAGCTGGTGGGACCTGGCAGCAAACTCGTCCTGCTCCTGCCGGGAGATGCCGAGCTTGGCGTTATGGCGCTCCGTCGACTCCCCCATCGACACCTGATCGAAGGCATCAGTCAGGCCGTCGAGGGCCATGGAATCCACCAGTGTGGTGTCACCGTACTTGAAGCCGCGCCGCGAGCCGGGCAGCAGATGCGGTGCCTGCGACATGGACTCCATTCCGCCGGCCACGATGACGTCGAACTCGCCGGCCCTGATCAGCTGGGCGGCGAGCGCGATGGCATCGAGGCCGGACAGGCAGACCTTGTTGATGGAGAGCGCCGGCACGGTCATCGGGATGCCAGCAGCCACCGCCGCCTGACGCGCCGGGATCTGACCCTCGCCTGCCTGGAGGACCTGGCCCATGATCACGTAGTCGACTCGATCGGCGGGCACGCCCGCGCGGTCGAGCGCGGCCTTGATTGCCAGCCCGCCGAGCTGGGCTCCGGTGAACCCGCTCAGAGAGCCGAGCAGGCGGCCAATCGGGGTTCTGGCCCCGCCAACTATGACTGCTTCGCGCATAGCTGAAACGATACCTGTCACCGAGCTAGTGCCTGGAGGTGCGGAAGCTGTGCTGCTGAGCCGAATCGATCATGTCGGCATCGCCTGCCGTGATCTGGACGCGAAGATCGCCTTCTACGAGTCAACGTTCGGCCTCACGGTCGCCAGCATTGAGGTCAACGAGGCGCAGGGCGTTCGGGAAGCGATGCTGGCCGTCGGCACGGACGCGCCGGGAACCTCCTACGTTCAGCTGCTCGAGCCGCTGCGGCCAGATACGCCCGTCGGCAGGTTCCTCGAGCGGCGCGGCGAGGGTATGCACCACGTGGGCTACGGAGTGGCGGATATCACAGCGGCCCTTGCCTCGATCGGCGCTACCGGCGTGCGGCTGATCGACGAGCGGCCGCGGCACGGGTCGATGGGCGCCTCGATCGCCTTCCTGCATCCAGCCGACGTGGGCGGCGTGCTCACGGAGCTGGTCCAGCACGCGGACCGCTGAGGCCCTCAGATGAGCCCCACCGGCCAGGTGCCGTTACTGGACAGTACGGTCAGTACCCGTACATTGCGCGAAGGCAAAGTGTCCCTACCTTAGTCACATATCAACAAAAAACGGTATCTCGAGCACCAGCGGCTGCGAACATACCGCCAACCCTCCAGTAGGGGAGTACGCTGCGAGCACCGGACGACCGCACGACTCGCCCCGGCCGGGCAAAAACTCAGGCGCACCCCCCGCAGCGCTGACCACACTCCCGGCAATCGGAATCGGCAGGCGATCGCTTCGGTGCGCGAACCTCCCGTCGACACAGGATTAGGCGACATGCAGCCCGACATCGATGCTCAGCTCAGCAATTTCTTTGAGGATGCCCCGCTACCCGACTTTGCCCGGGTCATGCGCGGATACGATCCGCACCAGGTCAGCGAGTACTTGAAGCACAAGGAATCTGAGATACGAAAGCATCAGGACAACGCTCAGGCCCTCCAGCGGGAGTTGGCTGACGCGCACCGCCAGATGCAAGAGATCGAGCAGCCCACCCTCTCCGGCCTCGGCTCACGGATCGAGCAGCTCTTCCGGCTGGCGGAGGAGCAGGCCGCCGAGCACATCGCCGAAGCCCGGTCGGCGGCACACGATCTGTCCGCGGCGGCGAAGGTGGAAGCTGCCGAGGCCCGCGCCTCAGCCGAGAACGAGGCTGCGGAGCTTCGCGCCGTTGCTAAGCGCGAGACTGACGACCAGCGCTCGTCGGCCGAGCGCGAGGCCGACGCCATCAGGACGAAGGCGGGCCGCGAGTCCGATGAGCTGAAGTCGACCACCGAGCGCGAGGTGGCCAAGCTGAGGGCCACGGCCGACCATGAGGTCGCCGAAAAGCGCGCGGCGAACGAGCGCGAGGTCGCGAAGATGCGCACCACGGCCGAGCGTGAGGTCGCTCAGATGCGGGCGTCGTCCAAGCGGGACCGGGACGAGATCCTCACCACGGCCAAGCGTCAGGCCGACGAGATGCGCAGCCAGGCGCAGCGGGCGTTCGAGGACAGCGAGGCGGCGCGAGCCCAGTCCGAGTCCGAGTTCGAGATGCACCTGGCCGCACGTCGCGAGGAGGCCGAGCGGCAGGAGACCGAGCGGCTGTCCAAGGCTCAGGAAGCCACCCAGAAGATGGTGTCCGAGGCTGAGCAGCGGGCCGCCGTGGCCGAGGAGCGAGCCAGCAAGGCCAGCATGCAGGCCGAGCAGACCCGGCGCGAGGCGGACCAGCACAGCCAGCAGCTCGTCGGCAACGCCAAGAAGAACGCCGACGCGATCGTGGCCCAGGCCAAGAGCCAGGCCGACCAGCTGCAGGCGGACGCCAAGTCCGAGACCGAGCGCATCCGCAGCCACGCGCAGCGCCAGGTCGACGAGCTCAACAAGCAGAAGGAGAGCGTCGGCGCTCACCTGGCCCAGATCAGCCAGCTACTCGGCGGATCAATGCCGGGGCTCGTCGACGCGCTCAAGCCCGCCGCGCCGCAGCCAGCCGTCGCGGCTCCGCCGGCCCGGGCTGTCACGGCCGCGCCGCCAGCCGAGCCCGCGCCCGCGCCGACGCCGGCGCCCGCGACAGTGGCGGCTCCGGCTCCGGCTCCGGCAGCCGCCCGACACTCGGCACCGGCCGACGGCGCCGCTAAGGCGACGGCGAACGGCAAGCAGGCCGAGGGCGACGACGAGTGGTGGACCGAGTAGCGACCTGCTGAGACGGGACTGATGGGCCCCAGCCGCCGGGCGGCTGGGGCCCATCAGTGTGCTGTCAGGGCGCGATCGTCTGGCCGCCGTCGACGACGAGGGTCTGACCGGTCATGAACGAGGACGCCTCGCTGGCGAGGAAAACTGCCGGACCGGCCATCTCGTCGGCCGACGCCCACCGCTGCATCGCCGACGATGCCACGGTAGCGGGCCCGATGACCGGGTCCTCCCACAGCGTCCGGTTCAGCTCCGTCGCCGTCCAGCCCGGGCAGAGCGCGTTGACCCGGACCTTGGCTGCACCCCATTCGGCAGCCAGCGACTTGGTCAGTGAGATCAGCCCCGCCTTCGACGCCCCGTACGGGCTCATCATCGGCGCTGCCGCGACGCCCGCCACCGAGGCGACGTTGATCACCGAGCCGCGCCCGCGCTCGAGCAGGTGCGGGGCGAAGGCGTGGCACACATAGACGGCCGAGCTCAGGTTGAGCTGGAGCAGCTTGTCCCAGCCGGACAGCCGCAGATCGCGGAACGGCACCATGAAGTTCGAGCCGCCGGCGTTATTCACCACCACGTCCACTGTGCCGAGGTGGTCGATCGCCGTGGCGGCGGCCTCGGCGACGGCATCGTAGCTGGTCACGTCCGTCGGGATCACGATCGCCTTGCGGCCGACCGCGGCGACCGCCTCGGCGGTCTCGGCCAGCCCATCGGCGCTGCGCGCGACAAGCGCGACATCAGCACCGGCCTCGGCGAGGGCGACCGCGATGGCACGGCCGATGCCGCGCGAGGCGCCAGTGACGAACGCGTTCCGGCCAGTCAGGTCGAACAGGCTCACAGTTAGTCCTTCCACTCAGTCGGCAACGGCCATGCCGCCGGATTGACCCGGCGCACGATCTCGTTCAGCACGATCCGGAGGTAGCGCTCCCCCACCCACAGGTGCTTCGCGCCCGGCACGCCAATCACGTCGGCCTGGGGCACGCGGCTGAAGCGCCGGCGCGCTTGTTCAGGCTGCAGGTAATCATCGTGCTCTGGCACCAGGACAAGCAACGGCTTGCCTGCCTCCGCCCAGGAATCGAGCGCGGCATCCCCGGCCCGGCGCAGCGGCGGCGAGAGCAGGATGGCCCCCTCGATGTCGGGGTCGTTCCCCCATTGCAGCGCGAGCTCGGAGCCGAACGACCAGCCGAGCAGCCAGAGCCGCGGCAGATCGCGGTCCGCGCAGTAGCCGATCGCGGCGGCAACGTCGTGCCGCTCGGTCTCGCCCGCGCCGAACTCGCCCTCGCTTCGGCCACGATCCGAGACCGTGCCGCGGGTGTTGAACCGCAGCACTGCCAGGTCTGCCAGCGCCGGAAGCCGGTAGGAGGCCTTGCGCAGGACGTGGCTATCCATCATGCCGCCATGCGTTGGCAGCGGGTGCAGGCAGATCAGGGTCGCGACCGCTGGGCGGCCGGGCGGCTCAGCAAGCTCACCGACGAGCGTCAGCCCGTCCGAGGTCAGCAGCGTGATGTCCGTGCGCGCCGCGGGCAGGATCGTGCTCGCGCTGATCTCGGTCATCGCGTCCTCACCGATGCGTCTGAGGGGCGGGCCCCGGCCGCCGCGGACGGCGCTGCCAGCAGGCGTTGTGCCAGTGCCTGCGTTCTTCCGGCCCTGGCGTGTGCGCGGACCAGACCACCAGGTGCGCTGTCCCCGGCGTCAGCTCCTGATCGCAGCCGGGGCACCGGTACGTCTTGGTCGCCGCCGCACCGGGGACCTGCCTGACCACCCAGTCACCGTCCGGCCACTCCTGAAGTTGCGGCGGCCCGAGCCGCACCGCTGAATCGTCCGGCGGCTGCGCAGCTGGGCCCGGACGGCGGGCTCGGCGGGGCTTGCTCGGCGCATCCGCCGGCCGCCGCTGCGCCTTGCGCGGACTCACGACTCCCACCTTCAGCTGTCAGCCGCACGGAAGGCAATCCCGGTCGCGGCATGCTCTGTCAGCAGCGGCGGCGGCGCAAACGACGGGTCACCGTAAGCGGCGTGCATAGACTCCAGGGCGGCCAGCACGTCAGCCGCCCCGGCCGAATCCAAGAGCTGGAACGGCCCCTGTGGGTAACCGCAGCCAAGCGTCATTGCGGTGTCGATGTCTGCCGCGCTGGCGTAGCTGTCCTGCACCATCCGGACGGCATCAGCCAGGTGCGGGTAGAGCAGCGCGCCCACGAGGAAGCCCGGCCGGTCGGGAGCCGACACCGCGGTGCGGCCGAGCCGCGCAGCCAGCGCCGTTCCGCTGGTGATTGCCTGCTCAGAACTGAGGCTCGTCTGCACAACCTCGGCGAAGCCGTCACCAGCCATGTGCAGCCCGACTGCCTGATCCGGCCGGCCGGCTGCGAGCGCCGCGGCCAGGACGCCTCGTCGCGCCGTTGCCGCAACCACGATCAGGTCAGAGGGATGCGCCGCGTTCCTGGTCACGTTGATGCCTGCGGTGGCGAGCGCAGTGGCGAGATCAGCCTCCGCATCGTCCCCTGACCCGATGAGCGTGACGGTGTCGGGCGCTGCCGAGGCGGCTACGTTCCCGTTGGAAGATGCCTTGTCCGTGCCCGCAGCTGGATAGTCGTACATGCCGCGGCCCGACTTACGGCCGGTGCGACCAGCGGCGGCGAGGCGGCGGAGCAGCGGAGCAGCGGCATACCTCGGCGTGCCGAACTCGCCGTGCAGCACGTCCAAGATGGACAGGGCTGTATCCAGCCCGATCAGGTCGAGCAGCGCCAGCGGGCCCATCGGCAGCCCGATGCCAGCAGTAGCCGCCAGGTCGATGTCCTCGCGGCTTGCGTAGCAGGCCTCAAGCAGCCGCACCGCGTGATTCAGGTAGGGCAGCAGCAGCGCGTTCGCCACGAATCCGGCCCTGTCGCTGACGTGCACCGGCGACTTGCCCAGACGACGCGCAAGGCCCGACACCGCGGCGGGCACGCCCTCCGCCGTGAGCACCGTGGACACAATTTCCACCAGGCGCATCACGGGGGCTGGGTTGAAGAAGTGCATCCCGATGACCCGGCCAGGGTGCGCGGTAGCGGCCGCGATCTCGGTGACCGACAGCGAGGAGGTGTTGGTGGCAAGGATTGCCGCCGGGCTGCAGACCCGATCCAGCTCGGCGAACACCTGCCGCTTGATTTCCCGTCGCTCCGGCACCACCTCGATGGCCAGATCGACTGCAGCGGCCTCGCTGAAGGCCCCGGCTGGCCGGACCCGGCTGCGAATCTCGGCCTGCTCGTGCGCGGTCAGCCTGCCCCGGCTCACCGCCCTGGACAGGCTGGCGTCCAGGATGCCGACGCCCCGCTTCAGCGCGTCGGGATCAGCCTCCAGCGCGACGACGCCGATGCCGGCGCGCGCGAACACCTCAGCGATCCCGGCTCCCATAGTGCCGAGGCCGACGACCGCCACTTCGCGAATCTCCATGGCCGCGACATTACAGTCGCGGCCTTCGTCGCCCGGACGCGCCCGCCAGAAGGCAATCGAGCACGCCCGCTAACAGGCTCCGTTCGGCTGCTGATCACTTGGCACGGCGGCCGATAGTGCGTCATCCTGGGGCAGCTTGCCGTACATCCTGTGTACACCTTGTAGGCACCCGTCACCGTGGAGTGAGCTGCCAGCATGCCGCGTCCCGACCCCAGCAACGCACTCGATCACATCGTGGTCGTCATGTTCGAGAACCGCTCGTTCGATAACCTGCTTGGCCGGCTCTACCAGCCGGGCGAGGTGGCGTCGTTCGAGGGCGTGCTCGACAAGGAGCTGACTAACCCGATCCCGGCCTGGGCGCACGATCGCGGGCCCGGCGCCGCGAGCGTGCCGTACGGGATCGCGGCGAACTCGAACACTCCGAACCCGGATCCGGGCGAGGAATACCAGCACGTCAACACCCAGCTGTTCGGGCTCATCGACCCGCCCGCCAACCGTGGCGTCCCGGCCGACGAGATGGTGACGCCGTTTAACGCGCCGCCCTACTCGAAGGCGCGGCCGTCGATGGACGGTTTCGTCGCCGACTACATCAGCGCGTGGCAGGCCGAGCTCGGCCGCGAGCCCCGGTATGACGAGTACGCGCAGATCATGACGGGCTACGCGCCCGTGCAGCTACCGGTGACCTCGGCGCTGGCACGCGGCTTTGCTACCTTCGACCACTGGTTCTGCGAGGTGCCGTCGCAGACCTTTGCCAACCGGTCGTTCTTTCACGCTGCCAGTTCGTCCGGACTGGTCAACAACCTGTCCCCGGCCGACTCGTTCCCGCTCCACAACACCGATCAGACGATCTTCGAGCGACTGGACCGGAGCGGCCTGGACTGGCGGGTGTACTGCGACCCGCCGAGTCATATGTCGCTGACCGGCATCATCCATGCCCCGCGCCTGTGGCGGTATTTCGCCACGAGGTTCGTCACGACCGACCGGTTCCTGCAGGACTGCGCGGACGGCACCCTGCCGGCCTACTCCTTTATCGAGCCGAACCTGCTCTACGGGCACAATGACATGCACCCGGCGTTCGGCGCGATGTTCCCTGGCGTGCCGATCGATCCCCCGTCGTCACTGCTCGGTGGCGAGGCGCTGCTGGCAAAGATCTACAACGCGATCCGGTCGTCGAGTTCGGACACCGGCTCGAACGCCTGGAACACCCTGCTCGTCGTGACCTGTGACGAGCACGGCGGCACCTACGACCACGTTCCGCCGCCGCTGGTCCAGCCGCCGTGCCCGGGCGGACCGGCCGGCGAGCTGGGCTTCCGCTTCGACCGGTCCGGCGTCCGGGTGCCGGCCTTCGTGATCTCGCCGTGGATTCCCGCACAGACCGTGGTGACGGCCGAGTATCGCCATACCTCGGTCATCGCGACGCTGCGCGAGCGCTGGCAGCTTGGCGCTGCCCTCACCGGCCGCGACGCGGCGGCGGCCGGGCTGGCACCGATCCTGTCGCTGGAGGCCCCGCGCGATCCGGACGGCTGGCCAGACGCGAGGCCGCTGCCAGTGCCGCCCTATACCGGCGTCATTCCGGCACCGGAGGCAGCGCTCCGCGGCCTGTCCAAGGCCATCTTCCACTCCTGCGTTGCGCTCGCGCGCGGTCGCGGCAAGCCTGTCCCAGAGCTCGTCGCCGACGAGAACCTCACCCGCGCTAACGGCATCGCACTGCTGGACGACCTAGCTGGCGATGCTTTCGTGCAGCTCCGCGACAGCTAGCCTGCCGTAGGCGGGGTGGCTCGCAACCGCCGTTCCGGTCCTGATGGGGTTGCTAGAGTTGCGTCTCGTGCGGCTCGTCATTGCCCGGTGCACCGTCGACTATGCGGGCCGGCTCAGTGCCCACCTCCCGCTGGCAACGCGGCTGCTGATCGTCAAGGCCGACTCGTCCGTGCTCGTGCACAGCGATGGCGGCTCGTACAAGCCGCTGAACTGGATGTCGCCGCCCTGCCGTCTGGCCGAGTCGGCGGCACAGTGGGTCGTCACCGGGAAATCCGGCGAGACGCTCACGATCGACATCGAGGAGATGATCAGTGACTCCTCGTTCGAGCTGGGCGTCGATCCCGGCCTTATCAAGGACGGCGTGGAGTCTCACCTGCAGGAGCTGCTAGCGGCGCAAGTCGAGCTCCTTGGCGCAGGCTGGCGGCTGATCCGGCGCGAGTTCCCGACCGCGATCGGCCCGGTCGATCTGATGTGCCGCGATGCCGACGGCGCAAGCGTGGCTATCGAGGTCAAGCGGCGCGGCGAGATCGACGGAGTCGAGCAGCTCACCCGGTACCTCGAACTGCTCAACCGGGATCCGCTGCTGGCACCCGTGCACGGGATCTTCGCCGCGCAGGAGATCCGGCCGCAGGCCCGCGTGCTGGCGGAGGATCGGGGCATCCGCTGCGTCACGCTCGACTACGAGTCGATGCGCGGGCTCGACGACAGCGCACTCCGGCTTTTCTGACGCCGCGCCCAGATGCCGGGGCAGGCGCTCGGCCTACAGTGCCTCCGCCACGTAGCCGCGGTTGACTGATGCCTATCAAAGTGATATCACTTTGATAGGCGGCGCTGGCGCGGCCGGTGCCGCAGGCCAAAGGAGGCAGCACGTGCAGGCACCAACGGAGAACCCCGCGCCCGCCCGGTCCATGATCGTCACGACAACCGAGCGGATCCCGGAGACCCGGGTTATCAGGACGATCGGGCAGGTGTTCGGCCTCACTGTCCGCTCACGCAGTCTGGGCGGCAACATCGCAGCCGGGCTCAAGAGCCTCGTCGGCGGCGAGATCGGCTCGTACGTCAAGCTCAACGAGGACGCCAGGCGTCAGGCGCTGGACCGGATGGTGCAGAACGCCGCCGCCATGGGCGCCAATGCAGTGACCATGATGCGCTTCGACTCGACCGAGATGGGCCGGACAATGAGCGAGATCGTGGCGTACGGCACGGCGCAGGTTGTCGACTGGGCGCAGGCGCCCGACACCACGCAAGGCTGAGCGGAGTCGTCATGCACCCCGTGGAATGGATCATCGTCGCGGTCGTGGTCGTCGGGGCCGTCATCGCGATCTTCGGCTGGGACCGGTACCGCGGCGAACGCAAGCGCGCGGGTACCACCGACGCGGCTGAGCCGACAACCGAGGTGTTCATCGACCCGGCGACCGGCAAGCAGATGCGCGTCTGGTACAACCCGGCGACCGGACAGCGGGAGTACCGGCCCGAGTAGCCTGACTCCCACACTATCTCAGCTCACCGCACCAAATAACCCATTTGACGGATTTCACCGACGGCGCGATCCTGAACCGGCCACGTTCCGCAGAGCCGGGAGGGCTGACGTGACGCAGACAGCCAGGTTCGACACGATCCGCACCGAGCGGCTGATCATGCGCCGGTGGCGCGACTCCGACCGGGCGCCGTTCGCCGCGCTTAACGGTGACCCCGAGACCATGAAGTTCTTCCCCGAGACGCTGGACCGGGTGGCAAGCGACACCTTTGCCGACCGCATCGAGGCACTGTTCGAGCGGCAGGGCTACGGCCTGTGGGCGCTGGAGGTCGCCGGAACTGGCCAGTTCATTGGCTACACCGGCCTTAACCCGATGCCGGACGGCGTGCCCGGAGCGGGCGGGATGGAGATCGGCTGGCGGCTGTCCCGCCACGCCTGGCACCAGGGCTACGCCACTGAGGCGGCTCGCGCGGCGCTCGCGGTGGCGTTCGACCGCGCCGGGCTGCCTGAGGTCTGGTCGATGACCGCCGTGCTCAACGAGCCATCGGCGGCTGTCATGCGCCGGATCGGGATGACCGAGGCCGGCCGCTTCGAGCATCCGCGAATCCCGGTCGGACACCGGCTCCGGCCGCATGTGCTGTATCACCTTCACCGCCCGCCGGCAGGCGGCGAGCCGGCATCTGGCGTCCAGCCGGAAGCCGGCCGCTAATCGGCGAGCAGGTGGGCGTTGACGGCTCGCGCCGAGCCGGCCAGCTCGGGCACGACCGCCACCGCCAGGCCGGCCCTTCGCAGCCGCACGGCACCGCCGCCAGGCGCGAAGATGGGCGGCTCGCGCCACGCGATGACCACCCGGCCGATGCCGCTGGCAATGATCAGGTCCGCGCACGGCGTCGGCCTGGACGCGCGGGCGGCGCACGGCTCCAGGGAGCTGTACATCGTCGCGCCAGCGAGGTCCGCGCGCTGGCCGGTGCCGCCTGAGGCATCTGATGCAGCGCCCGGCGGGCCAAGCCGGGCGAGGGCCACTTCCTCGGCATGATCAGCCGGACCGTACTCCCTGGAGTACCCGGTCGACAGCACGCTGCCGTCGGCCCCGACCAGCACTGCACCAACCGAGAAGGCGGTCGAGGACGGCGGACAGTACTGCGAGAGCCGGATCGCTTCCAGCAGCCAGTGCCGGTCGGCGTCGGGCCCGGCCGTGCCAGGGCTGCCTGGCTGGATCATGAGCGCTCCGAATCTGCGCACATTCGAGCTTGCACCGGTCCCCGCTGTGCGCCTTTCCGGGGCTTTTCCGCGGGTAGATCCCGGTGGATGTCACCACCGTACCGGACGTGATCTTCCCGCGACCAGTGAGTGATTTACTAATGCTGGACGGCCGGGACACGTAGTCGGTCAGACGTGCAATATTGGGCAAATAGTGCAGAACGGTGGTGCACGACGATGACAGCCACGCTCGGGAGCTATGGCCTGGTCAGGTCGACGGAAACCTTCGACACGCTGAATCCGGCCACGAACGAGGTCATAGGCACCTACCCGATCTTCAACGCCCTGGACGTGGCGGCGACTGTCGAGCGCGCTCAGGCGGCCGCGCAGTGGTGGGGTGACCTCGGCTGGAAGGGTCGCCGGCAGCGGCTGCTGGCCTGGAAGTCGTATCTGACCCGGTACGTCGGCCGGCTGGCCGAGCTCGTGCACACCGAGACCGGCAAGCCGGTCGCCGACGCCCAGCTGGAGATCCTGCTCGCGATTGTTCATATCGACTGGGCCGCCCGGAATGCCCGCCGGGTGCTCGGCCCGCGCCGCGTGCGCAGCGGGCTGGTTGCCATTAACCATGCAGCCACCCTGGAGTACCAGCCGCTCGGCGTGGTGGGTGTGATCGGCCCGTGGAATTACCCGGTCTTCACTCCGATGGGGTCGATCGCGTACGCACTTGCTGCCGGGAACGGGGTGGTTTTCAAGCCCAGCGAACTCACGCCCGCGGTCGGCGAGTGGCTGGTCAGTTCCTTTGCCGAGATAGTGCCCGAGCAGCCGGTGCTCCAGCTCATCACGGGCATGGGCCAGACCGGCGATCACCTGGCCCGCAGCGGCGTCAGCAAGATTGCGTTCACCGGCTCGGCGGCGACTGCCAGGCAGGTCATGGCCGCGTGTGCGGAGAACCTCACGCCGCTCGTGGCCGAATGCGGCGGAAAGGACGCCTTCATCGTCGCTGCTGATGCCGATCTGGACGCAGCTGCCGACGCATGCGCCTGGGGCGCGCTGTCGAATGCCGGGCAGACGTGCGTGGGTGTCGAGCGGGTCTACGTGGTCCAGGACGTGTACCACCAGTTCCTGGAGAAGCTGACCGACCGTGTCAGCCGGCTCCGGCCCGGCGACGACCGCGAGGCCGACTACGGGCCGATGACACTGCCCGGCCAGGCCGAGGTCATCGAGCGCCACATTGCGGACGCGCTGGCCCGCGGCGGTCGGCCGGTCGTGGGCGGCATCGCCAGCATCCGGCGGCCGTACGTCGGCCCGGTCGTCCTGGCCGACGTACCGGAGGAGAGCACCGCGGTCACCGAGGAGACGTTCGGGCCGACGATCACCGTCGCCAAGGTCGCCAGCCTGGCTGAGGGCGTCGAGCGCGCCAACGCCAGCCGGTACGGGCTCGGCGGCACCGTATTCGCCGGGAACAGGAAGGCTGCCATGAAGGCGGCCCGCGCCCTGCACAGCGGGATGACCGCAGTCAACTCGGTCATCTCGTTCGCCAGCGTCCCGGCGCTGCCCTTCGGCGGCTCGGGTGACTCCGGCTTCGGCCGGATTCACGGCGCGGACGGGCTGCGCGAATTCGCCCGGCCGAAGTCCATCACCAGGCAGCGGCTCAAGCCGCCTGTGAACCTGACCTCCTTCGGCCGGACCGACCAGGACCTGAAGAAGATCATGAACCTGGTCACGATGCTGCACGGCAGGCGCTACAAGTAACCTCGCCAGGGCCGCAGGCGGGGCGGGCGAGGTTACTGCGGCGCGGGCGCGAGCAGCGAGTCAGCAGGCTCCAGCGGAGCTAGCGGAGCCCGGCCCTGGATCAGGTCGGCAGCGCGCTCGGCGATCGCGATCGTGGGCGCGTTGGTGTTGCCGCGCGGCACCGTCGGCATCACCGAGGCGTCGACAACGCGCAGGCCCGCTACCCCGCGCACCCGCAGCTCGGTGTCGACGACACTGGTGAGCTTGCTGGCCGCGAGCCGGGAGTCGCCGCCCATCGCGCAGGTGCCGACCGGGTGATAGATCGTGGACAGGTTGCCGCGGATCCACTCTCGTACGTCAGCGTCGCTGCGGATGCCGGGGCCGGGTGCCATCTCGGCTCTGAGCAGACGGCTCAGCGGCCTCCCAGTGGCGAACTCGCGCGCCATCCCGACGGCCTTCACCAGCGGATCCAGATCGGCGAGATCAGACAGGTAGGACGGGTCAATCGACGGCTTGTGCCGCGGGTCGCTGCTGCGCAGCCTGATCTTGCCGCGGCTGCCGACCGAGATCAGGGTGATCAGGATGGAGAGCGCACGGCTGGCCGGGTCGGCCAGGCCGCCGTCGATATACGGGACCGGCAGCACGTGCCATTGGATATCGGGTGCAGGCAGTGCTGGGTCGGTCCGGCTGAATCCGCCTGCCTCCGCAATGTTGCTCGTCAGCGGACCGGTGTGCGTCATCTGCCAGCGCGCGAGGTTGCGCGGGCCGGCCTTCTCCCAGAGACTGCGCGCCTTCGGCGCGCTCCACATCGCGGTCACGACCGGGTGATCCGACAGGTTGCCGCCGACTCCGGGACTGTCGACCAGCGCCGGGATGTGGTGCTCGCGCAGATGATCGGCGGGCCCGACGCCGGACAGCATGAGCAGCTGCGGGCTGCCGATGGCGCCTGCGGCCACGATGACTTCCGCCTCGGCCCGCGCTAGCTCTTCCACGCCCCGGCGCAGGTAGCGAACACCGGTTGCGCGGCCCGCCTCGATCTCGATCGCGGTCACCAGGGTGTCGGTGTGGATCGTGAGGTTGGAACGGTCAGCGGCAGGGTGCAGGTACGCGTCGGCCGCTGACCACCGCCGGCCGGCCTTCTGGGTCACCTGGTAGTAGCCGACGCCGTCCTGTGACGGCCCGTTGAAGTCGTCGTTTGCCGGCAGGCCGCAGTTGCGGGCGGCGGCCACGAACGCGCCGGTCAGGCTGCTCTTGGACTTCAGGTCCTGCACGCTGAGCGGCCCTGCCGCGCCGTGGTAGGCCGACGCGCCGCGAGCGTTGTTCTCGGCGCGCAGGAAGTACGGCAGCAGGTCGGTATACCCCCAGCCGTCGCAGCCGTAGTCGTCACGCCAGGAGTCGTAGTCGCGCCGGCTCCCGCGGATGTAGATCATCGCGTTGATCGATGAGGAGCCGCCCAGCACCCGGCCGCGAGGCCAGTAGATCGAGCGGCCGCGGAGCCGGTCCTGCGGGATCGTCTGGTAATTCCAGTCGTAGGCGGTCTGGAACAGCAGGTTGACCGCAGCCGGGATATGGATCTCGTCGGCACTGTCAGGCGGTCCTGCCTCCAGCAGAAGGACGCGGGTAGCCGGATTCTCGCTCAGCCGCGAGGCCAGCACGCACCCGGCGCTGCCAGCGCCGACAATGACATAGTCATACACGGCCAGTCCTCCCAGATCCGCCTGGAGATCGCTGAATAGCCCGCCGGCTGTCTGGCCGGGGCCGCTTGGGGGATGCCACCCAGAGCAAGCGTATCGGGGTATTTGTGCATAGCTCTCGCGATTCGAGCGTGATCTGTCGCTACATTCCGACTTTCCGCTTTCCGGGGAAGGCGATCGACGCAACTGCCCCAGACGCCAGCGCGCTCCCGGTCCGAAGACCGGGAGCGCGCTCCCCCCACACGTGCGGCCCCGTAATCCGGCGGGCCCCCGAGAACCGCCGACTTACCGCGTCAGGCCGCGAGCCGCTCAGCGGCTCATTCCGGGCCCAGACAGGCCCAAGCCTGTAATCAAAAAATCTCGCCTAGTGGTAGCAGCGAGACCCAGCGATATCACTCTCAGTATTCATACAGTCTCACATCGTGCTGGCTTGGAAATACCCCAGGTCAGGGCCGCTAACCACAGGAAAAACTAGGCCCATGAGGAGAGCCGCGAGATCCGCTCCGGAGGCCGCATCCCGCAAGCGATTTCGGACAGCATCGGCTGGGCTAGACCTGAAATCGCAGATTCGACCGCAAACAAATCCGGTTGCCAGTGTCCGCGGCCCGAGCCGATACCGTAGGCCCATGTCATCAAACCGGGATACCCCCGTCGTCCTGTCCAAGATCTACACGCGGACCGGTGATGACGGCACTACCGCGCTCGGCGACATGAGCCGCGCCAGGAAGACCGACCCGAGGCTCAGCGCCTATGCCGACACCGACGAGGCGAACTGCGCCATCGGGGTCGCGGTCACGATGGGCCAGCTGCCACCCGAAGTTAACCAGCTCCTGCTCCGGATCCAGAACGAGCTATTCGACGTCGGCGCCGATCTCTGCAACCCGGTCACCGAGCACCCGGATTATCCCCCGCTCCGAGTCGACGAAAGCTACATCACCGCGCTCGAGCAAGACTGTGACACCTTCAATGAGGGCCTCCCCGTGCTGCGCAGCTTCGTCCTACCCGGCGGGAGCCCGGCTTCGGCTCTGCTGCACGTGGCCAGGACGGTCGTCCGGAGGGCCGAGCGCAGCACCTGGGCCGCTCTTGAGGCACATGGCGACAGCATGAACCCGCTGACGGCCAAGTACCTGAACCGGCTTTCTGACCTGCTGTTCATCCTGGCGCGGCGGGTCAACCAGCCGGACGGCGACCTGCTCTGGAAGCCGGGCGGAGACCGCTAGCCTGCCCGCAGGTGAAATTCCGGCGATGCCTCCAGCCAGGACAGCAGCCCGGTGAGCGCGGCCTGCGACATGGCCAGCTCGATCCGCTGGACGTCACGAGAGCGGGCTGACCGCTCCGGCCTGCTTTCGCACTCGGCGATGAGCACTTCCGGGCCGAACCTGTCCGCTTCTGCCGCGCCGGGCGGCCTGCTGCGAACGATCCGCAGCCCGGCGCGCGGAAAGCAGGCGGCCGGCCTGAGCCGGAGGCCCACCGACCGGTGCCAGCACAGCTGATCGCGCTGGTACTCGGCGACGCCGTGCCGCCACTTCGGGCTGCTCCCCTGGCGCAGTCCGCACTCGACGACACCGCCGTGCCTGGTGATGATCCAGAACCGCGCAACTAGCCAGGCAACCGCCCCGAACGCGAGCGCGGCCAGCGCCACGCTGAGCGCGAAGACGAGCTGACCCGACACCCCCGTGGTACCTGCGTGACCCGGTCAGCCAGTCCGGCTAGCTGACTGTTCCGCCGCCCCGAGCAGCGCCCGGTAGTAGCGCACGTCGGGCGGCTCTTCCGGGCCGCCAGCCGCCGGCCCGGCCGCCTGGAGCGCGCGGTCCAGAGCCGCCTGCGCGGCCGCGACGTTCACGTCCGAGCCGAGCTGACCCTGCCGGGCCAGCACCGATACCCGGTTGTCGGCCATGGACAGGAATCCGCCCGACACGGCGGCGAAGACGTCGGGGCCGGCGCTCTCCGGCCGGATCTGAACCATGCTGCCCTCGTAGAGGATGCCGATCACAGGTGCGTGGTTGGTCAGCAGGCCGATTTCGCCGTCGAGCGTCCTGGCAAGGACCATCTCGGCGGTGCCGGACCAGATCTCGCCTTCCGGCTCGACCAGCTCAACCATCATCGTCATGAGCGTTCCATTTCCTTGGCCTTGCGCTCGACGTCCTCGATCCCGCCGCACATGAAGAACGCCTGCTCAGGCACGTTGTCGTACTTGCCTTCGCAGATCGCCTTGAAGGAGCGGATGGTCTCCTCCAGCGGGACGAAGACGCCGGGCTGGCCGGTGAACTGCTCGGCCACGAACATCGGGTGGGACAGGAACCGCTCGATCCGGCGGGCGCGCTGCACCGTCACCCTGTCCTCTTCGGACAGCTCGTCGATGCCCAGGATCGCGATGATGTCCTGCAGCTCGGTGTAGCGCTGCAGGATCCGCTGCACCTCGCGGGCGACCGCGTAGTGCTCCTCCCCCACGAACTGCGGCGCCAGGATCCGGGAGGTCGAGGCCAGCGGGTCGACCGCCGGGAAGATGCCCTTCTGGGTGATCTCCCTGGACAGCGCGGTGGTGGCATCGAGGTGCGCGAACACGGCCGACGGAGCCGGGTCCGTGTAGTCGTCAGCGGGAACGTAGATGGCCTGCATCGAGGTGATCGAGTGACCGCGGGTGGAGGTAATCCGCTCCTGCAGCTGGCCCATCTCGTCAGCCAGCGTCGGCTGGTAGCCCACAGCCGACGGCATGCGGCCGAGCAGCGTGGAGACCTCCGAGCCCGCCTGAGTGAACCGGAAGATGTTGTCGATGAACAGCAGCACGTCCTGCTGCTGCTCGTCGCGGAAGTACTCCGCCATAGTCAGCGCGGACAGCGCGACCCGGAGCCGGGTGCCCGGCGGCTCGTCCATCTGGCCGAAGACCAGCGCGGTGTCCTTGATGACGCCCGACTCGCTCATCTCCAGGAACAGGTCGTTGCCCTCACGGGTACGCTCGCCGACGCCGGCGAAGCAGGACACGCCACCGAAGTTCTTCGCGACCCGAGTGATCATTTCCTGAATCAGCACGGTCTTGCCCACACCGGCGCCGCCGAACAGGCCGATCTTGCCGCCCTTGACATACGGGGTCAGCAGGTCGATCACCTTGATCCCGGTCACCAGCATCTCGGTCCTGGGCTCCAGCTGGTCAAACGCAGGCGCTGCGCGGTGAATGGACCACCGCTCCTTGATGTCCAGGGAAGCCGTCGGCACATCCAGCGACTGGCCGAGCACGTTGAAGACGTGGCCCTTAGTGACGTTGCCGACGGGCACGGTGATCGGCGACCCGGTGTCAGTAACCATCGCGCCCCGGACCAGGCCGTCGGTCGGCTGCATGGAAATGGCACGGACCGTGTCATCCCCGAGGTGCTGCTCAATCTCCAGGGTCAGCGTCCGGGTGGTGTCGCCGAGCGTCACGTCGACCTGCAGCGCGTTGTAGATCTCCGGCATCTCCTCGGTCGCGAACTCGACGTCCACGACGGGGCCGATCACGCGGGCTACGCGGCCCGTAGCCGACGGGCTGGCCGGGCCACCGGCCGCGGCGGTCTCTGCGGTAGCACTCATGTTGATGCTCACTTACTCCCTGGTCGCGTCGGCCAGCGCATTCGCGCCGCCCACGATCTCGCTGATTTCCTGCGTAATCTCGGCCTGCCGTGCCTTGTTCGCTTCCCTGCTGAGCTTCTCGATCAGCTCGTTAGCGTTATCCGTTGCCGACTTCATTGCCCGACGGCGCGCCGCGATCTCCGAAGCCGCCGACTCCAGCAGTGCGTGGAACAGCCTGCTTTCGACATACCACGGCAGCAGCGCGTTGAGAACATCCTCAGGCGATGGCTCGAACTCATAGATCGGCAGCGGGCCTGTTGGCGGCGGCTGATCGGTCTTCTCAATCTCCAGGGGCAGCAGCCGTCGCACGACCGCTTGCTGGGTCAGCATGGAGACGAATTCGGTGTAGACGACGTAGATCTCGTCAACGCCGCCTTGCTCCGTCGGCCGCTCATAAGCGTCGAGCAGGAGCTGGGTGATCTCGGCCGCGTTCCGCTGCTGAGGGGTGTCGGAGAAGCCATTCCACTCAGCAGCGAGGTCGCGGCCGCGGAACCGGTGCCAGCTGATGCCCTTGCGGCCCGCGACGTACGTCGCCGGCTGGACGCGCTGGTTCTGCAGCAGGGACCGCAGGCCCTGGGCCTCACGGAGCACGTTGGAATTGAACCCGCCGCAGAAGCCGCGGTCGCTAGTCAGAACGACGACCGCCGCCCTGGCCGGACTGGGCGCCGACTGGGTCAGCGGATGGTCGATGTTCCCGGACCTGCTGACGACGGCCTCCACCGCTCGGGTGAGCTCACGGGCGTACGGTGCTGCCGCGTGCAGTCGCTGCTGGGCCTTGATGATCCGCGAGGCCGCGATCAGCTCCTGGGCGCGCGTGATCTTGGCGGTGGACTGGACACTCCTGATCCGCCGCCGTACCGCGCGAAGCTGGGCTCCCATGCTGCGTGTTACCGCCCTACTGGATCTCGGACTGGGCCGGCGGCGCGTACTGCGGGATCGACTCCTGCTCGACCTTGCTCTTGTCCAGCGGCGCGACTGGCTCCTCCTTAACGAGCAGCTCGCCGTCGGACTTTTCGAAGGTGCCGCGGAACCGCCCGATCGCGTCCTTGAGTGCCACGACGGTGTCCTCGGCCAGGTCGCCGGTCTCCCTGATCGCGTCGTAGATGCCGGCATGGGCCGTCTGCAGGTAGTCAAGGAACTCGGTCTCGAACCGCCGCACGTCCTCAACCGGCACGTCGTCCAGATAGCCCTCGTTAGCTATCCAGATGGCAACCACCTGACGCTCGACCGGGAACGGGCTGTACTGCGGCTGCTTGAGCAGCTCGACCAGCCGGGCGCCGCGATCAAGCTGGGCACGGGAGGCCGGGTCCAGGTCAGAGGCGAACGAGGCGAATGCCTCCAGGTCGCGGTACTGCGACAGGGCTAGCTTCAGGCCGCCGGCCACCTTCTTCATGGCCTTGATCTGGGCATTGCCGCCGACCCTGGACACCGACTGGCCCACGTTCATGGCCGGCCGCACGCCCGCGTTGAACAGGTCGGTCTCGAGGAAGATCTGGCCGTCCGTAATCGAGATGACGTTGGTCGGGATATACGCCGAGATGTCGTTGGCCTTGGTCTCCACGATCGGCAGGCCGGTCAGCGAACCACCTCCGAGCTCGTCGGACAGCTTCGCGCAGCGCTCAAGCAGCCGGGAGTGCAGGTAGAACACGTCGCCGGGATAGGCCTCGCGGCCCGGCGGCCGGCGCAGGAGCAGCGAGATGGCTCGATAGGCCTCGGCCTGCTTCGTCAGGTCATCGAACACGATCAGCACGTGCTTGCCCTGATACATCCAGTTCTGGCCGATCGCCGAGCCGGTGTAAGGCGCAATGTACTTGAAGCCAGCCGGGTCCGAAGCCGGCGACAGCACGATCGTGGTGTACTCAAGCGCGCCCGCATCCTCCAGCGCCTGGCGCACGGAGGCGACCGTCGAGCCCTTCTGCCCGATTGCCACGTAGATGCACCGGACCTGCTTCGCGGGGTCACCCGTGTCCCAGTTCTGCTTCTGGTTCAGGATCGTGTCGATGGCAATCGTTGTCTTGCCGGTCTGCCGGTCACCGATGATCAGCTCGCGCTGGCCACGGCCGATCGGCGTCGTGGCATCGATCGCCTTGATGCCGGTCTGCAGCGGCTCGCTCACCGGCTGGCGCTGGACCACAGTTGGCGCCTGCAGCTCCAGCTGGCGTTCATTGGTCGCCCCCTGAATCGGTCCGAGGCCGTCCAGCGGCGCACCCAGCGGACCGACTACCCGGCCGAGAAAGCCGTCGCCCACCGGAACCGACAGAACCTCGCCGGTGCGGCGGACGCGCTGGCCCTCCTCGATCTGGCTGAACTCGCCGAGCACCACGACGCCGATCTCGCGGACGTCGAGGTTGAGTGCGATGCCGCGGGTACCGTCCTCGAACTCCAGCAGCTCATTCGCCATGACCGACGGCAGGCCAGAGACCCTCGCGATGCCGTCGCCGCACTCGACGACGGCGCCGACCTCCTCAGTGGAGGCTGTTCCGGGCTCGTAGGCCTCGACGAAGCGCTCAAGAGCGTCCCGGATCTCTTCCGGCCGGATTGTCAGCTCCGACATGGTCCTCGCGTCCTTCTTGTCTGTAGCAGGGGTTTGCGCTTGTACGTCATCTTCAGTTTCCGGCGGTGGCTCGCTCACCTCACGCCGCCAGCCTCCGCCGGGCTTCGGCAAGCCGTGCCGTAACGCTGCCGTCAATGAGCTCGTCTCCGACCCGTACGGTCATGCCACCGGCGACCCGCGGGTCCAGCACCACGTTCAGGTGAACCTGGTGCCCGTAGATCTCGCCCAGGGCGCCCGACAAGCGCCTGCGCTGGGCATCGCTGAGCGGGACGGCCACGTGCACCTCGGCAACGAGTCGCTCCCGGCGGCGGGCCGCCAGCTGGGCGTACTCCTCCAGGCTAACGTCCAGGCTCCGCCCGAGCGGGCTCACCGCGGCCTCGGTGATCAGTCGCAGCGCCTCCGGCGTTACCTTGCCGGCCAGCAACTGGCTGAGCAGCCGCCGCTTGTCGTCGGCCCGCACGAACGGATTGGTCAGTGCCATGCGCAGGTCCGGCTGGCTGCTGACGATCCGCCCGAACCTGAAGAGCTCGTCCTCCAGGTCATCGAGGCGGCCTTCGGCCTCGGCCGCGGCCGCGATCGCCTGCACGCCCAGCTGCTCGACCGCATCGGTCAGGTCACCGGGTGCCGACCAGGGTGCCGCGGCCGCGTCAGCCGCAAGGCCCGATGCCGCCGCGCTGACCCGGCTGGCCAGCAGCGAGTTAGCAAGCGACGATCTGCCCTCGGCCGGGCGTGACGGATCGGTCAGGGCCCGTCGGAGCACCGACTGGCTCGCCAGCAGCCCGGCGATGCCGAGCAGGTCGTTGCCCATCTCGAGCAAGTCCTGCGCGCGAAGAGTCAGCGACGCCAGGCGCTCCTCGAGCTGGGCGGCAGAAGCCCTGCTGATGCCTCTCATGACGAGGTCCGCGCTCCGGACGCCGGGTGCTCGCTAGCCTCGAGATCGGCGAGGAACCGCTCGACGACCCTGCTCTGCCTGGCCTCGTCCGCCAGCGACTCACCGACGATCTTGCTCGCCAGCTGCACCGACAGCGCGCCGACCTCGGCCCGCAGCGACGTGAAGGCCTGCTGCCGGTCGGCCGCGATCTGCGCGTGCGCCGACTCGGTGATCCGCCTGGCCTCCGCCTGGGCCTGCTCGCGCAGCTCCGCGATGATCGCGGCGCCCTGCTCCCTCGCGTCCTCACGCAGCCGGGCCGCTTCGTGCCGCGCCTCGGCCAGCTGCGCCTGGTACTGGTCCAGCAGGCGCTGCGCCTCGGCCTGCATGTCCTTAGCGCGCTCGAGGCCGCCCTCGATCTGCTCAGTTCGCTCCTCAAGGACCTTCATGATCCTGGGCAGCAGGACCTTCCAGAGCGCGAAGAACACGATGAAGAACGCGATCCCGCCGACGATAACCTCGACCCAGTTCGGAACGAGCGGGTTCGGTTGCGACGACGCCGCGAGCCCTTGCAACATGTGCGGCTACCTCTCCAGCCTGGAGTGCTACTTAATGAAGAACGGCACCGCGATGCCGATGAGGGCCAGGGACTCGGTCAGCGCGAAGCCGATCCACATCAGGCCGGTGACCCGGCCTGCCGCCTCGGGCTGCCGCGCGATCGCCTGGATGGTGTTGCCGAAGATCAGGCCGATGCCGATGCCGGGGCCGATGGCCGCAAGACCGTAGGTCAGCGCACCGAGGTTGATGATGTGGGTCCAGATCGGGTTGCCGGAGGAGGACCCGGGAGTTGTCGCACCGGCTGCCATGACCAGGTGGTGTGCGCCGGAGGCGACGTAGAGCAGGTGATGCAGGTGCACCAGTTGCTGCATTGCGTATTCCTTCGTGTCGGCCGGCGGGATCTCCGCCGGGTTCTTGCTTGCAGAGTCGGCTTAGTGGGCGGGCTCGTACGCGCCCGAGATGTAGGTAGCAGTCAAGATCGTGAAGATGAACGCCTGCAGCGCCTGGACCAGCACCTCGAGTGCGGTCACCAGGATCAGCACGACGAAGGATGTGGCCGAGAACAGCAGGCCGATGGAGAAGGTGAGCAGGTACCAGGTGGCGAGCGAGAACACCAGCAGGAGCACGTGCCCGGCCAGCATGTTGGCGAAGAGCCGGACCGACAGTGTGAACGGCCGCACCAGCACGTTCGAGAGGAACTCGATCGGGACCAGCAGCGGCAGGATCCACCAGGGCGAGCCCTCCGGCACTGTCAGCGCCTTCATGTACCCGAACAGGCCCTGCTTCCTGATGCCGAGGCCCATGTAGATGAGCCATACCATCAAGGCCAGCGCTACCGGGAAGCCGTACTTCGACATCGCCGGGAAGTACAGGATGGGGATGATTCCCATGATGTTGTTGATCCAGATAAAGAAGAACAGCGAGACCAGGAACGGCAGCCACTTGTCGCCGCTCTTGCCCAGCTGCGGGCGCAGGATCTGATCGCGGACAAACAGCACGCCCATCTCGCCGAGGTTCTGCATGGTCCCCGGCACGAGCTTGGGACTGCGGAAGGCCAGCCAGAAGAACAGCAGCACGAGGAACGTACTAGCAAAA
>Ga0335073_10001270_pt1 | contig 33747 bp, 30 predicted proteins | sample Lox_Sample_22_FD_207093 | JGI IMG/M metagenome (GOLD analysis project Ga0335073, IMG submission 207093) | Soil microbial communities from Loxahatchee National Wildlife Refuge, Florida, United States - Lox_Sample_2.2 | ecosystem: Environmental > Terrestrial > Soil > Wetlands | place: USA... | reverse complement strand
TACGCCCAATAATTCCGAACAACGCTCGCACCCTCTGTATTACCGCGGCTGCTGGCACAGAGTTAGCCGGTGCTTCTTCCACCAGTACCGTCATTATCGTCTTGGTCGAAAGGAGTTTACGCCCCAAGGGGCTTCATCCTCCACGCGGCGTTGCTGCGTCAGGGTTTCCCCCATTGCGCAAAATTCCCCACTGCTGCCTCCCGTAGGAGTCTGGACCGTGTTTCAGTTCCAGTGTGTCCGTGCGCCCTCTCAGGCCGGATACCGATCTTCGCCTTGGTGGGCCGTTACCCCGCCAACTAGCTAATCAGCCGCGACCCCCTCTCCAAGCGCATTGCTGCTTTGATCTTGCGATGTTATGCGGTATTAGCCCCGGTTTCCCGGAGTTATTCCCCACTCGGAGGTAGGTTAGTCACGTGTTACTCACCCGGTCGCCACTTTACTCATGGATTGCTCCACTTTCTCGTTCGACTTGCATGTGTTAGGCACGCCGCCAGCGTTGATTCTGAGCCAGGATCAAACTCTCGTTTGAAACCTGTTCGCCCACCGACGGGTAGAAGGTGGGCTGCCAACCCGATCCGCTCGAAAGGGATCTGTTGGCGACCACTGCAGCCTCCGCTAAGAGGCACAGTGGCCTATCTTGTGAGATCGTTTCGGACTAATGCCCGAATCCGCTCTCTCACGACTGGCACGTTCAACCGAGTTGTCAAAGACCGACTCGCGATCCGCCGGAGCGGCGCGAATTCAGTCCAGGCGGAGACACACAAGTGTGAATCCGACTGTCCTCGAAACCTTACAAACATACGTTGCTGCGCAAGGCGCTGTCAACGCAAGCGCTTCACAGAATATCCACGCGATTTCCACATTGGAACACAGACAGGAGAGGGAACCCTCAGGGGGCTGAAGCCCGAATCTTTCGACGGGCCCTGCCGGCACGACCTAAAGAGGTGCCCCTTCCCGGCTCGTGCTCGTTGGAGCGCGCAACGGTATGGCCTTCCGCTTTCGCAGCGCCGATTTCAGCGCACTCGGCTTTTTAGGCCACGCGAAGGCGGAAGACAGAAAATTGAGAAAAGATCCTTTTTGGAGGTCCTTGCTTTGAAGGTACCCTTCAGAAACCTACTGGTGTTTCCGAATCAAGTCCCGTGGCCGGGACAATTGAGGGAATCAATCCCTCCTGAAACATTAGATGCCGGACGCGCACGAGAGTTGCAGAAAAGCGCCCAGCCAGCCACACGAATGCTCTCGGTTCATTGTTTATAGCACGTGAATGAGAAAGAGCGCAAGGGGGTATTTGAAAAATGAGGAAGTTTACTGAAATGGTCCCCCGAAACCCGCGAAATATGGGCGGTAGTGACAGCGGTCACCGATGGGAACCCGAAAAGAAAAACAAGCAGGCCCTGAGTGGCGAAAAGAGATCGCACCGCAGGATCTTCATTTCAGCGCAGGCAGATATTTGACTGGACGAGCATTCTCTTTCGCCCCTCCGGGGCTTCGGACGACGTACAACGACTGTTACCCACGGCTTGCGCCGTGAGCTGCGTTCTTTCGCCGCTTCGCGGCTGCGGGCGTTCTGCCGGCGAATTCTTCGACAGCGTGACAACTTCCGGTGGGGCGTCAGGGTAACGCTCAATTGCCGATTTGGAATCGTGATTTGCCATTTGTGACCTCCGTCACCGCGCGCGAAGCCTTGCGCTTCGCAAAATCGATATCGTTCCTCGCAGACGCGTTGTCGCATTGATGCTCGCCCGAAAATGCTTTATGCAGGCGCTGACCGGCGGCTCAGCCGCGAGGCGGCGCAAGAGTGGAGCCCACGGCGCAAGCCGTGGGTGGCGCGAAAAAAAGACCACCAAGCCCCGGAGGGGCGTAAGAATCGTGTCCCACACTTCTGGCAACATCCTGCTTCACATGATCTTCTCCACCCACGGCCGGTGCCCATTGATCAAGGCGGATTTCCGCGCGGACCTGTTCGCCTATCTCGGCGGGATCGTGCGTGAGATGGAGGGGACGGCGTTGATAATCAACGGTACCACCGACCACGTTCACATGCTGGTGCGGATTCGGCCCGCCCAGTCTTCTGCACAGATCGCGCGCGTGGTAAAGGCTAATTCATCGCGCTGGGTTCACGAGAAGTGGGATTCAAAGTTCGCATGGCAAACCGGCTACGGGGTGTTCAGCGTGAGCGAATCGAATGTCCTCGCAGTCACGAAATACATCGCTGAACAAGAAGAACATCACCAGACACACTCTTTTCAGGAAGAGTTCCTTGCGTTCCTCAAGAAGAACAACGTGGCTTATGACGAGCGCTACATCTGGGATTAGTTTCTTTCGCCCCTCCGGGGCTTGCTTTAATTTTGTGGCGCTACCCCACGGCTTACGCCGTGGGCTGCATTCTTTCGCCGCTTCGCGGCTGCGGGCCGAACCGCTGCTCAGCCGACTGCGGCTCTTGCTCCGGCGAGCGGAGCAAGATCCTCGCTCAGGATGACCCCGAGACGAACAAGGATCAGCGTTTGAGCAGGTGCCAGGCCTCTTTGTACTTCGCGTATTTGGCGTGATTGGAGCGGGGGGTGAGCAAGATGTCGGGCTGGCCGTGGGTGGCTTTGATCGGGAGGATGTACCAGGTATCGGTGGGGATGACGTAGGCGGCGATGAAATCGATCTGGTCGGGGCGGTAAGGGACTCCGTTGGAATCGAGGTGGCACTTGTAGGAGTTGCCGCGGTGGAAAATGGTGCACTTGACCTGAACGCGGCAGAAGCGGCCGGCGTAATCGATAGCGACGTCGTAGGGGGAGGACTCGCCCCAGGGTTTGGAGGGGCGAAATCCGAGTTCGATGGCGCGGGCGATGAAACGAAGCTCTGCCCACTCGCCGCGCGCCTTCGCGTGGCGGATGTGGATGCGGTAATTTTTCATTGAGTCGACAGCCTGGAACGTGATTTGGGCAAAAAAAAGCGCGGCCTGGAATGGCCGCGTTCGTTTTTTACTCTCTAGTTCTATTTTATCAATCTGACGGGGGCAAAGTGGACATTTTGGCGGAAATATATCTGGAACGGGGACAGCAGGTTACGGGGAATGGGAGTGGTTAGGGGGCTTGACAAGATTTTGGGCGGTTTCGCTTTTTTCGACCTTTACGCGACGGCAGACGGAGGGCGGCGAGTCCTCGTGCCATGATTCTTTCCGTCCTGATTCTTGCCGTCTGGTTCTTGCCGTTTTGGTTCGGTCGATTCTCAGGGGAATTCGAGGGTGACAAACCTGGCGATGCGGCCCATGTTGGTCAAGGTACTGCGGTGGTGGGCTGGGACCCAGAGCACTTCGCCGGGCTTGAGACGGATGCTGTCGGAGGCGTGGGTGGGGGCGTTGTGGTTCGTCTGAAGTAATTGGAGATCGCTGACCGCGACCAGGAGGTACGGAGCGGGGGAAACAGGCGACATGCCTCTGGGCTGGAGCTCGAAGTCGGAGACGCGGACGGCGTCTTTGACGAAGAGGATTTCCCGGGTGCCCCCGTGGAGGATGTCGAGACCGCGATCCTGGTCCCATGGGGCGGGCGAGTGGCGAAGTGTTTCGTCCTGCAGAAGTTCGATGGTGACGTTGAGAAAAGGCCGGCCAGAGGGATTGCGGGCGATGTGGGCGAAGCCGGTGGGGATGAAACGAGTCTCGCCGTCCTGGAGGTCGACGGTGACGGGAGGCTGTCCCTTGATGGCGTTGACGACTCGGTTCGCACCGAGCGTGACGTAGAGGTAGTCGTGGCGATGCCAGTGCATGAGAGTTTCCGAGTGCGGAGGAACGTAGACGCTGAAGACTCGGACCTGAGCGTTGGAGAAGACGAGGTGGTGGTGAGGTTCGGCGGTGATTTCGACTTCAGGAACCGATTGTGCGGAGAGGAGCGCAGCGAGGAGAAAGAGAAAAACGAAGCGAGGCATGGCGGGATTCTAGCATTGGGATAGCGAGGGGAAGCAGGGTCAGACTTCGCGGGTTAGGCGGATCCACTCTTCCATCTGGTCGAGATATTCGGCGAGGGCGCGGCGTCCGGTGGAGGTGAGGCGATATTGGGTGCGCGGGACGCGTCCCTCAAAAAATTTCACGCAGGAAATGTACTGGGCCTCTTCGAGCTTGCGTGCGTGGACGCTGAGGTTGCCGTCGGTGGTCTTGAGCACACGCTTGAGATCGTTGAAACTGAGCGACTCATTGGTGGCGAGAGCGCTGACGATGCCGAGACGAATGCGCTCGTGGATGAGGCGATCGAGTTCGGGGAGCTCGGGAGCACGCGCGGGCGGGTGCTCGCGAGTTTCCGGCCGCGAGTGATGGGGATGGGATGCGGGGTTGGCGTGCTTGCGAGATGGAAGACTTCTAGCCACCGTGCCTCCTAGCAATGAGAAATCCGAAGATGATGTGAAAGCCACCGAATCCGGCGGCCAGGAACCAGTTTCCCCAGGCGGCGGGGGCAAGGACGGCGAGAGCTCCGAGAAGCATGAAGCAGACGCCCATGACGGGGAGGATGGCGACGGAGAAAGCGCCTCCGGTGATGATGCCAGCGCCGTAGAGCAGGAGCCAGGCTGAGGGCAGGGCCGACTGAAGGCCGGCGCGCAACATGAGAAGCGTAAGGAAAGCGCCGGCAACGAGGGGGGGCGCAAGTCCGAGGGCGACTTTGCGGGCGGGGCCGGAGAATAACGGAAGGCCGCGGCGGTTCGCCTTCCAGGTGCAAGAAAGAAGTCCGATGACGACGGCGAGGATGCCCTCGGCGAGCCAGACCTGGAGCCAGGCGAAAGAGGACGCCTGACGGGCCGCGAGCCAGGCGGCGACGATGGCGGTCAGGCCGAGGAGAATGTAGCCGACGCCGGAGACAGCGGTGAAGGCGGCGGAGCGCTCCATGGTGTCGCGAATGAAGCGGAGGTCGGCGGCGGGGTCGGGCGCGGCACGATCGGGCACTGGCCGGGAAGAACGGTGAAGGTGGCGAATGCGGTGGGGACGGGGGTCGAACATGAGAGTAGGGTAACCGGCGTACTGATTGGTGTCAAGTACTTTGCTTTTCAAAGTTGAACGCGCCCGGCGCCGGGTTGGAGATCGTGAAGTCCTCACCCTCCCGGAAAGAATGCGAGAAGGGTGGGGCACGGCGGCTGGTTGGCGTCCGGCACATCATTGCTTGAGAAGGCCGAAGACGCCGACGCCGGTGGTGGTGCCGACGTAGACCTTGCCGTTGGCGATGGTGGGAGTGATGAATTTGTTACCGACGCCGAAGTGGTCGCGGGAGCCGGCTTGATTGCTGTTATAGATCTCGGCGAGATTCCTGGCGTTGTAAGCGTGGAGGGTCGCGGGATCGGTGTTCTCGGCGGCCCAGACGATGGGGTTCTGACCGGCGTTGGCGGAGATGCTGGGAGTGGCTCCGGGATAGACGAGGGAATTTGTGGTTTGTGCGACCGGGGTGGGCAGGAGGCGCGCGTTCTTGAATTGAAAGGCGTAGATGGGCGATCCCTCGGGACCGCAGTAGATGCGGCCATTGAAGGCGGCGGGCATGGACCACATGCCGCCGGGAAGAGCGCCATCGAGTTCCTGGTAGATGCGGTTGGTGCTGGAGTTGTATTTGCCCATGTTGGAGCGGTTGACGACGTAGAGATTGGAATCTTTGCCGGCGCCGACGGCGAGCTCCCAGGTGGTTCCGGAGGAATCCTTCTGGTTGACGAGCAGAGTGCCGCCGGAGCCGAGGTCGACATCGCCGTCATTTTCGGAGAGCTGATTGTACATTTCGAAATAGTCGGCGACGGCGAGTCCGCCCTTGGTGGTGACGCGGAGGAAAGCGTTGCCGTAGTCGCCCTGGTCGGGAAAGCCGGAGGGATTCAGGGTGGAATCGAAGTATCCGTTGGCGTCGAGCAGGATGATGTTGCCGAGGGAGTCGGCGGCCATGCCGGCGCCGGAGCCCCAGATGGCGCCCTCGTTGCCGTTGGGAGTGAGGTTGAGAACGGTGGTCTGGGCGAGGGTGTTGATGTTGTAGCCCATGATCCATCCGGTGTAAGGACGGATGTCGCAGTGCGAGGCCCAGGCGAGATAGACGGTGTTGCCGATCAAGAGAAGACTGGCGCGCTCTTTGTACTGGGCGGGATCGAAGATGACATTGCCGCCAGAGCTGTTGTCGCCGGTGCCGGGATACCTGGCCGTGATTTCGACGGGACCTTTGTGAAGTTCAGCGCCGTTGGTGGCATCAAGGGAATGCAGACGCTGGTGATAGTTGCCGGAGCTGTCTTTGGACATGGCGACGAGGTAGATGACGGGATCTCCGGTTTTGGGGTGGATGATGACTGGGGTAGAGGTGATGCCGATTTCGGGGGTGACCTGGCTGCAGCCGCGATCGTCGGAAGTGGTTTCGCCGGAGGGAAGAGTGGTGACGTGCCAGAGGGCAGCGCCGGTATCGGCATCGAAGGCGTAGACGGAGTCGTGCTCGGAGACAACGATGAGAACGTTGTGGACGACGCTGGAGATGGCGACGTTGGAAATGTAGAGCGGCTGGGCGTCGACGAGCCCGTCAACGGTGACGGTGAAGAGCTTGCCGAAGGTGGAGGAGTTGACATTGGCGAGGGTAAGGGTGGTCTCTTCGTTGTCGAGTCCGTTGCGGGCGTTGTTGTTGTGGAAGGTGAGTACATCTTGAGAAGCGGCGAGGGACGCGGCAAAGAGCGTGAACAGCAGGAGCCGGGGGACAATGCGAGAATAGGGCGAGCGGGTGACAGGCATGGAAGCCTCCTAGGAACTGACGGAAGGAACGGCGACGAAGGCGGCGAGTGAGATGCTGCTGCTTAGGGATTGAGTTTTGCAGAATTTCGGGAAGGGATCAAACACAGTGGTGCATGGGAGCGGCGGTCCGAATGCGGAGTTTCGTGGGAGGAGTGGACGATATCCATGGGTGATCTTGGCAAACTGCTGATTGGGGCGGGAGTGCTGCTGGTGGTGGCGGGAGTGGCGCTGATGGCGCTGAGCCGGATGCATGTGCCGCTGGGAAGGCTGCCGGGAGACATTGTGTATCGGGGGAAGAACACGACAGTTTATTTTCCGCTGGCGACGTCGATCGTGCTCAGCGTGGTGTTGACGGTTCTGCTGTATGTGGTGGGACGGTGGAGGAAGTGAGGGGCGGTCCGGAGGGTCTCGGGCGGCTCGCCGGGTCATATGCTGGGCGCGGGACAGGCTTGCGCAGGATGACAGTTGGGGCGGGGCGCAGGGCGGGTTGACTTACGGGGAAGCAGCCGTTTAGATTCTCGACACGGTTGTTTTTGATCTTTGGCATTTGGTTTGGAACGCGCGTCTTTGCCGCTCGGCGAAGACAGGGAAGCGGGTGTGAATCCCGCGCTGCCGCGCAACTGTAAGCGAGGAAATGGCTCGCGGCCACTGGGAGTGATCCCGGGAAGGCCACGGGCAGATGGTGGATGGCGACATCCTTACTCGCGAAGCCAGGAGACCGGCGCGATCCGTCTACTTCAACCTCTTTCGCGTGACAAGGAGGATAGTATGCGCGCAGTTCGCGGCGTTTTCTTCGTTGTGGTTGTGGTGTGTTCGTTGTTCACTTCTCTTCGCAGCCGGGCGGAAGCGGCGGGCGATCTTCAAGTCAAAGTGGTGGATCCGCAGTCGGCAGCAGTTGTGGGCGCCGAGGTCTCGCTGGTCGAGAGCGGCGGGAAAATTGTGGCAGCGCAAACGACGTCGGCGGAAGGGATGGCGACGTTGAGCGAGCGGGGCGGCGGTGCGTACCAGATCAAGGTGCTGGCTGCGGGATTCGCGGCGGAGACGGTCAACGTGCCGGCAGCGGCGAAAGCGGTGACGGTGAATCTGCATCTGGCGACGGCGGCGGAAACGGTGGTGGTGAGCGCGACGCGGAGTCCGGTGGTGGGGGAATCGGCGGGAGCGGATGTGGATTCTCTGAACGAAACGCAGTTGACGACGATGCAGCCGATTGCGGCGGACGACGCGCTGCGGTTTCTGCCGGGAGCGGTGGTGAATACGGCGGGGCAGCGGGGAGGGTTGTCGTCACTGTTCGTGCGCGGAGGGGAATCGAATTACAACAAGGTGATCGTGGATGGAGTGACGATCAACGAGCCCGGCGGGACATTTGATTTCGGGACGCTGTCGCTGGCGCAGGGGGATCGGATGGAATTTGTGCGCGGAGCGCAGAGCACGCTGTATGGATCGGATGCGATGACGAGCGTGATCCAGGTGTGGACGCGAACGGGAAGCACGCCGACGCCGGAGCTGCGGTTGGGGGCGGATGGAGGAAATTTTGGAACGGCGAGCGGCGATGTGTCGCTGGCAGGGGCGCACGGAGGATTTGATTACAACGCTTTTGCAGAACAGTTCCAGACGAATGGGTCAGGAGTGAATGACGCGTACTCCGATGCACTGCAAGGCGCGAACGTGGGTGAGGCGGTGAGCGATACGGTTTCGTTGCGGGCCCGGTTCCGGCATTCGAACAGCCACACAGGAGTGCCGGGGGAGTGGAGCTTTAACGGGTACGATCCGCTGGTGGCGGCGAATGGTCCGACGGAGCCGCTGGTGCCGTTGCAACCGGATCCGAGTGACTGGTCGCAGCTGAACAACGTGCTGGGCAGCGTGGAACTGACGGTGGCGGAGCCGAGTGGATGGCAGCATCGGTTGAGCGGGTTCGATTATCTGTATCGATACAAGGAGCTGGACGCGAACGGGGACGCGGCGCGGGTGAGTCCGCTGTACGGGCAGTTCGATTTTCCATCGCACGAAGTCGATGACATCAATCGCGGGGGATTCGAATACCAGGGCGATTATTCGGAGCGGACGTGGGCGCACACGACGTTTGGGTATCGAGTAGAAAATGAGAATGGATTTGTGGGCGATCTGGATTACGGCGCGCAGAATCACGGACAGAGGTTGAATCAGGATGCATACGCGCAGCAACAGCTGACGCTGGGCCGGCTGGGAGTGATCGCCGGCGGACGGTTCGTGCATGACAGCGCATTCGGAAATACCGGAGTGCCGCGGGTGGCGCTGACGTGGCAGGCGTTACGGGGCGGCGAGATTTTCTCGGGGACGCGGCTGCGGTTTTCGTATTCGACCGGATTCAAGGAACCGCGTCTGGAAGAGACGTACAACGGGATTCCGGCCGATCCGTATGACATTCCGAATCCGGGGTTGAAGCCGGAGCGGGTGCGGGCTTTCGAGGCGGGATTTCTGCAGGAGTTTGATCGCGGGAAGTATGAGTGGAGCGGCACGTACTTCAACAATCTGTTTCATGATCAGATCAACTACGTCACGACGAATACGCCGCCGAATTATCCGGGCGAGTATGTGAACGTGAATGAAGCGTTCGCGCAGGGAGCGGAAGTTGTGGTGCGGGCGAGACTGAAATCGCGGCTACTGCTGAATACGGCGTACACGTACACGTCTTCGGAGTATCTGGATAATCCGGCGCCATACGATCCGATCTACGATCCGGGACAGCCGCTGCTGCGAAGGCCGAGGCATTCGGCGACGGAGCTGTTGACGTATCTGGGAACGCGGTGGGGCGGAAATGTGAGTGGAAGCTTTGTAGGGCGGCGAGCGGACACGGATTTTGAAGGATTCGGGATTGATCATGCGGCGGGATATGTGAGGGCGGATGTTGGAGGGTGGTACGCGGTGAACCGGCGGATCACAGCGTATGTGAACGTGCAGAACGCACTCGACCGGAGATACAACGAGGTGGTGGGATATCCGTCGCTGCCGGTGAATTTCCGGGCGGGGGTCAGAATAAGAGTGGGAGGGGAATGAGGAGAATCCCAGACTTCGCCAAGCTCGGGGCAGGCTTGGTTCGCGCGGGTGGCGTAGAGGCGTCGCTGCACAAAGAACGTCTGCGCAGGATGAGGAGGGGCTAGCTGACTTTTTGCGGGGCGCGGGGAATGGGCAGGGAGGCGGCGATTTTCGCGCCGAAGTACTTGGTGCGGGCGAGGAGAAGCTTTTCGATCTCGACGTCTTTGAGGGGCTGCTGGCGTCCGAGGAGGTGGGTGACGAGGGCGATCTCGGCGAAGTGCTCGACGGTTTCCATCTTCATGTAGGCGTGTTCGAGGGTGTCGCCGTAGGTGACGACGCCGTGATTCGACATGAGGATGGCGTCATAGGTGGGGACGTAGGGCTCGAGAGTCTGAGCGAGTTCTGAAGTACCGGGGGTGCCGTAGCGAGCGAGCGGAATGCATCCGAGACCCATGACGACTTCGCAGACCAGAGGCTCGGTGAGGGCCATGCCGGCCGCGGCGAATCCGGTAGCGGTGGGCGGATGGGCGTGGACAATGGCGTGAACGTCGGGGCGAAGGCGGTAGATCAGCAGGTGCATGCCGATTTCGCTGGTGACGTTGCGGCGACCGGAGACGCGCTCACCGTCGAGGTTGACGATGACCATGTCGGCGGGCCGCATGGCGCCCTTGCTGAGGCAAGTGGGAGTGACGAGGATGCGGTTGGAGGGAAGGCGGACGGAGAGATTGCCGTCCATGGCAGCGACGAATCCCCTTTCGTGGAGCATTCGCCCGTAGCGGACGATTTCTTCCCTGTGTTTGCGCTCCGTAGGCATGGATACCCTTCGGGGGAGTTGAAAAAAGCGGACCGCACTCTGGCACACGCATAGTAGCAGCCCGCGCCTTCCAGAGACAATTCAAATCTTCAAAAAATGAGGCGGGATGGGCGGTAAGCGGGCAGAGTCGTCCTCCGTGAGGTCTGCTTGGCTAAGAACTTTGGGCGGCAAAGATCGCAGGAGATGACGGGGCCGCAAGGAGCCGGGAATCAGCGACGGGGATGGAGGACGCGGCGTGTCCCTATAATCGGTGGCGTGCTGGTTTCCGATTTCCATTACGAGTTGCCGGAAGAACTGATTGCGCAAGAGGCGCTGGCGGAGCGAGCGGCGTCGCGAATGCTGCGGGTGAAATCTTCGACGGGAAAGTATGAGGACCGGCAGTTTCGGGAGTTTCCGGAGTTGCTGCGGGCGGACGACCTGGTGGTGTTCAACAATACCAGAGTGTTTCCGGCGCGATTGTTGGGACGGCGCGGCGGAGCGCGGGCACAGGCGGTGAGCGCGAGGAATCCGGCGGCACGGGACTTTCTGCATGGGCAGATTGAGGTTTTGCTGACGCGGCAAGTGCGGCAGGAGCCGAATGAATGGGAGTGCCTGGTGCGGCCGGGGCGGAAGATTGGGATGGGAGAGCGGTTGTTCTTTGGAGAGCACGATGAGTTACAGGCAGAGGTAGTTGGGCGAGGAGAGTTTGGGGAGCGGAGGATCCGGTTTGCGGAGGAGGAGTTGGCCGGGCCGGGGCAGATGTCGCGGCAGGAAGATTTCTTCGGGCTGGTCGAAAGGATTGGGCATGTTCCGTTGCCGCCTTACATTGCGCGGGCGGATGCGGCGGGGGATCGGGAGCGGTATCAGACGGTGTATGCGCGAGAGCGGGGGTCGGTGGCGGCGCCGACGGCAGGGCTGCATTTTACATCGGAGATTTTGGGGAGGATTCGGAAGCGGGGGATTGAGACGACGGAGATCACGCTGCATGTGGGATTGGGAACGTTTCAGCCGGTGCGAGCGGAGCGGGTGGAGGAACATCAGCTGCATTCGGAAGAGTATTGGATTTCGAACGAAGCCGCGGAGAAGATCGGGCGGGCGAAAAACCAGGGCCGGCGCGTGGTTTCGGTTGGGACCACGACTGTGCGCACGCTGGAGCATGCGGCGAAGCAGGGCTCGGGAGAAGTGCGGGCGGGAGCGGGTGAGGCAAATCTGTTTATTTATCCGGGATACAGGTTTCAGGTGGTTGGGGCGTTACTGACGAATTTTCATTTGCCGCAATCGACGTTGTTGATGCTGGTGTGCTCGCTGGGCGGGAAAGAGAATGTGCTGCGGGCGTATGAGCATGCGGTGGCGCAGAGATACCGGTTCTATTCGTATGGAGATTGCATGCTGGTGGAGTGAGTTCTGCTACACTTCGGCGACTTCCACATCTCAATCAGGGGATACGCATGCGTCGACGTTCATTCCTGAAAGGTATTGCCTCGGTTGCGCCAGCGGCAGCGCTGCGAGATTTCACGGCGATTCGAGCGGGCGCGCAGGTTGCGGCGCGGCCGTCGTCCGCGGTGCACGTGGTTGGCGCCGGGGAGGATCGCTTCGGGTCGGCACGGTCGTTAGGGTTCAGTTCACTCGCCTTTAAAGTCGGGAGTGCGGAGACGGGCGGGGGGCTGTTCGTGATCGAGCACACGCATCTGGTTCCGGGCGGGCCACCGCTGCATCTGCACTTGAATCAGGAGGAGTGGTTCTACGTGATGGAAGGCGAGGTGGTGTTTCAGGTCGGCGAACAGAGGGTGCAGCTGAAAGCGGGAGAGTCGGTGCTTGCTCCGCGGCGCGTGCCGCACACATTCTCTTCGGTGGGCGGGGCGAGTCACATGCTGATTGGTTTCTGTCCGGCAGGGAAAATGGAGCAGTACTTTCGCGATGCCGAGGAGCACAAGGCGGCGGCGGGAACCGCGGAGTTCATGCGGCACTACGATATGGAATGGATTGGGCCGTCTCCGTTTTGGAAGGCCTAGGTTTTCGGAAGGCGCAGGCTGGGGATGATGGCGGAGGAGGAAGCGGCGAGGAGCGGAGAACGGCGTCTACCGGAGACCATCGACGAGATAAAGATCACCAAGCGTGCGATGGAAGCCGTAGACGTAGGAGTTGCCGTCGGGCGTCATGAGGATGGGACCGATGGTGGAGACGCCGGTGGGATCGAGTGGGGCGATCTGCTTCCAGACAGTTCTCTTTCCGCCTTCGATTTCGACGCGGTAAACCTTGGCCGGCACTTCGCCGCTGCGGTAGAGGAAAATGGAGCGGCCATCCTGACTCCAACTGATGGGCATGTCTCCGGATTCCATTCCATTGACGGGACGAGGATCGCCGCCGGCGGCGGGAAACAGATAGCCCTTCTGGTCGGGGCCGATTCCAACTACCTGCTGGCCGTCGGGCGAAACGGCGAAGGATTGAGCATCGACTCCCTCGGGGGAAATGGGCTTGGGTTTGCCTCCGGAAAGATCCTGCGTGTAAAGCCGGACACCGCGTCCTGATTCGTTGCCGGAAAAAACGAAGTGCTTGCCATCGGGGAACCAGCGCGCCCACTGATGATTAATGGAATCGTTGGTCAACGATTGAGTTTCACCAGCGCCGGTAGGCAGCAAGCGTAGTTGCGCGGGCGAGACCGGCGCAGCCACGATGACCCATTTCTGGTCAGGGGAGAGAGCCATGGCACCGCCTTCGCCGAGTCGAATGGCGGGGGTGCCATCGGTGTTACGAACATAGACGGCGTAGGTGAGATCCTGGGCGTCGCCGTATTGCACCCCGCCGCCGATGCCCTCTTCGTCAAAGAGCAACATTTTGCCGTCAGCCGAGAGGTCGGCGGGATAGGAGTAATCGAGCCAGGAAAGATCGCGTTCCTGTTTGGCGCCGGCGGACAAGCCCATGGCCTCACGACGGCGATCGGAGCGAGCCAGCAATACGCGGCCGTCCTGCCAGATATCGAACATGATGAGGGAACCGGGGACCCGGTCGACGAGGCGCTGACTGCCGGAGGTGGTAACGGCGGTGATGTAGTGGAAGAGACCGAGTTCGCTGGCGGTGAACCAGATTTCTTTGCCGTTGGGCGTCCAGGCAAGGCCCTGGGTGCCGTACCACTCGCGGGTCAGATCTTTCTTGTGGCCGGACATGTCGACGATGGCAATGGAGCCACCGTCATCTCCCTGATTGGGATGATCCATGAAAGCGATGTAGTCGCCAGTTGGGGAGACGCGGGGATAGCTGATCCATCCGCCGCTGGTCTCGTAGAGAACCTTGCCGATGGGATATTCGAGACGGTCGCGGCCGTTGACGTTGCGGACGACGGCCAAGTTATTGCCGTCGGGGGACCAGTCAGCCCATTCGACGTCTTCAAGAACAGGACGAGGAGCGCCGCCGGCCAAGGGCGCGCGAGCCAAGGTGCCAACGTTGATCCAGGTGCCGACGGGATGACTGCCGAGGGAAAGAGCCATCTCTCCCTTGGAAGAAATGCCGAGCAGCTCAGCGCGGCCCAGACCGAGCGAGCGGGACTCGACCATGCCCTGGCGCGCCGAAAAAGTCTCGACGGGATTGCCCTGCCAAGCAGCGCTGTAAAGGATGGTCTGGCCGTCGGGAGCAAAGCGGGCGGAACGAATCTCGCCGCGACGGAACGTGATTTCGTGATAAAGGGGAGCGGCGTGCGCGGTGGATCCCCAAATGCGCTTACCGGCGAATAATCCCGCACCGAGGGTGATCAGGAATCCGAGGGCAATGAGAGCGGGAAGAAAACGATTGCGGGGCGCGGGCACGGCTGGAAGCGGCGCCGGTTCCAGTTTCAGTTCCGCTGGAGAGGGAGAGACGGGAGACGAAGAAACGATGGCGATGGGGCGGGAGGAATCGGTGTCGCGCTTGAGGCGCTTGAGATCGGCACGGAGCTCGGCCGCGGTCTGGCAACGGAGGTCGCGATCTTTTTCGAGCGCCTTGTTCAGGATCATCTCGAATTGCAGCGGAAGGCCGGGATTGATCTGCAGCGGGGGAGTGGGAATCTTGTTGAGGATGGCGTCGAAGACGACGGCGGAGGTGTTGCCGGAAAAGGGCAGACGTCCGGTGGCCATCTCGTAGAGGACGACGCCGCAGGAAAAAAGATCGGTACGATGATCGAGCGCCTCGCCACGGGCCTGCTCGGGAGACATGTAGCCGATGGTGCCCATGGAGGTGCCAGGAGTGGTGAGCTGTTCGGCGCTGATGATGGCGGAGGGGCCAGCGGTGGCGGCGGAAGCATCGACGAGGTGATTACTTTGCGGGGTGAGCTTGGCGAGACCGAAGTCGAGAATCTTGATGATGCCGCGCTGGGTGACGAAGATGTTGGCGGGCTTGATGTCGCGATGGACGATGCCACCGGCGTGGGCCGCGTCGAGAGCTTCTGCGATCTGGATGCCGAAATCGAGGAGCTGGGAGATCTTGAGGGGACGGCCATCCATCTTGTGCTTCAGCGTGGAGCCTTCGAGGAACTCCATGGCGATGAAGGCCATGCCGGATTGCTCGCCGATGTCGTAGATAGTGCAGATGTTGGGGTGATTCAGGGCCGAAGCGGCCTGGGCCTCGCGCTGAAAGCGGCTGAGGGTTTGCGGGTCTTTGGAGACTTCGTCGGGAAGAAACTTGAGGGCAACAAAACGGTGGAGGCGAGTGTCTTCGGCCTTGTAGACGACCCCCATGCCACCGCCGCCGATGCGTTCAATGATGCGGTAGTGAGAAATAGTCTGGCCGATCATGATTTGGCAATCAAAGTCTGGCGATCCCGGATGCGGCGGTGATCTGAAAATCTGCCCTGAGGAAAGGACCGAGCCATGTTAGGCGGGAAGCGGGAACAAGTCAACGAGGGTGGGGGGTGGGTAGTGCCTCAGTTTGAATTTTAGGAGTGGCGGTTTTGCTGCTTGCGCTCTTTTCGCGTCTGGAGGTACAGGCGAGTTCTTAGGGACGGTCTATTCCTGAGGTAGGCGAAAAGTTTGTCCCGCAGCCAGCCTAGGGCGAGGACAAAGATGCCAAGGAACACAAGTGCTACGCCGTCTGATTTTGTCATGCCCGTTTCTTGTAAGGGCCGCGCGGCTTCGGTGCTGGTGTGTAACGGTCGGCCATCATTACGATTTCCTCAAGACTCCAAACATGGTCACTCAGGCCACAGGCCATGCTCGGAGTGATTCTCAGTGTCTTGTGGATTCTGGCGAAGTTGTAGTGTACCGCGTAGATCGCAACCATTGCAGCGTGGTTCTCGAATTTCTTAGAGAAGCCGTTGGTCAGGCGGGTGAAACGGCGCATTCCCATCCGCATCGTCAGGTTGTGGCGTTCAACGTAGGACGTGCTCACATGCTTGGGATCGGGGTCACCGCTGACAACCTTCATGTCAGCGCCGATGCACTTGGCAGGGCTGTAGCGGCGCATCTCGGCATCGGTGGGTGCGCCATATATCTTCTGCAACATTGCGTAGTCAATATCCGGTAATTATCCCGTCAAGACAAGTAGTGGGTAGGCTACAACAACGGGCGCGACGCTAGATATGAAGCGGACATAATATTCACCGAGGGGGAGTTTAAACAGCTTGCGAAAAATCTAGAATCCGTAAAGAAAGTGATTTTGCCGCATCTCTAAAACACATTGTTCACAGAACTAGATTGTTTTTCTCGTTATCCCGAAGGAACGCTCTTCGTCCTCACGAACCTATCCCTAGTCGCAAACTCGACCGCTTCAAGGAATCGGTGTGTATCGAGAAAGTAATTTGGGTACGCCTGTTTCAATGCCTTAACGGATTCCACGGACACAAGAACCGCATCAAGGCCGCTTTTCCCTTCGATGGCTGCTTTCTCAACAGTCAGATAATCGCGTGATGCGCGAGGCAGATCCTCTGCCGTATAACCCGTAACCTTAATGCGCCTTTCTCCGGGATTAAGCTCAAGCAAGAAGTAATGGGAATCTTTATACGCTCCCACTATTTCCGGGTCGGCCAATGCTTTTGTGTAGGCCAACAAATGGCCGCTCACATCCAGCTTATCTTTCAGTTTCCGGAGTTCATCCCTCAGGATCAATCGGTCAGTCGGTGTACTTGGAACCGGGGCGGTCCCTTCTCGGAAGGCTAGGTGTGTCGACATCAACGCAAAAAAACGGAGCCATTCCTCTTCGCCTTGACTAGACTTTAATGCTTGCTGAATGAACGTGCCGACAGTCTCTACAGCAGTGGCCCAAGCATGTTGCAACACAGTTCTGATCTGAATTTCGACCTTGAGATCGTTGTACGCTTCTGAACGGTCGCTGTAGTACCGATAAATCAGATGATGGCTGCGGTAGCCGGAATTTTTCGGGCCTGCTATGTAATCATCCTCATGTACGAGTTTATGTTTAATGTCGCTGTGCTTGTAATCAGACACTAGTTGTTTTACACGCTCAACATTCGCAAGAATAGCGCGACAGCCCGCGATGTCTTGCATCTGGGTGAGTTTCATTTCTGGGAATCTGCGCAGCTTGAACGCGATGGAAGATAGTCGTTTCAATCGTTGCGCTACAATGCTTTTTTCGTCAATCAACCGTGCTCTTTTTAGCAGCCCGATCTTGAAGGTATTGAGGGGAAAACTGTGTGCGGTCCGCCAGTTGCTAATGATGTCAAAATCGTTTTCATATTCAAATCGATCAGGAGACACCAGTACACATGCAGCCTTATTGACGACCTCACGCGCGTAGAGGGGAGGGGCCCACAGGGTCATATCTTTAGCAGTGCTGACTTGACTTTGGCACACGAACACGTCAGACTCCAATCTGACGCACCATGGAGCCAAGATTGGCGAATCATCCCAAACCTTCCGCCAGGAATGCTGAAGATGATCGCCCTTACACTCGTGACGATTTTATGCAACTGGTGCGAAAGGCTTCAACGACGCCGTTTCAGCAACCTTTGCCAAAATCGCGTAAAAAATTAGATTCCCAGAATCGCGGCGATTGTATCGAAAAGCGTACTCGTTGAGGTAGGTTTGCAAGTACTTCTTCGAGACTGAGTGATACACTCCGCGAATCCCATTCTGTACCAAACTCCAAAACCCTTCAATCGTTTGAGTGTGAACGTTCCCTCGTACGTAGACCCCAGCCGAGTGCTGAATCCGATGATGAATGTAGCTCTTTTCCAGTCCAGTGTATGACGGGTGCTCATCGGTAAATACGGTTGAGTCAGGCAAAATGAACCCATGCGCGAAGTCCTGTAAGGTTTTCTTGCTGGCATCTTCTATCATTCCAGCAACTCCACCAATAGCGCCTATGGCGAAGCAGATGAACATCCCAAGCGGGAAGAATTTGTAAAGCCACGTCACGCGATGACCGACGTTTATGCCAACGACTCCAAGGACGATGCCCGCAACGATTATCCGAGCGCCAATCTGTTTGAGACGCATATCTACGCAACTCTTTTCTTGTAAGGCCCCCGCTTTCCCGACTTCGGGAGATAATTGTCCGCCATCTGGAGAATCTCTTCAAGACTCCAAACGTGATCACTCAGGCCAGCAGCCATGCTCGGTGTGATTCGTTTGGAAAAATCGCAAGGAATCACGGGTGGGAAGAAAAACGAAACGGGCATCCCTGGCGGATGCCCGCTGAATGAGTTACGGCCAAAATCGCGGAGCGTGGCGCGAAGAATTATGCGCGGGCGCCGACGGCGGCCGGCTCGTTGGCCGGAATGACCTTGTCTTCGCCGTTGGGCTTTTGCTGGCCGCCCTTGCGAATGTCGATGCCGCCCTTGAAGAAGGCGCCGTCTTCAATGGAGATGCGGGCTGCGATGACATCGCCGGTGAGGGAGCCGTCGCTGCGAATATCGACACGATCACTGGCGGTGAGATTGCCGCGGACTTTGCCGAGCACGACGATTTCGCGGGCATTGATGTTAGCGGCCACGATGCCGTTGCGGCCGATGGTGACGCGGTTGCCGGCCAGGTTAATGGAACCCTCGACGCGGCCATCAATGTAAAGGGACTCGGAGCCAGTGACCTCACCCTTGATGACAAGCGACTTGCCAATGGTGGCCTGATCAGCGGTGGTGGTGGTTACCGGCCGTGGCGCGGCAGCAGGTTCATTGGCTGCCATGCTGGGCGCGCTCGGGGTAGACGGAATTGGGCGCTCCGGCTCGGTGGGCCGGGTCGGAGTCTGAGGCTGATTGGTCGGCTTCCACATGGGGTAAAAGGTTCCTTTCCTTGTTGGGATTAAGGTGTCACGAGCCGCACTTACGTGACCAAAGCGAATTGTACTCCAGCGTCTCAAAATGAGCCCTGTGGAAAACCCTTTATTTTCAACGGGAGTTCCTTGAATGGTACGTCCCGAGGTCATTTTCGGAGGGAGGGATGAGGAGGCGGGGGTGAGTGTCGTTTCGGCGAGTCTGTCACGAATTCGGGAAAAAATTGCCGGGCGCGTACCCTTCCACAGGGGCGGGGCGTTATGCTGTCAGGGTCGAAGATTTATCGAAGACGGAAGTCGAAGTGGGGCGTCTAATTCGAGGAGCTGCGTGCCAGGTCGTGGGGCCCAGGGCAAGAGACAAAATCATTCGATATTGGAGCAGAGCATGTTGGAACCAGCAGTTACAGCAGCATCGTTTACGATCACGCGACCGGAGCCGGGCGAGTATGCGCCATACTATGATCGCTATATCTCGTTAGTTGCCGGATCAGACATTTTGGGAACGCTGGATGCGCAGAGGCGGCAGATGATGCTGCTGCTTTCCGGGCGCGACGAAGAGGATGGGGATTATCGTTACGCGGCGGATAAGTGGAATGCGAAGGAAGTGCTGGGGCATGTATGCGACACGGAGCGGATCTTTGCGTATCGGGCCCTGCGGATTGCGCGGGGAGACCGGACTCCGGTGGAAGGATTTGAGCAGGATGATTACGTGAAGAATGGACCGTTTGCGCGGGGGCCGCTGGCGGAAATCGTGGATGATTACATTGCGGTGCGGCGGGCGACGCTGACGCTGCTGCGGAATCTTGAAGAGCCGGCGTGGGCGCGGCGGGGGATCGCGAACAAGAATGAAATCAGCGTGCGGGCGCTGGCGTATGTAATCGCGGGGCATGAATTGCACCATCGGAGGATTCTGGAGGAGAAGTACTTCTCCCGGTAGCGCGGTTCGGGGCCAAGATTGCTGTCCCAGCGGGTCATGTCGCAGCGAGCGTTGACAGAACTGTTACGCGGCAAAGGAGCGCACGCGGATCCCATCGCGTGTGTGGAGGATATTACTGCGGGCATGGCAGCGCGGCAGGTTGCGGGATTTCCCCACTCAATTGGACAGCTTGTGTTCCACATGAATTACTGGATGGGATATGAGCTAAAGCGGATTCGCGGCGACAGACCAAAATATCCAGAACATAATGCGGAGAGTTTTCCGGGTGCGGCCCTGGACGCGGGGGAGTGGGATCGGCTGCGAAGAGATTTTGCATGGCTGCTAGCGGAGTATGCAAAGCTGGCGGGATCGGCGCGCGCGGAGTTGGATCGCGAGATCGAGAGCGGGCATGAAGGCGACGCAAAAATTGCGGGAACGCTCGAAGCGGTACTGTGGCAGATGGTGGCGCATACAAGCTATCACGTGGGACAGATCGCGATGATGCGGCGGATGATGGGGGCGTGGCCGCCGAAGGCGGGCGGGGATACGTGGTAGCGCGAAGTTCCCGTTGAGGCCCGGTTCGACCGCCGGCGACGGCGACGACGGGGCGAAAGCCTGGGAATCGCTTGCCTTTTGACGCGGCTCTGAAGGGCCGAGATTCGAGTGCGTTATGCTGAGAGCTGATCTGAGCCTGTCCTGAGGCGAAGGGGCAGATCGCTCACAGTTTCCTTTCATGCTTTCTGAATCCACAATCCTGAAACATATTGCGCGGCAGGCGAAGCGCACAGCGGGATACAAGCAACTGGTGCGGGAGCTCGGTCTGCATGGCGAGGAGCGGCGCGAACTGGATGAACGGCTGAAGAAGCTGGTGGCCAGTGGAGCGCTGATTCAAGCGGAGTCGGACCGCTACGCATTGCCGCAGGCTGCGGCGGACAAGAATCTGGTTGCGGGGCGGTTGACGATGCATCGCGACGGGTTTGGGTTCGTGATTCCGGATGCAAGTTCGCTGCCGGCGGCGCTGAAGGCGCGGTTTGCGGGGGATATTTTTATTGCTCCGCATCTGATCGGCAACGCGATGCATGGAGACCGAGTGCTGGTCGACATCACGAATGTGCGTCCGGATGGGCGCGCGGAAGGGCGGATCGTGCGTCCCGTGATGCGGGCGCATCCGACGGTGGTGGGGACGTTTCATTATGGCGGGCGGAATTACGTTACGCCGATGGATGCGAAGATCACGCAGGAAATCGTGATTCCGGCGGGGATGGAACGGCCGGAGTCCGTTCAAGTGGAGGAAAACCGGTCACCACAGAGGGCACAGGGGAGAAAGGCTTCCGTGGACCGGGTGCTGGGCGAGGAGGCGGCGCGGCGAACGGAGTGGGACGATCTGGAAGGCGTGGTGGTGGATGTGGAGATTACGGGCTGGCCCTCGGCGACGCAGAATCCGCGAGGGAGAGTGATTGAGATTCTGGGGCGGGAAGATGATTTTGGCGTGGATGTGGAAATCACGATCCGCAAATTTCACTTGCCGCATCATTTTCCAGCGGCGGCATTGGAGGAAGCGCAGAAGACGCCGGGAACGATTTCGACGCGGGAACTGCACCGGCGGCGGGATTTCCGGTCGCAGCCGATTGTGACGATTGACGGCGAGACGGCGCGCGACTTCGACGATGCGGTACTGGTGCGCAAACTGGCGAATGGGAATTTCGAGTTGCAGGTGCACATTGCCGATGTGGCCCAGTATGTGACGCCGGGATCGGCGCTGGACCAAGAAGCGCGGCTGCGTGGGACGAGCGTTTATTTTCCGGACCGGGCGGTGCCGATGCTTCCACTGGAGCTATCGACGGATATTTGCAGCTTGCGGCCGCAGGTGGACCGGCTGGTGATGTCGTGCGTGATGGAGATCGATCATCGCGGCGAGATTGTGGACTATGAGTTGTGTGAAGGCGTGATCCGATCTGCGGAGCGGATGACGTATACGGCGGTGAACGCGGTGCTGGAAGGCGATGGCGGAATGCGGGAGCGGTACGCGCCTCTGGTCGCGCCGTTTGAGCTGATGCGGGACCTGGCGCTGATATTGAATCGCAAGCGGGAGCGGCGAGGATCGATTGATTTCGATTTGCCGGAGCCGGTGATCGAGTTCGACGAATTTGGGCTGATGAAGAGCATTTCGCGGTCGGAGCGGAATACTGCGCACCGTCTGATCGAGGAGTTCATGCTGTCGGCGAATGAATGCGTGGCGAGACATCTGGAGTCGAACCACGTGGCGTCGCTGTACCGGGTGCATGAAAAGCCGGATGCAAAGCGGGTTTATGACTTCGAAGTAATCGCGGCGACGTTTGGATATTCGTTGGGCGTGAGCGCGCTGCCGGTTCATCGCGTGCAGACGAAAACGGACCGGCGAGCAGCATATGGGACGGGAAAGCGTGCGCGGGAGATCGAAGTGCCGAAGGAAGTACACATCACGCCGCGGATGTATCAGAAGCTCACGGAGAAAATTGCGGGGAAGCCGGAGGAGCGGATTCTCAGCTATCTGATGCTGCGATCGCTGAAGCAGGCACGGTATTCAGAGGAAAATCTGGGACACTTTGCGCTGGCGGCCACGAGCTATACGCATTTCACGTCGCCGATCCGGAGGTATCCGGATTTGATTGTGCACCGGATTCTGAAGAGTGTGCTGCGGGAAGACGCGGGCGACGCGGCGCGCACCTCGGCGGCTCAAGCCGCCTCTTTGCCGGAGACGCGAACGTCGCGGGTGGAAGCCGCGCCCTTTCAAAGCGGGCCGTCCCCGTGGTCGAAGCGGCGGGCGAAAGCGCCTGCGGCACACGAGTGGGGCGGTCCGATTTCGATGGAGGAACTGCATGAGATCGCAGAGGAGTCGAGCCAGTCGGAGCGGCGGGCGGACGATGCCGAGCGGGAATTGATGGAGTGGAAGAAAGTGAAGTTCATGCAGGAGCGGGTGGGCGAAGATTTTGATGGGCTGATCACGAGCGTGACCAAGTTTGGATTTTTTGTGGAGCTGACGGATTTGTTTGTGGAGGGATTAGTGCCGCTGAATACGTTGATCGACGATCGTTACACGTATCACGAGAATACGCGGGAGATTATCGGACAACGGTCGCGGAAGACTTACCGGCTGGGGCAGAAGATTCGGGTGCTGGTAGACCGGATCGATCCGGTGGAGAAGAAGATTCAGTTCGCGCTGGTGGAGGAAGAGCCGGCGAGGGCAATGGGGCGGCGGCGATCGCAGCGCTGAGGCGCTGCGCCCCCCAAAAGGCATGAACCGCCGGGCTGCGCGGGCGGGGAAGGACCTGCAGGGGTAGCGGCTACAGTCCCAAGGCCTTTTGGATTTCTGAAGCGATCGAGGCGGTCAGGGCGCGCATCTTGTCTTCGGATTCGGCTTCGACCATGACGCGAGCGAGGGCTTCGGTGCCGGAATAGCGGACGACGACGCGTCCGTTGCCGTCGAGCTCACGTTCGGCGGCGTCGATTGCGGATTTTATCGCGGGAACTTGAGCGAAGGGAATTTTTTGGCGCACGCGGACGTTCTGGATCTTCTGGGGAAAAACCTTCAAGCCGGCGACCAGGTGCGCGAGCGGTTTGCCGCTGCGGACAATGATATCCATCAGACGGAGAGCGGTGAGCAGGCCGTCGCCGGTGGTGGAGTCTCCGTCGCGAAAGATGATGTGGCCGGACTGCTCGCCGCCAAGAGTGGCGCCGGTTTTCAGCATTTCCTCGAGCACGTACTTGTCGCCGACGTTGGCGCGCAGCATCCGGATGCCGGATTGCTTGAGAGCGATCTCGAGACCCATGTTCGACATGGTAGTGGCGACGGCGGTATCGGCTCTTAACTTCCCCTGAGCGTGAAGATCGCGGGCGGCGGCGAGCAACACACCATCGCCATTGACGACATGACCGGCGGCGTCACAAAAGAGGGCGCGATCGGCATCGCCGTCGAAGGTGACGCCCAGATCAAACTGTCCCGGGGATTGGCTTACTGTTTTTCCTAAAGTTTCGGGATGCAATGCACCGCAACCTTCGTTGATGTTTCTGCCATCGGGGGAAATGTGAATGAAAGTCGCGCGAATGCCGAGGTTGCGAAAGAGTTCGGGAGCTTCGGCGGTAGCGGCGCCGTTTGCACAATCGACGAGAATGCGCAACTTGCCGAGATCAGCCGAGACGCTGCCTGCGAGGGATTGGATGTAAGCGTGGCGCAGGCTGGCTTCGCCGGGGAGAGATGGGCCGGGGATGCGGAGAGCGGTATCGTCGGCGGCGGCGGGATTCTGCAGAAGCGCGAAGATTTCTTTTTCGATGGCCAGCTCGCGCGCGTCGGTGAGCTTGAACCCGTCGCCGGAAAATACCTTGATGCCGTTGTCGGTCCAGGGATTGTGCGACGCGGAAACCACGACACCGGCAGCGAGACCGCGAGAGCGCGCCAGGTAAGCGACTCCGGGGGTGGTAATGACTCCGGCGCTGTGAACGCCGACGCCGACGGCGGCGAGACCCTCGGAGACACGGTCGGCAATCCAACGGCTGGACTCACGCGTGTCCTGACCGATGACAGCCTGAGGCTTGTGCGCGGCGCGGACGAGATCGTGACCGAGGGCGCGTCCAATCAGATACGTGCTCTGCCTGGTGAGTGGAAATTCACCGGCGACGCCGCGAATGCCATCGGTTCCGAATAGTTGCCGGGTTTGATCGCTCATAAAGAAAGAGGAAGAACTGGAAATGATACAAGGAAGCGGGCGGCAGTGCGATCAGGGGAAAGCTGGGGCGGAGGATTCAAAGTCAATGCGCGGTGCCCGGTCCTGATTTCTGCACGAGCACGGTGACGCGAATCGTGGTGGGCTGCACGACCTGCACCAAGGGATCGGGCACATAGACGTTGGTGGTGAAGGTGGCAGCGCCGGTCGTGCCGGTGGCATCGATGGGATCGGTCATGGCGGCATCGATTTTCTCCACGTGATGCTTGGGGCCGGTGATGGTGATTTTCGGAGGATCCGCTTCGACCTTGACGAGTTGTTCGCCTTCGGCGAAGTTGCCGGTGACACGTGGATGAATCTCGACGTCGCGCGTCAAGCGAGTATCAAAGGAAAGGTGCAGCTGGCTGGGGACAACCTGGACGACGCGCACGTCTCTGGGGTGGCGAACCTGTTGGGAAGTGAGATCGTAGGTGCGTTCCTCCGGCTTGGCATCGGCCAAGTCGATCTCGGCGTGAATCTCGTTGCCTTGCAGCTGGCGGATGACGCGCTCGGGGCCGCGAACGCGGATTTGGGCTTCGGGAATCGACTCGGTACTGATTTCCAGATGCGGCGGAACGTGCTGAAAGACGATGGGGGCACGGACAGCGACTTCGGCGGGCTGTTCATCGGGGGAAATCAGGAGCCAGAGCCCGGCCGCGAGGAGGAGAGAGAGGAGTTTCAGTCCGAAGTTGTGCACGACGTAACGCTTGAGGAATCCGGTCATGGCTGCGGCTCCGATTCGGCGCCGGACTCGGACTTTCGCGAGGACGCATCGCGGAGGGGAGAATCGAGCACCGCGTACGATTCATCTCCATTGCTCGCGATAGGAGTGGGGAGGGTAACGGGAGCCATGTAGCGGCGGAGTTCGCTGCCGAGGCGCTCGCGGAGCTGGTCGACGGTGAGGTCGCGCTCGATCATGCCGCCGATGGCGAGGCTGATGGCGCCAGTTTCCTCAGAGCAGATGACGGCGATGGCGTCGGTCTCTTCGGTGATACCGATGCCGGCGCGGTGCCGCGTGCCGAGCTGAGTGGAGAGCAGGGGATTCATGGAAAGCGGCAAAAAACAGGCGGCGGCGGCGATGCGGTCTTTCTGAACGATAACGGCACCGTCATGGAGGGGAGCACTGGGACGGAAGATGGTAGCGAGAAGATCGTAAGAAAGACGGGCGTCGAGGGGGACGCCGCTTTCGATGTGGGTGCGGAGTCCGATTTCACGTTCGATGACGATGAGGGCTCCGGTCTGATGCTGGGAAAAAAGATTTGCGGCGAGAACGATGTCGTCGTAGGAGTCGCTGTCTGCGGAGGAGCTGCGAAGGAAGCTCAAGCGGCGGCCGAGGTCGGCGAGGAGATGGCGAATCTCCGATTGAAAGACGACGATCAGTGCGAAGACGACGTAAGGAAGGACGCGGCTGACCACCCAGTTCAGGGTGGTCAGTTCGCCGATGCGGGCGAGGTAGAGAATTGCCGCCACAACGACCAGACCGGCCAGCATGGGGACCGCGCGCGTGCCGCGGATCATCACGAGAACCTGGTAGATGAGCAGAGCGACGAGCAAAATGTCGAGTGCCACCCACGCAGCTTGCTGCCACGATGTGATCACCGGTATCACTCGAACCGAGCTCCTCGATACAGAGTGGAAAGCACCATTGTAATGCAGGGGATTTGTGGCCTTAGAGGGCGTACAAACTTTTACAAGCGGCGGGATGATCCGGTTAAGAAGCGACTATTCCCGCTTCCTGGAGATGGTGGCATGAATTTCGCCGTGGGCAAGACGGGCGGAAACTTCGTCGCCGACCTTAACGCGGCGCGCGTCTTTCAGGAGCCTGCCTTCGGAGTCGAAGATCAAGGCATAGCCGCGATCGAGGATGGCGAGGGGAGAGAGGGACTGGAGGACGGTGTCGAGCCGATCGGCGCGGATGCGATGCTGCAGCAGGACGTTGCGCATAACGGCGGCGAGCGCGGCGGTCCGGCTATCGAGTTCTTTGCGGATGCCGGAAAGGACGAGGCGCAGATCGTAATGGCGAACGGCGGAAGAGGTAGTTTCCCAGCGGCGGCGGAGCCGCTCGAGCAAGTGGCGCTCGGCCAGTTCCAAGCGGTGGGTAAGATCGTCGAGCTTCTGCTGGCGCTGATGGATGAGTTCGGTCATGCGCGCGAAGGCGCCGTGCTGGGCGAGTTCGGTCAAGGACTGACGAAGCATCAGGAGGCGGTAGCGCATGGCGCGGGCGAGGCGCTCGTACATGGCAGCGGCCTGATCCTCAATGTCCTGGCGTGAACGGATGACGAGCTCGGCGGCAGCGGAAGGCGTGGGAGCGCGCAGATCGGCAACGAAATCGATGATGGTGAAATCGGTTTCGTGGCCGACGGCGGAGATCAAGGGAATTTCTGAGGCGGCGACGGTGCGCGCCAACGCTTCGTTATTGAATGCGGCGAGGTCTTCGGCGGAGCCTCCGCCACGGGCAATGACGATGACATCGACGTTGTCATGCTGGTTGAAATAGCGGATGCCGGCGGCGACTTCGGCGGACGCGACGTCACCCTGCACCTGCGCCGGATAGATCAAGAGGTTGACCGAATGGTGGCGGCGCTGGAGCACGTTAAGGATATCGCGAAGGGCGGCGGCTTGCGCCGAAGTGATGATGCCGATGCGGGAGGGGAGAGACGGAATCGGCTTCTTGCGCTCGGAGGCGAAAAGTCCTTCGGCTTCGAGCTTGGCTTTGAGCTGTTCGAAGGCCAGCTGGAGCGAACCGGCGCCCTTGGGCTCAAGGTACTCGGCGGAGATTTGCAGCTCGCCGCGATCTTCGTAGATGGTGACGCGGCCGCGCACGACAACCTGCAAACCGTCTGCGGGACGAAAGCGCAGGAGGCGCGCGGAGGAGCGGAACATGACGACGCGAATCTGGGCGTTGCCGTCTTTGAGAGTGAAGTAAAGATGTCCGGACTCGGGGGCGCGGAAATTGGAGATTTCGCCTTCCACCCAGGCGTCGGAATATTCGCGCTCGATGTGCGTACGGACGGCAGCGACGAGGTCGCGCACCCTCCACACGCGGCGGTCGGGCGGACGGAAGCTGAAGCCCATCTGATCGGCGAGCGAGGACATTGAGGGCAGTGTACCGCAGAAGGGCTATGGCTTCTGCGGCGCGACAAATTCGTCCATGACTGCCTGGCGCATCAGATCAGGAGGGAGCAAACCCTGGGCAAGGATGAAATCGTGATATTTCTTCTGGTCGAACCTGGGACCGAGCGCGGTTTCCACTTCGTGGCGCAGGGCGAGCAGCTTGGTAAATCCATAGAAGTAGCTGTTCGCCTGACCGGGCATGCGATAGGTGAAGCGTTCGACCTCTTCCTGAGCGGAGGCGTGGGATTGCAGGACATCCTGTTCGAGAACGCGGTAAGCGTCGGCGGGCTGGATCTTGCCGGACTGCAATTCGGGATCGAGGAATGCGCGAGCGGCGCGCAGCAGCCGTTCGTTGAGTGACACGAGCTGACCATCGGGCGGCATGTAGGGCTTGATCAGGTACTCGGCATACAATCCCCAGCCCTCGACGTTGGTGCTGTTGAAGGCATAGCGCACGCGAGCGACCGAGACGCCATGCTCGAGCATGGAATCAAATTGGAGTTCGTGACCGGGGCGAGCCTCGTGAGCGGTAAGGCTCCAGGCGACGGCGTCGTAGGTGAAGTCGTCATATTTCTGCGCCGAGCTTTGGCCGGGGGTGGGGGGCATGTTCAGGGGAAGAACGAATTCCCCTTTCTGTCCGGTGTTGTGGAGAAATGGCGGAGGTTGCATGTGGGGCGAAGGCTGCTGAGCAGTTTCGGCGGCGGTGGCCAGGCGAATGCGGGCGGGACGCTCGGGAAGCGAAACGATCTGATGTTGCCTCACGATTTCTTCGATCTGGTGGAGGCGGTTCTCGTAGAAAGGGAGGATGGCGTCGCCGACGATCTGCTGCTTTTTCAATTCCCTGATGACGTCGCGGTAATCGCTGGACGGGAGGTTGCGCTCCTCGGCGACTTGAACGGCGATGGTCTTCATTTCCGACTGAATCTGGTTGAATGCCGCGTGGGCCATATCAGCCAGCTGGGCGGGAGGAATGTCGATGCCGTAACCCTCGAGATTGAGCGCGTACAGCTCAGGAGGGAGGCGGAAGTCGGTGCGGGCCTTGGGAAGCACGTTGGCTCTGGTCCAAGCGTCGTAATCGGTGAGCTGGGATTTTAAGGTTGTGTAGGGCTCCTGCCATCCGGTCAGATTGTATTTCTCTAGGAGGGCGGCGATGCCTTCCAAATAATTGGAGTTTCGACCGAGTTCGGTTTCGATTTCAGTGCGGGCGGGATAAAGGACGCCGGGCTTGGCCATCTGCTCACTGACTCGCTGCTTCAGAATTTCCGTGAGGGGCTTGTAGCCGGGCACGAGCCCGGCATATTCACGAATGCGAATCACGGCTGCGGGACGGCGATCGGTGGGCGTCTGCTCGTCGAGGAGAGTATGCAATCCGCGAAAGACAAAGCCGCTGGCGTTGAGGAAAGGAACGACATGGGCACGCTGGAAATCCTGCTGGCGGAAGCGGAGATCCATGCGGCGGATAATGATTTCCAAATCCTGCGCGACTTCTTTTTGCTTCTGGGCGGCAACAGCTGCCTTGAGTTGAGCGACAACGGCTTCAGTTTCCTGCCGTTCCTGGTCTTCATCGGCAAGAGTGGGCTGCGCGACTTTGTTGTCGAACTGGCTGAGGCCCTGATCTGATCCTGCCTCGGGACGGTGCTTCATCTCAACGTCCATGACGCGCTTGGTGTAGCTGTTGCTGGTGGCGACCCAGCCGTGGTCCGGGGCCGGGGTTTGCGCGGCCACGGGCAGAGTGAGAACCGCTGCAATCAGAATTGAGTAGCGTTTGCGGATCGTCATGGGTCGTGCCTCCTCATTCTTCATTCTTGATGCTGCACACTTCGTGGCCGCCGGGTGCCCACGGAAGTGTATCGCAGGTGAGCGGTTCTATGGACGGCGGGGACGGTGGACGGCGTGATGCGCCGCATATCGCGGGCAGTTCCTAACCGATATAATCCTTGCCGTCATGGATCTTGAAAAAAAAGTCGCCGAACTCAACAAGCGCAACCGACTCGCCGAAGACGGCGGCGGAGCGAAGCGCCGTGAGCGTCAACATAAAGAGGGCAAGATGTCGGCGCGCGAGCGAATTGAATTTCTGCTCGATGAGGGCACGTTCGAAGAGACCGACAAGCTGGTGACGCATCGCTGCAACGATTTCGGGATGGCCGAGCAAAAAATTTATGGCGACGGATTTGTGACCGGCTACGGGCGCATTGAAGGACGGCTGGTGTACGTGTTCGCGCAGGATTTCACAGTGTTTGGCGGATCGCTCTCGGAGGCGAATGCGGGAAAGATCGTCAAGATCATGGATCTGGCGGCGAAGATGGGGGCGCCGGTGATTGGTCTGAACGACTCGGGCGGAGCGCGGATTCAGGAAGGTGTGATGTCACTGGCCGGATATGCGGATATTTTTCTGCGCAACACGTTGTACAGCGGGGTGGTGCCGCAGATTTCGGCGATTATGGGGCCGTGCGCCGGGGGCGCGGTTTACTCGCCTGCGATCACGGATTTCGTGCTGATGGTCGACAAGACTTCGTACATGTTCATCACCGGGCCAGATGTGATCAGGACGGTAACGCTGGAAGAAGTCACGAAGGATCAGCTGGGCGGGGCGATGACGCACAACGAAACTTCGGGCGTGGCGCATTTTCTGGCGCATGACGATGCGGAGTGCTTGTCGATGGTGCGCGAACTGCTGAGCTTTGTGCCGTCGAACAACCTGGATGATCCGCCGCGCAAGACGTGCACGGATCCGAGCGACCGGGCGGATTCGGCGCTGGACAGGATCGTGCCGGCGCAATCGAACCAGCCGTATGACATTAAAGACGTAATTCACGCGGTAGTGGACGATGGATATTTTTTCGAGGTGCAGGAGCACTACGCGAAGAACATTGTGGTGGGATTTGCGCGGCTGGATGGACGGCCAGTGGGGATCGTAGCGAATCAGCCATCGGTGCTGGCTGGAACACTGGACATTAATGCGTCAGTGAAAGGGGCGCGGTTCGTGCGATTCTGCGATTGCTTCAACATTCCACTGGTGACGTTTGAAGATGTGCCGGGATTCCTGCCGGGGACGGCGCAGGAATATGGCGGGATTATCAAGCACGGAGCAAAGCTGCTGTACGCGTTCGCGGAAGCGACCGTGCCGAAGGTTACGGTGATCACGAGGAAGGCGTATGGCGGGGCATACTGCGTGATGGCCTCGAAGCATATTCGGACCGACGTGAACTATGCGTGGCCGACGGCGGAGATTGCGGTGATGGGGCCGGAGGGCGCGGTCGACATTGTGTACAAGCGAGAACTGGATGCGGCGGCGAATCGGGAGCAGGTGCGGCGAGAAAAGATCGATGAGTTCCGCGGCAGGTTTGCGAATCCGTATGTGGTCGCGGACCGTGGATTTGTGGATGCGGTAATTCAGCCGCGGGACACGCGGAAGAAGCTGATCCAAGCGCTGGCGATGCTGGAGACGAAGAGGGACAAGAATCCGCCGAAGAAGCACGGGAACATACCGCTGTAACTGACGCAGGCGCAGTATGACCGAGGCGCGGTTGCGGATTCGAAGCCGGTGGAGCGCGTGCTTTGTTGTTGAATCGCCCGGCGGACCGCGAGTCGGCGGTGCAAAGTTTCCTGACGACCTACAGCGTCACGGTGAGCGGAACGGCGAATGGGGTTGTTCACAACGCCAAAGTGATTGTGCTGGTGCAGCAGGTGGAGAAATGATGGGGCGATTTCCAGCGGGAGGGTCGATGAAGCGACTGCTGGTTGTGCTGGCTTTTTGCTTGGTGGGAATACGGCTGGTTGGGCAGGATCCGTCCGTCGCGCTTAGCAATCTGGCGGAGGCTAAGGATTACATACAAAAAAGGGCGTCGAGTTATGACCGGAGCGGGGGCAATGCGGATTATCGCGCGATCGCGGCGGGAGAGACACTAACTCTTCTGGACGAAGCCGGGCCGGGCCTGATCAGCCATGTGTGGGTGACGATTGCCAGCGACGATCCGAATCATCTGAAGGCGCTGGTGCTGCGGATGTATTGGGACGGCGAAGCGACGCCGAGCGTGGAGGCTCCGATTGGAGATTTCTTCGGCCTCGGGCTGGGCGATTATTTCCTGTACCAATCACTTCCGTTAGCGGTGGGATCGGATAAGGCGCTGAACTGCTTCTTCCCGATGCCATTTCAAAAGCACGCTCGCATCACGGTGACCAATGAGGGGGCGCACAAAACGGACTCGTTTTATTTCAACATCGATTACCGGGCATACAGCAAGGCGCTGCCCGGGGATCAACTTTACTTTCACGCGCAGTATCGGCAGGCGGCGCCGGCGCATGGCTGGACGAATCAATGGCGGACGAATGGCGATCCGCTGGTCGAGGGCAAGAAAAATCTGGAGGGAGAAGGAAACTACGTCTGGATGGAGGCGAGGGGGCGGGGACACTTCGTTGGCGTGACGATGTCTGTTCTGGAAAATCAGGATGGATGGTGGGGCGAAGGCGACGATATGTTTTTTGTCGATGGCGAGAAGACGCCATCGATCAATGGGACGGGGACGGAGGATTATTTTCTGGGCGCGTGGGATTTTGGAGGGCACCCGTTCTGGTATGGATTATTCGGGGCGCCGGTGGTCGGGCAGGAAGTCGCAGGCGGAAGATCGTCGGTGTATCGATTCCATCTGGACTCGCCGATTCCGTTTACGAAGTCGTTGCGGGCGACGATTGAGCATGGGCACGCCAATCATCGGTCGGACAATTATTTCTCGGTTGCGTATTGGTACCAGACGGAGCCGCATGCGGCGTTTCCGGCGTTGCCGCCTTTAGAGGAGAGGATTCCGCGGATTTATCCGGTGGGCGGGCCCGGGAATGCAGGGAAGTAAGAATCAGAACTTTCGGACTCAGGTGACCAACCTCAAGCGCGTGCATCAATGCCAGAAGCCGTCCGGCTGGCTGGGACGGTTCCTGGTGTGGAACATGAATTCGCGGCATTCCAAGCTGACGGATTGGGGCTTGTCCCATGTGCCGATCCGGGCGGGAGACATAATCCTGGATGTGGGTTGCGGCGGCGGCAGGACAGTCAGCAAGCTGGCGGCATTCGCGAGCGAAGGAAAAGTCTATGGTATCGATTACTCCGATGTGAGCGTCGCGATGGCGAAAAAACTGAATGCGCGCGCGATCGATCAGCGGCGAGTCGAGATTCGCGCCGGATCCGTATCAGAGTTGCCGTTCAACGACGCAATGTTCGATCTTGTAACGGCTGTGGAGACGCATTTCTGGTGGCCTGACTTACCGCTCGGGGTGCGCGAAATCCGGAGAGTGCTGAAACCGGGTGGAATCGTTATCATCATCGCCGAAGCTTACAAAGGCGCGACTGCCAAAATGGCGAGGCTGGTGGAGCATTACGCACCGAGAAGCGGCATCAAACTTCTGACCGTCAATGAACATCGGGACCTGCTGATGAATGCTGGATATGAGGAAAGTCAGATCATCGAAAACTCGGGGAAGGGATGGATTTGCGCGATCGGCAAGAAGCCGCTCGCATAGGGATCGGGTCGGAAGAAGTAAAGATTGGTGAATAAGCGGAGCGAGCGGGAAACGGCGCCCAAAACTAAGAGAGTTCCGAGGTGGTGTGGGGTCCATTCGTCTCGGCCAGTAGCTCGCTTCTGACCCTCGCTTGACCTGCTCTCAGAGCTTCCCTTGCGGGGCTGCTCCGCGCGATCTTCGCTTGGGCTCCGGGCTCACCGCCAACCGGATAAACCTACCCTACGCCTCGGAACTCTATCCTGCCTTTAACATTTCTTCCCTGTTCTCCTCGACCAGCGCTTTGCTATAGACCCTTGCTCACCCTCCGTCCCAATCTTTCGATCAGAACAGTGACTCCGCTCGAGCCCCGGACGCCGCACCAACCGGAAAAACTTAAGAAGCTGTCAAAGAACGATCCTGTTGTACTCCTTCTATTTTTTCCGTCAACGAAAAATACGCCTTTGTAAGTACACGTATTTTCAATCGAGTGCATGCCGTCCACAAGCCCCTGACCGGAAATTGTGCAGCTATAGCATTGCATTTTTCACCGAACCCGCGCTGGGTGCGGCTTTCCGGCTGATTCGTCGAATGCAACAGGTGTTTGTGATCCAGCGTTGGCAGGCTAGTTCATTGTGAATATCCGGCTTTCGCCGCGCTGGACAAGGGTTCTGGTTCGGCTGAGGGGTCAGAGGAGGTTAGCAGAACCGCACGGCGGCGCTTTTTGATTCTCGCTACAAAGTAGGCGGGAGTTGCGGCAAACATGGCGAATGGGGGCGCG
>Ga0335073_10001269_pt1 | contig 33749 bp, 31 predicted proteins | sample Lox_Sample_22_FD_207093 | JGI IMG/M metagenome (GOLD analysis project Ga0335073, IMG submission 207093) | Soil microbial communities from Loxahatchee National Wildlife Refuge, Florida, United States - Lox_Sample_2.2 | ecosystem: Environmental > Terrestrial > Soil > Wetlands | place: USA... | reverse complement strand
CCTACAAGCTGCCGACCCGCCGCAACCCGCACGAGACCGTGGCGGTGGTCGAGGCCTTCCAGACCCCGAAGCTGGCCGCGAACCTGGCCGTCTACCGCAGCCACTACGGGCTCGGCGCGTGCAAGGAGTCGACAGGCTGCCTGCGGGTGGTCAATGAGAAGGGCAACGCCGGGCCGCTGCCCGCATCCGCGGTGCCTTCGGGGTGGGACGTCGAGACCATGCTCGATGTCTCGATGGTGTCGGCGGCCTGCCCGCACTGCAAGATCCTGGTGGTCGAGGCGAGAAACGACGGCGTCGCGAACCTGGCCGCCGCCGAGAACACCGCGGCGCGGCTGGGCGCGCAGGTGATCTCCGACAGCTTCGGCACGCAGGAGTCCGGCTTCAGCCAGGCCTACTCCGCCGACTACGACCATCCGGGCCACGTCATCGTCGTCGCCAACGGGGACCTCGGGTTCACGGCCGCTAACTTCCCGGCCAACCTGACCACGGTCACCGCGGTCGGCGGCACGCAGCTGACCAGGGCCAGCAACGCCAGGGGCTGGACCGAGCAGGTCTGGAACAACTTCGCCGGGGCAGGCGGCAGCGGCTGCTCGGCGTACGTGGCCAAGCCCACCTGGCAGCACGACACGCACTGTTCCATGCGCACGGTCGGCGACGTCGCCGCCGTGGCCTGGAACATCCCGATCTACGAGAAGATCCAGGGCGGCTGGCTGACCGTGGGCGGCACCAGCGTGTCCGCGCCGCTGATCGCCGGTGTGTACGCGCTGGCCGGCAACGCGGCCACGGTCCCGCTCGGCTACGCCTACGCCCACGCCGGTTCGCTGTTCGACGTCACCAGGGGTAACAACGACTGGTTCAACGGCGCGGGCGGCGCGACGTGCGGCCACGACTACCTGTGCGTGGCCAAGAAGGGATACGACGCGCCCACCGGCATGGGGACCCCGGACGGGACCGGCGCGTTCTGACGCCCTCGCAGATGGTGACGCCGATGAACGCAACGTCACAGGAAGGTGGATAGATACCGAAAAGACCAGCCCGCGTTCGCTCGCCAGATCATGGGCAGCGAGGATGAAGACGTGCGATGGATCGAACTCGATGGCGCCGTCAACGTCCGTGACCTCGGCGGGCTGGACACCGACGACGGCCGGGCCACCATGGCGGGCCGGCTGCTGCGCGGGGACAACATGCAGGGCCTCTCGCCGGCCGACGTGAAGCTGCTGGTCGACGACGTAGGCGTGACCACGGTCGTCGACCTGCGCGCTCCCGTGGAAGTCGAGTCCGAGGGGCCGGGGCCGCTGACGCGGGTCGGCTCGGTCCGGCACAGGTATCACTCCGTGCTGCCGGAGGCCGGCTCGGCCACCGACGTCGCTGCCGACGCCCTGGCCGTGCTGCGGCGCGACGGGGCGCTCTCCCGGTACCCGGATGACGTCAGGACCGGCTACTACCTCGGCTACCTCGAGGACCGGCCGGACCAGGTCGCCGGGGCGCTGCGCAGCATCGCCCAGGCGCCCGGCGCGGCGCTGGTGAACTGCGCCGCGGGCAAGGACCGTACCGGCGTCGTCGTGGCGATGGCCCTCACCGCGGTCGGGGTAAAAAGGGAAGCCGTGGTCGCCGACTACGCGGCCAGCGGAGAGCGCATTGTCGCGGTCCTGGACCGGCTGCGCGCATCAAGGACCTACGCGGCCGACATCAACAGCAGGCCCAACCCCACCGCAGACGACACACCGCGGCCGGAGACCATGGCCGCCTTCCTTGACCAGCTCGACGTGCGTTACGGCGGGGCGGCGGGATGGCTCGCCGGCCACGGGTTCGGCCCGGACGACGTCGCCGCGCTGCGGGCCAAGCTGCTCGGCGCGGCGTAGTCCGCCCGCTCGGGAACGGCTGCCGGGCTGGCTTGCGGCGACGCGACCAGCGGCAGGCGTCACGTTCTGGCAACTACTCCCTGCCACGGGCCGAGCGATTCGCCGGGTGACCGGGGGTCCGGCGCGGTGCTCAGCAGGATGTCGCGGGCCGGGCCGGGCAGCGGCGCGGGCTGATCGGAGAGGTTGACCGTGACCGTCAGCGGGCCGGCGCGGTAGGACCACAGCCCGCCGTCCGCCGCCAGCAGCTCATACGGAACGATCTCGCCGCGGAACTCGGCGCGGCGCAGCGCGAGCAGGCTGCGGCACAAGCCGAGCACGGATCCCGGGTCGTCGCGCTGGTCGGCAACGTTCTCGGCGGCGGCGTCACCGACCGGGAGCCACGGCGTCACGCCCTCGGCGGTGAAGCCGGCCGACGGCGAGGCGTCCCACTGCATCGGCGTCCTGCCCCGGTCCCTGCTGCCGTCCCAGCCGGTCCCCCGCCGCGACATGTGGTCCCTGCGCAGCTCGACGGGGACCCTGACGTCGGTCATCCCGATCTCGTCGCCGTAGTAGAGAACGGTGGTGCCCGGCAGCGTCGCCAGGATCATCAGCGCGAGCCTGACCTTGCGCTCGTCCCCGCCGCACCAGCGCGTCGGGAACCGGCCGACGTCGTGGTTGGAGGCCGTCCAGACCGGGCAGGCCCCGGCGGGCAGCCGCGCCAGCGTCTCGCCGACGACGCCGCACAGGCCCCCCGGGGTGAACCGGGCGAACACGAACGGGAAGTTGAACGCGAGCTGCAGCTCGTCGTCGTGACCGTAGAATCCGGCCAGGCTGGCCAGATCCCGCACCCAGGTCTCGCCGAGCAGCAGCCGGGCCGGCTCATAGCTTTCGGCGATCTTCCGCCAGTCCCGGAAGACACCGTGGGTCTCCGGGCGGTTCGCGCTGTAGGCCTGCTCCTGGCCGAACCGGCCCCCGAGCGGGTCCGTCGTGGCGGCCGGCGGATTGTCGCGCAGCTCCGCGTCCTTGTACAGGCCGTGCGCGACGTCGATGCGGAACCCGGCGACGCCGCGGTCGAACCAGAACCTGACGATCTCGTCGAACTCGCGGTGCACGGCCGACTCCCACCAGTTCAGGTCGGCCTGGCTGTCCAGGAACAGGTGCAGGTAGTACTGGCCGGTCGGCTCGTGCCACGACCACGCGGACTGCCCGGTCGCGTCGAGCCAGTTGTTCGGCGGCCCGCCGCCCGGCGCCGCGTCGGCCCACACGTAGTAGCCGCGGAACACGGCGCCCCGGCCGGTCGCCGCGTCGAGGAACCACGGATGCGCGGTGCTCGTGTGATTGGGCACCAGGTCAAGCAGCACCCGCATGCCTCGCGCGCCCGCGTCGGCGATCAGCCGGTCGAGATCCTCCAGCGTGCCCAGCTCGGGATGCACGCCCAGGTAGTCGGAGACGTCGTAGCCCCAGTCCTCGTCCGGGGACGGCATGGTCGGCGACAGCCAGATGCCGTCGACGCCGAGCCAGGAAAGGTAGTCGAGCCGCTCGATGATGCCGGGCAGGTCGCCGTAGCCGTCGCCGTTGGTGTCCAGCCAGGACCTGACGTAGAGCTGATAGAGCACCGCACCGTGCCACCAGCGCCGCCCACCGTCGTTCTCGTCCATCTGCCTCCGATCCTGGGTCGCCCAGAGCCTACGCTCGCCCGGTCTTCTGCTTGCTTTTACGGTTCCGCCCGGCCGACACTGGACGGGTGGTCTGGATCGAGGTGGTCATTGCCATAGTGCTGATGCCGGTGGCTGGGTACGCGCTGGTTTTCGCGTGGCGCGGGGCCCGGTGGCTGAGCGAGTCCCGGTACAAGGCCCCACCGCCCAGGCCGCTGGAGCGGCTCGAGGCGGACCTGCGCCGGCTGCGCGCGGAACTCGAGGACACCGAGACCAGGGCCGGCCTGACCGCCAAGCACCACCGCGTCCAGGCGCTGCGCGGCGCGTACACCGACGCGCTGACCTCGGCCTGCGAGCGGCTGGAGGTCGCGCCGCCGGCGGGCGGTGACCGCGCGGCGCAGGCCGAGATCTACCGGGTGGAAGCGGAGCTGCGCCTGCGCGGCCTGGACGTCCGGGAAACGGCCGTGCACTGAATGGCGGGCTGAGCCATGCCCGCCACGCCCGCCCCACCCGCTCCGGTTCGCGTGCTCGCGGTGTCCGATGAGGTCGATGAGGCGATTGCGGCCGACCCGGGCCCGGTGCGCGGCGCCGACCTGATCGTGGCCTGCGGTGACCTGCCCTTCGAGTACCTGGGGTCGCTGATGAACGCACTTGACGTTCCGCTGGTGTTCGTTCCCGGCAACCACGACCCGGACCTGTCCGGGTACCGGTCGTCCCGCACGGGCCTGACCCTCCGGGCCGGCATGCCGGCCCGGACGCCATGGCCGGATGGCGCGGTCAACGCCGACGGGCACGTCGTCGACGCGGCCGGGCTGCGGGTAGCCGGGCTCGGCGGGAGCCTGCGCTACCGCGACGGCCCCAACCAGTACACCGACCGGCAGCAGGCCCGCCGCGCCCTCGCGCTGCGCACGGCGGCCCGGTGGCGCAGGCAGCGCGACGGCCGGGGCGTCGACGTGCTGCTCACCCACGCCCCGCCGCGCGGCGTCGGGGACGGTGACGATCCGCCGCATCGCGGGTTCACCGCGCTGCACCGGCTGACCGGGGTTCTCCGGCCGGCGGTGCTGCTGCATGGCCACGTGCACCCGGTGCGTGCCTACGGCGCGAAAGCCGTGTCGGGCCGGATCGGGCACACTGTGGTCTGCAACGTCACCGGATGGCACCTGCTCGACATCGTGCCAGGCAGCGGCGCGGCCGAGCTGCTGCACGGCGCGGGAGATCAGGGCCGCCGCCATGCCCGCTGATACCGGATTTCCCAGATCCGACGTCGAGAACGACTTTTTGCGCGTCCGCCGCCGCCAGGTGCTGTCCCGGCTCGCCCAGCGGCTGCGCCGCGGACCGGACGACGTCAACGTCATCCTCCCGTTCGACGAGGTCGTCGCCGCGCTGGGGATGCGCGGCGAACGCCCGCTCGGCCTGCAGACCATCCGGCTAGACACGATCGTCGGCACCGTCGATTCCAGCCGCGACTTCGACCGCAGGTTCCGGCCCACCAGCGGGCGGGTGCGGGAGCGGTGGGAGCGGCTCGCGCTCGCCCAGCGGCGTGGCGAGCCGATCCCGCCGATCGACGTGTACCGCGTCGGCGGCATGCACTTCGTGATCGACGGCCATCACCGGGTCTCGATCGCGCTGGCGACCGGCGCCACGACGATCGAGGCCTACGTGACAGAGGTGCTGACCCAGATCCCGCCCACGGGCATCCGCGGCCGCCGGGACCTGCTGTTCAAGAGCTACGAGCGCATCTTCCGCGCCCGGGTGCCGCTGCCACCCGAAGACCTGGCGAAGATCACGGTGACCGACCCGTGGTCGTACGCGGAACTCGGCGAGGCGGTGGAGGCCTGGGGCTTCCGGTACATGCAGGAGAAGGGCAAGTTCCTGGACCGCGCCGAGGTCGCGCGGCGCTGGTACTCCCAGGAGTACGTTCCGGTCGTGCGCATGATGCGCGCGGCCGACCTGATCGGCTCGCGGACCGAGGCCGAGGCCTACATGCGGGTCGCGGCCGAGCGGTACCGGCTCATCATGACGCACGACTGGAACGACGAGATCATCGAACGGCTGCGAAGGAAGATCAGGTAGCCTCCCCCGCCGAGCCCGTTGATCCGGCACCGGTGACCGGCTGGCCGGAGCCGGTGTCGGTGGCGGCCGGCTGGCCTCCCGCGCTTCCCGCGGCCGCCGCCGTGCCGGCGGAGGGGCTGGCGGGGCGGATCACCGCGGGCCCGTCGTCGCCCCTGGCGGCCAGCGACAGGTTGCGGCCCGTGGACGGGTCGAACACGTGGATCGAGCGGCCGTCGACCCAGAGCTCGGCGTCCTGGCCCTCGCGGATCTGGGTTTCGGCGTCGATCCTGGCCGCGATTGTGTCGCCGGAGCCGCCGGCGTCTCCGCGGCCCGAGTCCTGGGCCAGCTCCTCGAGCTCGGCGGAGGCCACGCCCCGGTCGCGCTCGCGGGTGAAGTAGACGAACACGTCGGACCCCAGCGACTCGAGCACGTCGATGGTGGCGTGGAACGTGATCCCGTCCGCGCGGTGGCTCGTCGACACGAACGCCACGTCCTCGAAGTTCTCCGGCCGCACGCCCACGATGACCTCGCGCCCGGTTCCCTCGGCCTCCACCTCGCGCCGCAGATGGTCGCTCATCGTGAAGTCGCCGAGGGTGGTGCGCAGCTTGCCGTCTTCGATAGTGCCGCCAAGGAAGTTCATCGCCGGCGACCCGATGAAGCCGGCCACGAACAGGTTGACCGGCGTGTCGTAGAGCTCCTTCGGCGACGCCACCTGCTGGAGTATGCCGCTGCGCATGACCGCGACCCGGTCGCCGAGCGTCAGCGCCTCGGTCTGGTCGTGCGTGACGTACACGGTGGTGGTGCCCAGCCGCCGCTGCAGCCGCGAGATCTCGGTGCGCGTCTGCACGCGGAGCTTCGCGTCCAGGTTCGACAGCGGCTCGTCCATGAGGAACGCGGCCGGGTCGCGCACGATCGCGCGTCCCATCGCCACCCGCTGCCGCTGGCCGCCGGACAGGTTGGCAGGCCTGCGCTCGAGGTGCTGGGTGAGGTCCAGGATCCTGGCGGCCTCATCGACCTTCTCGTCGATGACGTTCTGCGGTGTCTTGGCCAGTTTCAGCGCGAAGCCCATGTTCTGCCGCACGGTCATGTGCGGGTAGAGCGCGTAGCTCTGGAACACCATCGCGATGTCGCGGTCTTTGGGCGACTTGTTGTTCACCACCTGCCCGCCGATCCGCAGCTCGCCCTCGCTGATGTCTTCCAGCCCGGCGATCATGTTGAGCGTGGTCGACTTCCCGCAGCCCGACGGGCCAACGAGGATCACGAACTCGCCGTCCGCGATGTCCATCGTGAAGTCTTGGACCGCCAGCGCGCCGTCCGGGTAACGCTTGGTGACGTGGTCCAGGATGATCTCAGCCACTTCTCTCTCCTAACCCTTGACCGCGCCGGACGTCAGGCCGGCGACGATCCGGCGCTGGAAGAACAGCACGAAGACGATAATCGGGATGGTGATGACACAGGCTGCGGCGGCGATGGGCCCGGTCGGGACCGTGAACTGGGAGCTGCCGCTGAAGTACTCCATCGCGGCCGGAGCCGTCCGCGAGCTGATCGTCGAGGTGAACGAGATCGCGAAGAGGAAGTCGTTCCAGCAGGCCAGGAAGACCAGGATCGCGGTGGTGACCATGCCCGGCGCCGCCAGCGGGGCGATCACCTTGACGAACGCCTGGAGCGGCGTGGCGCCGTCGACGTAGGCCGCCTTCTCGAGCTCCCACGGGATCTCGCGGAAGAACGCCGACAGGACGTAGATCGCGAGCGGCAGGCCGAACGCGATGTAGGGGATGATCAGCCCCGGCCACGTGTTGAACAGGCCAATCGCCCGCTCGATGTTGAACAGCGGGGTCACGAGCGCGATCTGCGGGAATATCGCGATCAGCAGCGCCATCCCGATCAGCACGCCCTTGCCGGGGAACCGCAGCCGCGCCACCGCATAGGCCGCCATGGATGCCAGCACCACGGCGACCAGCGTCGCGATGAGGCCGATGCCGATCGAGTTGATCAGCGGGCGGATGAACTGCGAGGTGCTCAGGATCTGGTCGTAGTTCCCCCAGGTCCACTGCGCCGGGACGAACGAGGGATCGAGGATCGCCGCCGGCGTCTTGAACGACAGCGAGGCCATCCAGAGCACCGGGATCAGAGCCAGCGCGATCACGACGACGTTTGCCGTTCCCCAGCCGACCTTCTGCCGGGGTGTGGTGGTCACAGCAGCCATGATCGGTTCACTCCGTTCCTGTGTTCGTGCCCGGGGCCGCGGTGCCGAAGCCCTTGATGAACAAGACGGCGATGATCGCCACGCAGATGAAGATCAGAACCGAGATCGTCGACCCGATCCCCAGGTTCAGCGCGTTGAACAGGTTGTCGTAACCGAGGATGGAGACCGACCCGGTGTTGTTGGCCCCGTCGGTCAGGATGAAGATGTTGTCGAAGATGCGGAACGAGTCCAGCGTCCGGAACAGCAGCGCGACGAGGATGGCCGGCTTCATCAGCGGCAGCGTGATCTTCATGAACCGCTGCCACGCCGTGGCACCGTCCACCATCGCGGCCCGCTGCAGGTCGTCGGGCACGAGCGACAGCCCGGCCAGCAGCAGCAGCCCCATGAACGGCGTGGTCTTCCAGATCTCGGCCAGGATGATCACGGCAATGGCCGTGTATTCCTTGGTCAGCGGCGCGCTGTTGTTGAACGCCGCGGACAGGTAGCCCTGGCTGGGCGTCCACGCGTACTGCCAGCCATAGGCGGCGGCGACCGTCACGATCCCGTAGGGGATGAGCGAGGCGGTGCGGACCGTGCCCCGGCCGAACAGCGTCCGGTGCATGACCTGTGCCAGCAGCATGCCGAGCACCAGCGTGATGGCCACCGAGATGATCGTGATGATCACGGTCACCTTCAGCGCCTGCCACCAGTACGGCGAGCTGAGCACCGCGGCGTAGTTGCTGAACCCGATGAACTTAATGTCCTGCGGGAGCTCCAGGTTGTAGCGCTCAAACGACAGCCAGATGGCGTAGATGAGCGGGTACCCGGTGACCGCGAGCATCACGATGACCGCCGGGGCGCACAGCATCCAGCCCAGCCTGCGCTCGGCCCGCGCGCCCTCGGATAGCTGCGGCTTCTTGCGCCGACCCGTTGTTTCGGCTGTGGCCTCGGTGCCTGCCGCTACCTGTGCGGACGTACTCATCGGCCCCCTCCTTTCGTTGCGGCCGGGCGGCTCACGGGACCAGTCCCTTCGATTGCAGGGCGTCGTTGATCTGGCTGACCATCGACTGCTCGGTGCTCTTCGGGTTGATGCCGGCCGTCGGCTCGAGCAGGTGCGAGAGGTCGATGGACACGACCTGGTAGACCGGCGTCTTCGGCCGCACGCTGGCGTGCTCGAGCGCCGACAGGATGTCGGCGTGGAACGGGTAGTCGGCGAACAGCTTCGGGTTGCTGTAGAGGCTGGTCAGCGTGGGCGGGACGCCGCCGACATCGGCGTTGATGATCTGATTCTGCTGGTCCCGCAGGCACAGCGCCGCCTGGAACGCCAGCGCCTTGTGCTGCGAGTACGCGCTCACCGCGAGGTCGGTGCCGCCGATCGTCACCTTGGCCGGCACGCCGGGGGTGACTTCCGGGTACAGCGCCCACTTGAAGTCCTTGAACAGCTTGGGGTTGTCTTCCTTCATCGCCGGATACACGAACGGGTAGTTCAGCTCGAAGGCGGCCGTGCCCGCCTCCATCGCCAGCCGGTTCTGGTTCTCCATCTGCACGTCGAGCGACGGGTCGGCGGCGTCCGAGGTGGCCAGCTGGTGCATGATCGTGAGGGCCTTGATCGCGGGCGCACCGAGCGTCGGCTTGGTCGCGGCCGAGTTCAGGATCGTGCCGCCCGCGCTGGCCACCATTGTGTTGAACCACACGGTCAGGCCCTCGTACTGCGCGCCCTGGATCTCGATGTAGTGCGGCTTGCCCTCCTTGGCCAGCTGCTCCGCGTCGGCGATCATCTGGGCCCACGTGGTCGGTGGCGTCTTCACCAGGTCGGAGCGGTACCACAGCAGCTGGGTATTGCTGTTGTCGGGCACCGCGTAGAGCTTGCCCTTCCAGAGCGCGGTGTCCAGGGCCGGCCCGAGCGTGCCCTTCTCGGCCGCAGCCTTGTTGGCGCCGGTCCACGGCTCGATGAAGCCGGCCTGGGCGAACTCGGCCTCCCAGGTGACGTCGAGGCCCAGGATGTCCATGGTCTGGTCGTGCGCGGCCAGCCGGCGGACCATCTGCTGGCGCTGGCCGTCGGAGGCTTCGGGCAGGATCTGGTAGGAGATCGTGTACTTGCCATGGCTCTGCGCGTCGCAGTTGTTGATTCCCTGCTGGGTGGCGCCGGAGCTGTCCGGGTAGAAGTAGAAGTTCAGCGTCACCGGGGCCGAGCTCGCGTTGGCCGTGCCGCACGCCGCCAGCGCCGACCCGGCCAGCGCAATCCCGGCGGCAGCGGCGGCCACCCGCCAGCGCGGCTTGCGCGGCTTGCCCGGCCCGCGCGCGCGGCGCACCGAAGCACTCACTCTCCCGCTATCACTCATGCTCATCCCTCCAGCTAGCGCACCATCGCACCGGGTCGCCGGACGCGGTAGAAACAACCTCCGGCCGCCTCGATCGAGGGCCGGACCATGGCCGGCCCGGCGGGCGCGAAGGCCTGCCGGACCGCGGCCGGCCCGGTTCGCACCGCACCGGCCGACGACCGGGCCCTTGGCCCGGTCACGTGAAAGCTCGCCGTCGTCGATCGCTGCACGACCTCCAGGGCGAGCTGCTGCCGCAGCGGGACAACCCGCTCTCCCCGCATCAGCGCGCACAGCCGGCGGGCGCTCTCGGCACCGCTGTCCACCAGCGGCTGCCTGACCGTGCTCAGGCCGAGCAGCGCTGCGGACTCGATGTCGTCGAAGCCGATCACGGACAGCTCGCCGGGCACGCTGACCCCGCACCGGTCGGCCGCGGCGAGCACGCCCATCGCCTGCGTGTCCGATGCGGCGAAGATGGCCGAGGGCCGGTCCGGCAGGTCGAGCAGCTGCGCGGTCAGGGCCTCGGCGTTCGCGGGACCGTGCGGGCCGCGCCGCACCAGCGCCGGGTCATAGCAAACCTCGGCCGCCGCCAGCGCCTGACGGTACCCGGCCAGGCGGTGCTGCGACGTGACGAAGCCGAGCCCGACCCGGGACGCGGCGGCGGCACCCCGCATCGTGTCCCCGACAAAGCCGATCATGCGGTGCCCGAGCGACAGCAGGTAACGGGTTGCCAGCCGGCCCCCCGCCACGTCGTCGGTGATCGTCTGGGGCACGCCGGGGGCAAGCGCGTCGACCGTGACCAGCGGCACCCCGGCCCGCCGGAACGACGCGAGCTGCTGCGGGGAGAGCCGGAGCGAAACCACGATCACGCCGTCCGCCCGGTGCCTGCTGGTCAGCGCGGACAGGTGGTGGTCGCGCTGCTCTAACGTGTCGACGTTGCAGACCACGGTGTCGTAACCCTGCTCGTCCAGCACGGCCAGCGCGCCGGCCAGCCGCATCACCGCCGAAGGGCGGGTCAGCTGCGGCACCACGATCGCGACCGTGCGCTGCGAGCCGCGGGACAGCGATGCGGCCAGGTGGCTGGGCCGGTACCCGAGCTCCTCGATGACCTTCAGCACCTTCGCCCGGGTCGTCTCGCGGACGTTGGCCGCGCCGTTGATCACCCGGGAAACGGTGCCGATGCCCACGCCGGACGCCGCGGCAACATCACCGATCGTGGCCCGACGTCCCGGCATACCTGCTCCCGCCGTCCGCTGGAACCGGTTCCAGCAGCGAACGAGATCATCGTCGCGCCGGCCGCTAACCCCCGTCAAGGGCCCAATTTGGCCCAGGGCCGCCGTGGCGGAGATGCCCGCTAACCAGCGATATATGCGCCGCTACTCGACAATCTTCGAGATCGGGATCTCCAGGATGTCCCGGGCACCGGCGGTCTTGAGCGCGGGGATCAGCGTGTTGACGCCCCTCTTTGGCACCACGGCCTCGACCGCATTCATGTCGCCGCGCGCCAGCGAGGTGATCGTGGGCGACGACATCGCCGGGAGGATCTCGGTCACCGCGGCCAGCTGCGCGGCGGGCACGTTGAGCTTCAGCAGGACGTTGCCGCGGGCCCGGATCGCACCCTGCAGCAGCAGCGCCACGTCGTCCATGGCCGCCCGCTTGACCGGGTCGGTGAACGCGGCGTGGTTGGCGACCAGCTCGGTGTAGCTGGTCAGCAGCGTGTCCAGGATCCGCAGCCCGTTCTTGCGCAGCGATGAGCCGGTCTCGGTCAGGTCGACGATCGCGTCCACGATGTCGGGCACCTTTGCCTCGGTCGCGCCGTACGACGGGATCACCACCGCCTTGACCCCGGCGGCTTCCAGGTATCGCCTGGTCAGCGCCGGGAGCTCGGTCGAGATCCGCACGCCCTCCGGCAGGTCGGCCGCCGACTGCCACGGCGAGGCGATCGGCACCGCGAGCACCACGCGCACCGGGTCCGAGGTCGCCTTGGAGTACTGCAGCTCACCGAGGGACGCGACCTCGGCGCCGGTCTCCGCGATCCAGTCCCGCCCGGTGATCCCGAAGTCGAACAGGCCCTGCTCGATGTAGGACGGGATCTCCTGGGGGCGCAGGAACCGGACCCGCTCGATCCGCGGATCGTCGATCGACGCGTGATAGTCGCGGTCCGAGGAGCGGCGGACGGTCAGGTCCGCGGCGTCGAACAGGTCGAGGGTGGCTCGCTCGAGCGAGCCCTTCGGGAGGACCAGGGAGAGCAACGCGGATCAACCTTTCCACCTTGAACGCGTCGGCCCCCCGACTGTAGCCGTCTCAGATGAACTCGGGCGGAGTGGTTGACACTCACGTTATATCTCAACTACTCTGCCCAGAGTATTCGCGATGGAGGTGATCTGGTGCCCGCCAAGAACCGCGCGAACCCACTCGCCCTGGCCGTGCTCGTGGTCCTCGCCGAGAAGCCCAGCCATCCGTACGAGATCGCGACGACGCTCCGGCAGCGCCAGAAGCACGAGACCGTGCGGCTGAACTACGGATCCCTGTACGGGGTCGTGGAGTCGCTCGAGCGGCGCGGCCTGATCGAGGCGCAGGAGACGAGGCGCTCCGGGAGGCTCCCCGAGCGGACCGTGTACCGGCTGACCGACGGCGGCCTGATTGAGCTGCACGACTGGCTCACCGATCTGCTCTCCACGCCGGTCAAGGACTACCCCGCGTTCGAGGCCGCGCTGTCGTTCCTGCCCGCCGTGCCTCCGGACGACGCGGTGGCGCTGCTGACCGAACGCTCGCATCACCTCGAAGCCGAACTCGCGCAGGCCGCCGCGACCAGGGAGCTCGCCCACAAGGCCGGCCTGCCGCGGCTGTTCTGGGTCGAGGCCGAGTACGACGTGGTGCTGCGCGAGGCCGAGCTCGGCTACGTGCGGCAGCTGATAGCGGACATCACATCCGGCGCGCTCGACGGCCTGGAGTGGTGGCGAGGGATCCATGACGGCTCCGACGGCCCGGTCGTGCCGCCCCCGATGCACGGCCAAGTCGACGAAGAGAACAGGTGAACCGGTGTGGACAACGTGATCGAAACGCGCGACCTGCGCAAGAGCTTTCCGGCGAAGGGTGGCCCGGTCGACGCCGTTCGGGGGGTCAGCATCGACGTGCGCGGCGGTGAGATCTTCGGCTTCCTCGGCCCGAATGGCGCAGGCAAGACCACGACGCTGCGCATGCTGACCACGCTGCTGCCGATCGGCTCCGGCACCGCGACCGTGGCCGGCTTCGACGTCGCGCGGCAGCCGAAGCAGGTGCGCAAGCGGATCGGGTACGTGAGCCAGCTCGGCGGCGCCGACGAGCTGGCCACCGGGCGGGAGAACCTGATCCTGCAGGGCCGCCTGTACGGTGCGGCGCGGGCGCAGGTGGCGCCCCGCGCCGCGGAGCTTGCCCGCCTGCTCGACCTGGCCGAGTTCGCCGACCGCCGGGTCAGCACGTACTCGGGCGGGCAGCGCCGGCGGCTCGACATCGCGCTCGGCATCGTGCACGACCCGTCGGTGCTGTTCCTCGACGAGCCGACCACCGGTCTTGACCCGCAGAGCCGGGCCAACCTCTGGGACCACATCCGCTCGCTCCGCGAGCGCGGCACGACCGTGTTCCTGACCACGCACTACCTGGAGGAAGCCGATGTGCTCTGCGACCGGCTGGTGATCATGGACCACGGCCAGATCGTCGCGGAGGGAACCCCGCGGGAGCTCAAGCAGCAGGTCGCGGGCGACGCGATCGTGATCAGCCTGCGCCAGGAGGACCACGAGGCCGAGCGCGCCGCGCCGGTGCTGTCCGGGGAACCGTACGTGCGCGAGCTCACGGCCGAGGACGGTCAGGTCCGGCTGTACGTCGACGACGGCGGCGCCGCGCTGCCGCAGCTGATCCGGCTGCTGGACGCGAGCGGCATCGGGGTCCGGTCGATATCCATGTCCGAGCCGACCCTTGACGACGTCTTTCTCCGGCAGACAGGAAGGTCGCTGCGCGAATCGGGCGGCGGCGATGCGAGCAAGGCCGGCGACCGGCCGGCCACGTCCGAGCCCAAGGAGGTGGCCGCGTGAAGACGGCCAGGGATGTTGGCTTGCTCTACCAGCGATACCTCACCCAGCTGCTGCGCAACCCGGTCTGGGTGATCGTCGGGTTCTCCACCCCGATCCTGTACCTGGCGCTGTTCACCCCGCTGCTCAAGCACCTGGTCGGGTCTCGTGGCCTGCCAACGGGGAACGTGCTCGACCTGTTCCTGCCCGGGATCCTCTCGCTGCTCGCGTACGCGAGCGGCATCGGCCCCGGTTTCAGCACGATCTTCGAGCTGAAGGCCGGGGTGATCGAGCGCTTCCGGGTTACCCCGGCCAGCCGGTTCGCGATCCTGTTTGGCCCGATTCTGGCCGGCCTGGTGATGATGCTGGTGTTCGACGCGGTCGTGGTGGCGGTCGGCTACGGGTTCGGCTTCTCGGTGCACTGGGCCGGGCTGGGGCTGCTGGCCGTGCTGCTGGCGCTGCTGATGGTGACGACGGCCGCGTGGTCGATCGCCACCGCGCTGGTGACGAAGGAGATCAGCGGGTTCGCTGCGATCGCCAACGGCATCAACCTGCCGATCCTGCTGCTGGCTGGCGTGCTGCTGCCGATATCGCTCGGCCCGGCCTGGATGCGGGTGATCGCGCACTTCAACCCGCTCTACTACCTCGTCCAGGCGTCCCGGGTGCTGGCTGGCGGCACGCTGTCGGGGAGCGCGGTCTGGCAGGCGTTCGCCGTGCTCGTCCCGCTCTGCCTGCTGGTGCTGGCCTGGGCGACCCGCGTGTTCCGCACCGCGGTCGCCTAGTCCTTACTTCACGAAGTACCAGGTCTCCGGGGTGATGGACAACGTCGGCGACTGCGGGATGCGCACCAGGGAGCCAGCCGGCGCAAGCACCGTCGTCCAGCGAGCCGCAAGTCGCCGGCAAGTCACCCACCAGCGGGCCGGCCGACCCTGAGGGCGTGGCAACCGCGCCGGTTGCCGCCTTGCCAATCCGATATCAGAGTGATATCACTTTAGTGAGTGACCGGGTAACCGGCACCGCGGCCCGAAAGGGAGGCCACAATGACTGGATCCAGCCCCTGGGTTGACTACAGCGGCACCACCGAGATCGTGCTGGTCGCCGTGCTGGTGGCGGCGGCCGCGGCTGTTGCCTACGCCGGGATCAGGCTGCCGCTGCCGGCCCGGCTGCCAAAGCCCGGCCGGACGGCAACGATCATCATTATCGGGGCCTGGGTGCTCGCCATCGTCGCCCTCGTGGCGTGCGTTCAGGTTTACCTGACGCAAATGTCCGAGGCGGGCATCGTGCACCACCCGCGTCCCGATGACGTCACGCCGGTCACGCTGATCGGCACGGCCGTCCTGTTCGCTGTCATCGCCGTTGCGCAGAAAGCGCAGGGCTGGCGTGTCGCCCTCGGCAGCGCGGTGGTCGGCGCGGCCGCCGGGCCGTGGATCTTCGAGGTCGCGTTCGACCTCATCATCATGCCCCGGACTCATCCCGTCATCGATCCTGGCTTGTACCGGGTGGTGCTGTTCACGCCGCTGATCCTGACCGGCATTCTGACGGTGGCGCTGGTATCGCTGTCACCGGCCGCGCGGGTGCACCGGGCGACGCTGTGGTGCCTGGCGGGAATGCTGGCGGTCTTCGCCGCCTGGGGCCTGATCGGTTTCAGCTACCCGTCCGCTCCAGGCCCGCTCACGCTCAACGCGCTGTCCAAGATCCTCGCCCTGGCCACCGCGCTGACCCTGTTCCTGCCACACCGGGCCCGCGCCGACACACCAGAACCGGCACTGACAACCCCATCAAGAGAGACGGTGTCCCGGTGAACGTGGCGGGGGACGAGGATGTGGTCATGGAAACGAGCAGCGCGGCGGGCGGGCTTCCTCGCTACCAGGCCGAAACGGACGGGTTGGCGGTCGTGGTGCGCGGGCTGCGGAAGAGCTTCGGCGACAAGGAGGCGGTAGCCGGCATCGACCTGCGGATCGCCGCCGGCTCCCTGGCCGGCCTTGTCGGGCCGAACGGCGCCGGCAAGACCACCACGCTGTCGATGATGACCGGCCTGCTGCGGCCGGACGGCGGGCAGGTGCTGGTCAAGGGGCTGGACGTGTGGCAGAACCCGCCCGCGGCCAAGGCGATCATGGGCGTCGTGCCGGCCGAGGTCCGGCTGTTCGAGCGCCTGTCCGGCGAGGAACTGCTGGAGTACGCCGGCCGCCTGCGGGGGCTGCCGGCCGGCGAGGCGCGGTCGCGGGCCGAGCAGCTGCTGGACGTGCTGGACCTGGCGGAGGGCGCCAAACGGCTGGTCGCGGACTACTCGACCGGCATGCGCAAGAAGGCCGCGCTCGGCTGCGCGCTGATTCACAACCCGTCGGTGCTGTTCCTCGACGAGCCGCTGGAGGGCGTCGACCCGGTATCCGCGGACGTGATCCGCCGCCTGCTGACCCGTTTCGCCGCTTCCGGCTCGACCGTGCTGTTCTCCAGCCACGTGATGGAGCTGGTCGAGCAGGTTTGCGACCACGTGTCCATCATCGACAAGGGCAAGATCGTGGTGACCGGCACCATCGACGAGGTGCGCGGCGGCAAGACGCTGCAGCGCGCGTTCATTGACCTGGTCGGCCCGCGCGCGACCGACGAGGAGGTGCTGTCATGGCTCGGCTCCTCGTCCAGCTGAAGCTGCGCCTGCTGCTCAACGCGCTGCGCTCGTCGAACGCCGCCAAGATCAGCTTCCTCGTCAGCACGACGTTCGCCGTACTGCTCGCCGTCGGCACGTTCCTGACGCTGGCCGCGTTCCGCGGCAAGGACACGTCGGTGGACCTGACCGCGGTCATCTTCACCGTGTTCGCGTTCGGCTGGCTGATCGTGCCGATCATGGCCTTCGGCGTGGACAGCACGCTCGACCCGGCAACGCTGGCGCTCTACCCGCTGCGCACCCGGAAGCTCGCGGTCGGGCTGCTGGCGGCTTCGGCCACCGGCGCCTGGCCGCTGGCCAACGTGATCGGCCTGCTCGGCGTCACCGTGGGGCTGGCCAGCGGCGCGCTGGGCCTCGTGGTCGCCGTGGTCGCGGTGGTCTTGCAGGTGCTGTTCTGCATCGCCCTGTCCCGGTTCGTGACGACGTCCCTGGCCGGCCTGCTCCGCTCGCGCCGTGGCAGGGACCTGGCCGTGTTCCTGGTCATCCCGCTGTTCGCGCTGTACGAGTTCTTCACCCAGGTGGTGCCCAAGGCCGCCGCCGAAGGCAGAATCACCGCGGCGAGCTTCACCGGATTCGACGCCTGGATGCGGTGGCTGCCGCCGGGCCTGGCCGCGCACGCCATCCAGGACGCCTCCGACGGCCGGCCCGGCATGGCGCTGGCCCGTCTTGGCGCGCTGGCGGGCGTCGTGGCCGTGTTCGGCTGGCTGTGGGTCAGGTCGCTGAGCCGGGCGCTGGTGACGGCCGACACCACGACCCAGGCGGCGCGGGTCCGCAGCGCCAAGCTGCCGCTGGCCGGGCTTGGCCTGCGCGGCGCCGTTGCCGCCAGGTGCTGGCTCTACCAGCGCCGCGATCCCACCTCCGTCCTCTTCTGGGCACTCGTCGCGATCATTACGGCTGCTGTGTCGGCTAGCTCCATCTTCGGCAAGCAGCACCATCCCGGGGTCGTCCTGGCGAGCGCGGTCTTCGGCGCCGCGTTCGCCGGGATCTTCCACGCCAACTCGGTGGGGCTGACCGGACCCCCGTTCCTGCTCGAGTCGACGGCGCTGAGCCGCCCTCGCGACCTGCGCGCCTACTTCTCCGGGCAGAACCTCGTGTACGCCACGATCGGCGCGCCGCTGGTCGTGGCCGTCTGCTTCGCGCTCGCCGCCGCGGTCGGCCGTCCGGGAATCGGGCTCGAGGCGGCGCCGGTCGTGCTGGCGGGAATCGGCGCTTCCCTCGGCCTCAGCAACCTCTTCAGCGCCGCGCTGCCCTACCCGATGATCAAGCGGACTGGCACCCCGATGCTGACGGCCGCGCAGGGATACGGTGGCTATCGGCTCCTGGGCGTCTTCGGGACCCTGGTGGGCACCGCCGTGGCCGCGGCACCAGTGATCATCACGGTCGTGCTGACGGCGAGCGATCCACTGGCGGTCCGGATCGGCGTGCTCGTGCCGGCAGGGGCCGTCTACGGGCTGGCGCTCGCGTTCGCCGGTGTCCGGACGGCGGCCGTTATTGCCGCCGCCAAGATTCCGGAACTGAGCCAGGCCGCCCTGCACAGCGCCCTGACCTGAGGCCTAGTGCGGCCCGAGCGACACCCGCGGCGAGCCGTGGTAGCTCGGTATCCCCGCGCTGAAAGGTACCTGCTCCGGCGAGCCGACGGGGTTGCGCAGCGTGCCGATCTGCGGGGACGAAAGCTCCACCATGTCGCCGGGCTGAATCCACCGTCCGAGTTCAAGGCCGCATCCGCCGCCAACCGTGCCGACCGCAAGGAACTCACCGGCCTGGATGTCCTCGCAGTAGGAGGCCCAGGCGAGCACCTCGGCGAATGAGTACTTCCGGCCCGCCGTTGTGCCCTTCGACCACGTGTCGCCGTTGACCCTGGCGGTCAGCTCGATGTTCCACTCGTCGACCTCATCCATGGTCGCGATGCACGGCCCCATCGGCGTGCAGAAGTCCTTGCCCTTTGACGGACCGATCCCCAGGGCCATCTCGAACAGCTGGATGTCGCGCGCGCTGACGTCGTTGAAGATCGTAACGCCAGCGATGGCGCCGGCCGCCTCGGCGACGGACAAGTTCCGTCCCGGCCGACTGACGTAGAACCCGACCTCCAGCTCGTAGTCGAGCTGCTCGCTGTACGCGGGCCAGACGATCTCCTCGTCCGGGCCGATCACCGTGTCGGTGTTGCACTTGTAGCAGACGGGCATCGCGTCGAACGCGGGCGGCAGCTTCAGCCCGGCGCCGGTCGCGTGCGCCTCGTAGGTCAGGTAGTCACGGACCCGCGGCGGCCGGGGCACCGGCGCGAGCAGGTGAACCGACGATGCGGGGAGCACCGCCGCCTCGCCATCGGGTCCGTGCAGCGCCTCGCCGGCCTCGTCAGCACGGGCTGCCAGCTCGAGCGCACGATCGAGCGCGCCCGACGTGAGGGCGCCGACGTGCAGCAGCGCGACCATGTCGCGCGGCGCCTCGGCCGCGGCGCGTCGCGCCGCCTCCGGGCCCCCGCCATAACCGGCGTGCAGGACGGCGTGGGGATCCACGATCGACTGCCCGTACAGGATCCCGACGCGCGGCAACGTGCCGGTGCTGGAATGCTGGAACGTGACGAGCTTCATGACGGCTTCTCCTCGGTTGGTGTCGAGCGGGCGCGACGGCGGCGCCACACGCCTCCGCCGGGAAGAATGCGTGAGCCACCCCGCCGGCGCTGGCCGATGACAGCCAGGCTCACCGCGAGCAGCAGGGCAACGCCGTTGAAGGCGTCGGTGATCCAGCCCTCGCCGCCCCCGAGCTGCAGCCCCTTCACACCGGTGGCGAGCAGGTAGATGGCGACGATCGTGCCCCAGATGTTGAAGCGGCCGACCTTGATCTGGGTTGTGCCGAGGAACACCGCGGCGAAGACCGGCAGCAGATACCCGGTGCCGATCGTGGGCGAGACGGAGCCGATCTGCGAGGTCACCAGGATGCCGCCGATCGTCGCCGCCGCGGAAGACGCCACGAGGCCGACGAACACCATCCGGTCGGTGTTGACGCCGGCGAGCCGGGCAGCATCGACGCCGGCGCCGGTGGCCTGCAGCCGCCGACCAAACGGCGAATGTTCCAGCAGGTACCAGGCCACGAACGCCGCCGCGACGAGGTAGATGGCGAGCACCGGGATGCCGAACGGCTCGGGGCTCGCCAGCCTGGTGAACGACGCCGGGAAGCCGGTGACGAACTCGCCGCCGTTGGTCACCCGGTCGATGACCGCCTGGATCAGCGAGCTCATCCCGAGCGTGGCGACGATGCTGCTGATGCCCACCTTGGTGACGAGCAGGCCGTTGATCACCCCCACCGCAACCCCCGCGCAGATCGTGGCGAGGATGGCGAGGGCGCTCGGCACGTGCCAGGCCGTCATCATCGAGCCGACGATCACCGACGACATCGTCAGCAGCGTCGCGAACGAGAGGTCGAACGCCCCGGCTGCCAGCGCGAACACCAGGCCGAGGGCGACGATCCCGGTGATAGCCTGATCGGCGGCGACGCTCTGGAGGGTCGCAACCGTGAGGAACGTGTGCGGGATCCAGATCGCGTAGACGACGATGAACAGCGCCCATACGTAGACGCCGCTCAGCCTGGCGAGGCCCAGCCGGTCGGCCAGGCCGCGGCGGGTGCCCGCCGGCCCGCCGTCGCCCGTGTCCCCGGCGCCGAGCCCCACCGGTCCCTGTGACGCGGCGACGCTCACGGTGTCACCGCCCCCGCGAGCGACAGCCGGCCGATGGCCTCGGCTGTGAGCGCGGCGCCGTGCAGTTCGGCCTCGGCCCTGCCGTCGCGCAGGACGATGACCCGGTCGCAGAGCCGGGCCAGTTCCTCGCCGTCGGATGACGCCACGACCACGGCGGCTCCGCGCCGGGCCGCGTCGGTCAGCGCCTCGTAGATCATGGTCTTGGCCCCCACATCCACTCCCTGGGTCGGCTCGTCCAGGACGAACACACGCGCGCCACACCGCATCCACCGGGCCAGCACGACCTTCTGCTGGTTGCCGCCGCTCAGCGTGGCGAACACCCGCTCGGTGTCGGCCGGGCGCACGCTGAGGCGGTCGAGCCACTGCTGCGCGTCGGCGCGCTCCCGGCGCAGGCTCAGCCAGCCGCAGCGGCCGGCGCGAAGCCGGGGCAGCGTGAGGTTCTCGCGCACCGTGAAGCTCGGGATGGCGCTGTGGAGTTTGCGGTCGTGTGGCAGATAGGCGATGCCCAGGCCGATCGCGGTCGCCGGATCCAGGCTGTCGATCACGCGGCCGCCGACGGCGAGCCGGCCGCGGGTCCAGGCGATCGCTCCGGTCATGGCCGGGGCCACGTCTTCCCGGCCGGAGCCGCTGATGCCGGCCACACCCACGATCTCGCCGCGGCGAACGGTGAAGCTCAGCTCCCGCAACCGGGCGGCCGCGAGCCCGTCGGCGGCGAGCGCGTCGTCCGATTCTGGCGACGGCGGCTCGGGGTAGAACTCGGCCAGCGGCCGCCCGACGATGCGCTCGACGAGCAGGTCGTGGGTGACGTCCGAGACCGGGGCGCTGAGCACGCCGCGCCCGTCACGCAGCACGGTGACCCAGTCGGCGAGCTCGAACACCTCGCTGATCCGGTGCGTGACGTACAGCACCGCCGTGCCGCGCGCGGCGACGGTGCGCAGCAGGCGGAACAGCCGGCCCGTCTCGGCAGCGGGCAGCGACGCCGTGGGCTCGTCCAGCACCAGCACGCCGGAGGACGAGACGCCGCCGCGCAGCGCCCTGGCCACCGCGACGATCGTCCGCTCCGCCGCAGACAGGCTGCCGACCAGCGCGGTGACGTCGATCCCGGCGTCGAGATCGGCAAGCAGACCGCGGGCGGCGGCTTCCTCGCGACGCGACGACAGCCACCAGCGCGCCTGGTAGCGCTGCCCGAGCGCGAGGTTGTCGACCACGTCCATCGTCGGTACCAGGCCGAGGTCCTGATGGATGAACCGGAGGCCGGCGTGGTGCGCGGCGACGGCTGAGCCGAGCGCCAGCGGCGTGCCGTTCACCTCGGCCTCCGCGCCGGGGCCGGGCTGGTAGACGCCGGCCAGGACCTTGATCAGCGTGGACTTGCCCGAGCCGTTCTGGCCCAGCAGGGCGTGCACCTCGCCGCGGCGCAGGTGCAGGCCCACCCCGGCCAGGGCGACCTGGCCGGGGAACGTCTTCCGCAACCCGCTGACCGCGAGGGCCGCGGCGTCTGGCCCGTCGCTCATGAGGTCAGGTGCCAGGCCTTGAGGAAGTACTCCTCGTAGTCCGGGACCGTGTACGGCACGGACAGGTTCGACGGCAGGTCGGCCTTGGTGATCACGTGCACCGTGCCGATCGGTGTGGTGCAGCAGGCCATCGAGTCGCCCATGAAGTACCGGGCCGCGGCGTCGACCATCCGCCAGCCGATCTCGTAGGTCTCCTCGGTGACGCCCATCGCCTCGCTGCCGGCCGCGATGTCCTTGAAGTTGATCGTGTCCGCCAGCCGCGTCACGATCTTCACCTTCGCGGCCAGGCCGGCCGCCGCCAGGGCCTCGGGTACCCCCGCGGTGGCGTCGCCGATGCCGACCACGATGTAGTTGGTGCTCGGGTTGCGCTGCACGTAGCTGACGATCTGGCCGGGATCGGTCGTGCCGATGCCGGTGCTGAAGTTCGTCGTCTGGACGCTGACCGTGCAGTCCGGGCACAGCGCATGCATCTCCGCGACAAAGGCGTTCTTGGCCGGAAGGTGCTGGGTGAAGGTGGGGTCCCAGAAGTAGCCGACGTGCGCCTTGCCGCCCGAGCTGGCGATGATCCAGTCGGCCATGACCTTGCCGGACAGCGCGATCTCGGGCGCCGAGGAGAAGTTGGCGATCATGTCATCGCCGATCGGGCTGGCCGATGCCACCGCTATCCACGGCACGTGCTTGGCCTTGAGCGCCGCGAGCTGCGACGCGATCGCGCTGTTGGGCAGGATGCCGATGCCCAGCACGGCGTCGCCAGGGTTCTGGACGACGTCGTTCATGGCGGAGGTGTACGACGCGGGCGTGGCTCCTCCGTCGAAGACGCGAACCGTCCAGCCGAGCCGCTTCGCCGCGGCCTGGGCGGCCTGCTGGATCTCCACGCAGGACGCGACCGGGCAGGTGACGAAGTCGATCGTCTTTCCAGCAGGCGGCCGGGCGGACAGCGCCGGCAGGCTGATGGTTGGGTCCGGGTTCTCATAGGTGGTGAGCTGATGCTCGGCCTTGGTGACGCCGGCTTGCGCGGTATTGCCGGTACCCGCCCCGCTGGCGTCACCCACGCTGCTGGAGCTGCCGCACGCGGTGGCGAGGAGCCCGATGAGGCAGAGGACGGCCACCGAGCCGGCGGCGCGGCCGCGGCTCATCTGCCGGCCTCGGCGCCGTCGCGGGCCTCGAGCTGCGCGATCTGCTCGAAGACGTCCAGCGGACTCCAGTGCGTGAGCGCGGGATCGAGCTCGTAGTACACGGCCAGGACGTTCTGGATGATCCGGCCGCCCTCATTCCAGGCGGCGAACTGGTCCAGGTTGATCTGCCAGGCCGCCTCGGCCGGGGGAACGCCCTCGGCATACTTCTGCCTGGCCTGTTCGTCGACGTACTCCAGGTAGTGCCGCACGGCCCTGATGCCGGCCTTGTCGGTCACCGGCCCGTGGCCGGGCACCACGTAGTCCACGTCGAGCTCAGCCATGGCGTCGCAGGCGGCAAGCCAGTTGGCCAGGGGCCCGGCCCAGATGATCGGCGTGCCGCCGATGAACAGCAGATCACCGGTATAAAGGGTCCGGGCGGACGGGACGTAAGCCACGCCATCGCCGGCTGTGTGGGCGGGGCCGTAACGCAGGAGCTGCACCTCGACGCCGCCGACGTCGACCGTGTGCTCGCTGTCGAACGTGGTGGTCGGGAACGTCGGCTCGAGGTCGCTCCAGTCGAACGGCCCGAAGATCTCGCGGGCGAACTCGCCCGCCCGGCCGGGGAGGTCACGGATGAGGGCCGGCGTCGTGGCGCCACCGGCGTGCATCTCCTCGTCGCAGGCCGCCGTCGCGATGATGTCGGCATCCTTGAGCAGCTGGTTGCCGTACCAGTGGTCTCCGTTTGAGTGGGTGTTGAAGACCGTGCGGATGGGGTGCTCGCCGGTGATGCCGGCCATCCCGTCGAGCATCCGGCGGGTCATCGGCACGTCGAAGAGCGTGTCGACGAGCATGGCCTCGCCGCTGCCGACGATGAGGCCGGCGTTGCTCCAGCCCCAGCTGCCGTCCGGCTCGAGCCAGGCGAGGCATCCGCCGTCCAGCTCGTGCAGGCCCCGCGCGAACGGAATCTCTTTCATGTGCTCTCCCCACCTGGCTCGGTTGACGGCTGCCGGCACTGGGCGTCGGCCCGAGGCTTGTCCGATATTCGGCTTTGGACGCCGAATATCGGAACCGTAACTTGGTAAAATTGCCGAGTCAAGGAGGTAACTTGCCTGATCTCGACCCAATCGATCGCCAGATCTTCGAGCTGCTGACCCGCAACGGCCGCATGTCGAACCTGGATGTGGCCCGTCAGCTCGGCGTATCGGAGAAGACCATCCGCCAGCGCATCCGCCGGCTCACCGAGCGAGACGGAATGCGGGTCGCGGCCACGTTCGAGCGGTCCCCGGCCCCGTCGCGGCTGATCATGCTCGTGCACGCCGAGCCCGGCCAGCGGTTCTCGGTCGCCGCCCGGCTGGCCGAGCTGCCCGCGGTGGACGAGGTCCACCTGACCACCGGTGCCTGCGAGCTGATCGCCGCGGCCTCGTTCTCGTCCGACGCCGAGGCGCTCGAGTTCTACGTGCGCCACGTGGAATCTGGCCCGGGCATAGCGGGCTCACAGCTGACCCACATCATCGAGACCGTCAGCCCGAGGACGGCGCTGGCCCATGACCTGTTCGAGGAGTTCGACGCCAGGGCCTCGGGGTTGCGAGAGATGCGGGATCTGTTCGACCTGGCCTGCGATGTCGCGACCGCCACGTTCGGCACCGGCAGGATCTCGGTGGGCGGCACCGAGGTTCACGGCCCGCCCGACGCCCCGCTGTACGATTCCAACCTGCGCTGGCGCGGCCTGTCGGCGCGCTACATCGAGATGGTGTGCACGATCCGCCGCGCCGAGTCGGTCATCATCCCCACCGTCATCGAGCGAGGCCAGCACCTGTTCGTGCCCGACGCCCAGACCGACCCGCTGTTCCGGCGCCTCGCCGACCTCGTCGCGCTGGAGGGCTTCCACAGCTTCCTCGCCGTGCCCGTCCGCTCGGAGGACGTCATCCATGGCTCGCTGAACCTGTACTACGACATGGTCATCCCGTACCGGCAGGACCTCGTGGCGCAGGTACAGGAGCTCGCGGACCTTCTCGCCAAGCACATCGGGCGCGTGCTCCGCGAACAGGCCCGCGCGGACACGGCGGTCAGATCATGAACCCGGGGCCGGCCAGTACCGGGCCTCGAGCCGGCGCTTGAACAGCTTGCCGGAGTCCTCGCGCGGCAGTTCCTCCTCGAAGACGACCACCTTGGGCGCTTTGTATTTGGCCAGGTTCTGCTGCACGTGCTCCCTGACCTGATCCTCGGTGACGTTCGCGCCGGGCAGCAGCTGTACGTGGGCCGCGAGGGCCTCGCCGAGGTCGGGTTCCGGGATGCCGAACACGGCCACGTCCGCCACCCCGCGGAGGCCGAGGATGCAGGCCTCGATCTCGGCCGGGTAGATGTTCACGCCGCCGGAGATCACCATGTCGTTGAGCCGGTCGCTCAGGTAGAGGAACCCGTCCTCATCCACGCGGCCGACGTCCCCGACGGTGATGAAGCCGTCGCCGATGTCGATGGAGCGCCGCTTCTCGTCACTGCCGATGTAGGTGAAGTCAGGCCAGGCCGACAGCGAGCGCCCATAGATGACGCCGGTCTCGCCCGGCCGCACCTCCCGGCCGTCCGGCCCGACGACGCGGATGGCCATGCCGGCTACCGGCCTGCCGACGGTGCCTGGGTGAGCGAGCCATTCCTCGCTGGTGCAGTAGACCCACGCGCCCCCCTCGGAGCCGCCGTAGTACTCGTTGATGATCGGGCCCAGCCAGTCGATCATGGCCCGCTTGACGTCGGGCGGGCACGGCGCTGCGGCGTGCACGATCGCCTTCAGCGAGGACAGGTCATACCGCGTGCGCACGTCCGCCGGCAGCTGCAGCAGCCGCAGGAACATGGTCGGGACCATCTGCACGGTTGTCACCCGGTATTCCTCCACCAGGCGGAGGAACCCCTCGGCTTCGAACCTCGGCATGATCACCATGTTGAGCCCCATGGCGGCGGCGAACGTGACCGCGACGTTGGGTGCCGTGTGGTACAGGGGGGCCGGGAAGAGTGTCGTGCCACCCGGCTCGAACTGCATCAGGAACCGCGTGAACGCGGCGAGCTCGGCGGCCTTTTCCGGCGCCACCGGGTCACGCAGAATGCCTTTGGCCAGACCGGTCGTGCCCGAGGTGTAGATGATCGCCATCGGCGGCGACGCAACGGATGAGGAGGGGGGCGCACTGCACTCGATCAGCTCCGCCGTGCTCGGGTACCGGCCGCTCAGCGTTACGGCCCCTAGGCTATAAGCCTCACAGACCTCCGGCGGAACTTCCGCCTCGATGATCGCTGCCTGTTCCGGCTTGTACGCCTCCACCGCGGGCAGCAGGTCCGTGTGAGCGATGATGACCTTGGCCCCACTGTCGCTGAGCAGGTGCCGCAGATCGGTGCCGGTCCAGTGCCAGTTCACCGGGACGGGCACCGCGCCGATGACCGAGGCGGCGAGGTTGGCCTCGAGGAAGCCCGTCTCGTTGCGCATCACAATGGCGTACCGGTCACCGGGCTGCTGGATGCCCAGCTGCCGGAGGCCGGACGCCAGGCGCGCCGCGCGCGCCTTCACCTCCGGCAGCGGCATGTGGCGCTGGCCGGAGACGACGACAGGTTCGCTCATGTCAATGTGGCCTTTCACCGCGTATACATACGTGCGCCTAGCAGGAGATGGGCCGGTGATGCGCCGCTGCTGTCAACGAGTGAAGGATTACTCTAGATTTACTTAGTGTCAATAGCCTGATCAGGGGCCCTGAGCTGGCCCGTCTCGCCCGGGAGGCAGCAATGACCGTCGGCGCGACCACCGTGCGGCGCCGGCCGAAGGACCGCAAGCAGCAGATCATGGTGCACGCCCGCGATCTGTTCGTCGAACTCGGATACCCGAACGTCTCCATGGCCATGATCGCCGGACGGGTCGGCATCACGGCCGGCGCGCTCTACCGCCACTACGCCACCAAGGCCGACCTGCTCGAGGCGGTGGTGCGCGACGCGTTCGACGGCGTCGCGCCGCCGCCAGCGGGCATGCCGCTCGAGGAGGTCATCGACCGCAGCATCGCGGCCGCGCTCGGCCACCCGCATCTGGCCGACCTATGGTCCCGCGAGGTGCGCTACCTGCCCGATGGGGTGCAGCGCGAGATCCGCGCCGTGATGCGCCGGGCGGCCCAGGGCTACGTGCCGCCGCTGCGTGCGCGCAGGCCCGCGCTGTCCTCCGAGCAGGCGGAGCTGATCGCGTGGTCGATTCAGTCCGTCCTGACCTGCCTCGGCCGCGATTCCGTCAGGCTGCCGGCCAGCGGCGGCCAGGCGCTGGTGCGCGGCGCCGCGAGGGAACTGCTGGACGTACGCCTGGACCTGGGCGCTGCCCGGCACGAGGCGGCCCGGCGCCCGGCCAGGCTGGCGCCGGTGTCCACGCGGGAGCGGGTGCTGATCGCGGCGACGCGCCAGTTCGCCGCGCACGGCTATCAGGAGACCTCGATGGCGAGCATCGGCGCCGAGGCCGACGTCACCGGGCAGAACCTGTACGGCTACTTCGGCAGCAAGGCCGATCTGCTGCGGGCGGTGATCGTGCGCGGCACGCATGCGCTCTGGCTCGAGCTCGACGCGGCCCTCGAGGCGGCGGACGGCCCGGCCGCAGCGCTGGCGTCGGTGGTGGCCGGGTACGTACGCCTCGCGCGTCAGTGGGCCGGGCTGCGCCTGGACCTGGCCGGCGACCCGGAGATCGCGGAGGAATCAAGGCCCGCGCAGCGCGAGTACGTCGCCGAGTGGGTGGCCCTGGTGCGCCAGGTCAGGCCGGAGCTTGCGCAGGCGGAGGCCCGCGCCCTCGTGCAGATGGCACTGGCCGCCATCAGCGATCTTGGGCGCACGCCGCACCTGGCGCAGCTCCCCGGCTTTGCCGCCAGCGTCACCGCGGTCGCGGAAACGATCCTGACCAGCGCGCCAGCGACCCCCGCCGCACCCGCACCCTTGGCCCGCTCCACCTCCTCGTCCCCTTGACATTAAGTGAATCGTGAGTAAGCCTCTTAAGCGTCACAGTTGGCCGTGGGTGCAGAGGATCTTGATGAGTGACGTCGTGGTGGCTGGCGTTGGCATGGTGCCGTTCGCCAAGCCGGGGAAGAGCGAAGCGTATTACCAGATGGGCGAGAAGGCGGCCCGTGCCGCGCTGGACGACGCCGGGGTCGCCTACACAGCCGTGCAGCAGGCCTACGTCGGATATGTATATGGCGATTCAACGTGCGGCCAGGCTGCTCTGTACGGCATCGGCCTGACCGGCGTTCCGATCATCAACGTCAACAACAACTGCTCCACCGGCTCGTCCGCGCTGTTCCTGGCGCGCCAGGCGGTGGCGAGCGGCATGGCGGACTGCGTGCTCGCCCTCGGCTTCGAGCAGATGGTGCCTGGGGCGCTCGGTTCGTCCTTCCCCGAGAAGGTCAGCCCGCTGTTCCGGCACGAGGCGGTCGAGCGTGAGGTCCAGGGGATCGACCCGGCCGCGCCGCACGCGGCCCAGCTGTTCGGCGGGGCCGGCCAGGCCTACGCGGACGAGTACGGCGTCGACGCGTCGCTGTTCGCGCACATCTCCGTGAAGGCGCGCAGGCATGCGGCCAACAACCCGTACGCGGTCTTCCGCGACCCGGTCACGGTCGAGCAGGTGCTGGGCTCCCCCGTGATCTACGGCCCGCTGACCCGGCTCCAGTGCTGCCCGCCGACCTGCGGCGCGGCCGCGGCCGTCGTGTGCTCCCCCGAGTACGCGCGCCGGCACGGCCTGGACGGCAGCGTCGCCATCAGGGCCCAGGCGATGACCACCGACACCGCCGCCAGCTTTACCCGCGACATGCGCAAGGTCGTCGGGTACGACATGGCGGTCGACGCCTCTCGCCAGGTCTACGAGGCGTCGGGCATCGGGCCCGAGGACATCCGCGTGGTTGAGCTGCACGACTGCTTCACCACCAACGAGCTGCTCAGCTACGAGGCCCTGGGCCTGACACCGGAGGGCACCGCCGAGAAGTTCGTGCTCGACGGGGACAACACCTACGGAGGGCGCGTGGTCACGAACCCCTCCGGCGGCCTGCTGTCGAAGGGGCACCCGCTCGGCGCGACCGGCCTCGCGCAGGCCACCGAGCTCGTCTGGCAGCTGCGCGGCCAGGCCGGGCAGCGGCAGGTGGACGACGTCAGCGTGGCGCTGCAGCACAACCTCGGGCTTGGCGGCGCCTGCGTCGTGACCATGTACGAGAAGCTTGCCGCCTGAGATGGCGCTCGACCGCTCCATCATCGGCACCGAGTGGCCCGGAGAAACCCTCCTGATCACCCGCAGCCGCCTCCGCGCCTTCGCCAGGGCCACCGGGCAGGCGGATCCGCGCTACACCGACGTGGACGCCGCCAGGGAGGCCGGGCACCGCGATCTTCCCGTCCCGCCAACGTTCTTCTTCAGCATCGGACTCGAGGCACGCGACCCGTTCCGGCGGTTCACTGAACTGGGCATCGACCTGCGAAAGGTGCTGCACGGCGAACAGGAGTTCCGCTATCACCGCATGGCCTACGCCGGCGATGAGCTTTCCACGCGCTCGCGCTTCGTCGACGTGTATGAGAAAAAGGGCGGCGAGCTGCAGTTCCTCGTGGATGAGACGGACGTGACCGACCGCAGCGGTGCCGCCGTGGCGACGCTGCGCAACACGACCGTGGTCCGCCGGCTCCCGGGGGTGGTGTGATGACGGCCTGGGAGGTCGGCAGCGAGCTGCCGAGCCTTGAGGCCGGGCCGATCAGCCGGACGACGCTCGCGCTGTTCGCCGGGGCGTCGGGCGACCACAACCCCATCCACATCGACCTCGACAACGCCAGGTCCGCCGGGCTGGACGACGTCTTCGCGCACGGCATGCTATCCATGGCGTACCTCGGCCGGCTGCTCACCAACGCCTTCCCGCAAGAGCGGCTGCGCGCCTACAAGGTCCGCTTCGCCGCGATCACACCCGTGCACGCCCAGCCCACGTGCACCGGCCGGGTCGCCTCCATCGACGACTCCGCGGGCGAGCGGCTCGCGACCATCGAGCTGTCGGTCGAGCTCGGCGACGGCACCCGGACGCTGATCGGGGAGGCCGTCGTCGCCCTCGACTGACCGGCGGGCGCGCCGGCCGGTCCTCCGCACCTGCCACACTCACGGACAAGGATGTATCGCATGGGAAAGCTGGACGGCAAGATCGCCATCGTCTCCGGCGCGGGCCGCGGCATCGGCCGCTCGATCGCGCTCAAGCTCGCCGCCGAGGGTGCCAGCGTCGTCGTCAACGACCTCGACGCAGCGCCCGCCGACGAGGTGGTGAACGAGATCACTGGCGCGGGCGGCAGCGCGGTGGCCTGCCCGGGCAGCGTGAGCGCCCCGGACTTCGGCGAGCGATTCGTCGGCACGGCCACCCAGCACTTCGGCGGGCTGGACATCATCATCAACAACGCCGGCTACACGTGGGACACGGTCATCCAGAAGATGGGCGACGAGCAGTGGGACGCGATCCTCGACGTCCACCTCAAGGCGCCGTTCCGGATTCTGCGCGCCGCCCAGCCCGTGATCAGCAAGGCCGCGAAGGCCGAGGCCGCGCAGGGCCTGGAAATCCACCGCAAGGTGGTCAACATCTCCTCGGTCGCCGGGCTGTACGGCAACGCCGGCCAGGTCAACTACTCGTCGGCCAAGGCCGCCATCGTCGGCCTGACCCGGACGCTGGCCAAGGAATGGGGCCGGTACAAGGTCAACGTGAACGCCGTCGCGTTCGGCTTCATCGAGACGCGGCTGACCGCAGCCAGCGCCGACGGCAGCGCCACGATCGACATCGAGGGCCGTCAGATCAGGGTCGGTGTCAATCCCGCGCTGCTGGAGATGGCGAAGCACATGATCCCGCTCGGCCGGCCCGGCACGCCGGACGAGGCGGCGGGCTCGGTCGTGATGCTCACGTACCCGGAGGCGGACTACGTGAGCGGCCAGGTCCTGGTCACCGGCGGCGGCTTCGAGTCATGAGCAGCGCGCCCGGCGGCTACGTCTCGGCGTGGAAGGATGACGAGGTCCTCGCGCTCGGCGAGCTCGCGGACAAGTTCGTCGCCGCCGAGCTCACCGGCAAGCGCGACCGGTGGGAGTCGCAGCGCTACGTCGACCGCGACGTGTGGCGCCGGGCCGGCGAGATCGGCCTGCTGTGCTGCTCGATTCCCGAGGAATACGGCGGCGGTGGCGGCACGTTCGCCCACGACCTCATCGTTTTCGAGAGCCAGGCCCGGGCCGGCGACACCGCGTGGGGCAATGGCGTGCACAGCGGCATCGTCGCCCACTACATCCTGGCGTACGGGACCGAGGACCAGCGGCGCCGCTGGCTGCCGCGGCTCGCCTCCGGCGAGATGATCGCCGCGGTCGCGATGACCGAGCCCGGCGCCGGCTCCGACCTGAAGAACATCCGCACCAGGGCCGTCCGCGACGGTGGGGACTACGTCATCGACGGCGTGAAGACCTTCATCTCCAACGGCCACACCGCCGACCTGATCGTGGTCGTCGCCAAGACCGACGCCGGGGCCGGGGCCAAGGGCGTTTCCCTGCTCGTGGTGGAGACCGACGACTGCCCCGGGTTCGTGCGCGGGCGGATCCTCGACAAGGTGGGCCAGCACGGCGCCGACACCTCCGAGCTGTTCTTCGAGGACGTCCGCGTTCCGGCCGGCAACCTGCTGGGCGGCACCGAGGGCCAGGGGTTCGCCCAGCTGATGACCCAGCTGGCCCAGGAGCGGCTGGTCATCGCGGACAGCGCCGTCGCCGGGCTGGAGGCCGCCGTCGCGGTCACGCTGGACTACGTCAAGCAGCGGCAGGCGTTCGGCCAGGCGCTCTTCGATTTCCAGAACACCAAGTTCACGCTCGCCGAGTGCGCCACGACCGCGCACGTCGCCCGGGTCTTCCTCGACTCGTGCGTCGAGCGCCATCTGGACGGCGGCCTGGACGCCACGACGGCGGCGATGGCCAAGTGGTGGCTCACCGAGCAGCAGGTCACGGTCGTCGACCGCTGTCTCCAGCTGCACGGCGGCTACGGCTACATGCGCGAGTACCTCATCGCGCGCATGTACGAAGATGCCCGCGTGCAGAAGATCTACGGCGGCTCCAACGAGATCATGAAAGACCTCGTCGCCCGCTCCCTGCGGTAGCCAGACGGCGGGTGTGATGACCGGCAGCGAACCCGCGGGCCCGCTGGTGACGCGGCGGGCCGGCGGCCTGGACGGCACGGTCGCCGTCGTCACGCTGGCCCGGCCCGGCCGGCTCAACGCGCTGACCGCGCCGTTGCTCACCGCGCTGCGCAGCGAACTGGACGGGATCGGCGACGACACGGCGTGCCGGGCGGTCGTCCTGACCGGCGAGGGCACGTCGTTCTGCAGCGGCATGGACCTGGACACCGGGATCACCGACGACACCTACGGCGACCCGGTTCAGGCCGGCCTCGCGGGCCTTCAGGCGGGCGTGGCCGCGATCATCGCGCTGCGCGAGATCCGGCAGCCGGTGATCGCGGCGGTGCGCGGCAACGCGGTGGGTGCCGGGTTCTCCCTCGCCGCCGCCTGCGACCTGCGGATCGTCGCGCCGGATGTTCGCTTCTCCGCGCCGTTCGTGCGGCTCGGGGTCAGCGCCGGTGACCTGGGGCTGTCCTGGTTCCTGCCCCGGATCGTCGGCTGGGGGCGAGCGGCCGAGGTGTTCTACCGCGCGGCGTCCATCAACGCGCAGATGGCCGTTGCGACGGGGCTGGCCAGCGAGGTCGCGGACGACCCGCTGGCCCGGGCCGTCGAACTGGCCTGCCAGATCGCCGGACATCCCGGCTACGGCGTGGCCGCCACCAAGGAACTTCTCAACGCCACGTGGTCATCCAGCCTGCGCGATCACCTCGCGTCCGAGGGCCGGGCGCAGGTACTCGGCCTGCTGACCGGCGACCACCGCGCCGCGCTCGACGCACAGCGCAGCGCCATGTCACAGCGCAGCGCCATGTCACAGCGCAGCGCGCGAGCCGAGCGTCCTGGATAGGAGTCTTCATGTACCTCACCCAGCCCCTGCACCGGGCGGTGCAGCAGATGCCCGAGGCCACCTACTCGGTGTACCGCGACCGCACGCTCACCCACCGCCAGGCCTGCGACCGCGTCGCCCGGATCGCCGGTGGCCTCCGAGCCCGAGGCGTGGCGAAGGATGACCGAGTGGGGCTGCTGTCGCTCAACACCGACACGTTCTTCCTCGCGTGCCTGGCCATCGCGTGGGCCGATGCCGTGGTGGTGCCGCTCAACACCCGGTGGAGCGTCAAGGAGATGGCCTACGCGCTCGGCGAGGCCGACGTAGCAGTGCTCTTCGTCGACGACCCGTTCATGCCCATCGTCGGTGAGCTGCGCATCGCGGTACCGGGCCTGCGCGAGATCATCCACAGCGGGGACGAATCCGCGCCCAGCGGGCTCACCGCGCTGGACGACCTGCTCGGCGAGGACCCCGTCGAAGACGCGCACCGCCAGGGCGAGGCGCTGGCCGGCATCTTCTACACCGGCGGCACCACCGGCTCGCCCAAGGGGGTCATGCTCAGCCACCGAGGGATCCTCCTGTCCGCCATCGGCAGCGCGGCCGCGCTCTCGCGGGTGCCGCACGACGGCGCCACGCTGCTGGTGGCGCCCGCCTTTCACCTCGCCGGCTTCGCGATCTGGGTGCAGGGCATGGTGCTGCGGAT
>Ga0335073_10001268_pt1 | contig 33751 bp, 32 predicted proteins | sample Lox_Sample_22_FD_207093 | JGI IMG/M metagenome (GOLD analysis project Ga0335073, IMG submission 207093) | Soil microbial communities from Loxahatchee National Wildlife Refuge, Florida, United States - Lox_Sample_2.2 | ecosystem: Environmental > Terrestrial > Soil > Wetlands | place: USA... | reverse complement strand
CGGAACGGCCCCTTCCGCGTGCACGCCGCGCCCGCCTGGTCCGCCGGCTCTTGCCAGCGGGTGCGCAACCAGGGGGCTACGGGGGGTTGTCCCCCTGGGTGGTAACCGCCGGCTAGACTTCGCTGGCGCATCGAATACCCAATGAGGAGTGACTGACCGTGCCTGAGGTCCGCATCGAAGCTGAGCCGCGCACCGAGTTCGGCAAGGGGGCCGCCCGCCGTACCCGCCGGGCGGGTCGTGTGCCTGCTGTCATGTACGGCCACGGCGCAGAGAACCGGCACTTTTCGCTGCCTTCGCACGAGCTCATGATCGCGCTGAAGACGCCGAACGCGCTGATCAGGATTGAGGGCCTTGGCAAGTCCGCGCTCGCGCTGCCGAAGGCCGTCCAGCGCGACGCCATCAAAGGCGAGATCGAGCACGTGGACCTGATCGAGGTCCGCCGCGGTGAGAAGGTCACCGTCGAGATCCCCGTCCGGGTGAACGGCGAGGTGTTCTCCGGCGGCCTGCTGGACCAGCAACTCGTGCAGATTGCTGTCGAGGCCGAGGCTACCCACCTGCCTGACGGCGTGGACGTGGACGTCGATGGCATGGAGATCGGTACTGCCGTGCACGCCGGGGACATCGCCCTGCCGTCGGGCAGCACGCTCGTCACCGACCCGGACGCACTGGTACTGCACGTGCTCGCCGCGCCGACGGCGGAGCAGGTCGCCGAGGAGATCGGCGCGCCCGCCGAGGCCGAGGCCGCCGAGGAGCCCGCCGAGGCCGCAGAAGCCGAGTAAGACCTGCGATCCGGCGGGGGGCGACCGCGGTTCGCGCCCCGCCGGCACGCCGGGAACCCGCACATGGCTGACGAACGCTGGATCATTGCCGGCCTGGGCAACCCAGGCCCGGAGTACGCGGGCAACCGCCATAACGCCGGGGCGATGGTTCTCGCCCTGCTCGCCGGGCGGATCGGCGCCCGCTTCAAGGCGCACCGTACCCGCAACGACATCGCCGAGGGCCGCCTGTCCGGCCAGCCGGTGACCCTGGCACGGCCGCAGTCGTACATGAACCTGTCCGGTGGCCCCGTCTCCGCCCTGCTGGCGTTTTACAAGCTTCCACCCGAACGAGCCGTGGTTATCCACGACGAACTGGATATCCCCTTCGGGGTGGTACGCCTCAAGCTCGGCGGCGGCGACAACGGCCACAATGGCCTGCGTTCCATCACGTCGGCGCTGGGTACCCGCGACTACTACCGCGTCCGCTTCGGCATCGGCCGTCCCCCGGGCCGGATGGACCCCGCCGCCTTCGTCCTGAAGGACTTCTCCGCCGCCGAGCGCAAGGAACTCCCGTTCGCACTCGACCGCGCCGCCGACGCCGTAGAAGCCCTGATCACCAAGGGGCTCACCGAAGCACAGAACCAGTTCCACACCGACCCGGCGTAGTCTGCGCGGAAGAATCGCGGCCCTCTACGCCGTTGGTGGTTACCGTGTCCATACTCGACGACGACGCCCTGGCAGCCAGTCTCGCGGAGCGAGCGGGCAGGCTGCTCCTGGACCTGCGAGCCCGAGGCGGCGACCCCGGCGCCCTGCGGAAAGCCGGCGACCTTCAATCCCACGAGTTCCTGATGGGAGAGCTAGCCAAGGCCAGGCCGGATGACGCCGTTCTCTCCGAAGAGGGCATCGACGACAAGGCGCGGCTGACCGCCGGCAGAGTATGGATCGTCGACCCGCTCGACGGCACCCGCGAGTTCGGCGAGCCGGGCAGAAATGACTGGGCGGTGCACGTAGCCCTCTGGGCACGCAATGCGCCAGCCCCTCCAGGACAGTGGCCTGCGCGTCCCGCTGCGCCAGCCGGATCAGGGCAGTTGATCGCCGGCGCGGTAGCTCTGCCCGCGCAAAACCGCGTTCTGGCGACAGCAGCCACTCCTCCCGCCGGAGACTCGCACCTGAGCACCGGCGACGAGACACGGCGCCAACTGCGCATGGTGGTAAGCCGCAGCAGAGCGAGCAAGCTAGTCAAGGCCGTCGCAGCGCTGATAGATGCTGAGCTTGTACCGTGTGGTTCAGCTGGTGCCAAGGTTGCCACGGTAATAACTGGCGAGAACGACGTCTATCTCCACTCTGGCGGCTTTTACGAGTGGGACACGGCAGCTCCGGTGGCCGTAGCGGCACAGCGCGGCTTCCACGTGTCACGCATCGACGGCGCGCCAGTCACATATAACCGAGAGGACCCGATGCTGCCAGATATCCTCGTATGCCGGCCGGCAATCGCCGCCGAACTGCTCAACGCCATCAGGGAAGCGACGCATGCGATCTGATTACCTGCTCTCCCAGCTCGACGTGCTCGAGGCCGAGTCGATCCACGTTATGCGTGAGGTAGCGGCGGAGTTCGAGCGCCCCGCGCTGCTGTTCTCCGGCGGCAAGGACTCGATCGTGATGCTCGCGCTCGCGGCCAGGGCGTTCGCGCCCGCGAACATCCCGTTCCCCGTCATGCACGTGGACACCGGCCACAACTTCCCTGAGGTGCTCGACTTCCGCGACAGGAGAGCGGCTGAGCTGAACGTCAGGCTCGTCGTCGCGAGCGTGCAGGACTCGATCGACCAGGGCCGTGCTATCGAGGAGACCGGCCGCTGGGCGAGCAGGAACCGGCTGCAGACCGTCACCCTGCTTGACGCGATCGAAGACAACCGCTTCGACGCCCTGTTCGGCGGTGCGCGGCGGGACGAGGAGAAGGCGCGCGCCAAGGAGCGGGTCTTCTCGTTCCGCGACGAGTTCGGTCAGTGGGACCCGAAGAACCAGCGCCCCGAGCTGTGGAACCTCTACAACACCCGGATCAGGCGCGGCGAGCACATCAGGGTGTTTCCGCTGTCGAACTGGACGGAGCTTGACGTCTGGTCGTACATCGAGCGGGAGAACCTCCAGATTCCGGGCATCTACTACGCCCACGAGCGGGTGGTGTTCGAGCGGGACGGCATCCTGCTGGCGGACAACCAGTACCTGACACGGACGGACGACGAGGAGACGTTCAGCGCGACCGTGCGGTACCGGACGGTGGGGGACATGACTATCACCGGGGCGGTCCTGTCCACCGCGGCCACGGTCGGCGAGGTGATCGCCGAGATCGCCGCCACCCGGGTCACCGAGCGCGGCGCGACCCGGGCCGACGACAGGACAAGCGAGGCAGCGATGGAAGACCGCAAGCGGGAAGGCTACTTCTGATGGACATCTTGCGGTTCGCCACCGCCGGGTCGGTTGATGACGGCAAGTCCACGCTGATCGGGCGGCTGCTGTTCGACTCCAAGGCCATCTTCGAAGACCAGCTCGCGGCCGTCGAGCGCACCTCGCGGGACAGGGGCGAGGAGACGACCAACCTCGCGCTGCTGACGGACGGCCTGCGAGCCGAGCGGGAGCAGGGCATCACGATCGACGTGGCATACCGGTACTTCGCCACGCCGCGCAGGAAGTTCATCATCGCCGACACCCCGGGCCACATTCAGTACACCAGGAACATGGTGACCGGCGCGTCGACCGCCGACCTTGCCATTATTCTGGTGGACGCGCGCAACGGCCTGAACGAGCAGTCGCGGCGGCATGCCTTCCTCACCACGCTGCTCCGGGTCCCGCACCTGGTGCTGGCGGTGAACAAGATGGACCTGGTCGGCTATGACCAGGAGGTGTTCGAGCGCATCTGCGACGAGTTCTCCAGTTTCGCCGCCAAGCTCCAGGTCCAGGACCTGACGTTCATCCCGATCTCCGCGCTGAACGGCGACAACGTCGTCGAGCGGTCAGGCAACATGCCCTGGTACGAGGGGCCGTCGCTGCTGCACCACCTCGAGCACGTGCACATCGCCTCAGACCGCAACCTCATCGACGTGCGCTTCCCTGTTCAGTACGTGATCAGGCCGCACGCGAGCACCGATCCCGACCTGCACGACTACCGCGGCTACGCGGGCCAGGTCACCGGCGGCGTGCTCAAGCCGGGCGACGAGGTACTGCACCTGCCATCGGGCTTCACCACGCGGATCTCGAAGATCGAACTCGCGGGCAGGGAGCTGGCCGAGGCGTTCCCGCCGATGTCGGTGACGCTGCTGCTCGACGACGACGTGGACATCTCCAGGGGCGATATGATCTGCCGGCCCAACAACCGCCCACGGCCGGCCCAGGACATCGAAGGGCTGGTCTGCTGGATGAGCGCGGAACGGCCGCTCACCTCCCGGTCACGGCTGGTCGTCAAGCACACCACGAGGACCGTCAAGGGCATCGTCAGCGACCTGCTTTACAAGATCGACGTGAACACCCTGCACAGGGACGAGTGCGCCACCCAGCTGAGCCTGAACGAGATCGGCCGGATCAAGATGCGGGTGACGCAGCCGCTCTTCGTCGACCCGTACTCGCGCAACCGGCTGACCGGCGGCCTGATCCTCATCGACGAAGCGACCAACAGCACGGTCGGCACGGTCATGATCACCGAGGCGGGGTAGCAGCTCAACGTGCGCGCCGCCTTAGGGTATTACCCATGACGCGCGCAGACCTTGACAAGAAGCCGGCCGAGGTGGCCGCGATGTTCGACGCCCTGGCGGGCCGCTACGACCTGATGAACGACATCTTGTCGATGGGCCAGGTCCGCCTCTGGCGCAAGCGGGTGCAGCGCATCCTCCAGGCGGGCCCGGGTGACCGGGTACTCGACCTGGCGGCCGGCACCGGCACCTCCTCCGTCACTTTCGCTGAGACCGGCGCGGACGTTGTGGCCTGTGATTTCTCGCTCGGCATGCTTCAGGCTGGCCAGGCCAGGCAGACGCAGAGCGACCCCTTTGGCGCCAAGACCCGCGGCCGGGTCGCCTTCATGGCCGGGGACGCGCTCCGCCTGCCGTTCAGGGACGGCGCTTTCGACGCGGTGACGATTTCGTTCGGCCTGCGGAACGTGCACGGAACCCGTGACGCGCTCGCCGAGATGCGCCGCGTGACCAGGCCGGGCGGTCGACTGGTGGTGTGCGAGTTCAGTGAGATCACTATCGCGCCTCTCGATATGCTTTACAGGCGTTACCTGACCGGCGTCCTCCCAGCGATCGCCAGGCGCGCGGCGCGCAACCCCGTGGCGTACGAGTACCTGGCCGAGTCGATCAGCGACTGGCCCGCGCAGCGGGAGCTCGCCGACGTGATCCGTGCGGCCGGCTGGTCATCGGTCCGGTGGCGCGACCTCACCCTCGGCGTCGTGGCGGTTCACGTTGCCAGGAACCTCCAGTGAGGTTGCTCTACGGCGCGCGCTAGGGTAGGGGCCGCGAATCGTCCTGTACGGGGCGAGGATTAAACTAACGGCAAAGAATTTGTGAAGCTGTTCACAAGAAACCCAGGAACTGATCAAGTGACCGAGCACGAAACCGTCAGGGACGACGACGCCGACGTGATAGTCGTTGGCGCCGGCCCTTCGGGATCCACCGCTGCGTACTACCTGGCGCAGGCCGGTGTCAACGTGCTGCTGATCGAGAAGTCACGGTTCCCGAGGGACAAGGTGTGCGGCGACGGCCTCACGCCGCGGGCGGTCAGGGCCCTCATCGCGATGGGCGTTGACGTCAGCGAGGAAGCGGGCTGGCTGCGCAACAAGGGCCTGCGGGTCATCGGCGGCGGCATGCGCCTTGAGCTTGACTGGCCGGACCTGAGCAGCTACCCCGGCTACGGCCTGGTGCGCACCCGTGCCTCCCTTGACGAGCAGCTTGCCCGGCAGGCGCAGGCGGCGGGCGTGAAGCTGCTCGAGGGCACCACGGTCACCGGGCCGGTGCTCGACTCGGACGGCCGGATCGCGGGCGTGGAGACGACGGCCGAGACCGGGGAAAAGTCAAAGCCAAGGTCAAAATCTGATAACGAAGAACGGGCGCCAGGTAACACCGCCACGTACCGCGCCCGCGTGGTGGTCGCCGCCGACGGCAACTCGTCGCGCCTGTCGGTCGCGATGGGCCTGCGCAAGCGGGACGACAGGCCGCTCGGCGTCGCGGTCCGCACCTACTACACGTCGCCGCGGCACAAGGACGACTACCTGGAGTCGTGGCTCGACCTGTGGGACGGGGACCGGCTGCTGCCGGGCTACGGCTGGATCTTCGGCATGGGCGACGGCACGTCCAATGTCGGCCTCGGCCTGCTGAATACCTCGGAGGCCTTCGGCAAGACCGACTACCGCGAGCTGCTCAGGCGCTGGCTGAGGTCAATGCCCGAGGAGTGGGGGTACACCGAGGAGAACCGCACCGAACCGGTGCGGGGCGCGGCGCTGCCGATGGGGTTCAACCGCACGCCGCACTACCACAAGGGCCTGCTGCTCGCCGGCGACGCCGCGGGCATGGTGAACCCGTTCAACGGCGAGGGCATCGCCTACGCGATGGAGTCGGGCGAGATACTGGCCCGGGTAGTCGCCCAGGCGCTCGCCCGGCCTTCGCGGGCGGAGACAGAACGCGTCCTGCGCTCCTACCCGGAAGAACTCCAGGCCGCTTACGGCCGCTACTACACGCTCGGACGGATCTTTGTCGAGCTCATCGGCCGGCCTAAGCTGATGCGCTACGCGACAAGCCGCGGCATGCACCATCCGCAGCTGATGCGGTTCGCACTCAAGCTGCTGGCAAATCTGACCGACCCGAGGGACGGCGACGCCAGCGACCGCATCATCAGCGCCATGACCCGACTCGCACCGGCCTCCAGGTAACCCGATGCCTACGATGAATGACCACAGGAAGGGGGCGGATTCACGGTGAAGCTGTACATACCGATCCTGGTGCTCTTTATCCTCGCCGCTGGCTTCGCCACGTTCTCAGTTGTAGCGGGAACCGTCATGGGTCCCAAGCGCTGGAACAAGGCCAAGCTAGAGGCTTACGAGTGCGGCATCGAGCCGACACCGCTCCCGCTCGGCGGTGGCAAGATCCCGGTCAAGTACTACCTGACCGCGATGCTGTTCATCGTCTTCGACATTGAGATCGTCTTCCTCTACCCCTGGGCGGTGACCTTCGGCAGGCTCGGCACGTTCGGCCTCGTCGAGATGGTCACCTTCGTAATAACCGTGCTGATCGCGTACGCCTACGTCTGGCGGCGCGGCGGCCTGGAATGGGATTAATCGATGGGCATCGAAGAGAAGCTGCCGAGCGGCGTCCTGCTGACCTCGGTGGAGAAGCTGGCCGGGTGGGCGCGGGCCCGCTCGGTCTGGCCGGCCACTTTCGGTCTGGCGTGCTGCGCGATCGAGCTGATGATGACCGGCGGACCGCGGCATGACCTGGCGCGGTTCGGCATGGAAAAGACCGGGTCCACCCCTCGCGAGGCCGACCTGATGATCGTCGCCGGGCGGGTCAGCCAGAAGATGGCGCCGGTGCTGCGGCAGATCTACGACCAGATGCCCGACCCGAAGTGGGTGATCTCGATGGGTGTCTGCGCGTCGAGCGGCGGCATGTTCAACAACTACGCGATCGTGCAGGGCGTCGATCACATCGTGCCAGTGGACATCTACCTGCCCGGCTGCCCGCCGCGGCCGGAGATGCTGATGGACTCGATCTTCAAGCTGCACGACAAGATCATGAACATGAAGCTCGGCGCCGACCGCGACGAGGAGATCACCGAGCTCGAGGAAGCGCGCCTTAACATGCTCCCGCTGCACGTCAGCGCGGGGGTCAATGACCCCGGGAGTGAACTGTGACCGAGAACCCCCCCGGCAAGGCGACCTCTCCGGGCGGTGAGACCGTTCCCGGCGGAGAGCCGGCCGCCGCGGAAAGCGACAACCTGCCCGCCCGACTCGGCGAGGAGCGTCTCGCAGAGCCGGTAGTCCGGACCGGCATGTTCGGCGTGCACGGCACCCCCGACACCTCCGGGTACGGCGGCCTGCAGGTGCACCGGCCGCCGCCCCTCGTCTCCGAGCCGCCTTACGGCGGCTACTTCGACGCGCTGGCGCAGTCGCTCGGCGCCGCGCTCACGGCCGACGGCAGCGGCTTCGGCGAGGCGATCGAGCGGGTCGTGGTAGACCGCGGCGAGCTCACTTTCCACGTGCGCCGCGAGTACCTGGTCGCGGTGGCCGATAAGCTGCTGCACGACCCGGCGCTGCGCTTCGAGATCTTCTCCGGCGTCTCCGGCGTGCACTACCCGCTGGAAACGGGCCGCGAGCTGCGCGCCGTCTACCACCTGGTGTCGATCACGCACAACCGGCGGCTGCGCCTGGAGGTGAGCGCGCCGGACGCGGACCCGCACGTCCCGTCCGTGACCAGCGTGTACCCGGCGGCCAACTGGCACGAGCGGGAGACCTGGGACTTCTTCGGGATCGTCTTCGACGGGCACCCGGCGCTCACCAGGATCGAGATGCCCGACGACTGGCTGGGCCACCCGCAGCGCAAGGACTACCCGCTCGGCGGCATCCCGGTCGAGTACCGCGGCACCAAGGTGCCGCCGCCTGATGAGAGAAGGTCGTACTCATGATGGCTGAGACCACGCATGAGTTTGCGGGGCAAAGCCCCGCAGCGGGGGTTCCAGGGGGTCGCCCCCCTGGGCTAGCAGGCGGAAGGTCGCAGGAGTGAGTACCGAGACGCACGCGACTCCAGGCGCGACAGACGCTGAGGCCGAGGCGGCCGAGGGCCGCGTCTACAACGTGGCCGGCGGTGACTGGGACGAGCTCGTCACCAACGACGAAGAGCGCGGCCCGAACGAGCAGATCGTCGTCAACATGGGCCCGCAGCACCCGTCCACCCACGGGGTGCTCCGGCTCGTTCTCACGCTGGAAGGCGAGACGGTCACCGACGCCCGCGCGTCGATCGGCTACCTGCACACCGGCATCGAGAAGAACCTGGAGTACCGCACCTGGACGCAGGGCACCACGTTCGTCACCCGGGCCGACTACCTGACGCCGATATTCAACGAGGCTGCGTACTGCCTGTCCGTCGAGCGGCTGCTCGGCATCGAGGACAAGCTGCCCGAGCGGGCCAAGCTGATCCGGGTGCTCATGCTCGAACTGAACCGGATCGCCTCCCACCTGGGCGGGATCGGGCCGTTCGGACTTGAGCTAGGCGCGACGACGATCTTCCTCCAGGGCGTCCGGATGCGGGAGAACGTCCTTGACCTGTTCGAGCTGATCACCGGACTGCGGATGAACCACGCGTTCGTCCGTCCCGGCGGCGTCGCGCAGGACCTGCCGGCCGGCGCGATCGAGGCGCTCCGCGACTTCCTCCGCAAGGCGCCGAAATGGATCCACGACCTGCGCACCCTGATCGACGCCAACCCGGTGTTCAAGGCCAGGACCCAGGGCATCGCCTACCTCGACCTCGAGGGGTGCATGGCCCTCGGGGTGACCGGGCCGATCCTCCGCTCCACCGGACTCCCCTGGGACCTCCGGAAATCGCAGCCGTACCTGGACTACGAGACCTACGAGTTCAGCGTGCCGACCACCGACACGTGCGACGCCTACGGCCGGTATCTCGTCCGGATGGAAGAGATGGAGCAGTCGATGCGCATCATCGGGCAGTGCCTTGACCGGCTTGCCGACCGCGCCGGCGTGCCCAACGACCCGTGGATGATCCAGGACGCGAAGATCGGCTGGCCCGCCAGGCTGTCGCTCGGCCCGGACGGCATGGGCCCGTCTCCCGAGCACATCGCGCACATCATGGGTCAGTCCATGGAGGCGCTCATCCACCACTTCAAGCTGGTGACCGAGGGCTTCCGGGTGCCGGCCGGCCAGGCCTACGTACCGGTCGAGTCGCCCAAGGGCGAACTCGGCTGCCACGTGGTGAGCGACGGCGGCACCCGGCCCTACCGCGCGCACCTGCGTGACCCCTCGTTCCACCACTTGCAGGCCGTCTCGCTGATGTGCGAGGGCGGCATGCTCGCGGACGTGATCCCGGCGATCGCGTCGATCGACCCGGTGATTGGAGGCGTTGACCGGTAATGCCGTTCAGTGAGGAAACGCTGACCAGGCTGAAGGCGGACGCCGCCGAGATCACCGCAAGGTATCCGCGTGCGCGCTCCGCGCTGCTGCCGCTGCTCTACCTCGTGCAGGCGGAGGAGGGATACGTCTCCGACGAGGGGATGGCCTTCTGCGCCGAGGTGCTCGGCATCACGCAGACCGAGGTGCGCGGTGTGGCCAGCTTCTACACCATGTACAAGCACGAGCCGGCGGCCGAGTACCAGGTCGGTGTCTGCATCAACACGACCTGCGCGATCATGGGCGGCGACCAGATCTGGTCAGAACTCGCCGAGCACCTGGGCGGAGACCCGGACAACGACGGGCACCACGACATCAAGTCGCCCGACGGTAAGGTCGCCATCGAGCGCGTGGAGTGCAACGCGGCCTGTGACTACGCCCCCGTGGTGATGGTCAACTGGGAGTTCTTCGACAACCAGACGCCGCAAACGGCGAAGAAGCTTGTCGACGACCTGCGTGCGGGCGAGCACGTGACGCCCACCCGCGGGCCGAGCCGGCTGTGCACCTGGAAGCAGGCCAGCCGGATTCTGGCCGGCTTCGGCGACGGCCAGGCCGCGGAAGGGCCGTCGGCCGGACCGGCCAGCCTTGTCGGGCTGAAGCTGGCCAAGGAACGCGGATGGCAGGCTCCCCCCGCACAGGAAGCACAGTCCTCATGACAGACACCCTGACCCCGGTACTCACCGCGAACTGGGACCAGCCGGACTCCTTCACGCTGGCCGGCTACAGCCGCACCGGCGGCTACAAGGCGCTGCCCAAGGCCCTCGCGATGGAACCGGACGACGTGATCGCCGCGGTCAAGGCCTCGGTGCTCCGCGGCCGCGGCGGCGCGGGCTTCCCGACCGGGATGAAGTGGTCCTTCATCCCGCAGAACGACGGCAAGCCGCACTACCTGACGGTCAACGCCGACGAGTCCGAGCCGGGCACGTGCAAGGACGTCCCGCTGATGATGGCCAACCCGCACGTGCTCATCGAGGGCATCATCATCACCTGCTACGCCATCAGGGCCAGCCACGCGTTCATCTACGTGCGCGGCGAGGTGCTGCACGCTATCAGGCGGCTGCACCTCGCCGTGGCCGAGGCGTACGAGGCGGGCTACCTCGGCAAGGACATCCTCGGCAGCGGCTTCAACCTTGAGCTGGTGGTGCACGCCGGGGCGGGCGCCTACATCTGCGGGGAGGAGACCGCGCTGCTGACCTCCCTCGAGGGGTACCGCGGCCTGCCGCGGAACCGGCCGCCGTTCCCCGCGGTGGAGGGCCTGTACGCGAGCCCGACCGTCATCAACAACGTCGAGTCGATCGCCAGCGTGCCGTCCATCATCGGCAACGGCGCCGACTGGTTCTCCGGGCTCGGCACCGAGAAGTCCAACGGATACGGCATCTTCTCGCTCTCCGGTCACGTGAAGACCCCTGGGCAGTACGAGGCGCCGCTCGGCATCACGCTGCGCGAACTCATCGACCTTGCGGGCGGCATGCTCAGGCCAGGCCACGAGATCAAGTTCTGGACGCCCGGCGGGTCATCGACCCCGCTGCTCACCCGCGAGCACCTGGACGTACCGCTCGACTTCGAGGGCGTGGGCGCCGCCGGGTCGATGCTCGGCACCCGGGCGCTGCAGATCTTCGACGACACCACCTGCGTGCTGCGGGCGGCGCTCCGCTGGACGGAGTTCTACCAGCACGAGTCGTGCGGCAAGTGCACGCCGTGCCGGGAGGGCTCGTACTGGATGGTGCGCACCATCGAGCGGCTCGAGGCGGGCACCGGCACCGAGGAGGACCTGGAGACGATCCTCGACGTGGGCGACAACATCATCGGCCGTGCGTTCTGTGCCCTCGGCGACGCCGTGCCGGTGCCGATCAGTTCCGCCATCAAGTACTTCAGGGACGAGATCATCCAGCACCAGAAGAATGGCGGCTGCCCGTTCGACCCGGCCGCTTCGACCGCGTGGGCGGTGTGACCCGATGACTGTTCAGCCTGTGACCGACACGGTGACCGTCACCATCGACGGCTACGAGATCAGCGTGCCCAAGGGCACCCTGGTCATCAGGGCCGCCGAGATGATCGGCATCACCATCCCGCGGTTCTGCGACCACCCGTTGATCGACCCGATCGGCGCCTGCCGGCAGTGCCTGGTCGACATCCAGGGCCAGCGCAAGCCACTGGCGTCCTGCACCACCGTCTGCACCGACGGCATGGTGGTGAAGACGCAGTACACCTCGCCGGTCGCGGACAAGGCGCAGCAGGGCGTGATGGAACTGCTGCTCGTCAACCACCCGCTCGACTGCCCGATGTGCGACAAGGGCGGCGAGTGCCCGCTGCAGAACCAGGCGATGTCCAACGGCCGGGGCGAGTCCCGGTTCCGTGAGGCCAAGCGCGAGTTCGACAAGCCGGTGCCGATCTCGACCGAGGTGCTCCTCGACCGCGAACGGTGCATCTCCTGCACCCGCTGCGTGCGGGCCTCGGACGAGATCGCCGGCGACGACTTCATCGAGTTCATCGACCGGGGACCGCGGCAGTACATCGGAACGGCGCGCGGCCTGCCGTTCAACTCCTACTTCTCCGGCAATACCGTCCAGGTCTGCCCGGTCGGCGCGCTCACCGGGGCGGCCTACCGCTTCAAGTCGCGCCCGTTCGACCTGGTGTCCACGCCGAGCGTGTGCGAGCACTGCGCGTCCGGCTGCCGCCAGCGCACCGACCACCGGCGCGGCAGGGTGATGCGCCGCATGGCGGGCAACGAGCCGCTGGTGAACGAGGAGTGGAACTGCGACAAGGGCCGGTGGGCGTTCGCGTACGCCACCGAGTCCGACCGGCTGACCACGCCGCTGATCCGTGACGAGCAGGGAGTGCTCCGGCCGGCGTCGTGGGCCGCCGCGTACGCGGCCGCGGCGCGCGGCCTCGCGGCCGCACGGGACGCGGCTTCGTCAGACACGGCGGAGGGGCCGTCCGGCGTGGGCGTGCTGACCGGCGGCCGGCTGACCCTCGAGGACTCATACGCCTACGCCAAGTTCACCAGGCTCGCGCTGAACACCAACGACATCGACATGCGGGCCCGGCCGCATTCGGCGGAGGAGGAGCAGTTCCTCGCCGCCCGGGTGGCCGGCCGCGCCGTCGAGGTCAGCTACACCGACCTTGACACGGCGCCCGCGGTGCTGCTCGCCGGGTTCGAGCCGGAAGACGAGTCGCCCATCGTGTTCCTGCGCCTGCGCAAGGCCGCACGCAAGCAGAACGTCGCCGTGTTCTCGGTCGCCGCGCTCGCCTCGCGCGGTCTGGCGAAGGTCTTCGGCACGCTGCTGCCGACCGTGCCGGGCGCCGAGCCCGCCACGCTCACCGCGCTCGCGGCGGGCGGCGGCAGCGACGCCGGCGTCGCACGGGCGGCGGAACTGCTCGCCAAGCCGGGCGCTGTGATCATGGTCGGCGAGCGGCTGGCTGAGGTACCCGGCGCGCTCGCCGCGGCGGCACGGCTCGCGGACGCGACCGGTGCGAGGCTTGCCTGGGTGCCCCGGCGTGCCGGGGAACGCGGCGCGGTCGAGGCGGGCGCCATGCCCGGGCTGCTGCCGATCGGCCGCTGGGTCGGCGACCCGAAGGCGCGCGCGGAGGTCGCCCTGGCCTGGAACAAGGCCGCGCTGCCGGCGACGCCAGGACGGTCCGCCTCGGCGCTGCTCGCGGCAGCCGAGGCCGGAGATCTCGGCGCACTGATGATCGCCGGCGTCGACCCGGCCGACCTGCCCGACCCGGCCGCCGCGCTGCGCGCGCTCGACCGGACGCCCTTCGTCGTCTCACTCGAACTGCGGGCGAGCGCCGTCACCGACCGCGCCGACGTGGTCTTCCCTGTCGCGGCGGTCGCCGAGAAGGCGGGCACGTTCGTGAACTGGGAGGGACGAGGCGGCTCGTTCGCCGCGGCGCTGACCGTGCCTGGCGTGCGCACCGACCTCTACGTGCTCGGCGCGATCGCCGACGAGATGGACGTCCACCTGGGACTGCCCGACGCGGCCGCGGCGCGCGCCGAGCTGGCCGGCCTGGGCGCCTGGCGGGGTGCACGCCCGGCGGCCCCCGCGGTGCTTTCCACGCCGGCGTCGGCCGGCGCCGGCGGACACGACCTGCGGCTGGCCACCTGGCACCAGCTTCTCGACGCCGGAAGGCTCCAGGACGGCGAGCCGTACCTGGCAGGTACCGCGCGACCGGTGACGGCGCGGGTCTCGGCGGCCACCGCCGCCGGTGCCGGCCTCGCCGACGGCGACAAGGTGACCGTGGCGACGCCGGCGGGCTCTGTCACGGTCCCGCTCGAGGTCACCGACATGGCCGAGGGCGTGGTATGGCTGCCCACCAACAGCTCTGGCTCCGCGGTCCGTGCGGATCTCGGCGCGGGGCACGGGAGCAGGGTGACCCTGAGGAGGGCTGAATGACCCACGTGCTCGCGGTGGAATCGACGCTGAGCGACTTCAACCAGCTCATCTGGTGGATGGTGCTGCTTAAGGTCGGCATCGTTTTCGTTTTCCTTCTGCTGACTACTATTTTCATGATCTGGTTTGAGCGTCGCGTGATCGGCCGGATGCAGAACAGGCCCGGTCCCAACCGGGCTGGTCCCTGGGGACTGCTGCAGCCGATTGCCGACGCGCTGAAGCTGCCGCTGAAGGAGGACATCGTCCCCACCACGGTGGACAAGATGGTGTTCTTCATCGCGCCGATCATCGCCGCCACGATGTCCTTCGTCGCCTTCGCGATCATCCCGTGGGGCGATGAGGTCTCGATCTTCCACCACTGGACGCCTTTGCAGGTCGCGGACCTGCCGGTGGCGGTGCTGCTTGTACTGGCGACCAGCTCGATCGGCGTGTACGGCATCGTGCTGGCCGGCTGGGCGTCGCGCGGGCCGTACTCGATCCTCGGTGCGCTTCGCTCGGCCGCGCAGGTGATCAGCTACGAGATCGCGATGGGCCTGTCGTTCGTCGCGGTCTTCCTTGACGCGGGGTCGCTGTCCACCACCGGGATCGTCAACGCCCAGGAACACTTCTGGTACTCCTGGGTGCTGCTCCCGTCGTTCCTGATCTACCTCGTGACGATGGTCGGCGAGACCAACCGGATCCCGTTCGACCTGCCGGAGGGCGAGGGCGAGATCGTCGCCGGTCACATGACCGAGTACTCCTCGATGAAGTTCGCGATGTTCTTCCTCGCCGAGTACATCAACATGACGACGGTCTCCGCGCTGGCCACCACGCTGTTCCTTGGCGGCTGGCGGGCACCGTGGCCGATCTCGCTCTGGTCGGGGGCGAACAACGGCTGGTGGCCGGTGCTCTGGTTCCTCATCAAGGTGTTCATCCTGCTGTTCTGCTACGTCTGGCTGCGCGGGACGCTGCCGCGGACCAGGTACGACCAGCTGATGTCGCTCGGCTGGAAGATCCTCATCCCGTTCTCCATCGTCTGGCTGCTGATCGTCGCGACCGCCAGGGCGCTGCACAACGACAACCACTCGCCGGTCGTCTACGCGGTGGCCGGCGTCGTCCTCGTGCTGTTCGTGCTGCTGATCACCTTCTGGGACAACGGCTACCAGAAGCACATGGCCCGCATCGGGCCGCAGCAGCCGGAAGAGGAAGAGGACGAGTGGGACTACGACGAAGACGGTGAGCTGGTCAAGATCGAGAAGCCCGCACCGAGATTCCCGGTGCCGCCGCTTGACCTGCCGCACTACCACGGCCTAGAGCTTGACACCGCCGCGATCACCGGTTCCCCGGGGCGCGGCGATACCACCGGCGTGACGAAGGAGGTCACCGGTGCTTGACTTCCTCAACCCCGTCAAGGGGTTCGGGGTCACCTTCCGTGAGATGTTCAGGAAGGTCGACACCGTGATGTACCCGGAGGATAAGCGGCCGACCGCGCCCCGGTTCCACGGTCACCACCAGCTCAACCGGTGGCCGGACGGCCTGGAGAAGTGCATCGGCTGCGAGCTGTGCGCCTGGGCCTGCCCGGCCGACGCGATCTACGTCGAAGGCAGGGACAACACGCCCGACGAGCGCTACTCACCGGGCGAGCGGTACGGGCACGTGTACCAGATCAACTACCTGCGGTGCATCCTGTGCGGTCTGTGCATCGAGGCGTGCCCGACCCGGGCGCTCACGATGACCAACGAGTACGAGATCGCCGACGACAACAGGGAAAGCCTGATCTGGACTAAGGAGCAGCTGCTCGTCCCGCTGCTCGAAACCATGGAAGCCCCGCCGCACCCGATGCGCCTCGGCGACGACGAGAAGGACTACTACCGACTCGGCGGCGCCGGAGTGTCTCCCACCGGCCGCGCGCCAGGGATGGCCGGGCCCGGCGGCCCGACCGGGCCGGCGGTGCACGCCACCGCGACCGGCGCGCACGTACCTGGTGAGGAAGAGGTCAAGCCCGGGGGCGAGCAGGTCACCTACAGCGGTCAGGAGGCGGAACTGTGATCCTCCACGTTCTCGCGAACGCCGGCGCGGGCGGCACCAACCTCGACCCGCTCTACAGCAAGGCCCTGTTCTGGATCCTCGCCGTGCTCGCGGTCTCCGCCGCGCTCGCCATGATCCTCGTGCGGCAGGCCGTGCACTGCGCGCTCATGCTCGCGGTCGTGATGCTCTGCCTGGCGGTGTTCTACGCCATGCAGGGCGCACCGTTCCTTGCCTTCGTGCAGGTGATCGTCTACACCGGCGCGGTGCTGATGCTGTTCCTGTTCGTGGTCATGCTGATCGGCATCAACTCCGCGGAATCGCTGAAGGAGACGATCATCGGCCAGCGGCTGTGGGCGTTGCTCGCGGGCACCGGCCTGGTCATCTTCCTGATCGTCGGCATCGGGCACGCGTCCATCGGCAACGCGGCGCCGCAGACCAGCGCGAACGGCACCGACAACCTCACCGGCCTCGCGAAGCTGATCTTCACCACGTATGTCTTCCCGTTTGAAGTCACCAGCGCCCTGCTGATCACCGCCGCGCTGGGCGCGATGGTCCTGGCGCACCGTGAGCGGACCAGGCCCAAGCCGACCCAGCGGGAGGTGGCCCGCCGCAAGATCGAGAGCGGACAGGTCGCGCCCGAGCCGCCGCCCGGGGTGTACGCCCTGCACAACGCGGTCGACATGCCTGCCATGCTGCCGGACGGAACAACCACCAACCGTTCCGTGTCCGCCGCCGTCGCCCAGCGCGACGTGGAGCTCGGCCGGGACCCGGAGGGGAACATCACCGCGGATCTCGCCGAACAGGGGCGAATCGAGTCCGAGCGCCAGATTGAGTCTGGGGCGGCCGGAAGGGATGAGGCACAGTGAGTCCCGCGGCATACATCTTCCTGGCCGTCATCCTGTTCGCTATCGGCGGCGTCGGCGTGCTCGTCAGGCGGAACGCGATCCTGATCTTCATGAGCGTCGAGCTCATGCTGAACGCGTGCAACCTGGCGTTTGTATCGTTCGCCCGGCTGCACGGAAACCTGGACGGACAGGTGGTGGCCTTCTTCGTGATGGTCGTCGCCGCGGCTGAGGTGGTCGTCGGCCTCGCCATCCTGATGGCCATCTACCGCGCCCGCAGGTCCGCGTCGGTCGACGACGCGAACCTGCTCAAGTACTGAGGGGATTGACACGATGACGACGGTCGCCGCCACCGGCGTGCTCCGCTACTCGTGGCTGCTGCTCGCGTTCCCGGTCTTCGGCGCGGCGGTGCTGCTGCTCGGCGGCCGGCGCACCGACCGGTGGGGCCACCTGCTCGGCTGCCTGATGCCGATCGCAGCGTTTGTCTACGGCGTGATCGCGTTCTTCACGCTGCTCAGCTACCCCGCCGCCGAGCGCAGCCGCGACCTGCACGTGTACTCCTGGATCCCGGTCAACGGATTCCAGGCGAACATCGGCATCCTGCTTGACCCGCTGTCGATCTGCTTCGTCCTGCTGATCACCGGAGTCGGGTCGCTGATCCACATCTACTCCATCGGCTACATGGCCCACGACACGGACCGGCGCCGTTTCTTCGGCTACCTGAACCTGTTCATCGCGGCGATGCTGCTGCTGGTGATCTCGGACAACTACCTCGGCCTGTACGCCGGGTGGGAGGGCGTCGGTCTCGCGTCTTACCTGCTGATCGGGTTCTGGCAGTTCAAGCCGACCGCAGCGACCGGGGCCAAGAAGGCGTTCATCGCCAACCGCGTCGGCGACATGGGCCTGTCGGTAGCGATCATGCTGATGTTCGCCGAGTTCGGCACGTTCAACTTCACCGGGGTGTTCGCCTCGGCGAAGTCCGGCGGTTCCGGAGTGGCTCTCGCGCTCGGCCTCCTGCTGCTGCTCGGCGCGTGCGGCAAGTCCGCGCAGTTGCCGCTGCAGTCCTGGCTGCTTGACGCGATGGAGGGCCCCACCCCGGTGTCGGCGCTCATCCACGCCGCGACCATGGTCACCGCCGGGGTGTACCTGATGGTCCGGTCCAACCCCATCCTGGCGCAGTCCGCCGACGCCCGGATCGCGGTGGCGACCGTGGGCGCGGTCACGCTGCTGTTCGGCGCGATCATCGCCTGCGGCAAGGATGACATCAAGAAGTCGCTCGCCGGGTCGACGATGTCGCAGATCGGCTACATGATGCTCGGGGCCGGACTTGGGCCCGCCGGGTACGCGTTCGCTATCGCGCACCTGCTCGCGCACGGGTTCTTCAAGGCCGGGCTGTTCCTCGGCGCGGGCTCGGTGATGCACGGCATGGACGACGAGGTGAACATGCGGCGCTACGGCGGCCTGCGGCGCTTCATGCCGGTCACCTTCGTCACGTTCACCCTCGCCTATCTCGCGATCATCGGCATACCGCCGTTCTCCGGGTTCTTCACCAAGGATCCGATCATCGACGCGGCCTGGGAGTCGGGCGGGGCCTCCGGCTGGCTGCTCGGGGGTGCCGCGATCATCGGCGCCGGCGTCACGGGGTTCTACATGACGCGGATGATGCTCATGACCTACTTCGGCCCGAAGCGCTGGGAGGAGGTCGGCGTGCTGGGGGGTGCCGGGGCGCAGCCCGCGGGCACCGAGCCGCACGTCCCGCACCCGCATGAGTCGCCGGCGGTGATGACGTGGCCGATGATCATCCTCGCGATCGGATCGGTCGCCGCGGGCGGGTTCCTGATCGTCAACTACCGGCTGGCGGGCTTCCTCGCTCCGGTAGTCGGGACCGTGCCCACGATGCACGGGATCTGGACCTGGCCAGGAATCATCGCGCTGGTGCTTGTCGTGCTCGCTGCCGGGCTGGCCTGGACGATGTACGCGCGGGTGCCGGTGCCGGCCGTCGCGCCGCGGGGTTCGGTTTTCACCCGTGCCGCCCGGGCTGACCTGTACGGCGACGCGTTCAACGAATCCGTGCTCATGCGTCCGGGACAGTGGCTCACCCGGCTGTCGGTCTTCTTCGACAGCCGGGGCGTGGACGGCCTGGTGAACGGGCTTGCCGCGACCATCGGCGGGACATCGGGAAGACTGCGAAGGCTGCAGACCGGGTTCGTCCGCACTTACGCACTGTCCATGCTCATCGGCGCCGTGCTGCTCGTGGCCGGCCTACTGGTGGTGAGGCTCTAAATGAACGTTGCTGTGGCAGCGGCCAACAGCGGGATTCCCTGGCTGACGGTCGCGGGTGGCATCCCGCTGCTCGGCGCCATTGTGGTGGCCCTGCTGCCGGTACGCCTGGCGAAGGTCACCACGCTCGCGGCCTCGGTCGTGACGCTGGGCTGGGTGATCGCGATGGCCACCCAGTTCAGCACCTCGGGGCCGACCTTCCAGCTCACCGAGGAATACTCCTGGATCCCGCAGTTCGGCGTGCACTACGCGCTCGGCGTGGACGGGATCGCGCTGGTGCTCATCGGCATGACCGTGGTGCTGATGCCGGTGGTGGTGCTCGCCTCCTGGCATGACGCGGACGGGCCGGGGATCCAGCGCTCGCCGCGGACGTACTTCGCGCTGATGCTGGTGCTCGAGACGATGATGATCGGGGTCTTCGAGGCCACCGACGTCTTCCTCTTCTATGTGTTCTTCGAGGCCATGCTCGTTCCGATGTACTTCATGATCGGGTCGTTCGGCGTCGGGCAGCGGCAGTACGCCGCGGTGAAGTTCCTGCTCTACAGCCTGCTCGGCGGCCTGCTCATGCTGGTCGCGGTGATCGCCCTGTACGTCTACTCGGGCGAGTCGGCGGTGACCGGGCACCACGGCACGTTCATCTTCTACACGCTGGTGCACGTCAGCTTGTCGCCGACGGTGCAGAAGTGGCTGTTCCTCGGCTTCTTCATCGCGTTCGCGATCAAGGCGCCGCTGTGGCCGTTCCACACCTGGCTGCCCGACGCCGCCGCCTCGGCCCAGCCGGGGGCGGCGGTGCTGATGCTCGGCGTGATGGACAAGGTGGGCACGTTCGGCATCATCCGCTACTGCCTGGAGCTGTTCCCTGACGGTTTCCACTACTTCACGCCGCTGGTCCTCGTGCTGTCGGTGATCTCTATCATCTACGGCGCGATCGTCGCGATCGGGCAGACCTCGATGAAGCGGCTGATCGGATACACCTCGATCTCCCACTTCGGCTTCATCGTGCTGGGCATCTTCGCGCTCACCTCGCAGGGCATGTCCGGGGCGACGCTTTACATGGTCAACCACGGGTTTGCCACCGGAGCGCTGTTCCTGCTCGCCGGGTTCATGATCGTCCGCCGGGGCTCGGACCGCATCGCCGACTACGGCGGCGTGCAGAAGGTGGCCCCGGTGCTTGCCGGGTTCTTCCTCATCGCCGGCCTGGCCGGGCTGTCGATGCCGGGCCTGTCCACCTTCGTGTCGGAGTTCCTGGTACTTGTCGGCACGTTCTACCGGTACAAGGTCGCGGGCGCCTTCGCCGTGACCGGCATCGTCCTGGCCGCGATCTACATCCTGTGGATGTACCAGCGCACCATGACCGGGCCAACCACCGAGTCGGTGGCGTCCATGCCGGACCTACGGTTCAGGGAACTGCTTGCCGTGGTGCCGCTCATCGCGCTCATCTTCGCGATGGGCATCTACCCCAAGCCGGTGCTCGACGTGATCAACCCGGCCGTCAGGGCCACGATGTCCCAGGTAGGCGCCTCTGACCCGGTGCCCGCTCATCCCGCAGCTGCTATCCAGAACGGAGCCCAGCCGTGAGCCTCGCTCTCGCCGCTGCCACGCCCGGCGCGATCCCGGCGCCGAGCATCGAGTACAGCCAGCTCGCGCCGATGCTGGTGGTCTTCGCGGCGGCCCTCATCGGCGTGCTCGTCGAGGCCTTCGTGCCCCGGGACCTGCGCCGCGCCGTCCACCTGCTGCTGACGTTCGGCGCCCTCGTGGCGGCGTTCGTCTGGACCTGCGTGATCGCCGCGTCGTCGACGCTGTTCGCCAAGGGCAGTTCCGGCCACGTGGCCGCGATGGGCGCGGTGGCCGTGGACCGGCCGACCCTGTTCATCCAGGGCACGATCCTGGTGCTCGCCGCCGTCTCCGTGCTGCTGATCGCCGACGCCTCGCACGACGTGTCCTCGTTCGCCGGCCAGGCGGCCGCCGTGCCCGGGTCGGCCGAGGAACGCGAAGGGCTGCTCGCCGGCCTTGTGCACACCGAGATCTACCCGCTGACGCTGTTCGCCGTCGGCGGCATGCTGCTCTTCCCCGCCGCGAACGACCTGCTGACGATGTTCGTGGCGCTCGAGACGCTGTCGCTGCCGCTGTACCTGCTGTGCGGGCTCGCCAGGCGCCGCCGCCTGCTGTCGCACGAGGCGGCCATGAAGTACTTCCTGCTCGGCTCGTTCTCCTCGGCGTTCTTCCTGTTCGGCGTCGCGATGCTGTACGGGTACTCGGGGTCGGTCTCGCTGGCCACGATCGCGACGGCCGCGACCTCGGGTACCGGGTCGGACACGCTGCTTTTCGCTGGGCTCGCGCTCACCGGGCTCGGGCTGCTGTTCAAGATCGGCGCCGTGCCGTTCCATAACTGGAAGCCCGACGTCTACCAGGGCGCGCCGACCCCGGTCACCGCCCTGATGGCGTCCTGCACGGTGGTGTCGGCGTTCGGTGCGCTGCTGCGCGTGTTCTACGTCGCGTTCGGCAACCTGACCTGGGACTGGCGGCCCGCTTTCTGGGTGGTGGCGATCCTCACTATGATCGTGGGCGCGATCATCGCGATCACCCAGCGAGACGTGAAGCGCCTGCTCGCCTACTCCTCCATCGCGCACGCCGGGTTCATCCTGACCGCGGTGATCTCCTCGTCCGCGCTTGGCCTGTCTTCGTCGCTGTTCTACCTGGCGACCTACGGGCTGAGCACGATCGGCGCGTTCGCGGTGATCACGCTGGTGCGCGACCCGGGCGGCGAGGCGGACCACCTGTCCCGCTGGGCCGGGCTCGGCAAGCGGTCGCCCCTGGTGGCCGGCGTCTTCGCGCTGTTCCTGCTCACCTTCGCCGGCATCCCGCTGACGTCCGGGTTCACCGGGAAGTTCGCCGTGTTCCAGGCCGCCATCGCCGGCGGCGCGATGCCGCTGGTGATCGTCGGTGTGCTGGCGTCGGCGATCGCCGCGTTCTTCTACGTGCGGATCATCGTCCTGATGTTCTTCAGCGACCCCGTGCCCGAGGGCCCTGTGGTGGCCGTGCCGTCCGTGTTCACCGGGACCGCTGTGGCCGTCGGCGCGCTGTCGGCTGTGGTGTTCGGCATCGTGCCAGAGCCGCTGCTCTCGCTCGCCAACCACGCGGCGACACAGCTGTTCGTCCGCTAAGCCCGCATTTACCGGCTTTCCCGATGGCCGCCTGCCGCTCCACCCGAGAGAGCGGCGGCGGCCATCGTCTATCCTGGGGATTCGCGTGCTTGGCCTGCCAACCGCCGACGACATGGAGTTCTGAGTGACCATCACTGTTCCCGTCGACCTCGCCGACCCGGCTCTGACCGCCGAGATGGCCGAGGACCTCGCTGTCGTCGAGGAAGCGCTGCGTGACACCTCCTTCGGCGGCGACGAGATGTTCGCTGAGGTTTCCAGGCACATGATGCAGGCGGGCGGCAAGCGGTTCCGTGCCATGCTCGTGCTGCTTGCCGCCCGGTTCGGTGACTGCCGTGACAAGCGGATCGTGCCCGCCGCGGTCGCCATCGAGCTGACCCACCTGGCGACCCTGTTTCACGACGACGTGATGGACGAGGCATCCATCAGGCGAGGCCACGAGTCGGCGAACTCGCGGTTCGGGAACTCGGTCGCCATCCTGGCCGGTGATTACCTGTTCGCCAGGGCGTCCCGCATCCTCGCCGACCTCGGCCCCGATGCGATCAGGATCCAGGCGGAGACGTTCGGCCGCCTCGTCGACGGGCAACTGCTCGAGACAGTGGGCCTGCGGCCGGGTGAGGACCCGCTCGACCACTACATGCACGTCATCACCGAGAAGACCGGTTCGCTGATCGCGACCTCAGGGCGGTTCGGCGCGATGTTCGCCGGGTTGCCCGACGAGATGGCCGACCGGATCTCGGATGCCTGCCTGCGGATCGGCGTGGCCTGGCAGCTTTCCGACGACGTCCTCGACATCGCGTCCACCTCCGCCGAGTCAGGCAAGGAGCAGGGCACCGACCTGCGCCAGGGCGTGCGCACCCTGCCGGTCCTTTACGCGCTGCGCGGCACCTCCGCCGACCCGGACGCGGTGCGGCTGCGCGAACTGCTTCGCGACGCCGACCTCACCGACCCCGCGCTGCACGCGGATGCACTGCGCCTGCTGCGCTCCTCGCCCGCGCTTGAGGAGGCACGGCAGACCGTGCGGAGCTGGGTCTCCGGTGCGCGCACCCTGCTCAGCCAGCTTCCCGATGTCCCCGCCCGCGCCGCCTTCGAGTCCCTCTGCGACTTCGTCAACACCAGGACCGCCTGACCCGTCCCCAACCGGCCCGCGCTTATCACGTATGGCGCCATGGCATGAAATGCCTGGCGGCTTCGGCCTGGACCTTTGCATAGCTGGCGACCGCAGGGTCATGTTTGCATAGCTGGCGTGCAGACATAAGGGGCGAACAGGACATGATCCTGGTTACGGCTATGCGAAAGGCGACCGAATCCTGGACGTCAGCTATGCAAACGCAGCGGTGTAACGCGGAACAGCGTGCTCGTACTGTGGTTGTGTACGGCGGAAAGACTGCCGAAGGAGGCACGGTGAGCATTTTCGGGTTCCGGAAGACGCAGATGGTCAGCGCGGAGCAGGCGCTGCCGGGCCGGGCGGCGCCAATGCCGGTGCCGGCCCGGCACGAGGTGCTCGGCACGCCGCTGAGGGGTCCGTACCCGGAGGGCACCGAGATCGCGGAGTTCGCGCTCGGCTGCTTCTGGGGCGAGGAGCAGAACTTCTGGCAGGTCCCCGGCGTGGTCACGACCGCCGTGGGTTATGAGGGCGGCTTCACGCCCAATCCCACCTACGAGGAGGTCTGCACCGGGCAGACCGGGCACGCGGAGACCGTGCGGGTCGTGTACGACCCGGCCAAGGTCTCCTACCAGCAGCTGCTCAAGGTGTTCTGGGAGTCGCACGACCCGACGCAGGGCATGCGCCAGGGCAACGACGTCGGGTCGCAGTACCGATCGGTGATCTTCTACCACACCGAGGCGCAGAAGGCCGCCGCCGAGCAGTCGAAGGCTGACTTCCAGCAGCGGCTGCACGAGCGCGGCTACCGCGACATCACCACGGAGATCGTTCCCGCGGGCGAGTTCTACTTCGCCGAGGACTACCACCAGCAGTACCTGTACAAGGTCCCCGGCGGCTACTGCCCCGACCACAGCACCGGCGTGAGCTGCCCTGTCGGCCTCATCAAGGCCGACTAGCGGGCCTCCGGCGCCTAGGCGAAGGGGCCGGAATGACGGGCAAACGCAAAAAGGCGCCGGCCGCTCCTCGCAAGCGGCCGGCGCTTTTCGCGCTAGCACAGCTGTCTTAGGCGACTTCCCAGGTGTCGTTGCCGGCGAGGAGTTTGGCCAGGTCGCCGTCGCCGCTGGCGCGGGCGGTGTCGATCTGGGCGGCCATCGCGTCGTCGTAGGACGGGCGTTCGACCGAGCGGAACACGCCGATCGGGGTGTGCGCGAAGTCGTAGCCGTCCAGGCGGGACAGCGCGAACGCGTAGGACGGGTCGGTCCGCGCGGCGTCGTGGACGATCAGGCTGGACACGGGCACCGAGGCCGCCTCGACGGCCTCGATCGAGCCGTACGGGCTGTAGGCCAGCCCCATCGACCCGCCGGGGCCGAAGCGGATCTGCTCGCCGTGCACCAGGCGGATAAGACCGGGCGCGTTCGGTTCCTTGACCGGCGCGAACGCGTCGTCGTTGAAGATCGGGCAGTTCTGGAAGATCTCGATGAACGCCGAGCCCTTGTGGTCGGCCGCCGCGCGCATCACCGACTGCAGGTGCTTGCGGTCCGAATCGACCGACCGGGCTGCGAACGACGCTTCGGCGCCGAGGGCGAGCGACATCGGGTTGAAGGGGTGGTCGAGCGACCCGTAGGGGGTGGACTTGGTGACCTTGCCCTGTTCCGAGGTCGGCGAGTACTGGCCCTTGGTCAGCCCGTAGATCCGGTTGTTGAACAGCATGATCTTGATGTTCACGTTGCGGCGCAGCGCGTGCATCAGGTGGTTGCCGCCGATAGACAGCGCGTCGCCGTCGCCGGTGATCACCCAGACCGACAGGTCCTGCCGGGAGGCGGCCAGGCCGGAGGCGATGGCGGGCGCCCGGCCGTGGATCGAGTGCATGCCGTAGCTGCTGACGTAGTAGGGCAGCCGGGACGAGCAGCCGATGCCGGAGATCACGACCACGTTCTCCCGCGGCACCTGAAGCTCGGGCAGGAACGCCTGGAAGGCGGCGAGGATCGCGTAGTCACCGCAGCCGGGGCACCAGCGGACCTCCTGGTCGGACTTGAAGTCCTTGGCCGCCAGGCCGGCCGCGTGCGGAACCAGGGCCAGGGACCGGAGCCGGCTGCTGCCGTTCGGCATGACCTCTTCGTTTTCACTCATGGGAGAGCACTTCCTCGATCGCCTCCGCCAGCTCTGACGCACGGAACGGCAGGCCGCGGACGCGGTTGTAGGAGATGACGTCGACCAGGAACCTGCCGCGCAGCAGCAGGGCAAGCTGGCCGAGGTTGATCTCCGGGACCAGCACCTTGTCGTAACGGCGCAGCACCTCGCCGAGGTTGGCCGGGAACGGGTTCAGGTGCCGCAGGTGCGCCTGGGCGACGTTGCGGCCGTCGCGGCGGGCGCGGCGGACCGCGGCGCCGATCGAGCCGTAGGTCGACCCCCAGCCGAGGACCAGCAGCCGCGCCTGCCCGGACGGGTCGTCGACCTCCAGGTCGGGGACCTTGATGCCCTCGATCTTGGCGGCGCGGGTCCGGACCATCAGGTCGTGGTTGTCGGGGTCGTAGGAGATGTTCCCCGAGCCGTCGGCCTTCTCGATGCCGCCGATCCGGTGCTCAAGGCCCGGCGTGCCCGGGATCGCCCACGGCCGGGCAAGGGTCCGCGGGTCGCGTTTGAACGGCTGGAAGTCGGACCCGTCGGCGGGTTTGTCCGCCGTGGTGGCGAAGGCGAAACCGGCCGACAGGTCCGGCAGCTCCGAAATTTCCGGGATCCGCCATGGCTCGGACCCGTTGCCCAGGTACCCGTCGGACAGCAGGATGACCGGCGTGCGGTAGGTGACCGCGATCCGCGCCGCCTCGATCGCGGCGAAGAAGCAGTCCGACGGGGAGGCCGCCGCGACCACCGGGACCGGCGACTCGCCGTTGCGCCCGTACAGCGCCATCAGCAGGTCGGTCTGCTCGGTCTTCGTCGGCATCCCGGTCGACGGGCCCGCGCGCTGCACGTCGACCACGATCAGCGGCAGTTCCACCGAGACGGCGAGGTTGACGGTCTCCGCCTTCAGCAGCATCCCGGGGCCTGAAGTGGTCGTCACCGCGAGCGAGCCGCCGAAGGAGGCGCCGAGCGCGGAACTCGCGGCCGCGATCTCGTCCTCGGCCTGGAACGTCCGCACGCCGAACTTCTTGTGCTTGGACAGCTCGTGCAGGATGTCGCTGGCCGGCGTGATCGGGTAGGAACCCAGGAACAGCGGCAGCTTCGACAGCTGGGACGCGGCGATCAGGCCGTAGGCCAGAGCGAGGTTGCCGGTGATGTTCCGGTACCGGCCCGGAGCGATCGCGGCCGGCTTGACCTCGTAGCGGACCGCGAAGTCCTCGGTGGTCTCGCCGTAGTTCCAGCCCGCGGTGAAGGCGGTCACGTTGGCCTTGTAGATCTCGGGCTTGCGGCCGAACTTCGCCTCAAGGAACGACAAAGTGCCCTCGGCCGGCCGGCCGTACAGCCACGACAGCAAGCCAAGCGCGAACATGTTCTTCGACCGCTCGGCATCCTTGCGGGAGATGTCCTGGCCTTCCAGCGCCTTGACGGTCAGCGACGTCAGCGGCACCGCGTGCAGCTTGTAACCGTCCAGCGAACCGTCCTCGAGCGGGTTCACCGCGTACCCGACCTTGGTTAGGTTCCGCTTGGTGAACTCGTCGGTGTTGACGATCAGCTCACCGCCGCGCGGCAGGTCTTTCAGGTTCGCCTTCAGCGCCGCCGGGTTCATCGCAACCAGCACATCCGGCGCGTCGCCCGGCGTCAGGATGTCATGGTCGGCGAAGTGCAGCTGGAAGCTGCTAACCCCGGGCAGCGTCCCGGCGGGGGCGCGGATCTCGGCGGGAAAGTTGGGGAGCGTCGACAGGTCGTTCCCGAAGACCGCTGTCTCCTGGGTAAACCTGTCGCCGGTGAGCTGCATGCCATCACCGGAGTCTCCCGCGAAACGGATGATAACGTGGTCAAGCTCCTGGACCTGCTTGGTCACAGCGCAAAGCCTCCTCCGCACGCCAGGCCGGCGCCCGCTTAGCACCACCCCTACGGCCGGGGGCGTGAGTGTGGACACCAAAAGTTTACGCGCGTCTGGGCGCCAGTTAGCAGTGTGAACCGCCTCACGCCCAGGTTGTTTGTGCCACTTTTCTCTAACAGATGGCCGTTTTATTGTAGAGCAACGAGCGTCGTCCGGTCTTGTGGTTAGGGGCATGACGTGCGGAAACCACTTGACACGCCCAGCCGTTGAACAGGTGTACCGCCTGACTCGTGACTACCAAGACGAGCACCGGGTGCGAGGTGAGGCGGCTGACGTTAATGTCATGCCAAGGGAGGGGTGGGATGCGCTGCTACGGACTGCGCGCGGCTCTGTTCGCCGCTGTGCCGTGCGCCGCGCTGCTGTCTGGCGCCTCCCTGTGGCTCGGGCTCGTCGGCGCCGCCAGCGTCAGCGCGCTGCTGGTCGCCCTCGGCTGGATCAGCTACTTCCACTCGGAACGAACGGTGCTCACCGCCCTCCGCGCACGTCCCGTCAGCGAGGTTGAGCGTCCCGGCCTGTACCTGCTCGTCAGGGAACTCGCCCGCGCGGCCCGGCTGCCGGTGCCCAGGCTGTTCGTATCCCCGGCGGCGCAGCCGAACATCCTGACCGTCGGGTACAGCGCCCGCTCCGCGGCGGTGTGTTGCACCGAGGGACTGCTGCAGCTGCTTTCCGCCGCCGAACTGCGCGCCGTGCTCGCGCACGAGCTGGCCCACGTCACCCGCCGGGACGTCGCGGTCTCCTCGTGGTCGGCCGGCCTCGCCTCGCTCGTCGCCTCCTGCCCGCTGATCGCGCTGCTACTGCACATGACCGCGCCGCCCGGGCGCGAGTATGAAGCGGACATGTCCGGCGCCCTGCTGACCGGTGACCCGCTGGCGCTGGCCAGCGCCCTGTGCAAGATCGATACCGCGGCCGCGGCGCAGCCCCTGCGGCCACGCGGAACGCTGGCCGCTGCCAGCCACCTCATGATCGCCCATCCGTTCCCGCCAGACGGGCTCGGCAGGATGCTGAGCACCCACCCGCCGACGAGCGAGCGGGTCCGCCGGCTTAAGGCGCTGTCCGGCGGCCCTTCGCTCCAGGCCTTTCCTCCGCCGGCGGACGGTGGCCCGCGCGCTTAGAGCCGCCGCGACGCGAGCAGTATCAGGACCGCCACTGTCACCACGGTGAACGTCGCCCCGAAGCCGCAGGCGAGGATGTACGCCGCTGACTCGTGAGCGCTGGCGGCGTTCCTGGCGAGGGCTGAATGCCCGTACGTAGCCACGAACAGGGTAAGCAGGGTCGCCACCGCGAGACCGGTCTTGACCGATGTTCCGACGACCGGGTGCGGCCGGGGGTAGTAGTACCACGGCCGCTCTCGGCCGGAGAGAAGAACGATCATGGTGATCCATGTGGCGACGAGGGCCACTGTCACGTACCAGAAGAACGATGTGTGGATCATGGCCGCGCCCCTCGCTCGTTACGATGATGATCATGTACGTAAAGTACGTACATAACTAACTGTCCACACTCGCAGGTGGATCGTCAAGAGCAAAGAGGGCTAGAGTACGTTCAGTACGTACTCAGCCATGGAAGGACGCCAGCCTTGTCAGGCCTTCGGGGAGACTCCCGCCCGTTGAGGGAGCAGGTGGCGGACAAGATTCGCCAGCTCATTGAGGAGGGCCAGCTCCAGCCCGGGGCCCGCCTTGACCGTGAAGAGGTGCTTGCCAAACGCTACGAGGTCAGCAGGCATACCCTCCGTCAGGCTCTGCAGGACCTGACAGCGGAGGGCCTGCTGGCGAGCAGCAGAGGTCAAGGCCGCGTCGTCCGTTCTTACAAGCCACTCACCTGGCACCTCAGCGCCTACGAGAGCCGCAGTCACCACATCGAAGCCGGCCAGCCTGACGCGGATCAGTGGGACACCGAGGTACGCGAGCAGGGGCGGGAGCCGAACCAGACCGTCGAAGTGTCGATAGTCGAGCCGCCACCGCACGTAGCTGAACGCTTGCAGCTGACAGATCCCGGGGAGACCATAGTCATGCGCCGCCGGATCAGGCGGGCCGACGGGATTCCGTTCCAGCTCGCTGACTCATTCTTCCGGGAGTCATTGATCCGTGGGACGCTTTTGATGAAGCCCAGGAACGTGGCCGCTCCCGGCGGGCTCCTGGCCTATATCGGGCACCCGCAGGCGCGCTACAGAGACGAAATTACGATCCGCATGCCGACGAAGGGAGAAGCGTCTATCCTCGAGCTACCGCCTGGCACCCCGGTTGCCGAGGTCACCCGTACCGGCTATGCGCAAGACGGCACGCCCCTGCGGGTGATGGTCACCATCGCACCGGGCGACCGGAACACCCTCGTCTATGAAATGGACGCTACGTGACTCCAGTGGGGGCGCTAGATCCGATCTCAGCGCCGCTGACGTACCCCGGCGCCGCGCCGGACGACCCGGCTGTGCTGGTGACGGACGCGGAAATGCTGCGCGTGCATCCTTCACGGACTGCGGAGCTTGGGCAATGGCGCGTCGGGGTAAGCCGCTCGGCGGACGTATCGCTGGATCAGGTCCTGCTCGAGCGCAACGCCGCGCCCATGAGGAGCAGAATCCCGGTGCTGGCGGTTGGCTCGAACGCCGCCGCTGCCCAGATACGACGGAAGCTCGCGACCAGGGTCAGGCCGACGATGGTGCCCGTCACCGCGGTGACTGTGCACGGGTTGTCGGTGGGCGTGTCGGCCCACGTAAGCAAGGCCGGCTACGTGCCCGCTACACCTGTCCCCGATCCGTCAGCGCAGTCACTCATGTGGGTAACGTGGCTTACCGCAGATGAACTGGCAACGATGGATAAGACAGAGCCGAATTATGACCGGGTGCTCGTGCCGCCTGCTTGCTCTGTCGCGCTGTTGTCGGGCCAGCCAGTGCCTGGCTGCTGGCTGTATGCCTCTCGCCACGGCTTTCTTACCGAATCGTCCGGTAAGCCGAGGAAGCTGATCGACCAGCCTGACCTGATCTCCAGCTTGCTTGCCGAGGTCCCGGTGCTTACCGACTTGGCCGGGACATCACCCAGGGAATGGGTCAGCCGCACTCGGGACGAGCACGTTCGAGACGAGATCCGGAACCTGTTCCGGCTGGCCGGCATTACCCGGACCGCTGACCTAGACGGTTCGGGCGGAGGCTCGCGCGCAGCACGCGGCTAGCGGGCCGTTACGTCGCCTGGTTCAGCGGTATGCGGGGGACTGGGCCTAGTCCTCCCGTTGCCATTGACAATCCTGCTCACGGGTATTCATTTCGCATTGTGAACGTCGTGGCGGCCATCAGCATCGCGGTCTGCTGGATGGCTTTCTTCGCAGTCTGGCTCATCACTGCGAATTACAACGAGGGCCGTGCCCCGACCGAGCGCCAGCGCTCCTGGTACGGAACGGGAGTCATTCCCGTGACGATCATCTCCGTTTTGGTCCGCCTGGCGGTGCCCCGGGCGGACTGGCAGCGGATTACCTGATACGCGCCCTGGGCCAGGTTCCTCGGCCTGGCGATCCTGCTCGCCGCGACCGCGCTCACACTGCGGGCCAGGTTCGTGCTCGGCCTGATGTGGAGCGCGGTACCCGCGGTCAAGGACGGCCACCAGCTGCGCACCAGCGGGCCGTATGCCATCACCAGGCATCCCATCTACACCGGGCTGCTTGGCATGTTGCTTGGCGCCATGCCGGTGGCCGGAGGCGGCCCGTGGATCGTGCCGTTCCCGGTCGCGCTCATGCTGGTCGAGTTCAAGATCCGCATCGAGGAACGGTTCATGACGGCCGAGTTCCCCGAGGAGTATGCGCGCTACCGCACGCGGGTGCCGCAACTGGTGCCCGGCCTCCGTCTGGTCACCGGCCGCCGGGCCGGGCCGCGAACCTCGGCCGCTTCGTGATGAGCGAACCTGGATAAGCTCGCGGCGTAGCGCCGGGCGGGCCGCTCGCGGCAGAGCCCGGCGCTGACGCCGGGCAAGCGCCGCCTTGATCTAAGAACGGCTCAATTCGGAAATGCCGGAGTGAAGAGTCACCGGCTCATGCACCCGGATCATGCGCCGGATCACATTGGTGTCCGGCTCCGTTTGATTTGCAAGTCGCGCAAGGGCCCCTGGGTGGTTCCCGCTCACGTCCGCACATCGTGCTCACGCTGGCCGGAATGCTGCGGCCGATCTTCCGCTGGATAGTGCGAAGCATTCTTACGGACTTTTCGTCGGCGAGCCCCGTGGTGATCGACCAGTCAAGGCCCGCCCCGACGACATCGCTGGCGAAGACGATCTCGGTAGCTAGCAGCGTTCGGCGCCAGTCTTCCCGCGTCAGGTGCTCGCCCCGGCGCAACGCCTCGCGGAGTTCGCGTCCTTTGCCTCGCCAGAGATCCTCGGAGCTTCCGAAGCCCATGGCCAGGGCTAGTTCGTCAGTCGGTGAGGCTGGGCCGCCCCACTCGGCCAGTCCTCGCGCCAGTACGTACCGCTCTTCCGGGGTGAGGTCGACGGGTATCGGCCCTGACGTGTTCACACGGCCATTATCTCCGCGAAGCGGAACAGGTGCCGGGCGGTTCACAGGGGGCTTCTACGGTGCGCGCTTCCCTGTCGCATGCGCCGCTGTCGAAGCAGCCCCGGCCCGGGGGCCTTAGCGGACAGTGCTACAACGGGACCAGCGGCGGGCCGGCCGGCCGGCGAGGCAACCGCCGCCTGCTGACGCTCGCGAACCGCCACCGGTCCCCGTTCCCGCGACGTCGGCCCGGCCGATGCCCGGTCATCTTCCACAACCTCGACGAGTCCGGCATCCGCCAGCATGTCGCGCCGATCGCGGGTCACCGCCTCAGATTGCCAGACTCCAGCCGGCGAGCGCCATCACCAAACCGGCGGGTGCGCACTAAGTTGAGGCACTGGTCCATTCGTGTACGCGGCGGTCCCGGTGGTGCTGATACCGGGCCGCGAGGCAGAGTGCGCAGCTAGACGGCCGGTATCTCGCTTCGTTCAGCGGTAGTTGGTGAACTGCAGCGCGAAGTCGAAGTCCTTCGACTTGAGCAGGCTGATCACGGACTGCAGATCGTCACGGCTCTTGGACGACACCCGCAGTTCCTCGCCCTGCACCTGAGCCTTGACGCCCTTGGGCCCCTCGTCCCTGATGATCTTGGATACCTTCTTGGCATTCTCCTGGGAGATGCCCTCCTTGAGGCCGATGGCGATCCGGTACTCCTTGCCTGACAACCGGGGCTCGTTCGCGTCCAGGTGCTTCAGCGACACCCCGCGCTTGACGAGCTTCTCCTTGAACACGTCGAGGACGGCGTTGGCACGTTCCTCGCTGTTGGCACGGATCTCCACGCCGTTCTCGCCGGACCACTGGATGGAGGCGCCGACGCCGCGGAAGTCGAACCTGGTCCCGATCTCCTTGGCGGCCTGGTTGAGCGCGTTGTCGGCTTCCTGCCGGTCGATCTTAGACACGATGTCGAAGCTGGACTCGCTAGGCATGACCCACAGCGTAGACGGGTACAGTGCCGATCGTCACATCGGACGTTCACCAAGGATCCGGCACGGCGCCGGACGACTCCACGTCGCAAGCACTCGCGTTGTCCGCTATATTTCTCTCTGCTGCCGTGATGCGGCGGCGCTAAGGCAGGTTGCCCGAGTGGCCAAAGGGAGCGGTCTGTAAAACCGTCGGCTCAGCCTACGTTGGTTCGAACCCAACACCTGCCACCACCTGCGAAAACCCCCCGCTAGCTGCGAATTCTCGCGCTGGCGGGGCGTTTTTCTCTGTCCCAGCATGTGTCACCTTGTCGCGCCGTAGACCGTGCTGTTGCGCTGTCCACGGACGCATAGCGGACGGGCGTCCGTGCCGTTAGGGCGGTCGGTGTGCGCAGCTACGACGGTCGGTGTGAACAGCTACGACGGTCGGTGTGCACACTTCGGACGGTCGGCGTCCACCGTCGGCGTTCCCACGGACGGCCACGGACGGGCGACGCCAGCGGCGTGTTTCGGCTCCACGTGCACCGCCAAGTGGGTTTGTGGGCGCATCAGCGATCGCGTTGATGACGTGCCGGGCCTTCGGCCGCT
>Ga0335073_10001267_pt1 | contig 33754 bp, 22 predicted proteins | sample Lox_Sample_22_FD_207093 | JGI IMG/M metagenome (GOLD analysis project Ga0335073, IMG submission 207093) | Soil microbial communities from Loxahatchee National Wildlife Refuge, Florida, United States - Lox_Sample_2.2 | ecosystem: Environmental > Terrestrial > Soil > Wetlands | place: USA... | reverse complement strand
GAGCAGATGACGCGCTAGCGGCGCGTTCGGTGGGGACAGCATGACCGGAAATCGGCGCCGGCTCCCGAGTCTCACTAACAATTCTGTCCCAGCGCTGATTCTTTGCCGCTCCTCGTTTTCGTGCGGGACGTTCTTCACGAATCCCTCAATCTCGAACCGCAAAGAATGGTGATCTGTGTGCACACCTCACCCGGGTGATGTTCGCGTCGATTCAGCTTGAAACGTAAACTGGTGATAAGAGGAGACAACAGGCAGAAACCTCTTTTGGACGCTACCATTTCGCCTGCTCACCACATCTGTCAAAAACGGCATATACTGCCCCTTCATGCGTCCCGTGCTGAGGAGAGCAGCCCGCGACCACAATTTTCTTGCCGGCGCTGCTCCCCATTCTCCGGTAGGAGATACCGGCCTCGATCGATTCGGCTATATCCAGGAACTCTTCCGCAACATGGGAGGGTTTTCGAACTTCGCCATTTCCTTTTCGATCATCTCGGTGCTCACCGGGGCCGTCACCTTGTTCGGATATGGGTTCGAAATGGGCGGGCCACTCGAGATGAGCCTGGGCTGGCCCCTTGCGACGGTATTCACGTTGGTGATTGCGGCAAGCATGGCGGAACTATGTTCCGCGTATCCGACCTCGGGGGCGATGTACCACTGGGCCGCCGACCTGGGTGGTCCGGCGATCGGATGGGGCGTTGCGATGCTGAATATTATTGGCCTGGTGGCGGCGCAGTCCGGCATCGACTACAGTTGCGCGCAATTCGTTTTGCCGTTTCTCGGCATTTCCGCGACGCGCCCGCATCTTTTTCTGATGTTCGCGTTCATTCTGGCGAACCAGGGAGTCCTGAATCATTTCGGCATCCGGTTGGTGGCCATTCTTAACGATCTGAGCGTTTCCGTTCACATCCTCGGCGTGATGGCGATCGTTGCCGCGGTTTATTGGATGGCTCCGCTCCAGCCGGTCTCGTACTTGCGCGAGGGATTCACGGGCATGAATCATGTGCCCTATTGGTGGGCGTTCGTGCTCGGACTCTTACAGGCGCAGTGGACGTTCACCGGTTTCGATGCGTCGGCGCACATGGCCGAAGAGACGCTGAATCCGCGGGTTCGCGCACCGTGGGGAATTGTCTTGTCCGTCGCTGTGGCGGGTGTTACGGGATACCTGCTGATCCTGGCGCTGACGTTGGCGATTCACGATCACCAAGCTATTCTGCATCGCCAGGACTCCTCGGGAAGCGAAACGCCGGCGGCGATCGCAATTTTACAGCTTTCCCTGGGACCAAGGTTCGGGAACATGATGGCCGCGCTCGCGTCGATGGCGATGTGGTTTTGCGGTTTGTCTTGCATCACGTCGGCGTCGCGGGCGCTTTTCTCGCTAGCCCGCGATCACGGAACGCTGGCGGCCGAGGCGCTGAGGCGAGTCAGCAAGCGCCATGGAACCCCCGGACCCGCGATCTGGACGATTGTCGCCGCCTCTCTCGCCGCGATGCTGTGGACAGCGGCTGTGCCGGTAGTGACATCTTTGAGCACGGTGGCGTTGTACTCGGCATACGCGATTCCGATCGCGTTGGGACTGCGGGATCGTTTGGCGGGATCGGATTGGCCGAAGTTCTCCGAATGGTCGTTGGGCCGGTTTGGATCTCTATTGAACGGGATCGCAGTGGGATATTCGGCGTTTATCGTTGTGGTATTGATGCTGCCGCCCAATCAGCTCGCGGGATGGACGATGCTGGCGACAATCGGTGTGCTGGGGACGTTTTATTTCCTGGTGATTCGCAGAAGCTATCGTGGACCCGCGTGGCGCCGGCGTTAAACCTTAAGGCGCGGCTCCCGATAATGTCCGACATCGGGGACGACGCTCGAACATCGCGATTTGTGGAAGGGAGCCGCGTTTCTTCCTCACTGTAGCTGGCGACAATGTTCCACAACACGTTGCCGGGCTAGGGTTCCGTCGAGGGAACCTTGTTTGACGTCGCTCACAAGGGGGCGACGCTCAACCGCGTGCTATGCGGCCGAGCGCAAGAGTTTCATATTAATTTTCCCTGAAAAATCGACAAGTCACCCTCCCGGCGGTCTTTGCAAAAAATACCGGGAATCAGCACTGCGGCGACTTCAAGTCATTGAGAACTGGATCAAAACGTCACGCGGTACCTGAGATGCATCTCCTCCGAACGTATTATTTCGGCCGCTTTTTAATTGGCGGCACGTAAAAGGAGCGCAAAGGAGTAAAGACAATGAACTCAAAGTTCAATGCCAGATCCGGCCTGAAGGCAGTCACTCTGTGCGGTCTTGCCTTGGGACTCGGCATGGCTTCCATCCACGCTCGGGCAGACGAGTGGAACAAAAAAACCATCGTCCGGTTTGATCAACCGATACAAGTTCGCGAAACCTATCTTGAGCCTGGAACCTATGTGCTCAAGCTTGTGGACTCGTCTTCCGATCGCAACATCGTGCAGATTTTCACCGCTGATGAGAGGCACGTAATCAACACCGTTATCGCGATCCCGAATTATCGGCTACAGCCGACGGGCGACTCGCGCTTCGCATTTTGGGAAACGCCGCCGGGATCGGTGAGAGCCCTGCGGGCTTGGTTCTATCCCGGCGACAACTACGGCCAGGAGTTCGCGTACCCCAAGACCCTGAGGCAGATCGCCTACGCGGCGCCAGCTCCGCCCCCGCTGGCTCCGGCGCCTCCTCCTGAAGCAGTTCCCGCCCGGGCGCCCGAGCCGGCTCCTCCGATAACGGAAACCGCTCCCGAGCCCGCTCCTGCACCGCAGCCCGAGGCCGCGCAACCGCCGCCCGCGCCCGAACCTCAGCCGCAGGCCGAACCTCAGGCTCCGCCGCCTCCGCCTGCTGCAGAGCTGCCGAAGACCGCGACGCCATATCCCATGTTTGGACTTGCGGGCTTGGTCTGCCTGGGCCTGTTTACCGTGTTGAAGGCTACCAAGACTGCATAAACTCCACAAAGAAAGGACGCTTATGAACCGGCGCTCCGCCATCCGAAATCTGCTTGCGGCGTGCGCCGGTTCGTTTTTTCTACGTGGCGCCTCTGCTCAGGACTACACCATCCGCAGCGACGTTCGCCTGGTCCTGCTGGATGTCAGCGTCACCGACGCCCGCGGAAATCCCGTGTCCGGCCTGTCGAAAGATTCCTTCCGCGTTTTCGAGGACGGACGGCCGCAAACCATAACCGTATTCGATCATGAGGATCTGCCCGTCACCGTGGGAATCTTGGTGGATGACAGCGGAAGCATGACGCCCAAACGCTCCCAGGTCCTGAGCGCGGCCGAACTCCTGATCGCCGAAAGCAACCCGCACGATGAGGTTTTCATCGTGCATTTCAACGACAGCGTCACTTTCGGGCTGCCTCCCAAAACGCTTTTCTCCGACGACATAAAGGAATTGAAAAAGGCGCTCGTCCGCGGCACGCCGATGGGCAAGACCGCGCTCAACGACGCAATCGTGACCGGCCTCGAACGTTTGGAACTGGGGCACCGCAGCAGGAAAACACTGGTTCTGATCAGCGATGGCGGCGACAACGCGAGCGAGCATTCGCGCGCCGAAACGCTCGCGATGGTCGAGAAAAGTCTCGCCACCATTTACACCGTGGGCTTGTACGATGCCGAAGATCCCGACCGCGATCCTGCGCTGCTCAAGAAGCTCGTAAGGATTTCCGGCGGTCAGGCCTTCTTCCCGGACTCGCCCCAGGAGATGACGCCCGTGTGCCGCCGCATCGCGAAAGATATCCGCGCCCGATACACCGTGGGCTATCGGCCCGAAGAAGCCAATGGCAAAAACGCGCTGCGTCACGTCCGCGTCTCGGTTTCCGCTCCCGGCCGCGGGCACCTGACGGTTCGAACTCGCGAAAGCTACCGTTATGAAGAAGCACAAACGTAATCGCGGATTCGTGCGCCGCTGGTTTGAGCGCTTGCTGCTCCTCGCCGGAATTGCCGGCGTCGGACTGTGGCTGTGGTCCAACGCGCTGCCGATCGCCTCCCAGGCTTGGGACAACTGGATATTTGAAAGCGAGCTTCGGCATGAGACCGCAACCGTCGGGACGTGTCTCTCCGGGAAAGCGAACCAGGTCGTTCAACAAGTCGAGGACTGGTGCCGCTTCCTCATTTCGGAAAGCCCGGATGAATTGGCTGGCGTCAAGAAATCTCCGGATGCGCGTCCCTTCGTTCCTAATAAAGAAATCGTCGGCCGCCTCACGATTGAGCGGCTGCGTTTGAGCACCATTGTCCGCGAAGGCTCAGGACAGGACACGCTGGGCATTGCTGTGGGCCACATTCCCGGAACTGCGCTTCCCGGACAAGGCGGAAATGTCGGCATCGCCGGTCATCGCGACACCCTGTTTCGTGGCCTACGGGGTATTCAGGATGGCGACATGATTCGATTTGAGATGCTCGACGCCACCTATAACTATCAGGTGGAATCCACGCAAATCGTCGCGCCAAGCGAGGTGAGTGTCTTGAAAGCCGGCTCCCACCCGGAGCTTACGCTTGTGACCTGTTATCCCTTCAATTACATCGGCTCGGCGCCGGATCGTTTCATTGTAAAGGCCCGGCAAGTGTCGCGCAGTCCGCAACAAAATTCGGCCGCGCAGATCGCGGACAATCGGTCCGAGGATAAACCTCCGGCACCCGCAGCGCGCGCGGCGGACCAGCCGGAGCGCGGCAAATCGACTTTCACCGTGCCCCTCCATCACAGCCGGCAACTGGCGCCGGGGATTTCCATCGGAATCGATGAAGCCGACGCCGCCGGCCAGTCCGTGTACGGCTGGATGTGGCTGATGCCGGACCGGCGAACCATATGGCTGCGCCACCGCTCGCCGGGAGATCCCCTGGTATTTTATGGCGGTCCGGAAGGCACGCGCCATGAGCTGAGAATCACGAAAGTCACCCGCGATTCGGTCAGCGGCTATCTGATCGAGCGGCCGCTCGTGCGAAGTTCCGTCAGTGACTCGACGCGATCAACTGAACCTTGATCGTATCCTCGCTTGTCTTCCCGGCCTTCAACTCGTATCGCCCTCTGCATGAAACACCTTCCGATAACACCACACAACGGTCCGGTCACCGTATCTCGGGAGTGTCAATGACGAGGCAATTAGACTGGTCGGCGACTATACTTGCAACGGGATGCATAAAATCTCAAGTTGGGTTCGAAATTCCGTGTGGACTGGTGTTCTCGCCTTTCTCCTTACGGTTCTGACCGGAGGAATTTGGACCGCACTCCTGGTTGCGAATCTCCGAACCACTCCCGCGATTCCATGGGCCGCAGCCGCAATGGCCGCCGTTTTATGGTCGATGTGGTCGTACTTGGGAGGCAAGTGTTGGCCCGCGAGCACCAGGGAGGCGCGCCGCCGATACCTTCGGGCCACCCGTGTATCGGCACGATCATTCACGTGGGCGATCTTGGCAGGCACTCTTTCGATCGCGTCCTTGGCTGGGTTGTGGATCGTCATGTTCCGCACGGTTAGGATTCCCGGCAATGCCGTTCCAGAGTTCTCCAAGTATCCGGTCATCACCGTGGTTTCAATCGTCGCCATGGCATCCCTGGTTTCCTCAGTTGCCGAGGAAGCTGGGTTCCGTGGCTACTTCCAGGTCGCTCTGGAAACGCGCTTCAGGGCTCCGGTGGCGATATTTATCCAGGCTCTTTTGATCGCGCCGGCGCACAGTCTGACGCAAGGATTCGTGTGGCCGATCGTGCTCTTCTACTTTCTGGTAGATACGATGCTCGGAACATCGGCGAATCTCACCAGGTCGATTGTTCCAGGTCTCATCGTTCACACCCTGGGGCTGCTGACTTTTTTCGGCTTTATCTGGCCGGAGGATCGGCGGCGAGTTCTGGTTTGGGACAGCGGCGCGGATCAGTGGTTCTGGATTCACGTTGTCCAGGCGATCGTCCTCGGCGGACTCGCCATAAGTGCGTACATGCGTCTCGCAAAGTTCGCGAAATCCAGCCGGATGGGAGCGTCGAATCAACTTACCTGATCGGCACTTGTTGCATCTGGCTACCGACAATGCGCGGTAACGTGGGCCGCTTTCAAAGGCGAAACGCAAATTTCAATCCGCTGCAAGGCCTCGATTATAATATCGGCGACGATGCAGTGCCATTCTCGAAAAACATTCGGCGGCCTGGCGCTGATGTGGCTACCCGCGGTTGCTGGGCCGATGCTCGCAGCCGCGCCCGCCGCTTCACCTAACGTTAACCTCAAAGCCGCGGTCCAAGCCGCAGGAAGCCTTCCACGGATGCGCAGTCTGTTGGTGAGCTGGCACGGCGAGTTGATCCTTGAACATTACTTCCGCTCCACCCACGCGAGGTCCTTCGCTGACGTCAAGTCGGTATCAAAGAGCGTGATCTCCGCGCTGGTGGGAATCGCCATCGATCGCAAACTCCTCCCCGGTGTGGACGCGCCCATCGGACAGTACTTTCCGGATCTGTTGAGTGCCGTCGCGGACGCCCGGAAGAAAAAGATTACGATCGCGGACCTTTTGACGATGCGATCTGGATTGGAGTCCACCAGTCGGCGCAACTACGGCGCTTGGGTGCGGAGTCCGAATTGGGTGCCCGCCACGCGCTCACGGTGGCCTTGGTGAAGCCCGGCCGCGGCGCCTGCCGGAACCAGGCCAGAAATTCTTCAAGCGCCATATTGTAAACGCGGCGCGTAATCGGCGAGGAGACGGAATCGAGCACCATCGCCTTCAATCGGTCCCAATTCGCGGGTGTTTCCACCACAGTTAAATCATTCATTGTGTATCCTTTAGCTCCCTGTTGTTGGGCATTATCGTAGCGATCTGGACATTTCCTTCGGCGGTGGTTAATATCAAGCTAAATCCAAGGGCGCATATTTGCCCGGCAAAAGGGAAACATGGCATCGAATCAGTCCATTCGAGTTGGAGCACTGGGGGAGAGCGAACTGGAGGAGGCGGGGCGCATCGTCCGGTTGGCGTTTGGGACATTCTTGGGGATGCCGAATCCGCTGGAGTTTATGGGCGACCGCGATTTTATGACGCCCCGCTGGCACTCATCGCACGTTAAAGTAATTGCCGCGCGGGAGGGCGATCGTCTGATCGGCTCGAACGTCGCCACCCGATGGGGATCTTTCGGATTCTTCGGTCCGCTGACAGTCCTTCCGGAATATTGGAACCGCGGCGTTGCGCAACTGCTGCTCAAGGCCACGATAGTGATTTTCGATCGATGGGGCGTCCGCCATTCGGGCCTGTTCACCTTCCCGCAGAGTGCTAAACATGTGGGGTTGTACCAGAAGTTCGGATACTGGCCGCGTTATCTGACCGCGATCATGACTTTCGCCCCAGCGGCTAGGGCAGTGAACGAGGTTGGGGGCAAACTAACGTTGGTATCCGCAATGAGCCGAACGCAGCGTGCAGAGGCCATAAAGGCGTGCCGGACACTCACCGGCCGGATCGATAACGGCCTGGACCTCAGCGGCGAGATCGAAGCAGTTCTCAAGCAGCACGCCGGAGACGTCGTTCTTATCCAGACGCGCCGAACTCTGGATGGTTTTGCGATTTGCCTAAACGGCGCCGGCTCGGAGGGTGGAACAAAGACGTGCTATATCAAATTTGGAGCAGTGCGTGGCGGAAAGGATGCCGCTGAACGATTCGATGCGCTGCTAAATGCTTGCGACGTATTTGCTCTTTCGCGAAGTGCTGCAATTGAAGCCGGCGTGAACCTAGCGCGCCGGCCGGCCTATAAGCGGATGCAGTCCCACGGGTATCGCGTGGCCATGAACGGTGTGGCGATGCAACGTCCACATAAGGACGGTTTCAACAGAACTGACGCGTACGTGATTGACGACTGGCGTTAACCCGTGAATTGACGTTCCGGGTTATGCGGCATTATCGTCGTGCTCACGTTCGGATTCATGCCAGTGAGCGTTGAGGCCATCGGTCATCAGAGTCGGGTCAGACTAGAACCAAAGCTTCGCGGACAGTTGGAACTCTCGAGGCGTGCCGCGGCCGGTCGCGTAGTTACTGATCGTGGTCGTAATTTCGCCGAACGTGGTCTGCGAGATGTCCGCGTTCGGCGCGCCGTATTGCGCGTGGTTAAAAATGTTGAACGCGTCGGCGCGGAAGCGGACTTTTACCCGTTCGCCGAGGAACAAATCCTTCGCCAGCGCGAGGTCCAGCGCGGAGATGCGCGGCGCGCGAAAGGCGTTGCGTCCGAGGTTCCCGAACGCGCCCGCGGCGGGGACTGAGAAGGCAGCCGGATTGATCCACTCGGAAGGGGTAGATCCGCCCGGCGGCGTGAGCGGGACGCCGGCGACATAATCCGGCCGCTCCTCCCCGCTGATCGCGTAATCGCCCGGCACCGAGCCATTCGATCGATCGACGGTGATGTTCACCGGAAGCCCGGTCTGCGCGGTGCCGATAGCGCTGAGCGCCCAGCCGCCCAGGTACCGATTCCGAGGCCGGAAGGGAAGCTGATAGACCAGGGCAAGATTGAAAAGCTGGCGGACGTCGTCATCGCTGCTCGCCTTGTCGCAGGATCGGCAGAAGGAATCCTGCGGGGTGTCGGATTCGCCGCCCCCAATGCTTCCGTCATTAATCGAGTGAGACCACATGTAATTCGCCGAAAGCAGCAATCCCTTGTGCAAAGCGCGCCGCGCGTTCAACTGCAGCGCGTGAAACGTGCTGTTACCCACGTCGCCGCGCCAGGACACCGGACCGAAGGCCGAATAGGGCGCGACGCCGGTCGCCGGATTGATCAGGTTGACATAGGTGGTGGTCAGGACATCGGTTCCCTTGTTTCCGAGATAACTTGCCGTGCCGAGAATAGAGAAGGGTAGCTTCCGCTGGACCGATGCGGTCCAGGCAGCAACATAATCGTCCTTGCGGTTCCGATCGAGATCGCGCGGCGAGACCACACCGAGTCCCCCGGCCTCCGCGTAGTCCAGAAAAGGCGTCAAAGGATAGGCGAGATTCGGAAACGTGGTATCGCTAAAGGAGTAGCGGTCGACGGTATTAGAGATCGGAAGATTTTGATCGTCTTCCTGGCCGTCGGTGTGATAAATTCCGGCGCCTGCGCGGAGAACCGTATCGCCGCGCGACCAGGCGATGCCCAGCCGCGGATCGAAATCGTTGTAGCGCGGATGAAAGAAGGAATCGGTGCGGGGGCAATACCCGCCGCAGGTGGCGAAATCGAACGGAACATCATCGTCGCCGATGGCGTGCAGCGCATTGAAAAAGTTATAGCGGACGCCGGCCGTAACCGTCAGCGTGGGCATCATCTTCCATTCGTCCTGGACGTAGCCGAAATACTGTGTCTTACGCTGTCGCACCAGCGGCAGAATCGCGGTGTAGGAAGCCGAGCCCATGGCGTTGTCGAGAAACGCCGCCGTCGAGGTGTAGGTCAACGTACCGCTCTGCGAAGTTCCCTGGTTCATCAGAATCCATCGTGTCTCGAATCCCCATTTCACCACGTGCTTGCCCTTCGCCCAGGACGCATCGTCGATCAGATCGAAGGTCTTCGAAGGATAGTCGGTGGTGGAAGCGCCGGTCAGCGAGCTGAAGCCGGACACGGCGACGCCGAAGGGAACCGGCGAGACGTTCGCGGTGTGGTAGATAGTCTGATTCACGCCGAACTTCGCTTCATTAATCAGCGTCGGCGTGAAGACATGCGACAAGGCGATGACTCCATTGTTAAACTTGGTATCGTACAGGGTCTGCGCGGTGAGTTGGCCGGTGGGAATCGATTCCACCGCTTCGTCCGCGTTGAAACGAACAAATGCCGTCGTGCGGCTGTCGAAATAATAATCGAGGCGCACCATACCGGAGTCTTCGTTGTCGGTCTGACGGCCCGGCGCATCGTATTGCCAGGCGCTCGGATTCGAGGTCGGAGAGGTACCCGCCGGAAAGGCCTGCAAGATCGGAAGCAACGCCGGCGAAGCGGCTGCGGCTTGCGCAGCAAACGATGGGCTCGGAACCAGACCGATCTGCGTCCCGTCCAGGCGCTGGCGCAGGCCCTCGTAATTGACGTGGAAAAACGTCTTGTTATGGACGATCGGTCCGCCGAGCCCGGCGCCGAATTGATTCAGTAAAAACGGATCGGGAGACGCGCCGTCGAAAGGCGAGCGGGCGTCGAGGGCATTGTTGCGGAAAAATTCGAAGAACTGCCCGTGAAAATCATTCGTGCCGGAGGGCGAGACGACGGATACCTGACCGCCCGCTGTTCCGTTTTGTGTATCGGCTCCGAAGTTTTGCGACTGAACTTGAAATTCCTCGATCGAATCGAGAGGAATGTTCAGGCGCATGTACTCGCGCTGTTCCTGGTTGTAAACTGCCGTGGCGTCGATGCCGTCGAGCGTGAGATTGTTGTCGTCCAAACCGTGGCCGGCGAAGCGAATGGTCCGCTGATCGCCGGCTCCATTGTCGATCGCCCCCGGCGCCAGCGAAGTCAGCGTGGCCCAGTTGCGGCCGTTGATCGGCAGATCGTCGATCTGCGCCAGTTCGATCGCGGCGCCGACGGCCGCATCGACTTGATCGAGCTGCACCAGAGGCTCGATCACCGTGGTTTGCTCTCTCGCTTCCTCCAGGCCGAGGCGCGCGTCGAGCGTTCGCGTTTGGCCCACCACCTGTTCGACTTCCCGCAGGACCCTCGGCGAAAAACCAGTCTTAAAGAATCGAACCGAGTAAATCCCGGACGGGAGACCGGACAGCTCATAGGTGCCTTGCAAAGTGGTCACGGTTTCGCGTTCGAAGCCGGTCGCGCTGTTGGTGGCGCGGATGCTGCATTGCGGAACGCGATTTCCTTGTTGGTCGGTTACCGTTCCCGTAATCGCGCTGCGGTCGACCTGACCCTTCAACAACGCCGGGCCCAGCAAATCGGAAACGAAGATGAAAACCAGAAAAAGAGACCGGCTCCGGCGGGCAGACACCATCAACCTATTTAAGACCGCTCTCAAGCCCGGAGGCAAATGAATGATTCGTTACGACAATCGTTCTTTGATATGATGCCGATGGCGATCATGGAGGCAAAATGAACCGTTCCGGGGCCCGTTTGATAATGTTCCTGGCAGCCGGGGCTTCCCTACAAGCGCAGCCAACCGCGCCGCCGGTCCCGTTATTTTCGGCAGACGTGATTCGATCGTTCACTCCGGCGGATAATCCGATCACGGACGCCAAGGTGAAGCTGGGCGACATGATCTTCGACGAGAAACGCCTCTCGGCCGACAACTCGGTGGCCTGCAATACTTGCCACTCGCCGCGTAACGGCTTCACGACCCATACGGAAACCGGGCGTGGCGTCGGCGATCAAATCGGCAAACGCAATGCTCCGTCCATCCTGAATGCCATGTTTTACAAGTCGCTGTTCTGGGACGGGCGGGCCGCGACTCTCGAAGAACAGGCCACGCTGCCGATTCTGAATCCCATCGAAATGGGCCAGAAGGACCCCCAAGACGCGGTAGCGAAGCTGGCCGTGATTCCCAAATTCGTCGAGGCATTCCAGCGGGTATTCGGCCACCCCGTGAACTGGGAAGACATGGGCAAGGCACTCGCAGCTTTCGAGCGCACCCGGCTTTCGACGGAAGCTCCTTTCGACCGTTTTCTGCGCGGCGACCAGAAAGCTTTGAACGACTCGCAGCGGCGGGGGTGGGCGCTGTTCACGGGCAAGGCCCACTGCTCAAGCTGCCATTCCTACGATCCGGCGCTCCCGCTATTTGGCGACAACCGGTTCCACAACATTGGAGTCGCCCCCCGCGGACTGGACTTCAATCAGCTTGCGAAGAGCGCCGCGGAGAAGGCAGCGACGGGCAACAAGGCCGAGATAGACCAGTTGGCGCTAGCAACGGATTACACCGAACTGGGCCGTTTTCTGGTTACCAAGAAAAGAGAAGACATCGGTGCGTTTAAGACGCCGTTTCTGCGGGACGTGCTTCTCACCGCGCCTTACATGCACGACGGAAGCCTGGAGACTTTGTGGGACGTCGTCGAATTCTTCAACAAAGGAGGCGAGGCAAATCCGTTTCTTGACGCCCAGATGAAGCCGCTGGGGCTTACCGAAAGTGAGGTGGAAGACCTGGTGAACTTCATGGGCGCTCTCACGTCGGACCGCTTCGCGGAATTACGCGCCGCCGAACTGGATCGCCAGCGAACGGCCTACTTGTATCGCCGGGCGTTGCAGAACCAGCGCCGCGACGCCGCCCAGTAGCGTCGGGGATGTTCAAGTTCCGTCCATCGCCCCGTGTAGTGCTGTGCGCATTCATCATCGGCGGGCTTCCGTTCGATCTTGAGGCTGCCCCCGCTGGAGGGAGCATATCGGGAACCGTCAAGGACGCGACTGGTGCTGTGATTCCGCAAGCGGTCGTAACCGCAACCAATACCCAAACCGGCGTTCGGCAGGTGCTCGTCACCAACTCCAGTGGCGCTTATTCGTTTCCCACGTTGCCCGTCGGCCTTTACGACGTCGATATCGCCGCGACGGGTTTTCGGCGTTACCGGCGCGCCAACATCACGCTCGACGTAAACTCCGCGGTGTTGGTCGATGTCGTGCTTGCCGTGGGCCAGCGATCCGACGCGATCACGGTAAACGAACCGGTGGTCCAGGTGGAGACCGCAAGCACTCAGTTGGGCGACGTCATAAAAGCGAGCGGCCTCGCGGCCATGCCGCTGAACGGGCGCAGCTATACCGATCTGCTGGCTCTTCAACCCGGCGTCGTCCCGGTGACGACGATCACCTCCCTCACCGTTCAAGGCCTCGGGCAAAGCGTATTCTCGCCCTCGGGCGATTTGAACCCTGGCGCGCTTTCCATCAATGGACAGCGCGAATCCGCGAACGGATTTACCGTAAACGGAGCCGATGCGGAAGAATCCGGGAGCATGGCCGCGGCGATCGTTCCCAACCTCGACGCGATCGCCGAGTTCCGCATCTTGTCCACGAATTTCGACGCGGAGTACGGGAAGTACAGCGGCGGCCTGATCAACGTGATCACCAAATCCGGCACTAATCAATTTCACGGGGACGTGTTCGAATTTCTGCGCAACACCGATCTCGACTCGCGCAATTTCTTTTCGCCCGCCCGCGGAACCTTTATCCAGAACCAATACGGCACGACGTTTGGCGGCCCCGTCGTGCCGAACAGGATCTTTTTCTTCTCCGATTACCAGGGCACGCGGCAGATTCAAGGGACGGACACAGGAGTGATCCCCGTACCCTCGTTGCAGGACCGGACCGGCGACCTCGCCGATCAGGCGAGTTTGCTCACCGGCACGGTCAGCGGACCCTACTGGGCAAATCTGCTCTCGCAAAAACTCAACTACGGCGTCACGACCGGGGAGCCTTACTATTCTCCGAACTGCACCTCTACGATCGATTGTGTTTTTCCTAACGCCGTGATTCCACAACGCGCCTGGTTCGCTCCGGCGATGAGTCTGCTGAAGTACATTCCTCAGCCGAATCTTCCCGGGAACGTTTTCTCGACCTCGGCTTACAACGAAATCCTTCACGACGACAAGATCGGCGAGCGTCTCGACGCCAACACGCGCTGGGGGACGATCTTCGGCTATTACTCCCTCGACAGTTACAGCCAGAACGATCCCTACCCGACGGCACAGGGAGGCGCCAGTGTCCCTGGCTTCAACGCCCTGAATACCGGCCGCGCGCAGCTATCGGTCTTGGGAGTCACCAAGACGTTCGGCGCGAGCACCGTCAACGAATTTCACTTGAGCTACACGCGTGACGCCAATGATCTCGGAAAGCCGCTCGGCGGCCTTGGCGTCACGCTCGCCTCGCAGGGATTCGTCACCGGAGCGGGAACGTTAGGTATCGTCCCGCTGGCGCCGCAAAATCAGGGGGTCGAGAACGTGTTTTTTAACAACTTCACTATCGGTTCCGATCCTGATCGCTTCTATCAAATCAATAACGGCTTTGAAACTGGCGATAACTATTCAAAGGCGCTTGGAACCCATACCATGACGGCCGGGGCTCAGTTCGACTACGACCAGATCAACACCTATCCCTACGCGGATTTGAACGGCAGTTTCAATTTTTACGGAAGCGAAACCGGCCTCGACTTCGCGGATTTTCTGCTGGGTATCGCCAGCCAGTACACGCAAAACGACCTGCGACCGTTCTACGGACGCAATAAATACGCCGGTTTTTTTGCGCAGGACAGTTGGCGCCTGACCGGCAATCTCACGCTGAATTACGGCCTGCGCTGGGACCGCAACGAGCCCTGGTATGAAAAATACAACAACAACATCACCTTCGTGCCGGGCGAGCAATCGATCGTGTTCCCCAACGCACCGACCGGCATCGTCTATCCGGGCGACCCGGGAATTTCCCGCACGCTCGCGCCCGCCGGGAACCTCGACTTTGCGCCACGCATCGGCCTCGCGTACTCGCCCAAAGTGCGCGCGGAATCGCTCGCCGGCAAAATTCTAGGATCTCCAGGAAGCACCAGCATCCGTGCCGGATATGGATTTTTTTATTCCTCCATTCCGGGCGAGACCATGGGACTCATCAGCGATAATGCTCCGTACGGATTCACCTATACCAGTCCCGCTCCGCCTTTGTTTGCGACGCCCTTTATCGACGCCGCCAGCGGCAATGTCGAGGGTCAGCGGTTTCCGGCGCAACTGGCGCCGCTGAACGTGTCGAGCCGCAATCCGGACCCAAACGAAAACTTCACACAATTCGAGCCGATCAGCGCGATCCCCGGTTATAAACCGACTAATACGATTCCCTATACCGAGTCCTACGTGCTGTCGCTTGAACGAAAGATCGGACAGAATACTCTGGCAAGCATCAGTTATGTCGGCAACCAGTCGCACCACCTGCTCGTGCTCGAAGCCGCCAATCCAGGCAATCCCGCGCTATGCTTGAGCCTGAGCCAGCCGAATGAGGTCGCACCCGGCTCGGCCACCTGTGGTCCATTCGCCGAGAGTAGTGTGTACACCACCGCTTCCGGCCAGGGGATCAACGGAACGCGCGGCCCACTGGGGCCGGCCTTCGGCAGCGTCAGCTATCAGACGACCATCGGCAACTCGAATTACAATGCGCTCGAAGCCAGCCTGCACCATACGCGCGCGCGTCTCGAAGCCTTTGTCAGCTATACCTACGGGAAATCCATCGATCAGGCGTCAAACCTCGGCGATCAGGTGGACCCTTTCAATCCAAACCTCACGCGCGGACTTTCCTCCTTTGACATGCGGCAAGATTTTGTGGCGAGCTACACCTACCGGTTGCCGATCGAACATCTGTTTCATCGTGTCCGCTGGACAGAGGGCTGGTCGGTTTCCGGGATCAACCGCTACAGCACCGGGTTTCCGGTGACCTTCTACAACTACGAAGACACGTCGCTCTTGGGGACGCAGGGCAATGGTATCAACAATCTGGCGGTGGACCAGCTTGAGCGTGCGCCCGGGCCGCTCGAGTTGAACCCCAACCCGCGAAACGGGAAGCCGTATTTCAATACCGCTCTTTTTAGCCTTCCACCACTCGGTTCGGTGGGGAACAGCGGACGCAGATTATTCTCCGGGCCGGGAATCGAGAACTATGATCTGGCGTTGCAAAAGAATCTTCGGATCGCCGAGTCAAAATCTGTTCAGTTCCGAGTGGAGGCATTTAATCTGTTCAATCACGCCCAATTTTACGGCCCCAATTCGGTGAACGGCAACATCAGCGCGACGACGTTCGGCGGCGTGGTCAGCAGTGCGGCCCCGCGTCTGGTGCAGATCGCGGTTAAGATCGTATTTTAGAAACGATCTCTATTTTCATGCTGCTGGTTGATCCAGGCCATACGTTTCTTGTCCGCGCCGCGCGATTGCTTGACTCTGTTCGAAGTGCGGGCCACTGATCCGACTCCTTGAGGACGCTAAGCAGCGTGGCGTTTTCGGCTCGCCAGCTTCCGGCTCGGCAGGCGACAAACCGTCGAATCATCGGCTGCGATCCGTCACGATTGAACGTGAACTGTTATCTCCTTATCGAAAACGAACGGAAGGTTCGTTGCCACTCGAGGCGACTTCGCAGGAGCGATTTTTTTACAAGGCGCCCTTGAAAACGGATCAGAAGGACGGCGACGCAGTGGACGCGGGAGTATCCGGCGCTCTCATCGCGAAATCTCACCCTGCGCGCGGCTACTTGGAGCCGAGCTTCTGCACGATTTCCAGAGCCTTGTGAACGTGCTGATCGGGCGAAAGTTTATCTTCGGCTGAGGAAAACGTGGCGACAATCTTGTGGTCCTTCCCGATCACGAAGGTCACCCGTTCGATAAAGTTGTGATCGATCTCCACGCCCCGCACATCCTTCGCGCCAGCCCTTACAGCGGTCGACTTCAGGTTGTAGGATTCCGCAATCTTGCCATCGGAATCAGAGGCCACTGGGAATCTTCCTGCGCAATAATCCGGGTCCGCCGAAAACGCGTTGAGCCGGCTGATGCTGTCGGCCGAGACGCCGATAATGGTCGCGCCGGCGGCGTCAAATTTGTCTTTCTCCTGGGCAAATGTGTGTGCTTCCAGATCGCAGCCCCTGGTAAACGCCGAAGGATAAAAATAGACGACCACCGGGCCTTTTTTCAAGGCCTTCTGCAGCGAGAAATTAAATTCTTTTCCCGCTAACGACGCACGAGCTGAAAAATCCGGCGCTTTGTCGGCGACTTTAAGCGCAGCCAGAATGGGCAGGCAAACCAACGCCATTAGGAGACCCACAAAGCTGTTCCTCATCGCGATTCCCTCCATCGATTAGACCTATTTGACAGAATATCACAGACGATATCCGGCCTCCCGCCAGGCCGTTGCAGCTCGTCCGCGGCGGGTTCCGCGCCGCCGCTGCCGGCGCTCGGATGTGCGTAACGTGACGCTTGAATGATCGATCTCTTTCGCCGTAAGCGCCGGTTTCGCGCCGCGCGCGACGCTGGCTACGAGGTCACCGAAGCAAGTTCGTTTGCCTCGGCAGAACCGAGGCGTGGTGCCACCATCGCCAAACCTGGGGCGAGCGCGCCGGCAGGATCGACGTTTCCTGTCTGAGTCATTGTAGTGACCAGACGCGATGCGAGATCGTCGCGCGCCGCGGGGCTCATTCCGCCGGTGATCGTCCAGCGCTTCATCAGCGACAAACATTCCTCGGTGACCTTCGGATCGCTCGCGTTTTCCAGAACCGGCAGAATGGAACTCTGGAAGACTGCCTTCGCCTCCGAGCTTCGAACTTGGCTCAGCGCCACGGACAGGCTTTGCTCACGTCCTCTCATTTGCCGCGGATTCTTTAACGCATTCCTCAGAAACGCTGTGCGGCCGGTTGGCTCGAAAAAGCCGGACCTCCGCCTCTGCCTCGCTCGACATCTGTTGTTCGGTCAAATCTTCGTGCGCCGAAAAGACGGCTAGAGCCGTAGCAGCCTCGTTTCCGTCGCGACGCTGCTTAAGTGTGAAATGCAAGCCGGAGAAGACCACCCAAGACCAAACACGATATGGCGGCGATCGCCAATGGTCGTGACCTAAATCGTGTGTCCCTGCGGTTATCGATACGCGATCTCAGAATTGCCGCCGATTCGGGGGTTGGACTCCGAAAAAAAGCGCTGAAGTCACTGTGTTTCATGAAAAGCAGCGTTCACTCGGATAAAACAGCATCAATCTGGCTCAGCGTTCCTGTTCAAGTGGGCGGTCCGTTTGAAAATAGGTCATGTAAGCCACAATCCAGTTGCTGGCGATAGCGCGCTGCGCTCCAGGCAAGTCCAGTTTTCCAGCGCAGACTAATTCATGGAGCCTGTCTTCCAAGGCATCCTTCACGCGAGCCGCGGAATAGAACTGCGGCCAAAGATTGCGGATGTCGTCAGAGCCACCAAGCGCCGGACTGATCAAATAGTCGAGTGCATAAGCTTTGGGGTCCGTCCCGGGAATCCCGTATTCCGCAAAGACCGCGTTTCGGACCGATGCAGGTACAGACCGGTCTTTCGGGAGGTTCGACGCGCACAACTCTTCGCGACTTAAAATCACAATGGCGCCTGGTGTCAGGCGCGGTTCGGGGAGGGAAAGCGGAACAGTCCGGCTAACGGAGAGGGACTCCACTCTCGAAACGACGTACGCCATGCCGGTTATTAAAAACATCGCGCAGAGTGTTCCAATCGCGACGGGCCTTCTCGCGAAAAATTGAAGCCATCGCGTCCACCATGGAGCGTGGACAGAACCGAGCGCGGCAAGTTGTGCCCTAAGCAGGGCGCGAGGGCCGGCGGCCGGCGGCAGATGCAGGCCCAGACCATCGTGATAGAAACGCACAAAATCAGCGACGGCGCCTTCGATTTCCTGCTTGCGCGACCGGCACGACCAGCAGCGCTGGAGATGTTGGCCGACCCGCGCTGCGCGATCATTGGGCAATTCGCCGTCGGACGCCATCAGCAGCTCCTGATCCGATAGATGGGACTCATCTGAAAACATAAACGTCACCCTCCATCGGCTCAGGCGCACCCTGAACCGTTACGATCGCCGGATCGCGCATATCTCTACATTCAAGTTCCGAAAGTCCGCGTTTTGTTCACACATTTTTTGGGCTTCCATGCTTTCGACGGGTGGGCGAACCATTTTGAAGCTCTCTAAGGTGTGAAGTGACCGGCTGGAAAAAAAGCCTGAACAACAAGGCCGGATCGGGCATATAACTATATGCACAATTTGAAGACGCTGAGCGCCCTTCTGCTTGCTTCCGTGCTATGGGGCCAAAATTCGCAGGGCCAAATCCACCTTCAGGTGCTGGACTCCTCTGGCGCAGCAATGGTCGCTTCCGGAAAGCTGGAGAGCGTGCCTATGGGGCTCTCGCGCAGTTTTGAGACCGATTCTCGGGGTATGGCTGATGTGACGAGGCTTCCTTTTGGTCGCTATCGCGTCGAAATCTCGAAGCCGGGGTTTGCCGCGCAGTCCGTCCTCGTTGACGTGGAATCGGCGGCAACGGTCTCTCGCACCGTCACGATGAGCGTAGAAGCTGCCGCCACGCGAGTGAACGTAGTCTCTGAGACGCCCTTGGCGGGAACGGATCTGACGCTTGACCAGATCCCAGGGGCGGTTCAGACGGCGACTGCCGCGGACATCTTAAGCAGTGGAGCGCTCGAGATGGCGGATTTTATGAATCGCCGTTTGAATAGCGTATACCTCAATGAAATGCAGGGAAATCCCTTCCAGCCAGATGTGAATTTTCGCGGCTACACGGCGTCTCCGCTGCTGGGAACGCCCGAGGGCATCTCCGTCTACGTGGATGGCGTGCGGCAGAACCAGCCCTTCGGCGACGTGGTGAGCTGGGACTTGATTCCACAAAACGCGATTTCCGAAATGGCGCTGGTGCCCGGTTCGGATCCGTTGTTCGGGTTGAATACCCTGGGCGGCGCCGTCACGGTGCAGACGAAAGACGGCGTCAGCCATCCCGGGTTTGAGGGAACGGCCACTTACGGCAGCAGCGGGCGCAAGGCCGTCGAAGCGACCTGGGGCGGCGGCAAAGCGAAAGGCTTCAACTGGTTCCTGTCGGGAAACGGTTTTCACGAGTCGGGCTGGCGCATCGATTCGCCGTCGGACGTGCGGCAGGGATTCGGACGGTTCGGCTGGCGCACGGATACGACCGAACTGGCCTTCACCGGCACCTACGCCTACAACACGCTCGTTGGAAACGGATTGCAGGATTATCGCTTGCTTGAGCAAAATTGGGCGAGCGTTTACACCATCCCGGACCAGACGGCAGACCGTGCTCCTTTGTTCAATTTCATTGCTCGCCACACCTTCTCGAGCTCATTGACCTTCGCCGGCAACGCGTGGTTCCGCAACATCCGGACTGAAACGATCAATCCCAATTTCAACACCGACGTGCTCGGGAACAACATCTATGAGCCGAACGCGTCGGAACAGGCCGTACTCACCGCGGCTGGCTACACCGGTTTCCCGACTACCGGCGCGACGGCGACGAACACACCGTTTCCCAAGTGGCGCTGCATCGCCAACGCACTCGAACAGAACGATCCCGACGAACGATGTGACGCGGTGACCATTTACTCGAAAGAAGTCGAGAACGATTACGGCTTCTCCGGCCAACTCGTTTGGGTGACGTCGCCCAAGATGGGGCACAACCAGCTCGCCGCGGGAGCTTTGCTCGATCGCGGCAGCCTGGCCTATACGCAGAACACAGCGTACGGGTATTTGAATCCAAACTACACCATCACCAATGTTCCGGCGTGGCAGGACGGATCGACCAACAATCCCATAGATTCCGCGGTGGATTTGCATGGGCTGACGCCGAACTGGAGCCTTTATTTTGCCGATACGCTGACGCTTCCCCACAAGGTGAACGTAACGGTTTCCGGCCGCTACAATCGCGATACGATCAACAACTACGACCGGCTGAATCCGGTCGCGGGGCCGGGATCGCTGACCGGGGATTACCTGTACCAGCGCTTCAACCCCTCGATCGGGATCACCTGGAGTTTTCTGCCGACCGTGAACGCCTATGGCAGATTCTCGCAGGGCAGCCGCGCGCCGACGTCCATCGAACTCGGCTGCGCCGATCCGGCGAACCCGTGCAGTCTGCCGAATGCGCTATCGAGTGATCCACCGCTGCAACAAGTGATCACCAACACGTGGGAAGTCGGTCTGCGCGGGAAGCCGGAGGTTCCTCTGTTGCATAATCTGAGCTGGAATGTGGGCGCATTTCACGCCGAAAATCACAACGATATTCTTTTTGTTTCCTCGGTCGAACTCGGGACCGGTTATTTCCAGAATTTCGCCAGGACACTTCGTGAAGGGGTCGACGCGGATCTCAGCGGCCGCATCGGTCACGTCGCCTGGGGGCTCGATTACACGTTTCTGAGCGCGACGTATCAGAGCGACGCCGTGCTCGATGGTTCGGCGAACAATACGAGCGATAGCGCATTGTCCGGTTATCCGGGCCTCGACGGAAGCATCTATGTCCACCCGGGCAATCGAATTCCACTGATTCCGAAGCAAACGGGCAAGGCGTACGCGGATTACCAGGCGACCAAAAAACTGGCGTTCGACTTGAGCGAAGTGGTGGTGTCAAGTTCGTACGTTCGCGGCAATGAAAACAACGCCTATGTTCCAGATGGGGTCTACTATGTCGGCCCGGGCGTTTCCCCTGGTTACGCCGTCACCAACTTCCTGGCGCATTACGATCTGACCCGGCATCTGCAATTGGCGGTTCAGATCGACAACCTCTTCGACAAGCATTACTACACAGCCGGCCAGCTCGCGAATGCGGGATTGAATGCAGAAGGCACCGTAGTTTCCCGCCCCTTTGCGGCTTACACCTCGGGACCGTTCGCGGGCGATTACCCGGTACAAAGTTCAACTTTCTTCGCGCCAGGTGCGCCGCGACGAGCCTGGGTGATGCTGCGCCTGCGATTCTAGCGGAGCGTTCCAAGGAAAACTCGAACACAGTGGCGCAAGCACTCGCGCCTGCCGCATCGAGACTAGGAGGTCAGCGCGCGTGACCTGGCCTCAGCGCGGAAGCGTTTGTCGGAGTTTTTGATCGCCGTCGTATTCTTCTTCGATTTGCGCAAGGAGATCCGCCATAGCGCGCGTAGGCGCATCATTGGGTCCGTCGATCAGGTTATAAAGTGACTGCAACTGCTCGGAAAGCCGCGGCCCGGTTTCCGAATTCGACTGGCCTCGTGGACGCGCCAGTTTATCCCGAAACGCGCGCCATTGCGGCAAGTCGGGATGAGCGTCCGCTTCCCGCAACATTTCCGCCGTTCCTTGTATCAATCTAGTCAGGCGTTGAAGCGCGTCCCATTGCGCCCTTAAATCGCTGGCGCTGACTTTCAATTCCGGATCGACGCGAACCTCTAGCGACTGGACTTCGACGGTGGTGCCGACTGTCATTTGAACGGTATAAATTCCTGGCAAAACCTGCGGACCGCGCGCGCCGCCGCGTCCCCGGCCGCTCCCACGCGGGGCTTCCGCGCGCAAATCCCAACTGGCCCGGTGGACGCCGGCGCCACGCGCGATTCGCGATCCGCCGATTTCTCGAATTGCGTTGTGGTTTGCGTCGAATACTTCGAAGCGCACCTCATCGACCGGCTCGCGAAGATAGTAGTTCAGAATCGCCCCATAAGGAGGGTTCGGAGCGACAAATTCGCTGTCGCCGCCGCCGGACCTCGTGGCACGTGCCGTGTAGCGCAACGCGGGCCGGATCGGAAACAAGAAGGCCGGGCGATTCACAGCGGCAGCCAACTGCTGAACCGGAGTTGCGTCGTCCAGTACCCACAAACCTCGCCCGTGCGTCGCCAGCAGGATGTCATTCTGTTCGGGTTGAATGAAAATATCGCGGACGGCGACGTTCGGAAGATTTTTCAATCCGAAGGGCCACCAAGTTGCGCCGGCGTCCCAGGAAGCGAACAATCCTAGTTCCGTTCCCGCGTATAAAACGTCGGCGTTCCGGGGATCTTCACGAATCACCCAGATGAAAGCGTTGCCAGGAATTCCGTGATCGACCCGGTGCCATATCGTGCCTCCATCGGTGGTCTTGAACAGATAGGGGCGCATGTCGTCGAACATATGCCGGTCTAACGCGACGTACGCCGTGCTCGCGCTGCGGCGCGACGTTTCGATCGAAGACACCGGAGATCCGGGCGGGACGCCGGCAATATTCGCAGCGACGTTCGTCCATTGGCCGCCGCCGTTGAAGGTCACCTGCACGTTGCCGTCGTCGGTGCCGGCCCAGATGACTCCGTGCCTGGCTGGCGATTCGGAAATTCCGGTGATCGCGCCATAGGTCTCCGACGAACTGTTGTCGATGAAGATCGGCCCTCCCGACGGCTGCATTTTGGCGCGATCAGCGTTGGGTTGGTCAGGTCCTCGCTGATCGGTTCCCAGTTTTGGCCAAGATCGCTCGACTGAAAAACTACGTTGCTGCCCGTAATAAAACGTATGCTTGCCGAACGGGGAGCGGACCAACGGAGCATCCCAGGCGAAGCGGTACTTCATCTCTTGTGCGGTCGTTCCGCCATAATTTCGCACCTGCGGGCCGACGTCTTGTTGATCGCGCGTCTTCAGGTCGGTACGCAGCAAAGTTCCGCCCGGCGTCTGCGTCAGTAAAACGTCAGGATCCTCGGCATCGCTCAAAACGTTGAAGCCAACAATCGGGCTCACCATCCGCCAATCATCATTGTGAATTCCCGACGGCTCGCGCGTGCGCGACGGTCCGATCCAAGTGCCGTTGTCCTGGGTGCCACCGGAAACGTTGTAAAACGGCTGCCGGCCATCGGCGTACACGTGATAAAACTGGCCCAGTGAAATCGAGGCGATATGTTCCCAGGTCTCGCCGGCATCCCAGGAAAATGCCAGACCGCCGTCGGAGCCCTGCCACATGCGTCCGGGGTCCCGCGGATCGATCCACAAGGCCTGGATATCACCATGCACTGATCCGCCGATGCGCCGGAAGGTTTTTCCGCCGTCGTCTGAGACCTGGATCGCGTTTTCGAGCACGTAGACGCGATTCTCATTCTTAGGATCGACGTGCAGGTCACAGTAATAATATCCGCGCGCGACTAGCGAGTGGTCTCTCGAAACAACTTCGAAGCTTTCGCCGCCATCTTCAGATCGAAACAGCGATCCGTCTTTCGATTCCGTGATAACATACACGATTCGGGGATTGCCGGGAGCAACCTTCACGCCGATTCGTCCCATTAACGTGGGCAATCCGCGGGTGGTCCTACGCCAGGCCTTGCCACCGTCGGTCGATTTGAACAAGCCTCCTTGCGCGCTGCCGCTGTCGTAGCGCCAGGGCTTGCGATCGAATTTCCACATGCCGGCGAAAATCGTGTTGGGGTTCGAGGGATCGACCTCCAGATCGGACGCGCCATGCCGATCGTCGATGTAAAGCACCTTCTGCCAAGCTTTCCCTGCGTCCGTCGAGAGGAAAACGCCGCGATCGGGATTCGGACCGAAGGGATGACCGACAGCGGCGACCAACACGCGGCTCGTATCGCGCGGATCGAGCGCAATGCGCGAGATGGTCATGGTCTGCTCAAGGCCGCGACGCTCCCAGGTTTTTCCGCCGTCGCCTGAGTAATACATTCCCGATCCGAAGGACACGCTGTTGCGCAGATTCGCCTCGCCGGTGCCGACCCATACGCGATCCGGATTGTTTGGATCAATGGCGATATCTCCGATCGAAATCGTTTCCGGCCGTTCAAATATCGCTTTCCACGTCGTGCCGCCGTTCACGGTCTTGAATAAGCCGCCGGTGGCCGCATCGAGAATCCGCGGGTTTCCCGGCACGCCTTCGACGGCGGAAATGCGCCCGCCCATCGAGCCCGGCCCGAGACTGCGCCATTCGAGCTGATTCAGCGCGGCCGGATCGAAGCTCTGGGCCGCCGCCGTGGAAAGGATGCAGAAAAGGATTGCGCGCATCGGGGTCAAAAACGGAAGCCCCAACATACAATGTCCAACCCGCTACTACCAGTAGTCGTAGCAAGAATGCACCCCCCGCGAGGGGCGCTAATATCGGGAAATGCTTCCTGAGATTTTCTTTGCAACTTACGGCGCCGTTTTCGTCGCTGAGATTGTTGGCGACAAACTGCTTTACACGACCGGAGTTCTCGCTGCGCGTTACAAGACCGTCCCCATCATGTTCGGAATGGCCGCCGCATTCATGCTGAAAATGGCGGTTGCAGTTGCGGTAGGGGAAGCAATCTCGAAATTGCCGCCGATATTTGTCGCCTGCTTGACTGCGGCGAGTTTTGTCGGCGTCGCCATCGCCGTCTGGCGCAAGGACGAGCGCCGGTCGACGAAAAAAGAAGTCTCGGCCCCGAAAGCCGCGATGGTTTCTTTCGCTGCGATTTTCTTTTCCGAATGGGGCGACGTCGGGCAAATCACCGCGGCGGCGATGTCGGCGAAATATCAGGTGCCGCTCATGGTGTGGCTTGGCGCGGTCAGCGCGATGGTGACCAAAGGAATTCTAGCCGCGTCGATCGGCGCTGGCGTGCGAGGATGGATCCAGGAACACGTGCCGCCGAAAATGATTCGCTACGCCGGCGTCAGCGCTCTGCTTCTTTTAGGGGTTCTTTCCGTAATCGAAACTCTCACTGAGGGCCACGCTTGACGGCGGCCGAGCAAAAGCGCCACCACCATTTTGTATCCTTTTAAAAAAGCGTTCTCACCCGCCAATTAACCCGATCCTCCTAAGGCATAATCGCGCTTCGATTGCGTCATCCAAACCGGAGGTGTGATTACTCCAAAAACCGCAGTCGCGAGACTGCTGCAAAACCTCGCGGGCGATCCGGCAAACGGTTCTGGACCAGGCGGAAGTTGCAGGCCTCTGAGGCGCGGCCAACGCCGAGTTTGCAGTGGACATGAAGCCGGGATTTAGGCTGCGCGCCGGCGTTTGGATGGTCGCTGGTGCACAAGATCAAACCGGGTGGCACGCATAGCTATGCGCCGACCGATCCTGAAATGCTGGCTTCCTTCTTGATCTGGGGCCTTGAAATCCGGCGGAATTGGAGTTCTAGAGGGCGAGACCGATATGCGCAGGATTGCGCCGCCGGTGGCCGCCTATCTGGGTGTGCCTTTTATCTCGGGCGATTTGCCCGCTCTTGATATCGCCGCGCGGTAGCGAGAAACCCCGGGGCCCCACCCATTCAACATTTCTGCCTCGATCCTCGCTTTCACGTAGTTGCAACTGATTTGCTGATTTTTGTTGACATCGTGGGTTTGGTTCCGTAACATGGCCAAAGAGACCTTGTACCAGCCGATCAATTCTGCGCCCTGTTGCAAGCCGGTCGCAAGTAACCATTGCGGCAGCCGGCCATTTAGATTCCAATTGACTTGCGAGACGGTCGCAAAAAATCCGGCACTATGAACTGCGCTTCGCTCGGACGCCACGCCCTGCTGGATGAACTCGCCTCAAAACGCGTTCGGGCGACGGCCCAGCGCCGAGCGCCGGTTGAAGTCATTCAGGAAGCCGACGAGCATCGCGACGCCGTCGCATTGGTCAACCGCGCGCGCGAGCGTGAGCTAGGCATTGATCGCGCCACGGTTTGCCGCACCATAGAATTGCTCAAGAAATTCCGCCTGGTGGATGAGTTGGATCTCATTCGCCGACGAAGCGAAAGGCACTACTACAAGGTCAAATCGAGGCGGGAGCACATCCATTTGGCCTGCTTCCGCTGTCGGCGGATCGAGGAGTTTTCGAGCTCTCGGTTTGAGTGTCTCGAACGCCGAAATATCAAAGCTAACCGGATTCAAAATCGGGGTAAGCCGACTCGATGTGGGAGGGACCTGTGGCGCCTGGGCCGCGCAAGAACGGCCGCCAGACGCCGAAACTGAAGTACGCTAATCGATTGAAATTAGGAAGTCTCCACGGTTACCTTTTGGCGAAGCACCGTGGAGACCCGCGATTCGACAACCATATAGGCTGGCGATCCTCCTCATTATAAGGCCGTCAGCCCCGGCAAGCTGCATTTTTCCAGCGGAACTGCCCGAGGCACCAGTTCCAGGGCTGCATTCATTTCCATCACCGGACTCGGCGTGTGTCGAGCCGTAAGGAGAACACCGTGAGGATGATCATCAAGGCTGTACCGAAAATCGAAATCAGGAAAGAGACGCGTCGATTTCTGGCCGCTGCGCTACTTGTTCTGCTGAGCGCCACTGTGCGGGCCAGCGACGGAGGAAACCTGCTCGGAAGCGTGACCGATCCTAGCGGAAGAGCGGTCCCGGGCGCCAAAGTCACGGCTACGGAAACCTCGACGGAGGTGAAGCAGACCATCACGACCGATGGCCGCGGATTCTATTCATTCCAGAGCCTGCCCGTCGGACGCTACGACGTCGAGGTGGACGCAGCCGGATTCAAGCCGCTCCGGCGCACCGGCGTGGTGATCGACGTCAATAGCAAAGTTGTGGTGGACGCGTCTCTCGTTATCGGACAAAAGACCGAGGCGATCACCGTATCCGAGTCGGCCGCGCACGTCGAAACCGCCGATACACAGGTGGGCCAGGTGATCACCGGCCAACAGATGACGGCGGTGCCGCTCAATGGCCGCAGTTACACTGACCTGCTGTCGCTTCAGTCTGGAGTGGCGCCGATCACGACGATCACCTCCGACACGGTTCAGGACGTGGGCGCGACCGCGCTTTCTCCTTCCGGCGCCTTAAATCCGGGCACCATCTCCATCAACGGGCAGCGTGAATTCGCCAACAGCTTTGTCCTGAACGGAAGCGACGTTGAAGAAGATGTCAACATGGGCGCGGCCATCGTTCCCAACCTGGATTCGATCGCCGAATTTCGGATTCTGACGAGCAGTTTCGATGCGGAATATGGCGAGTTCAGCGGCGGCCAGATCAGCGTCGTCACCAAATCCGGCACCAATGAGTTTCACGGCGATCTTTTCGAATTCCTGCGCAACACGGATCTGGATGCGCGCAACTTTTTCTCGCCCACGCGCGGAGAGTTCGACCAGAACCAGTTCGGAGCCACTATCGGCGGGCCGATCCGGAAGAACAAGGTCTTCTTCTTCGCGGATTATCAGGGTACTCGTTTGATTCAGGGCATTGACACGGGCCAGATCCCGGTTCCTTCCGTTCAAGATCGCGGCGGCGATCTCAGCGATGTGGCGAGTTCTCTCACCGGGACCGTCAGCGGTCCGAATGTCGCGCAGCTTCTGACCCAGAAGCTCGGCTACGGCGTGACCGCGGGCGAGCCGTATTACGTCGCGGGCTGCACCAGTCCGGCGCAGTGCGTTCTTCCGAACGCGACGATTCCGCAGAGCGCATGGTCGGCTCCGGCCGCGAATCTATTGCAATACATTCCAATTCCCAATAATGCCAACGGCACGTTTTCGACCTCGGCCTATAACCAGACCTTAAACGATGGCAGGGGAGCGTACCGTCTGGATGCGAATACCCGTTTGGGGCTGATGTCCGCCTATTATTTTATGGACGGGTGGTCGCAGAACACTCCGTACCCGGTTGCGCAAGGCGGCGCGAATGTTCCCGGCTTCAATGCCCTGAATTCCGGCCGCGCACAACTGCTTTCGCTGGGTGACACCAAGACCCTCAGCCCCACCGCGGTCAATGAATTTCATTTCAGCTTTATGCGCGACGCCACCGATCTCGGCCAGCCGGTGGGCGGCGTCGGCGTAAGCCTCGCATCGCAAGGATTCGAGGTCGGCGCGAACACGCCGGGCATCGTGCCGTTGTCGCCGAAGACCGAAGGAGTGGAAAACATCGATTTCAATAACCTCTCCATCGGAACCAATACGAACGAGCTGAAGCAGGTCAACAACACCTTTCAATGGCGCGATAATTTTTCCAAAGTCCTCGGGACTCACACCATCGTCGCGGGCGGCGAAATCCATTACGATCAGGTCAATGTCAATCCGATCGCCCAGTTGAACGGTAACTTCCAGTTCTACGGAAGCGAGACCGGTGTCGACTTCGCGGATTTCCTGCTTGGGCTTCCGACGCAGTACAACCAAAGCCAGCTTCAGAGTTTTTATGATCGCAACAAGTATGTCGGCCTTTTCGCGCAGGACAGTTGGCGCCTCCACAAGAACCTCACTTTGAATTACGGATTGCGCTGGGATCGCATCGAGCCCTGGTCTGAAAAATACAATCAGCTGGCCACGTTCGCACCCGGCGAGCAGTCCGTCGTTTTCCCCACCGCGCCCGCGGGAATCCTGTTTCCGGGCGACCCGGGTGTTTCGCCTACCATTGGCCCTCCGGGAAACAAGGATTTCACTCCGCGCATCGGTCTGGCCTACTCTCCCGACGCCGACAAAACCACGCTGCTTGGAAAGATCTTCGGCGGCCCCGGTAAAACCAGCATCCGGGCCAGCTACGGTACGTTCTACAGCGCCATCGAGGCGCTCACGATCGGAGTCAGCAGCGCCAATGCGCCGTACGGGACCACATATACCAGCCCCGCTCCGCCGCTGTTCAGCACGCCGTTCGTTACGGCGGCCAACGGTCAGAATCAGGGCCAATATTTCCCGGTTCAGCTCGCGCCGTTGAACACATCGACAAACCATCCGGACTCCACGATCGACTGGTCGCAGTTTGAACCGGTCAGCGGGATACCGAATTATGTGACCAGCAACAAGACTCCGTACACCGAACAGTACATGCTTTCCATCGAGCGCGGCTTCGGAAACAATACGGTGCTCGACGTCAGCTATGTGGGCAGCCAGTCGCATCACCTGCTGGTGCTGGAGGAAGCGAATCCGGCGAATCCCACGCTCTGTCTGTATCTCAGCAATCCGGCCAACCTGGCGCGCGGCCAGACGCCCTGTGGCCCCTTCAACGAAAGCAACGTCTTTGTCACCGCGTCGGGTCAAACGATCGACGGCACGCGGGGACCACTGGGGCCGAACTTCGGAAGCGACACCCTGGAAACCACTATCGGCAATTCCAATTACAACTCGCTGCAGGTGACTTTGCGGCACACCAGCGGACCCCTGCAATTGCTGGCCGCCTACACCTACAGCAAATCCATCGATCAATCTTCCAATCTCGGCGAAGAGGTCAACCCGCTCAATCCCTCTCTCAGCCGGGCATTGTCCGCTTTCGATATCCCGCAGAACTTCGTCGTCAGCTACAGCTATCAACTGCCATTTGCGCGGATCTTCCGCGCGGCAAACCGTGCAACAGGAGGATGGGAAGTCTCCGGAATCACGCGCTTCAGCGCCGGTTTCCCGGTAACGCTCATTAATTACGGCGACAACTCTCTCCTGGGCGCGGAACCAAACGGGGTCAATAATTACGGCGTTGACGAGCCGGATGTCGCGCCTGGTTCTCTCGATCTGAATCATAACCCCCGGAATGGCCAAGCGTATTTCAATGCCTCGCTGTTCAGCGAGAACGCCCTCGGCACGCCGGGCAACGCTTCACGCCGCTATTTCTTCGGCCCTGGAATGGCGAACTTCGATATCGCGCTCATGAAGACTCTGCGCCTGACGGAATCGAAGTCGCTGCAATTCCGGGTAGAAGGGTTCAATATTTTCAATCACGCTCAATTTTTCGGACCGCAAGCCGTGGACGGCAACATCAGCAGCACGACGTTCGGCCAGGTCATCAGCGCGGCTGCCCCGCGCCTGGCTCAGGTGAGCGCGAAATTCATCTTTTAGGAAAGGACCATTTACAAACGTCATGAGACTCGGAAGAGCTTTACCCTGTGGGGCGAGATTCGCTTCGGCCGCCGTTGCGCTGGCCATTGTACAGATGTGTGGTTTTGCTCAGAGCTCGACGCGCTGTCCACGCTTCCCCGTGGGCAGCGTGATTACGGCTCCTGAAGACCTTTTTAGTGAAAATGGAGTTATCGATGTCTCCTTCACCTACCAAACCACAACCGATCAGTACGGCAACACGCTGTATTGCTTCGTAAACAGCGATGGGGCTCAATCTCCGACGCTCCATATCCATCCCGGCGACCGGCTCCGCATCAAACTGACCAACGATGTCCCCGCGCCAACAGGATCATCCTCCGCCACAATGGCCGCAATGCCTGGGATGACGATCTCCGGAAGCCCATCGAGCGCGTGCGGCGCGATGACCATGACCGCCGCATCAGTCAACATCCATTATCACGGTACCAACACTCCTCCCACCTGTCATCAGGACGAGGTGATCCGCACCCTGATCAACTCCGGACAGACCTTCCAATATGATGTGCAGTTCCCATCGGACGAGCCTCCCGGTCTTTATTGGTATCATCCGCATGTTCACGGTATCTCCGAGCCGGCCGTCCAGGGCGGCGCTTCCGGAGCCCTGATCATCGAAGGGATTCAAAACGTAAACCCGATGGTCGCCGGTCTGCCGCAACAACTTCTGATTATCCGCGACAATCTCGTGCCCGGCAACCCGACGCCGGGCGGAAGCATCCCGTCCTGGGATATCTCGCTGAATTACACTCCTGTTCCCTACCCGGCGTTCACTCCGGCTGTGATCCAGATGAAGCCTGAGGCAAGACAGCTCTGGCGTGTCCTGAACGCCTCAGCGGATACGATCATCGACTTGCAACTACAATATGATGGGACGGTGCAGCCTCTGGAGGTCGTGGCTCTCGACGGCGTGCCGACCGGCTCTCAGGACGGCACGTCGCGGGGCAATGGTTTTACGGAAACCGACATTCTGCTGGCGCCGGCCGCGCGGGCCGAGTTCATCGTGACTGGTCCATCTTCCGACGTTCAGAATGCCAAGCTCATGACGCTGAATGTGGATACCGGTCCGGACGGAGACAATGATCCGATGCGCCCGATCGCGAGCATCCAGGCGAATGACAACGCGCCCGAGCCACCGCTCGTTCCCTATGTGTCCGGGCCGCCGCCCAAGGAGCGCTTCGAAGGCCTGAACCGCGAAAGGCCGACCGCATACCGCAAGCTGTACTTCTCCGAGGTTCTGTCGAATCCTACGAACCCAAACAGTCCGACGAACTTCTACATCACCGTCGACGGCCAGACTCCCACGCTCTTCAGCCCGGACACTCCGCCGGCCATCGTCACCACGCAAGGCTCTGTCGAAGACTGGACCATCGAAAATCGCTCGATGGAGAACCACGAGTTTCACATTCACCAGCTTCATTTTCTGGTTCTGGAACAGAACGGCGTTCCGGTGAACAGCGGACAATATCTCGACACGATCCAGGTACCCTACTGGTCCGGGACGGGACCGTATCCGAGCGTCAAGGTGCGTATGGATTTTCGCGGGCCGCTGACCGGCGATTTTGTGTATCACTGTCACATCCTCGGGCACGAGGATGGGGGCATGATGGCCATTATCCGTGTGAACCCGCCGCATAGGGACGGAGGCCACAACTGACCTTCGACCTTTGAAACGGCGAATAAGCGTAAAGGTCCCGATTCCGCTGATGGCCGAGGAAGGCAGCGCCTATGTTTGCCGCGCCGGCAGGGCAGCACCAGGGCAGCAGACTGCCGCGGATCGGATTCGATTCCCGTTAGCGCTACCATGTTTTCATAGACTTACAAGCCGCAGGGCAGCACAGGGCAGCACGCGCGGGCCTCCACCATAAAATGACGTCTCAAAAGGGGTCATTTTCGGGACGGCTCGACGCCTTGTTTCGAGCGATGTTTCTTGACACAATGAGCGTCATGAACAACACGCTCCGAACATGGCGCCTGTGTCCGCTGATATTCGTCGTCTTCTCGTTGGTGGTTTTGGCTCAGGCTCCGACGAAGCGGCTGGTGCACGTGACCGTTACGGACCCACTGGGCCGCGCTGTAACCGGCGTTGGCCGAACAAACTTCGGGATTGTGGAGAATGGGTTACGCCGCCCGATCACGGACTTTACTGAACTTCGCGACGAATACGTAATTGAGTTTGAAGCCGCGGATCCCTCTGCGGACGTTAAGGTGGTTCTTGAGCAGCCGCGCGGCATGCCCCCGCTTCGCGCGAACGTGAAACGATAATCAGTCTTCAGGGCTCTAAGGAAAATTTGCGGCTGGAACCTCGTATCCCCATTTCAAGCGATCAGTTCGCCGTTGGCTTCTCGACCTTTTCAATCACGATCACCTCAACAGGCCCGATGGTCGACTCCAATTTCAGCCCCAACTGTTCCCCGAGCGCGGTAAACAACGACGGGCCCCTCGGATCCGGCCGCGCCTCCGCTGGCAGGTTGGACGGAATCTGGTCCGGCGTCCATTTGAGATCGATGTCGTAAAGCCCCGTCAAATTGGTACGATCGAGAACTGGACGCTCCAACTGTCCCGCAAGCACCTGAGTCAGCGCGCCGATCGGTCTCGCGAACGAGTGAAACTGCCCCGGCCCAATTCTGACCGCGCCACGAGGCAGCCCGTCTCGGCGTGGGGCACCCTCAGCAGGAGGCCCCAACACCGGCGGCGTCTGGTCGGCGGAGAGATTCAGTTTCGCTCCCCCCTTGCCGACCACCAGCACATAGACACGCTTGTTCGCGTTTTCGCGGCTTACTTTCGACTGGAACCGGTCTTCAAGCATCGCCCTCACCAATACTCTTCCCTGCTCGACCGTGAGGGGACCGTGCGCCTTCGCCTCAATATCGAAACGGTCAGACTTGATCCAACCTGGCCCGCCGGAAATCAAAAAATCCTGGACGTTGTACGCGAATTGCACGAGATCTCGGAAGGTTACATTGCGCGCGAGGAAGCGACCGTGACCCAGTTCGGGCCCGCCCAGCATAACGAGGTCTCCGGTAGAGACGTTTGGTTTGATTGAGACCACATCGAACGCTGGTTTCGGGGTCTGTTGCAGTTGCCCGAGCGTGAGGACTGCGACGGCCGCCACCCCGCCCAGTAGTTTCCGTGGTCGCATATATGCGACAAAGTATCACAACCCGCGACGGGCTGCAGCCAGGCAGCGTAAAGGGCGAGTGTCGAAATTGTCTCGCAGGGGGTAAGTTTCGAGACGCTGGTGTAAGGCCCTGAAATCAAGGCCCGCGGTATCTCGAAAGTCGGTCTCAAAATATTGGCCAAATAGCGGTGGTCGCAGCGATGGCGTCGCTCGCGATCTTGTCGCGAAATCCCGTCCTAAAAAGAGATGATGATTTTCGCCATGGGCAATAGGACAGTTGGTGTTGGAACGGCCCACGCTGACGTAAAGTCGCCTATGCTGATCCTGGCTGGAAGCGTTCTGGGAGATTTCTTCTTCCGGAACTTTGCCATCGTTATCGAAGCGATAGACGATAATGGCAACTAACGAGCAGCACGATGACGTACGATAGATACCGCAATGCGTCTAATCGCTCTGCTGGCTATTGCTGTGGCGGCGCACGCGCAGGATTCGACCTTCTCGGCAGATGTGAATGTAGTGAACCTGCTGGTGGCGGT
>Ga0335073_10001266_pt1 | contig 33755 bp, 27 predicted proteins | sample Lox_Sample_22_FD_207093 | JGI IMG/M metagenome (GOLD analysis project Ga0335073, IMG submission 207093) | Soil microbial communities from Loxahatchee National Wildlife Refuge, Florida, United States - Lox_Sample_2.2 | ecosystem: Environmental > Terrestrial > Soil > Wetlands | place: USA... | reverse complement strand
TGAATCGATCCCTGCCGCAAGCCTGCGCCACGTGTTCGTCGACCGGCGAGCGATGATCTTCCTGGCCATTTGGCTGGCGACCAATTTCATCTTTGGGGCGGGCGCGCAGGCGCTCGGCTTTTCGGAGGCGCCCGTCGCCTGGATCGCCCATCTCGGCGGCTTCTTTTCCGGCCTCTTTCTCTTTCCGCTCTTCGACCGGCCGTTCCGCCCGCCGCCGATGTCCGGCGAGCTTGCGCACGCTCCCCCGCCGATGGAGATTTGATTGCGCTTGCGCTCACCCAGGCGGCCGGGGTCGAGATATATTTCATTTGCAAGACAGGCGAGAATCGTCATGCCGCTCAGAGGCGCTCCTCATGCTTTCACTCCGCGACCCGACCGCCATGAGTAGCGCCCAGGATTTCGAGGAGCGGCGCCAACGGGAGGAGCTCGCCAAAAACATCGACGAGTCCATCGAGGCGAATGCAAAACTCCTCATGTCTCTCAACGGCGCTGGATTCTTGGCGATTTCAACGATCGTAGGCTTATTTCATATCAACGCGGCGGCGATGGCGTGGGCGGTGGAACCGTGCGGAGGTCTGTTCATTGCCGGAAGCATCGTGGCGGGGCTGACAACGATTAGAAGGCTGTCTGGATTACGCAATCTATGGACGGGTCTGCAAATCGAGACTGACCAGAAAAGGCTGGAAGAAAAAAGCAGGGGTGCCGACGCAGCGGCCAGAGAAAAAATAATGGCGGAAATCAGCGACCTGGATCTGCTACGGATGGCCGCGTTCGATAGCTACGGAAGAACGAATTCCCACCGGTTCGCCCTGCTTTGGTCGAGCGGTCTTTTCTTCGTTTTTGCTACGGTCCTGCTCTGGGTCATGTTTTTCAATGGCGACCCCGCGTCCATGGCATGCGCGCCCGCGCGCGGGTGCGGTAAATTGAGTCCGCCGACGACGGCGCCTCGGTCGCGGCCACGCCGACACTTGTCGGACAGCGCGGTCAAGATGCGCTACGCCTGACCGGCGCCGAGATGAAGGATGCGCGGGTGCGGCGAGCGCGCCGCCTAGACCGAAGCGGGGGGAAGCCATGATTCTGCCGAGCATCGATCCGCTGATTGCGGGAGGGGTTGTTCTCACGACAGCCCTCACCGACGCCATCTATGTTCAGTTCACCGCTGCAGTCGCAGCCCGGCGGCGATTTGCGGCGGCGTCGTGGAGCAGCGCCTGGTATCTGCTCGCGGCCTTCGCCGTCATCAGCTATACGTCGAACTGGGCCTATGTGGTTTTCGCCGCGCTTGGATCCTGGATCGGCGGATTTCTTTCGATCACGGCGCTGAACCGCGCCTCGCAGTCCCGGCCGGGAGAGGGGCGCGGCAGTCCGCATGGGCAGGGCCCGACGTGAGCGGCCCAAATCAAGAGCGGAATTTGGGGGAGGCAAAGGGGAGATCCTGCCATGACTGATCCGGGGCGGCCGAGCAAAGATCTGGGCGGCGTGTTCGACGAACATGTCAAGGCGGAGTTCGTCGACAAGGACGTCGCCGCGACAATGGCGACGATGGTCGCGGAGCCTCATCTCACCCATGTCCCGACTCTCGCGGGCGGAACCGGGCGGAAGGAAGTCGAGAGCTTCTATCGCGACTATTTCGTCGGCCATTGGCCCGACGACGTCGAAGTCAAAGCGCTGTCGCGCACGGTCGGCGAGAACCGGGTGGTCGACGAGCTGATCGTCAGCTTCACCCACGACCGCGAGATCGAGACCTATCTGCCGGGCGTCCCCCCGACCGGGCGCAAAGTCGTATTGCCGAATGTCGTCGTCATGGGCTTCGACGACGACGGGAAGGTCGCCTATGAGCACATCTATTGGGACCAGGCGAGCCTTCTCGCGCAGATCGGATTATTGGACCCGAAGGCGCTTCCGGTGACGGGCGCTGAACAGGCGAGGCGGCTCATGGATCCTCGGCAGCCGGCGAATGAACTGATCGCGCGATCGCGGGCGAGCTGCGGCTGAACCCGGCCGCCAGCGAGAGCGGCGCAGAATCTTTTTCGCGGAAATCTCCTTCGGAAAATCAAATCCGTGGTTGGAGTTTCCTTGGGTCGAATACGGGTGTCGAGTGTAGGATGTCTGGGCGCCTGCTCAGGCCGCATCCGGCCGGTCCGCGGCGCTCGGCAGCCGGACCAGCATGGCGATTAGAGCCCGATCGCCGAGAACCGCGACACGCTCGCGCGGCGTGAGCCAGGCGCGGGCGTCTTCGAGGCTCTGAGCGTCATTCAGTTTCGCCGTGGCGACTGCGACCTCGACGTCGACCTCGCCTCGCCGGTGACGGGGCGCTTCGCCAAGGAAGGACTCGTGAACGACCCTGAGCGCCGGGTCGGTCGAGATCGCCTGGAGCGCGTCGTCGTGGTCATGGCCGGTAAGGAGGAGTTCGGCCGCGAGCAGATTGGCGCGCTCGACGACCGTTGGCGGCGAGGTTTCCTCGGGCGTGCGCAGGAGCCCGATTCGGCGCATGGCGAGTCCAAGCGTGAGGTTCCCGCTCGCCCAGGACAGCGGAATGGAGAGGATGAGGCCGGCGATCGTGGGCGACATCCAGACGACGAGGGATGGCGAAATGAGCGCCGCGGCAAAAAGCGTGATGAGGCCGAGCAGCGCATGCGAGCGATGGCGGCGCGCGATGCTGCTGAACGGGATCGAGCCGTCGTCGCGCCGCTGCGGATTCCAGCCAGTATCCCGCCCCGACAGGATCTGCGCCACCGACCCGGACTGGATCAACATCATGATCGGCGCGAGCGCCGCGGAGATGATAATCTCGACGAAGGTCGAGGCGATGAGCCCGAGCGCGCCGCCCGAGCCCCGCCGGGTCTTGGGATCGATGAGCGCGATCAGGAGGCCGAGGAACTTGGGCGCAAGCAGGATGCCGATGGTGAGCCCGAACAGCTGCAGCGCGCGCTCGTAGTCGAATCGCGGCCAGGCCGGAAAGAGCGAGAACTCCTTGGTGAAATACTCGGGCCGGATATAGTGGGACTGCAGCACCAGCACGATGCCGACCAGCAGCTGCGCCATCCATAACGGCGAAGCGAGATAGCCCATGATCCCGTGCGCCAGGTGCTGCCGCGTCACCAAAGTGAAGCCTCGAGCGCCGATAATCCGGGCGTGCTGAAGGTTGCCCTGGCACCATCGCCGGTCGCGGGCGGCGAGATCGATGAGTGAGGGGGGGCTCTCTTCGTACGAGCCGCCGAGGTCGGGCAGCATGTAGACGGTATAGCCCGCGCGCCGCATCAGGCCCGCCTCGATGAAGTCGTGGCTGAGAATGTGACCGCCGAACGGCGGCTTGCCAGGGAGGTCCGGCAGTCCGCAGTGATCGGCGAAGGCGCGGGTGCGGATGATCGCGTTATGGCCCCAGTAGTTGCCGTCGCGCCCCATCCACGCGCTCAGGCCCGCGCCGATCACCGGGCCGGCGATCCGGGCGGCGAACTGCTGCAGCCGCGCGAACATGGTGTTGCGGTTGATGACGAGAGGCAGGCTTTGGATGACGCCCGCGTCGGGGTCCGCCTCCATCGCCGCGGCCAGGCCGACGATCGCCTCTCCCGTCATCAGGCTGTCGGCGTCAAGGACGACCATGTGCGGATAGCGTCCGCCCCAGTGGGTGACGAAATCGGCGATGTTGCCGGCCTTGCGAGACAGGTTCTTGCGCCGCCGCCGGTAATAGAGGCGCGCCTCGGGCAAACGGGCGCGCATGGCGACGAAAGCGCGCTCCTCGGCGATCCAGACATTGGCGTCAGTGGTGTCGGAGAGCAGGAAAAAGTCGAAGGCGTGCGCCTGGCCCGTGCGTTCGACGTCCTCGAAAATCGCTTGCATGGAGCCGAACACGCGCGAAGGCGCCTCGTTGTAGATCGGCATCACGACCGCCGTCCGTTCACGCAGGCGCGGCGGCGGCGCACGGCGGCCCCGATCAGCGAGAAGCCAGACAAAGCCGACGATTCCGGACGTAAGCGAGAGCGTCACCCAGGAAAACGTGACGACGAACAAGAGCACCATCGCCCATTCGAGCGGCGTGATTGTGCCGACCGCGACGACCTTGAACATCTGGTCGGCCCCGTACGCCGTCAGGGCCAGGGCGCCGCCGAAAACGAAGAGCCGGATCAGAACCGGCGCGCGGGCGAGGCGCGGCGCGACCAGCGCATGGGCGTCGCGGCGGGAGAAACGTCTGAACGACTGCGCCGGCATGGCGAGCGGCGCGAAGCCGGGCATCGAGGAGCCGAGCGACGAGCCAATGTCTCCTGGCTTGGCGTCGTTGGGAGCGAGCGTCAGGCTGTCCACCGGTAGAGCCATGTTTCGCTCGCCGCCCGATTATCGACGCTGAGAGTCAGGCGCAATTCGGAATAGGTTTCCGATCCGGGGTCAAGATCAAAGACCACCCGCACGGAACGTCGGTCCTTGTTGGGAAAAAGGCGTACGGACACGATCTTGCCGGGCGCCGCGTGAACGTCTGCGCTCGCCGCGGCGGCTTTGGCCGGGTCGGCGAACAGGTCGCCCTCCATCTCGACCGCAAACCGCTCGTAGGCACCGACCTTGCCGCGCCGCGACGACACGCACGACGCAAGTGGGGGCCTCGTCGGCGGCGACCAGCACCAAAACTGCCGGTAGGCGATCATCAGGCTCGTCGCTGCTGCCATCCCGGCCTTAGGGCGCCATTGCGCGATGACGTTCTCATTGGTCTCGGCGGCGGCCGGGATCTCCAGAAGACGAAGGTCGCCCTCGCCCCAATCGCCGATCGGCTCGATCCAGAGCGAGGGCTTGAGTTCCCAGTGCGTGTCATCGTCGTAAAACGCGTCGAAGGAACGGCTGCGCTGCAGAAGTCCGAAGCCGCGCGGGTTGAGGTCGGAAAAAGCCGAGATCTGCAAGGTCTCACGGTTGGAGACCGGGCGCCAGAGCCACTCGCCGTTCCCCGTCAGAATCTGCAATCCGGTTGATTCATAGACGGCGGCGCGGACGTCGTCGGTGAGGCGATGGTCGAGGCCGCTGAAGAGGTAGGCGGCGGCCATGGCGCCGAACCCCAGCTTGTCGGCCGCCGCACGGGCGATCAGCGTCGTCTCGGTGTCGATGATGGTCGCTTCGAGTGGGCGCAGCGTAAACCGAAAGGCACCCGTGACGCTCGCCGAATCGAGCAGCGCATGCAGGGTCAGCGTGTTGGCGGCCGGATTGGGTTTCTCGACCCAGAACTCGCGGAACAGGGGAAATTCCTCGCCCGGCTCGTCGCCGGTCCGAATCGCAAGGCCGCGCGCGGTGAGGCCGAACGGCTGGGCGTGCGCCCGCGCGCGATAGAAGTTCGCGCCCTGGAAGATCGCCACGTCTTCGAAGCCCTGGTCGGACGCCTTGAGAATGCGCAAGCCGGAAAAACCGAGGTCGCCGAGAACGGGCGGCGGTTGAAGCGCGCCGAAGTCGAAATCGGCCGCGTCGTAAATCACCCTTTGCGCCATGCCGTTCTCGACGATGTTGATTGCAATCGGCGTCGTATAGACGAAGCCCCGGTGCAGCGGCTCGAGTGAAAAGCCGAGTTTCTGGTCGCTCCAAAGCGCAGTGCCCGGCACCCGCCGGATCGACGCATATTGCTCGAAGGTGAGGCCGGAAAACACACTCGGCAGCGGGGCTTCGGGCTCCTTGAACGGTTTCGACGCCAGTTCGACCGCCATCTTCACCACAGTGTCGGCGGAAAACGGAACCGGCTGGCCCAGCGGTTCGGCGGCGACGGGCGACGGGCCGGACGGGGCCAGCGAAGCGGCGAGCGCGCCGCCGACGGCCAGCTGCAAGAATTCGCGACGTTGCCTGTCCGCCATCGTATTCTTCGTTCGTTCGCCGCCGAACCAGGACCGCGCGAAGACGGTCCGACCCGGTGTCGCTCCCAGCCAAATTGCAAAATCAGCCCCTGAGACGAACAAAACCTCGCTGCAAGCCCACGCGTTCCGTCCTCGGCGAGTTGGTTGTATATCGTTTTTTGCGGCGCAGCGAGACGCATTTTGCCTTGTGGGCGAAATGGCGTCGGCTGAGCGTGGGGGTCGCGGCTGGAAACCGCGGTCGCCTGCGGCGATATTGCGCGTCCAACCGATCCTGCGGGCGATTCGCGGTGGCCGAGCCTCGCTTCGCGAACCGCGGCTTGATAAGAGAGCAATGAGGCCATGAGCGCCAACGCCCGCCGCTGTCTGACAATCGTGCTTGCCGCAGGCGAAGGCTTGCGGATGCGCTCTACCCGGCCCAAGGTTCTGCACGAGCTCGCAGGCCGCTCGATGCTGGCCCACACGCTCTCGGCGGCGCTCGAGGCTGCCGCGGGTGACGTCGCCGTCGTCGTCGGACCCAACGGCGATGGCGTTGCGGCCGAAGCCGTCAAGGTCGCGCCGCGGGCGAAAGTCCTCATTCAGCCCGAGCGGCGGGGCACCGCCGACGCCGTTCTCGCCGCCCGCGGCCAAATCGCGCAGGGCTACGACGACATTCTCGTCGTCTATGCCGATATTCCGCTGATCAAACCCGCGACCCTCGCGGCGCTGCGGGCCGAGCTGGCCCGGGGCGCGGATGTCGTTGCGCTGGGCTTCGAGGCTACGGATCCCACCGGCTACGGCCGGTTGATCGAGCGCGACGGGCGCCTGCTCGCGATCCGCGAACACAAGGACGCGGGCCCCGAACAGCGGACCTCGCGCCGATGCAACGCCGGCCCGATCGCCTTCCGCGGCGCCGAAGCGCTCAAGCTTCTGGATTCGGTCAAGCCCAACAACGCGCAGAAGGAATATTACCTCACCGACATCGTCGAGATCGCCAGTGCGCGCGGCTTGGTCGCGCGGGGCCTGATCGCCGATGAGAAGGAGGTCATGGGCGTGAACGACCGGGCGCAGCTTGCCCAGGCCGAGGCGGCGCTGCAGGATCGGTTGCGTCGGCGGGCGATGGCGGAGGGCGCCACATTGATCGCCCCAGAGACGGTTTTTCTCGCCTTCGACGCCACGATCGGCCGCGACGTCCTCATCGAGCCGCATGTCGTGATCGGGCGCGGGGTGAGGATCGAGGACGGCGCGACAATCCGCGCCTTCTCGCATCTCGAGGGCGCCCGGGTCGCGGGAGGAGCGTCCATTGGCCCGTTCGCCCGGCTGAGGCCGGGGGCGGACATCGCCGCCAACGCCAGAATCGGCAACTTCGTCGAGATCAAGGAGGCGGCGATCGAGGAGGGCGCCAAGGTCAATCATCTCACCTATATCGGCGACGCCCGGGTGGGTGCGAACGCCAACATCGGTGCCGGAACCATCACCTGCAACTACGACGGCTTCGCCAAACACAGGACCGACATTGGCGCCGGCGCCTTCATCGGCTCGAATTCGGCCCTCGTCGCACCGGTCACGATCGGCGACGGCGCCTACATCGGCTCGGGCTCGGTCATCACCAAGCCGGTCGAAGCGGACGCGCTCGCGGTCGCGCGCGGCCGGCAGGAGGCAAAAGCCGGCTGGGCGAAGGCGTTCCGGGCCAGGCGAAAGAAGGGGTGAGGCGGCGGCCTCGTAACGCCTAAGCGCCGACGTCGGCGACGGCGGTCTCGTCCGCGGCCGGTTTGGAGCGAATCGCTGCCAGCCTCGCTAACGGGGCGCCGGACCGCTCCTAATGACGCCGAGGCTTGTCAGAACAAACCCCCTGTCGCCGCGTCTCCCGATCTGCAAGACACGTCCCGCCCCTGGGATCATGTCGCCGGGCGCGACCTGTTGCGAACCATAACGGCTGCTAACGACGGCAATGCCGCCTTGGACATATTCAACATTGTAATCGCGGAGCGAAGGCTTCGGGGTGTCGGGTCTGGCTCTCTCGTTTGAAGCGGAAGGCTCCGATCGTGCCATAAGCGTCGGTTGTATCGGCGTTGCAGGGGGAACTGGCGTAGCCGGACTTGGGGGCGGGGCGCCCGCTCTCTTGTCGAGCCGCGAGCTGCTTTCGGCGCCTTCGGACGAGGGCGTAGCCGGGACGGCGGCTCTCTTCTCCAGCTTATCGAGCCTCGTTGCGATGTCGGCAAGTTGGGAGGCGGGCGCCGTCGCGAGGGCTGCGCTCTTCTCCAGTTTATCGAGCCTCGTCGTGATATCAGCGAGTTGGGAGGCAGACGGCGCCGGCGCGGCGGAGGCCTTTTGCTCCAACTTGTCCAGCCTCGCCCCAATATCGGCAAATCTGGAGGAGGAATCCTGATCGATGCGCTCGCTCAGCTTATCGAGGCGCGCTCCGTAATCACGCCCGATCTGGTCCAGCCGGACGGACACTTGCGCAAGCGTGGCGTTGAGGTCACGCATCGCCGCGCGCTCCTCCTCGCGTCTGCTCGAGCCGGTGATCACGTCGAGAGGCGTTTTGACAAGATCGGCGACTTCGGCGAGGCCCGCGATTGCCTGGCTTCTCGCGGCCGCCAACGTCGAGCCCGGAAGCGAACCGTAGATGGCAAACGCCGCACAGGCCGCGATGAGCGCGAGGGCGCTTCCGATTGCTATCGGCTTCAAGCTGCGCGCCCTTGCCTTTTCCGGCTCAGGTCGAGGCCGGCGAAACGCGGCGTCGGCAAACGGAACAACTTCTGGCGGCCATGTTGCGGGTTTCTCTTCCGCCGCCGAGTCGAGCGCCTCGCTTGGAAGGCCGGCCAATATGGGGGCCTCCGGCGGCGCTGGAGCGGCCGGCGCCGATTCCTTTTCTTGCGGCGTCGCGACGCCCTTCGCGCCGAGCGCCCCAAAAGGCCTTCCAGCCGTCGGATGATCCCTGGGATGGAATCTCGCCAGCAGTCGCCATCCCGGGCCCGGCTCGGCCCTCTCAAGTAGGCGCTCGGCCCCCTCCGCACGCAGGAATTCCCTCCCGTCGTTCGGCTGGACCGGCTTCAAAATGACTGGCTTTGCCAAATCCATTGTGCCGGAGCGAAGGATAGCGTCAAGATGAAGTTTATTTCGCCGCAATTCGTCGCGGATGTTATTGAGCTGCCTGCGGACATAGGCGAGAAGGAAAATAATCACAGCCGTGCAGGCAAAAACGTCCAGGCGCAGCTGCGGGGAAATATACGTGTTGTAGAAATTCTGAATTGGCTGCGACGACAGGTAAGCATTCAACGCGCCAACGTATGAGTTCCACATGGCCGTTCCTTTCGAGAATCCGCTCGAGATCTGTCCGCCCCAAGGCAACCAAAGCGCCGCGTTGGCGATGACCGCGGGCTTCCCGTGGCTCACGGCGGCGATGTGCTCGACGCAGGACGAATCGGGAAAGACCGCGTCGTCGGTCAACCTCGCCGCGGCGAGACCGCTCCAGTCCTCGACGGGATGACGGGTGACGGTCATCACGTAATCCCGCGTTTCGGCCGGCAGTTCGCCGGCGCCGGCAAGCCAGCCCGCCACGCGCGCCGCGCCGGCGTTATAGGCGGCGGCGGCAAGACCAAGATTTCCAAAGCGTTGCTTCAGATTGGCCAGCAGCTCCGCGGCCTTTCCGATCGCGGCCTCGGGGTCATTTGGGTTGGCGAGCCCGCGCTCGGCCGCGGTCATCGGCATGAATTGGGCAATGCCGCGGGCGCCAACGGGGCTGACGGCGTCGGACTTGAAGTTGCTTTCCTGCCAGATCAGCCCGCTTAGAAACGCGACCGGGAGATGCTGGGCAAGCGCGGAGGAATCGATGATCCGGCAAACGGATGCGACGAGCGATTCCGCGTCCTCAGCCGCGGACGCCGGAGGGACGCACAGCAAGGCTAGGCCAAAAGCCGCGAGGGATGACCATTTCCTCACACGCTTGGACGCTCGTACACGCACGCCTTTATTGGCGCGCGGACTATAGGCGTCCAGAAGTTACCGAAAGGGAAATAGGCGTCCGCGCGAGCGGCCCGAGAGTCGCGCCCGCGCCCGATCTTGCCCGGGGGCGCTGCCGGCCTTACGCATTACGCCGGGCGGTCAGCGCCAGCCAACTGGCGAGGGCGACCGCGACAACGCCTGTCTCTTGTTCATCCGCAACAGGGAACGCGCTAAGGGACCGGCTGCCGCGGAAACTTCCACGGCGCAAACGCGTTGGCAGAGCGTTGCAGAATCGGCGTGAGCTCAGGAAAGTGGCGCAACAGCACGGTGGTCATGTTGTTGTTGTTGATCCAGTCCATTCCAGGCTGCGTGTAGACGGCGGGCGTGAAATCATCGGTCAGGTAGCGGTCGCTCTTGATCCGCCGGGACGCCATGAGGATGAAGACGCGGAAGGCCGTGTCGCTGAAGCCGAAACCTTCTGGCGGCTTCTCGGCATACATGCCGACCATGAGGTCCACCTTGTCGGGGTGGCCGTAGACCTCGCGCAGCGTCCGCACCAAGTCTGGATCGTCGCTCATCCGCTCGAACGAGCGCACGCGCGGCTTGTGAAAGAGCTCTCGAAAGCGGTTATAGCGCGGGACACCGCGCTCCCGATCGCGCAGGATGTCGATCGCCGCAAGGTCGATCAGTTCCTCCAGATTTGCTCCGGTCCGACGCCGCATCTGGCGCATCCAGTTCGGGAAGTTACGCAGCGTGACAGCACCGGGATTGTTGACGCCGAACGTGTAAAGGATGTCAATGAACGCTGCGTCGCGCAACGCGTTTCTCATCGCATAGGGGCCGACGATAAGGTCGGGGTCGTTGAGATCGTCGGCCGCGAATTTGAGAACGCGGCCAGGCCGTCCGTCCTTCACGTAGCGGACCTGAATGTCGTTCGGTAGCAACGGATGCAAGCGATAGACCGAGACAAACTCTTCGGTCAGGCAGTAGTCCGCGTCGAACTGATTGGCAACTGAGCCGGGAATGCCGCTGATCGCTTCGCTTGCGCTGATGCGGCCAAGGTATTTTTTGACATTCTCCCCTGCCAGTCCCCACCAATTGGCGTTCATGCCGATTTGCAGCGCCGGATGGGTGAGGATCGCTCTCGTCCAGTCCACCGTGTGAATTTTCGCGATCAGGGCGTTGTTCACAAGACGCGCGACGCGGAAAACCTCGGCGTCCTTGTTTGGATCGTCACGCCACTCCGGAAATGCTTCCACCAAGTGATCGCAGATGGCGTTGTGCTCGAGCGTGAAGAGATTGTGCAGCAGGCTTAGACCTAGCCACCAATTAGAATTCATGCCGGTGATTTCGATGCCGTTCGAGTCGACTGGAATGAGCTTGGTCTTGGGGTCGAGTTTGAGATTGCCGTTCATGCCGGATCGGAATCTGCTTCCGGCCTGCGGGTCCGTGCCGTAGATTTGCGAACTGTCCCACCAGTGCGGCTCGGCATTGGTGAAGGTGGTCGGCCCGGCGTGGTCGTTTGACTTGCGTGTCGGATCGGCTCGCGTACGGCGCACCAGCATCTTGCCGGCCGGCCATGAATCGCCGGGCGGAATCGGGACGTCGAACGGATCGTCGTCGATCGGGCGTGGCGTGCCGTGATTGAACCAGTTGTGGGTCTGGAACTGGATCCACGCCGCCGCCAGCAAATTGAGGATGGTCGCCGGAGTGAAATCATCGGTTCCGTCGCTCTTTTTCGCCCTGCCCAAGAGCCGGTTGCTGACCACCCGCGGGCTTGGATCGAGGAGGTCTCCGTCGCGGGTGGGATCAACCTCCGTCAGAGGGATGTTGCGGCCAAAGCGCGCCCCTGGATTGCTCACCGTGTAGTCCGCGCTGTCGGTCGGGTCGTTCGGATTGAAGCTGGCGTTGCCCATCGTCGGCTTGGCGAGATTGTTCCACTGGCCGTCCTCCTCGCGTTCGCAGAGATAGCGCGGATCATATGGGACCGTGTTGCGAAGCCCATTCGGCTCGGTCACCGCGATGTCGGAGGTGTTGTGCAGATTCTTCTCGCGCAACACATCGCGCAGCGCGCCGAGGTTGAGAACCCCCATGAATATCGGCAGCCTGTCCCAGGTCACGAACAGATTGAGGAATTCGAAGAACTTGTCGAAGACGATGACGGTGAGCGATTTCGGATCGTTCTCCTGCACGATCAGCCTGAGCGCGAGGCAGCCGAGGACCGCGAGAGTCATTAGAACGCCAAGCAGGCGCGCGACGATTTCCGCTTTGTCGGCGAGCACGGCGGCGCCGAAGAACATGATGAAGGCGAAGATATGCAGAGCGCCGCGCTGCGCCCTCAGCCACTTGTTGTTGTCGGAGACAATCCACGCCGAAGCCACATCCAAAGCCCACCAGACGAGAAACAAGACATCGGGACCGGGATGCTCCACCAGGCATTCGGGATGTTCCGGCGTGACGACTTTGCTGTTGAAGACGACGCCCCAATCGCCGCCGCAGAGCCAGAACACCGCCCAATAGACATGGACCGCAAACGCCAGAAATGCGGCTGTCCAGAACGCCCGCCAATAGGTGTTGGGCGCGGCGCTATTCGAGAAAATGTGGAAACACAGCGCCGGCGTCACGAGGACGATCGCAGCCCAGAAGGTGAAGATCACGATGTTGTAGGCGGCGGTGGGAGCCTCTGTCGCCCCGCCGCGCGAATCCATCCACGCCTTCAACACCCCGCCGCCGTGGGCGAGCGCCATGAGCACGAGGAACAGCACGCCGACGAAGATGTACCTCGCCCGCGCTATGGTCGGACTTTCCGGGTATGTGCGCACTGTCGTTGATCCTTCCCCTGCCACTGCTCACTGACCATGCCAGCGCTCTTGATGCTCTCGCTGGGTCTCGGTGTAGCCGCCGTTGAACAGCCTGTCGTAATAATGAAGATCGAGGTGATGGGCCTGCAGCCAAACGCCTGGCGCGTAGATCGCGTCGCAGTGGGCGGGGAAGCGTCCGTGCCGCCGGTAGATGTAGGCGCAGATGTCCTTGGTGCAGTTGATGACGTCGTCGCTGTAATGGGGAACCTCGCGAATATATTTCTCGCCGCGGTCGCCCTGGAAAATCTGGCGGAAATAGGCGTCGTCGCTATAGGTTCCTCCGGCCCGATATTTGGCCGCGACGACCGCGTCCACGGCGTCGGCCATCGATGGGTAATAGGGCGGACACATGCACTGGATGTAAGGCGGCAGACCGATAAACTGCATGCGGGCGTCGGTTTTGACAGTCCCCCAGCGGAAGAAATCAAGCCAGCGATAACGCGGCGTCACGGGGACGAAGCCGAGCGCAGGCAGCAACGTTCTCGTCGCGACGGCGGAATGAATCCAGCCGCCGAGCCCCATCGCCTGGAGCATCAGGATCAGGTTTTGCAACAGCAACAGCGCCTCGAAGTCAGTCCTCATAGTGCCGACATAGCCGAGCGGCAGCGGGATCTTCTTGTTGAGGAAGCCTTTGAGGATCCATTTGGTCACCCCCGCCGGCAAGTAGAAATTGCGATCGTCGAGAAAGGCCGGGCGGTGCCCATCGGGTTCTGTCAACAGATACATCAGCGCGTTGATGTATTGGTGCGTTAGGTCGACGACCGGGTACAGGATCGTCGAGCCGGGGAGGTTGGACAGGAAGCGGTTCGAATCGAGATAGTTGGGAAACTCGCGCGGGAAATCCGGACGATGATCGAGGATTTGGACCTTGGATTGGGCGGCGCGCCGCACCAGCACATCCGGCGTAAGCGGTTCGTTGAGATCGACCGCGTCGAGACGCTTGAGGTAGTAGACCCCGGAGTCGTTGATCAGGAAGAAGTGGGTGGCCTGCGCATTGTCGGTGCTGCCGGCCGCGCGCCCCGGGAAATTCAGATTGGGAGTGCCGAGGATCTTTTGCCCGGTCGGGCTTTCGAACGGCCGGTCGGGTAAAGTGGGTCCGGTCAGTCCGATCGCCGAGATCAGAACCGCCTCTTCAAGCTCGCTCAGCGGCTGCGGCTTGGCCTTCGACGTATAGGAATTGCTTCCGGCCGACACCGACTGGAGGCCGAGGCTGATGCGTCGGGATCGGCGCTTGTGGAGGGCCTCGAAGAGCGGATACCTGCTCATCTCGTCGAATCCGACGTGCCCCTCCGGCATGACCGTTCCTCCTGCTCTGATCCCACTGAAAGTACGGCCTGTCGCGGACTTCCCGCCTACGCCTCGTATCGGCGGCGGCGAACAACCGCTCCGTCAGCGAGCTTCAGACCTGCTCCAGTTTTTTCTCAATGCTGTCCTCGATCGACGCCAGGACGCCGGCGGGATTCGTGCTGTAATGGGGAAGCGCGAGGCGAGTGATGTGGGCGTCGATCAGGGTCGGCTTGCCCGACCCGAGCGCCGTGGTCAGCGCGGTTTCGAATTCGGCCAGGCTGTCAACCCGGAAGCCCTGCGCGCCGCACGCCTTAGCGTAGGCCACGTAGTCCGGATTGGCGAAATCGACCAGTCCCGACTCATGAAAGGCCGAGAGCTGGTAGAACTTGATGAGCTTGTATTCGCCGTCGTTGAAGATAATCCAGATCACCGGAAGGTCGTACCTCACCGCGGTCAGCAGCTCGAAGCCTGAAAGCAGGTAGCAGCCGTCGCCGCAACCGACGATGACCGGTCGATCCGGAAATGCGATCTTGGCGCCCATCGCGCCGTTCACGGCCCAGGCCATCGGCCCGAAGCTTCCTGGCTTGCGGTAGTGCTGGCCTCGCTTCAGCTGCAGGAAATAGCCGAGCCAGGCGAGGTGCGCGCCGGCGTCGGCAAGCACGATGGCGTTGTCGGGCAATAGCCTTGAGAGCGATTGGGCGAGCTGGCCGGGATGAACGTGATCCGGCTCCAAGTTGATGAGCGGCGCGGTCGTGTGCGAGTCCTTTTCCACCTCGGCGTGCGCGACGGAATCGACCAAGGGCGACAGCGCCGCGGCGAGCGCGGCGGCGGCAGGCTTCGCGTCGGCGGTGATGGCATGGGCGGCCGGGTAGACCTTGTTGATCTCCGGCGCGGAAATGTTGACGTGGATGAGCGTCTTCCCGGTCAGCAGATCCGGGCGGAAGTCGAAAGTCGCGTGTTGAGCAAAAGAATTGCCGACCGCGAGCACGACGTCCGCGGCGACAAGGGCCTTTCCGGCCGCCGCGTGGCCGCTGTCGGCGAGCACCCCAAGCGCCAGCGGGTGATCTTCGGCAATAATTCCCTTGCCGTCGAGCGTGGTGGCGAATGGGATCTGGAAGCGTTCGACCAGCGCCTGCAACTCCGGGCCCGCGCCGCTGCGAACCGCGCCAAAGCCGAAGAGGGCGAGGACCGATTTTCGCTGGCGGAACGCATCGGCGAGCGCGTTGGCGGCGCCCGCGATTTCGGCGGGATCGGGCAGGACCGGCCTCACGTCGAGCCGTATATTGCGGTAATTGTCGACCGACTGCCCATCCTTGGTGAGGTCCTCAGGTACATGGATGTGGACCGGACCGGGTCGGCCTTCGAAAGCAAGATTGACGGCTTCCTCAAGCACGTCGCATGTTCTGTCGATGTCCTCGAGGAGAAAAGAGCGTTTGGTGGTGGCGGCGAACATCGCCTGAGAGTCCGGCGTCCGGCTCAAGCCCGAGGTTTCGTTCAACGCCCCTTTGCCGCTCCATTTGAGCGCGGAAAATCCACTGATGGCCAGGACAGGATAAGAATCCGACATGGCCACCGCCAAGCCGGAAAACAGATTGAACGCGCCGGGGCCGGCAGTCGCGAAGCACACGCCCAAACGGTTCGAATAGATGGCGTAGCCGCAAGCCATGAACGACGCCGCCTGCTCGTGCCGGACAATCACAGGCTTGATCTTGGCCGAATGCTTGAGAGCCAGCAGGAGGCTGGCGGCATTCTCGCCCGCGCCGCCGAAAGCAGCGTCGACCCCGACGCTCTCCAGCCCTTTGACGATCGCTTCGTACACCCGCATCGGTCCCCCCCTCGAGGACTTACCGCGACAGCTCGACCGTGCGCCTTCAGCATTCGGCGGGCATTCGCCTGACACTAATGCTCGGTTCGAAAGATTCAACACAAAATCGTGATCGCGCGTATGACCTCTTGCATCGGTGGTTCGTAGCGCTGCGGATCGAGTTCGCCCAGCGCCCGGGCCCAATCGCGCGCGGAGCGTGGGGGCCAACGCATCCTTGCCGCCGGCCGAAGGACCGGCGGGCTACGCCGGGTCGAGCAGGGCGAAAACGCTGACGAGGGCGATGGCGACGGCGCCGAGCGCGACCTCGGCCGTGCTGGTCGCGCGCATGATCTCGAGCGCGCGCGCGCCCGGCTTCAATCGCGGCGTGAGGAAATAGCGGTTGAAGAGGGCAAGCGAGATCATGACCGCAACGACGGCGATCTTCACATCGAGAAGCGCGCGGTAGGGTGTCTCGGGCGGGATCGGCGCGCGGCCGGAAGTCAGCGCAATGTTGGCGACTCCGGTGAGGACAATCGCCGCGACGATGAAATGGCCCCAGAACGAAAAGCGGGTCATCGCCTTGCTAGCCTCCCGACGCAGATCGCCACGCTCGTAAGCGCCAAGGCACATCACGAACGGAACGAGGGCGCCGATCCACCCACCGGTCGTTACGAGATGGACGGCGTGGTTCAGCCGATGCAGGATCCCTTCGGCGCCGGTCTGCATCGCAGCGTGGCCGACAAGGCCGAGGCTTGCGAGCAGCGCCGCGGCGGTTACAGCCGTCGCCGCCCACCGCGCGCGCGGACCGAGGACGACGACGGTGACGAGCGCCGCCGCCAGAACCAGATGCGCCGCCCACGCACGGCCAAACGCGGTGTCGGTGAGGACGGCGCCGATCGCTGCAGGATCGAGGGCGGCGCTCCAGTCGTCGGCCATCGAGGCCGATTCGAGCGCGAGCCACACGACCGCGGTCGCGAGCGCGACAACGCTGCCGACGAGCGCAAGGCGTCGGACGGCCGGGGACAGCACGACCATGAGCCGCTCGGGCGCGTAGAGCCAAAGATAGGCGCTCGAGCCGAACGTGAGCATCGCGGCCAGGAAGTGGGCGAAGCGGCAGAGGGCGAGAGCAGTCACGCACAAACGCGATCAGCGCGCCGGCATGCTCGCGTCACATCTTCATCCCGCCCATGGCGCCCCCCTTCATGCCGCCGGTCGCTCCGGCCCCGACTCCGAGCACCTTGAACTCGACTTCGACCGGTCCGGCATGTTCGAAATTGAACGTCGCCTTGACGGTGTCGCCCTTGGTCAGAGGATGGGCCAGGTGGGTGAACATGACGTGGTAGCCGCCGGGCGCGAGCCCGACCGAGCCGTGGGCGGGGATATTGAGGCCGCCCTCGACCGGGCGCATTTCCATGACGCCGTTTTCCGACTTCATTTCATGGATCTCGACGGTGGCGAAATCCGCCGAGCCTCCCGTCAGTCGATCCGGCGTTGCGCCCTTGTTCTCGATGGTCATGTAAGCGCCGCCGACCTCGGCGCCCTTCGGGGTCGCGCGCGCCCAAGGCTTCTCGATCACGATGTCGCCGGCCTTGAACTCCTGCGCAAGCGCAGGCGCGGCGCCGAGAGCGAGCGCGACGGCGAGCGCGAACAGTAGAGACTGCCTCATGGTTGATCCTTTCCAATGGGAGCGATCATCGCTTCACGGTGAAGCTGAATTCGCCCTGAGTCGAATGGGAGTCGAAAGAGACGACGCGCCAATGTACGGTATAGACCCCGGCCTGGAGGACATTCGTGACCGGCACAACGAGCGCGCGCGGATCGCCGCTCTCGACTTCGGGCTCACCCAACTCGACATTGACGTCGCGCGGCGCGGTCAAGGTCAGGCCGGAGAATCGGGGGTCGACGCTCTCATTGAATTCAAGCCGGATTTCGGTCGCCGAGCCGACCTTGCTGCCGGCGGCGGGCGTCGCGCTCACGAACCGGGCCTGAGCGAAGGCTGGGCTCGCAGAAGAGAAGAAGGCGAACGCGGCAGCGCCGATGGCGCATCGCATGATCGGCGCCGTCATGGCTTCACCGTGAACTCGAAACTCCCCTGCGTATGGTGGGTGTCGACCGAGACTGCATGCCAGCGCACCGTATAGTCGCCCGCGGCCAGCGCCTTGGTGATCGGCACGATGAGCACCTTCTGATCGCTGGCTTCGACCTTCGGCGCGCCGAGCGGCACGCTCGCTCCGCCGGGTCCGGTCAGCGTTAAGCCGGTAAAGCGCGGCTCGACCCCTTCGCTGAACTCGAGCTTAATTTCGCTCGCCGAGGCGACCGTGCCACCGACCGGCGGCGTCGCCTTCTCGAGCTGGGCGTGGGCGAAAGCCTGCGTCGCGGCGACCGCGAAGGCGAGCGAAGCGGCGATTTTGAGGATGTTTGTGCGCATGGGTCACACTCCTTCAGGTTAAATTCCTGGCGCTATGCCAAGTCCGTGGGGAAAGATCGGTTCGTCGATTCTGGCGGGGATGTCGTCGAGATAGAAATCAAGGCTGCCGACCACGCCGGCGCCGTGACCGGTCGCGGGAGTCATCGGGATCATCGCCTCGAGGGCGAACTGCCATTTGTCAGCTTCGTAGATGACGCCGGGCTGGAAATATCCGGTCGTCGTCACCCCGGCGGCGTCTCCATTGTGAATCGGAGTCTGAAACGCGAACTCGGCGATTGGGACGAGATGCTTGAGGAAGTCGTTGTCGATCGCAGCCAACTGCGAGTTGAAGTACGGCAGGCTGTATTGGAGGGTGAACCCCCAGTTGAACGTCGAGACATTCGGGACGCCCGCCGTCCAGTCCTGACCCGGTGAGGTCGTGCTGAACTCGGCGGTGACGGCGAACGGCCTTAGGTACTTGAGCGACTGCGGCAGCGTTCCGAAGCCGAGACCCGCGACCACCAGTGGAGAGTAAGTGTTTTGCCCGCCGGAACCAGCCAGGATTCCCGTGCCGGTTCCGGCCCAGCTGACGTCGAAGCCGACCTTGAACATGAACTCCGCGTCCGGGAGGCACAGCGCCTGCCACTGCAGCTCGGTGTCGAGCGCATTCCAGCCGTAGCCGCCGGGGTGGGTCCAGGTGGGACCGTCGCCAATCACCACGCTGAGGCCCGGGGTGATCGTCTTGGTCCAGCTGAAACTTGCGTCCCACTCGTGGGCGCCGTCGGAATTGTAGGGAACCCAGCTGACGGTCGGCAAGGCGAGCTCGTCCAGAACGCCTGGATCGTCGATGGCGATCGTGGCCGGGAAGATGCGGGGGCCGCAAACAGCGTGAGGGTAGGCTGGCGTGAGCCACAGGACCGCGACTGTTCCTGAGAGCGCAGCCGCGGCCGAACGGATTTGGAAAAACGACATGAAAGGAAACCTCGAGTCCGAAGGAATGCGGGCGCGCGCTCTTCAGCGAGCTGCGCAGCGAACAATCGTCAGACGGCGAGGGGCGGGGCGCGGGCGCGGTTGTGCTGAGCCGAGCAGGAGGGGAAAGCGCCGAAATCGGGCGCGGAGCCGATGGAGTGGCGGGCGGCGTTCAGGCGCAGCGGCAGGGCCGGGGGGTCGGGCGGAACGAACGCGGCCGCCTGGGCGACCAACCGGCAGAGCGGGCATAGGTCGTCGCAATGATTGCACGGACCGTGCGGGGAGGGCGCGCCCTTGTCGTCGATATGGGCGCAGAAGCCCGCGGCCTCGCCAAAAATCGCCTTGAGATCGACGGCGATCGCCGTGTCGGAGCCTGCCAAGGCCGGCCCGGCCAGCGCCTGCTGGTAGGGCATGGCGATCAGCTGGGCGAGGAGGCTGAGCGCGACGGCGAATGCGGTCAACGGAGAGCGGAACGACGCGAGGCCCCGCCGCGCGCTGCGCGTCCAAAATGCTGGTTCCCGGCGCCCCAGGCTTGCCAAAACGGCCTCCGACGCCGTCATTGGTAGCCGACCGCCACGCTGGGCGCAATTGCCGGCGCGGCGGGCGACCCGAAACATTCCTTCATTGAAAGTGACTTGTGCGGCGGCCGACGCGTGGCCTAACCCTTGTCCGGTCCGATTCGGGCCCAAAGGGACAATTCTTCGATGTGCGGCATTGTCGGCGTCTTGGGCCGCGGTCCGGTCGCTGGGCAGATTGTGGACGCGCTCAAACGCCTCGAATATCGCGGCTACGATTCTGCTGGCGTCGCGACGCTCGAACAGGGGCGGCTGGAGCGCCGGCGGGCCGAAGGCAAGCTCAAGAACCTCGAGGCGAAGCTCGCCGCCGAGCCGCTCGCCGGCGCGATCGGCATCGGCCACACCCGGTGGGCGACCCACGGCAAGCCGACGGTCGCCAACGCCCACCCGCACGCTTCGCCCCGACTTGCCGTAGTCCACAACGGCATCATCGAGAACTTCAGGGCGCTGCGCGAGGAGCTCGCCGCCAAGGGCTACAAGTTTGCGACTGAGACCGATTCGGAGATCGCGGCCTTCGCGGTCGAGGACGAGCTGGCCAGCGGCAGGACGCCCGAGCAGGCGGTTCCCGCCGCGCTTCGCCGGCTGCGCGGCGCGTTCGCGCTCGTCTATCTGTTCGCGGGCGAGGACGACCTTCTTATCGGCGCTCGGCAGGGCGCGCCGCTCGCGATCGGTTATGGCGAGGGCGATATGTATCTCGGCTCCGACGCGCTTGCGCTCGCCCCCTTCACCGACCGCATCGCCTATCTCGAGGACGGTGACTGGGCGGTGGTGACGCGCGAAGGCGCCGATATTCGCGATGCCGACGGCAAGCGGGTCAAGCGCCGCATCCAGCGCAGCCCGGCCGGAAGCCTGCTCGCGGAAAAGGGCAATTATCGCCACTTCATGGCCAAGGAGATCCACGAGCAGCCCGAGGTCGTCGGCCATACGCTCGCCCATTATGTCGACATGGCGGCGATGCGCCTCAAGCCGTTCGCCTGGCCGACGGATCCTTCAAGGCTCGCGCGCGTCTCGATCGTCGCCTGCGGCACGGCCTATATGGCCGGGCTCACGGCGAAGTATTGGATCGAACGTTTCGCGCGCCTGCCGGTCGAGATCGATGTCGCGTCGGAATACCGCTATCGTGAGGCGCCGGTCGACGGCGGGGGCTTGACGATCGTCGTCTCGCAGTCGGGCGAGACCGCCGACACGCTCGCTTCGCTGCGCTATGTGAAGGAGAGGGGATCGAAGACAATCGGCGTCGTCAACGTGCCGGATTCTGGCGTTGCCCGGCTCGTCGACACGCTCGCGCCGACGCTCGCCGGCCCGGAGATCGGCGTCGCCTCGACCAAGGCCTTCACCTGCCAGCTCGCCGCGCTCGCCGCGCTCGCCATTGGCCTCGGCAAGGCGTGCGGGACAATCGGCGAGGCCGAAGAGCAGGCGCTGGTCGGCGAGCTCGTCGCAACGCCCGGCCTCATCGCCCAGGCTCTCAAGCTCGAGCCCGCCGCCGAGAAGCTCGCCCATGCGGTGGCGCGGGCCCGCGACGTGCTCTATCTCGGCCGCGGAACGGCTTATCCGCTGGCGCTCGAAGGCGCGCTCAAACTCAAGGAACTAAGTTATATCCACGCCGAAGGCTACGCCGCTGGCGAACTGAAGCACGGGCCGATCGCGCTCATCGATGAGGCGATGCCGGTGATCGTCATCGCGCCGCGCGATGCGGTGTTCGAGAAGATCGTGTCCAACATGCAGGAGGTCGCGGCGCGCGGCGGCCGGATTGTGCTCATCGGCGAGAAGCGCGCCGCCGAGGAGGCCGCGGTCGAAATCGAGCATTTCCTTCCTATGCCCGACATGAGCGCCAATTTCGCCCCGATCGTCTACGCCGCGCCGATCCAGATGCTCGCCTATCACACCGCTGTCATCATGGGGAAGGACGCCGACCAGCCGCGCAACCTCGCGAAATCGGTGACGGTGGAGTAGGCGCTCGCGCCAGGCGACCGTCGGACCTTCGTCCATTTTCCGGCGCCGGACTTGATTTGGGGCAAGGCGCGCAACGCGCGGCTCTGCTTGGATCAAAGGCCGAGGAGCGACTGCCGATGAGAAAGATCGACCTGACCGAGCGGCCGATGCCGGAGATCAATTCGGCGAAGGTCTGTTTCATCATCGAGTTGGCGCGCGAATACCAGAGCGAGGACGTCGGCGTCGACCCCGACGCCTCCAATCCGAGCGACGACGAAGAGCGGATCACGCTGACCGACGCCGCCGACCGCCCGACTCGGCGCGAGCTCGTTGAATACCTCAAGGACCTCGACGTCGACGAGTCCGCCACGCTTGTTGCGCTCGTCTGGATCGGGCGCGGCGACTTCGAGGCGAAGGAGTGGCGAGCCGCAGTCGCGCAGGCGAACGAGCGGGCCCAAGGCCCGACCTGGAAATATCTCCTCCAGATGGAATTGCTGCCCGAGTACCTCGAAGAAGCGCTCGCGGCCTTTGGGCGCTCGTGCGAGGACTACGAGGCAGAGGAGGAGGAATAGCGGGTCGGCTCATGGATGCGCTTGGCGGGCGGGTGCATGCCCATCAGTTTCTTCGCGTTGTGGGCCGGCGTTGAGAATGTGATCGTTCTCGCGCGCCGGCCGATTGCGTTCGCCTTGCAACCTTCGGCGCGAACCGTCATCTTCGCGCGCACGGCCAGCGCCGAGAGACTCATGTCCGATCCGTTCCCGCCGCCGTTCCACCGCTCGTTCGCCCAGCGGCTTCGCTCGTGGTTCTTCACTGGACTCGTCGTGTTCGGCCCGATCGCCGTCACCGCCTATATCGCCTGGTGGGCGATCGACACGGTCGACAACTGGGTGAGGCCCTGGTTCCCGCGGAACCTGTCGCCGGACGGCTATCTGCCGTTCCACATTCCGGGGTTTGGCGTGGTCATCGCGATCGTCGGCCTGACCCTGCTTGGGTTCCTGACCGCCAATTTCATCGGCCGGTCGCTAGTGCGGGTCGGCGAGGCGATGCTCGATCGGACGCCGCTGGTGAGAGGCGTTTACAAGGGTTTCAAGCAGGTGTTCGAGACCATCTTCAGCCAGTCCGGCAGCCAGTTCCGCAAGGTCGGGCTAGTGGAGTTTCCGGTCAAGGGGAGCTGGTCGATCGTGTTCGTTTCGTCGGCCCCGGGCGAGATCGTCGCTGGCGCCCTGCCGGGGAAGAAGGAGATGATCTCGGTGTTTATGCCGTGCACCCCCAATCCCACCACCGGATTCTTCTTCTATATCGCTGCCGACGAGGTCGTCGAATTGCCGATATCCGCCGACGACGCGGCGAAGCTTGTCATGTCGGCGGGCCTCATCCAGCCGCAAGGCCAGGCGGCGCTCGCAGCAATGGCGGAAGCGGCGAGGCTCGGCAAGCCGCAGATGGAGACCCAGACGTGAGGCTCCATATCTAGGCGGCCGGAAGAGGGCCTAGCGGCTCGGCATGTGCAGCTGTTTGCGGCCCGCGCGTCCGCCGCGGACGCCCCCCCGGTTTGGGCGCTGTCAGAGGCCGAAAGCTATGCTAATGAGGCGCCGGGCGCGGAACATCGCAGCCGACTCGCTCTATGGCCGCGCGCTTGGCGCGCGGCCATCGCGATTCGGTCCCGGATTCATAGGACGCACATGGCGCAACTGCCTCAATTCGACCTTGCTGAACTTAAGCGCCGCATGCAGGCCGCACATGCAACGCTCAAGCACGAACTGGGCGGACTGCGCACCGGCCGGGCGAGCGTGAGCCTGCTCGAACCGGTGCATGTCGAGGCCTACGGCCAGCGCATGCCGATCAACCAGGTGGCGACGATTAGCGTTCCCGAGCCGCGCGCGCTCTCGGTCTCGGTGTGGGACAAGAGCATGGTGCAAGCGGTCGACAAGGCGATCCGGGACGCCAATCTCGGCTTGAGCCCGACTGTCGAGGGCTCGGTCCTGCGGATCCGCATTCCCGAGTTGAACGAGCAGCGGCGCAAGGAAATGGTCAAGATCGCGCATAAATACAGCGAAGACGCACGGGTGGCGGTTCGGCACGTCCGCCGCGACGGTCTCGATGTGCTCAAGAAGCTGCTCAAGGAGCACGCGATCAGCGAAGACGACGAAAAGCGCGAGGAGGCGGAAGTGCAGAAGGCGACCGATCAGGCCATCCACGAGATCGACGCCTCCCTTGCCGCGAAGGAGAAGGAAATCATGCAGGTCTAGGCGATCGTCCGAGATGTCCGAGGCCATCATGCATTATTCGCGCTCCAATCTTGGTCCCAGAACGGCCCGAAAGCCTGCCCATGTTGCGATTATCATGGACGGCAACGGCCGCTGGGCGCAGGCGCGCGGGCTGCCGCGTTTCGAAGGCCACCGGCGGGGCGTCGAGGCGGTCCGCCGCGCCGTCCGCTCGGCGATCGAGCACAATGTCCAGTTCCTGACAGTCTACAGCTTCTCATCGGAGAACTGGAACCGTCCGCCAGAGGAAGTGGCAATGCTGATGGGCCTGCTGAAGCGGTTCATCCGCAACGACCTCGCCGAACTCAACGCCAATGGCGTCAAGGTGAGAATTATCGGCGAGAGGGACAATCTCGCGCCCGATATCGTCGCGCTCATCCACGAGGCCGAGGCGCTGACCGCCAGCAATGAAGGACTCACCCTAACGGTCGCGTTCAATTACGGGGCCCGGCAAGAGATCGTCGAGGCGGCGCGGCGCCTCGCGATCGACGTTCGCGACGGACGCCTCGACGCGCAGGTGATCGGACACGACGACTTGGCCGACCGGCTCGATACGGCCGGCCTTCCCGATCCCGACCTCGTCATTCGCACCTCGGGCGAGATGCGCCTGTCGAATTTCCTGCTCTGGCAGGCGGCATACGCGGAACTCGTGTTCCTGCCGATCCTGTGGCCGGATTTCGACGATGCGGCTTTTGTTTCCGCGCTCGATCAGTATGCGGCGCGCGAGCGTCGGTTCGGCGCTCTCGTTGAGCCCGCCGCCGTCAAGTCGGCGTCATGAGGGAATGCGCATGACGAGGAGCGGCGAAAGCCCGGCGACCGGATCGGCGCCGCGGCGCCCTGGCGCGCGGTTCGGTCCGGATCTTGCGCCGCGGGTCGTGGCGGCGGTCGCGATGGCGAGCGTCGCGCTGGCGGCTGCGTGGATTGGCGGCTTCGTCTTCGCTGTGTTCTGGTGGCTCGCCTCGATTGTCGTCTTGTGGGAGTGGCAGCGTCTGGTCGGCGGCGCGCGGCTCATCGAGCGGGTCGCCGCAGGCGCCGCGGCGCTGGCGCTCGCGGCGCTCTCGGCGCTGCACAATTCAATTCTTGGCGTCGTAGCGGCGCTCATTGTCGGGGCGGTTGCGGTCGGCTGGATCGCTGGACGGAGAGGGATGGGCTGGGCGGCGGGGGGCGTGCTCTACGCCGGCGCACTCGTCGCTGGCGTCGGTCTGCTGAGGGTCTCGCCGAGCTTCGGCATGGCGGCTGTCTTGTGGCTCTTCGCGGTCGTTTGGGGGGCCGACATCGCCGCCTATTTCGCCGGCCGGCTGATCGGCGGCCCACGGCTCTGGCCCAGCGTGTCGCCCGGCAAGACCTGGGCCGGGGCGATCGTCGGCGCGCTCGCCGGAGCCTTGCTCGGCCTTATGCTCGCGGCGTGGACGAACCGCCTCGCGGGGCTGTTCTGGCTGGGGTTGGCGACGGCGATTGTGTCCGAGCTTGGCGATTTGTTCGAATCGGCGCTCAAGCGGCGATTCGGCGTCAAGGATTCGAGCGGCCTCATTCCCGGTCACGGCGGATTGATGGATCGACTCGACGCCTTCGTCGCGGCATCCTTCTTCGCCGCGGCGGTCGCGATTCTGCACCCCAAGGGCGACTACATCGCGAGCGGACTGTTTCAATGGTGAGCGTCTCGCGATTCGCGCCGGCCGCGCCCCTCCGCTCGTCGAGGCGCGCGCCCGCCCCGACCGCTTCGCCGCGCAAACGCCTGGCGATTCTGGGAGCGACGGGTTCGATCGGTCGCTCATGCGCGCAGGTCATCGCCGCCGCGCCGGAGCGGTTCTCGGTCGTCTCGGTCGCGGCCGGCCGCAACGGCGCGGCGCTGGCGAAATGCGCAATCGAGCTCGGGGCCGAATTCGCCGCACTTGCCGATCCCGCCGGCTATGCGGACCTAAAGGCGGGGCTGGCGGGTTTTGAGGTCGAAATCGCCGCTGGACCGGACGCGGTCAGGGAAGCAGCGCTGCGCGACGCCGATCTCGTGGTTGCGGCGATCGTCGGCGCTGTGGGAGTGGAGCCGACCTTCGCCGCCGTTGCGGCGGGGCGCATGGTCGCGCTGGCCAACAAGGAGACGCTGGTCTGCGCCGGCGACGCGGTGATGGCCACGGCGCGGCGACTGGGCTCGACCCTGTTGCCGATGGACTCCGAGCACAACGCCCTGTTCCAGGCGATTGGGGCGCGCGATCCAGACACGATCGCCACCATGACCATCACCGCGTCCGGGGGGCCGTTCCGCGAGTGGAGCGCTGAGCGGATCTCGTCGGCTACGCGCGAGCAGGCGCTCGCCCATCCCAACTGGGTGATGGGGCCGAAAGTGACGATCGATTCGGCCGGCCTCATGAACAAGGGTCTCGAACTGATCGAAGCACATCATCTATTCGGCTTGCCTGCCGACCGGCTCGACGTCGTCGTCCACCCGCAATCGATCGTCCATGGCTTTATCGCCTTCGCCGACGGTTCGCTGATCGCCGGCATGGCGTCGCCGGACATGCGCACGCCGATCGCCCATTGCCTCGCCTATCCGGACCGGATCGCGTCGGGCGTGCGCGCGCCCGACCTCGCGGCGCTCGGGCGTCTTACCTTCGAGCGCGCCGACCTCGACCGTTTTCCTGCGCTTGGCCTCGCGATCGAGGCGCTGCGCTCGGGCGGTGGCGCGCCGACCGCTCTCAACGCCGCCAACGAGATCGCCGTTGCGGCGTTTCTTAGCCGGAAAATCGGCTTCGGCGACATCGCCCGGTTGGTCGCGAGGACACTCTCTGCGATGACGGCCGCCGGCGAACTCGGTGCTCCTGCTGACATTGCGGAAGCGCTGACGATTCACCATGTTGCACTGGACAGGGCGACGAGCCTATTGGCGTTGGCGTAGGCTTGCGTTGCTCATCGTTCGTTAACCATCTTCCAGCGGCCGGTGCGGCTTCTGGCGGAGCTGGAGGCCGCGCATGGCGGTAGTCAACATGATCGCCGATCTCGCAGCATGGCTCGGGTGGTACGTCGTTCCCTTCATCCTGATTCTGAGCCTCATCGTCTCCATTCATGAGCTGGGGCACTATCTGGTCGCCCGATGGTTCGGCGTCAAAATCGACGCGTTCTCGCTTGGCTTCGGTCCCGAGTTGTGGGCGCGGGTCGATTCGCGCGGGACCCGCTGGCGGGTCGGCGCGCTGCCGCTCGGCGGGTACGTCAAGTTCCATGGCGACGCGAACGCCGCCAGCGTCGCGGACGGCGCCGAGGTGGATCCGTTAATTGACCGCTCGTTGACGCTCGTCGGGCAGCCGCTGCCGAACAGGGCGGCGATCGTGGCTGCCGGGCCGATTGCCAATTTTATTCTGGCCTTTATCATCTTCACCGGAATGTTTATGGCCTTTGGCCGGGTCGAGCATCTGGCTTTAATCGGGCGGGTCGAACCGAACAGTCCGGCGGCGGCGGCCGGATTTCAGGCTGGCGACGTCGTCAAGTCGATCAACGGCCAGCCGATCGGCAGCTTTGAAGCGCTTCAGGAATCGACGCTGATGAGCACCGGTCTGCCGATGAACTTCGTCGTCGACCGGCACGGCCGCGACGTCGATCTCACGGCGACGCCAAAGATCACTGTGGTCGACCAGGGCGTGTTCGGCAAGCGCCGCATGGGCCATCTGGGCCTCGCCTCGTCGGCGAACCCGAACGACGTCAGAATCGAGCGGTGCGGGCCGATGACCTGCGCCGCCTGGGGCGCGGCGCAGGAATGGTTCATCGTCAAGGCGACCGGAACTTACATTGTTGGCATTTTTGCCGGGAGGGAATCCACAGATCAAATGTCGGGATTGATCGGCGCGGCCCAAATGGCTGGAGAGATGGCGAAAATCAGCTTCTGGGAGCTCTTCAGTCTCGCCGCGTGGTTTTCGGTCTCGGTTGGTTTGATGAATCTGCTGCCAGTCCCGCTGCTCGACGGCGGTCACCTCGCGTTTTACGCCTTTGAGGGCCTGCGCGGGCGCCCGCTAAGCGAGCGGGCGCAGGAAATCGGGCTAAGAATCGGAATCGCCTTGGTCGCGCTCCTGGTAGTTTTCACCACCTCACACGACATCTTGCGCCTAGTCACGAACGGCAATTAACCAATGGTCGACCATGTTGCGTGTCCCCGGCGCAACGCCCCTGAGAAAAGGTGTACGTTCGGCCAATAACGGTTTGCAGGCGCGAACAAAAATTGTAAAACGCGATTAATCGTTCCGACCGCCGCCGGTTAGTGGGGGTCGAGCGCTGCGTCGCGTCTGCGGCGTCGCCCGCGATCGGCGCCGCGAGGCGCCGATGAGGGTGCACAGGCAGGATCACGCCGAAGCGGCGCCCCGTCTCGAGGCGAACGCTGCGACGGCGCGAAGAGGGGCTCTGGGCCATATGGATTGGATTCGCGGGTTTGTTGTCGGCGTCCTCCTGGCGGTGACATTTGGCCTAGGCGGTCTGAACTGGACGACGCCCGCGAGCGCGCAGCAGATTGTCGTTCAGGGCGCTAACGTTGATCCCTCGACGCTCAAGCCTTACTTCAGCGGGACCGATCCGGCGTCGATTCAGCGCGGCGTCGAAGACCTGAAGGCGACCGGCATTTATTCGAATGTCAGCGCCAAGCTGGTGAACGGCAAGATCGTCGTCGACCTGAGCGGCGGCGCGCAGATCATCAACAGGGTTGCGTTCGAGGGCAATAGGCAGATCGAGACGAAGCAACTCGAAGTCGAGGTCCAGTCGAAGCCGCACACCGCCTACAACGAGGCGACCGCCGAGGCCGACATCGGCCGAATCAAGGACGCCTACAAGAAATACGGCCACAACGAAGCGAAGGTGACCAAGAGGCTGGTCCAATTGCCGAACGGGCGCGTGGATCTCGTCTTCACCATCGACGAAGGCGGCAAGACAGGCATCCGCGAGATCCGGTTTGTCGGCAACCATGCCGTTTCGAGCTACCGCCTGGGCGGCCTGATGCAGACCAGCACGATGAATTTACTGTCGTGGTTCAAGAGCACCGACGTCTACGATCCCGATCGCCTGGCTTCCGACGAGGAGGCGATCCGCCGCTATTACATGAAGAACGGCTACGCCGACTTCAGGATCGTCAACACCGACGTCACTTACCAGGAGAACCCGCCCGGCTACATCATCACGATCACGCTGGACGAGGGCCCGCAATATCACGTCTCGAGTGTGAACGTTGTTTCCAACATTCCGAAGGTCGACGGGCCTGCGCTCCTTCGATTCGTCAGTCTGCACCCAGGCGACGTCTACGACGCGAGCGCGGTCGATAAGTCGGTCGAGGCCATCACCCGCGACGTCGCCCGCCAGGGCTACGCCTTCTCGGAGGCGCGTCCGCATGGCGAGCGCGACAACGCCAATCATACGATCGCGATCTCGTTCTCCGTCGACAACGGTCCCAAGGTCTACATCGAGCGCATCGACATTGTCGGCAATACGCGCACCCGCGACTATGTGATTCGCCGCGAATTCGATATCGGCGAAGGCGATCCTTACAATCACGTCTTGATCGAGCGCGCCGAGCGCCGCCTGAACAGCCTTGGCTACTTCAAGAAGGTTCATATCTCGAACCGGCCGGGCTCCGCCCCCGACCGCGTCATCGTGGTGGTGGAGGTCGAGGACCAGCCGACGGGCTCGATCAGCCTCAGCGGCGGCTATTCGACGACGCAGGGCTTCCTGGCCGAACTCGCCTATACCGAAACGAACTTCCTTGGCCGCGGCCAGTATGTGCGGCTGAGCGTCTCTGACGGCCAGTATACCCAAGGGTGGAAAGCCTCATTCACCGAACCTTATTTCCTCGGACAGCGCTTGGCCGCGGGCTTTGATATTTTCCATCAGGCCAACTACAATAACGCCTATGCGCTCTATGAAAACATGACGACCGGCGGCACGCTGCGGCTCGGAGTTCCAATCACGGACGACTTGACGTTCCAACCCAACTATTCGCTCTATGAGTCGAGCATCACCATTCCGAATACGGAGAGTCAGCCCTACGACGATTGCGTCGGGCCCAATCAGACCTGGTTCCCGGGCGGAACATTTATACCGGTCGTGCCGAACGTTGCGATCAACTGCTTGACCAACGGCGAGGCGCCGGTTGAAATCAAGCAGGCGGCGGCCCAGGGCAATATCGTCACCTCGCTCGCCGGATTCTCGCTGCTCTACAACAATCTCGACAATCGCAAGGATCCAACGAGCGGCTTTTACGTTAACTTCAAGCAGGACGTGGCGGGCCTCGGCGGCCAGTCGGACTTCCTGCGCGAGACCTTTGACGCGCGCTGGTACCATCCGATCACTGAGGATTTCATCGGCCAGATTCACCTCCAGGCCGGGCAGATCAATTCCTTCGGCAACAACCAGCCGCTGATCATAAACAATTTCATGGAGGGCCCGTCGCTGGTGCGCGGCTTCGCTCCGGCCGGCATCGGCCCCCGCGACATTTCCAACCCCTACGACATCGAGTCCGCCGCGCTTGGCGGCACGACTTACTACGGCGCTTCGGCCGAGGTCGATTTCCCGATCTTTGGCTTGCCTCGGGAAATCGGGCTCAAAGGCGCGGTGTTCGTCGACGCCGGCAGCCTGATCGGATATTCGGGACCGTCGAACTTCTCGAATTTCCTCGGCTATACCTATTGCCCGGCTCCGGGGTCAATCGGCTCTATTCTTCCCATAACCCAGGTCAGCTGCGCCAATGTCTGGGACCCGAACCAGATCCGCAGCTCGGTCGGCGCGAGCCTGATCTGGGCCTCGCCGATGGGGCCGATCCGCTTCGACTTCGCGCTGCCGATCTCCAAGGGCAGGTACGACCAGACCCAGTTCTTCAACTTCTCGGGCGGCACGACCTTCTGAGGTCGTTCAGCCGGCTCCGCCAACAAGCGGGCGCGCCAGAGCTGGCGCGCCCGTCGTCGCTTCCGACGGAACCTCCATTTGGCCAGAATACGCTTCTTTCCGCCGAGCTCAGCGCCAACGCTCGCCGAAGTCGCGAGCTGGTGCGGCGCGACGCTTGCCTCGGACTCCGACGCCGGCCGGATCGTCCGGGATGTCGCCGCCCTCGATCAGGCGGGCGCGGGCGATCTGACCTTTCTCGACAATCCGAGGTATCTCGACGCGCTTAGGCTCACCCGCGCCGCCGCCGCGCTGGTCGCGCCGCGCTACGCCGGCGCTGCGCCTTCGACCTGCGCGGCGCTCATCGTCCGCGAGCCCTACCGCGCGATGGCCCTGGTGATGGCGAAACTCTATCCGAGCGCGGTCAAGCCGGGCTCGACGTTCGGCGAGACCGGCGTCTCTCCCGCAGCCTCCGTTCACCCTTCGGCGCGGCTCGAACCAGGCGTGATCGTCGACCCCGGCGCAGTGATCGGGCGCGGGGCGGAGATCGGCGCCGGGACGGTCATCGGTCCCAATGCGGTCATTGGGCCCGAGGTCAGGATCGGGCGCGACGGTTCGATCGGCGCCTCGACCACGATCGGGGCGGCGCTGATTGGCGACCGGGTGATCATTCATCCCGGCGCCCACATCGGCCAGGACGGATTCGGCTTCGCGCTCGGGAGCCGCGGCCATCTCAAAGTCCCCCAGATCGGACGGGTCATCATCCAGGACGACGTCGAGATCGGTGCCGGAGTAACGATCGATCGGGGCGCAAACCGCGACACCGTGATCGGCGAAGGTGCGAAGATCGACAACCTAGTGCAAATCGGCCACAACGTCGTCATCGGCCGCCACGCGGTGCTGGCGGGGCAGTCCGGCGTCTCGGGATCGAGCGTGGTCGGCGATTTCGCCGCTCTCGGCGGAAAGGCGGGCATCGCTGGACACCTCACAATCGGCGCGGGCGCCCAGGTCGCCGCGGCGGCCGGAGTCATGACCGACATTCCCGCCGGCGAGCGGTGGGCGGGCGCTCCGGCGAAGCCGGTGCGGGAGTTCTTTCGCGAGGTCGCCGCGATCAAGCGACTGGCCGCCGGCGCGCGCGGCGAAAGCAGCGCGGAGGGGAATACGGAATGAACGAACCGATCGGTCGGGCGTTCGACAGTTTCGACATCCAGAAGCTCCTTGCGCTCTTGCCGCACCGCTACCCGTTTCTGCTCGTCGACCGCATTGTCGAAGCCCGCGGCGACGAATATGGCGTCGGGGTGAAGAACGTCACCGCCAACGAGCCTCATTTCCAGGGGCATTTCCCAGGCCGGCCGGTCATGCCCGGCGTGCTCCTGATCGAAGCAATGGCGCAGACGGCGGGCGCGCTCTGCGTCGCATCGCAAAAAGTGGGCGCCCCGCCGAGCGTCGTCTACATGATGACCGTCGATAAGGCCAAATTCCGCAAGCCGGTCGTTCCCGGCGATCAGGTGCGGTTTCACATGACCCGCATCGCTAAGCGCCGCAATATGTGGTGGTTCCGCGGTGAGGCGAAAGTCGATGGCGAACTGGTGTGCGAAGCGGAAGTTTCGGCGATGCTGGTGCGTGAATGAAGCGAGCGATCCATCCGACCGCTATCGTCGAGGAGGGCGCGCGGCTCGGGGCGGACGTAGAGATCGGACCGTTTTGCCAAGTTGGAGCGCAGTCGAGACTTGAAGACGGCGTGCGGCTTGTCTCCCACGTCAGCCTGGCCGGCGATACGACGGTCGGCGCGCGCACGGTCATCTATCCCTTCGCCTCGATCGGCCATCAGCCGCAGGACCTCAAATATCGCGGCGAGCCGGTCCGCCTGTCGATCGGCGAAGACTGCATCATCCGCGAAGGGGTGACGATGAATCGCGGCACCGCGGGCGGCGGCTCGGAGACAGTCGTCGGCGCGCGTTCCGTGTTTCTGGCCAATGCCCATGTCGGGCACGATTGCCGCATTGGCGAGGGCGTCATTCTCTCCAACAATGTGATGCTGGGGGGGCATTGCCAGATCGGCGATTTCGCCAATATCGGCGGCGGCGCCGCGGCGCACCAGTTCGTTCGCATCGGCGCGCACGCCTTCGTTGGTGGGCTCGCGGGCGTCGAACATGACCTCATTCCGTTCGGGATTGCGCTCGGCAACCGCGCGTCGCTGGCGGGCCTCAATGTCATCGGGCTAAAGCGCCGCGGCTTCTCGCACGAGACGATCCACGAGCTCAGGCGCGCCTACAAGATGCTGTTCAACGGCGGCGGCGCCTTGAAGGAGCGGGTCGCAGAGGTCGCTCAGGCGTTCGCCGGGCAGGAGGCGGTCCAGCAGATCGTTGCCTTTCTCCAGCAGGGCGGGGACCGCGCCATCTGCGTCCCGCGCGCCGGCAAAGGCGAGGAGGGGTGAGCCGGGCGGGCGTCGCAGCCCCAGACTCGCCTCTGGCGATTCTCTGCGGCGCGGGCTTGTTTCCCCTCGAGGTCGCAGGCGAGGCGCGCCGCGCCGGAAGGGAGCCGTTTCTCGTCGGCGTCGTCGGCACGACCGATTCGGCGATCGAGTCTTATCCGCATGTCTGGGTGCGGATGGGCGAAGTCGGCAAGCTGTTTGACGCCTTGCGCGCCCGCGCCGTCGCCGAGCTGGTGATCGTCGGCGCGATGACGCGCCCCGAATTCGCCGATCTTAGACTCGACTGGGGCGCGGTTAGGCGGGCGGCGGGGCTCGCGCAGCTCTTCCGCCGCGGCGACAACGGCCTCCTCGTCGGCCTCGCCCAAATCATCGAGCGCGAGGGAATTCGCGTCGTCGGCGCGCACGAAGTTGCGCCGCGCCTGCTCGCGCCGCTCGGTCCGCTCGGCGCGCGCGCGGTCTCGCCCGGGGATGAGGCCGACGTTGCGCTCGGCGCCCGCCTCATCGATGCGCTGTCGGGCTTCGACGCGGGACAGGGGGCGGTCGTCGGCGCCGGCCGGGTGCTGGCGATCGAGGCGGCCGAAGGCACCGACGCGATGCTCGCCCGCGTCGCCGAGATGCGCGAGAGCGGGCGGCTGCGCTTCGCCG